>ERZ779631.272-NODE-272-length-19586-cov-6.981363_pt1 | contig 19586 bp, 17 predicted proteins | sample MGYA00514193_ERZ779631 | MGnify/ENA primary metagenome ERZ779631 (study PRJEB29562, sample SAMEA4376710) | mouse gut metagenome | isolation source: Cecum | study: EMG produced TPA metagenomics assembly of the A DSS colitis mouse model was used to assess the...
CCCGTGACCTCCGCACTACCAATGCGACGCTCTACCGACTGAGCCACAGCAGCATACCGGGTGAGCCCCTACAACTCACCAAACCGTAGTATATCATACGTATTTTGGCTTTGTCAATAGCCTTGCGATTACTCTTCCCGGTTTTCCGGCTGCTCTTTCCCACCCTGCATTGGTTACTCATTCCACAATCTTCGTTTAAGCTTCGTTTTAATCCTTTGCAGCGCATTATCGGTTGATTTATCATCCCGTGCCAGAACCTTAGCGATCTGCTGGTATCCCATTCCGGTCAGATACAAGTCAAGCACCTGCTTCTCGAAGCTGCTGAGTTCTTCTTCTATCGCCTGCTCCAGCTGCGTCACGTTCTCCCTGTCAATCACCATCTCTTCCGGGCTTTGCCCTGCGTGCTGTGCGAGCATATTGACCAGTTCTTCCTGCTCGCCTTCATGGTTCGTGCTCACACTGCCGTACAATGAAATATAAGTATTGAGCGGAATATGCTTCTGTCTTCTTGAAGCTTGTACTGCCGTATACATCTGTCTGGATACGCACAAATCGGCAAACGTCATGAAACTCACATCTCTGCCGCAGTCATAGTCCCGAAGCGCCTTAAAAAGCCCGATCATTCCTTCCTGAATCAGATCGTCTTTGTCCGCCCCAAGTATATACATGGATTTGGCTTTGCCGCGCACCAGATTTTTATACTTATTCATAAGATATTCTGTGACGCCGTTCTCTCCGTCCCTTAAGCGGACGATGAGTTCTTCATCACTGTACTGCGCGTAATCTTTTTCCATATTTCCTACTCCACATGATTCTGCTCAATCACATGATTCAGCAGCGTGTTCGCTGAGACTGTATTGGCCGACACCGTATTGGCTGACACCACACCCGCCGCCTGCTCCTCGTCAATTTCATCATAATATTGTATGATCTCCGAGGCAAAATGTTCCGCCATAATCTGATAACCATCATGGTTTGCATGTACGCCGTCAGGTATATAGTCCGCCACCACATTTGCATCGTGAGAGTCGAGGATATTGGAATTATATAAATCAATCACCTTATAGTCATACTCCTTCGCCAATGTCTGAATGACATTCACAAAATTCTTCTGCGGCAGCAGATAATCCCTCTCAATCATCAGATAATCCTGCAAAATGTTCGGCAACGGCGTGGCAAAAAATATTTCCGCTTCCGGATAATTCTCGCGCAGTCCCCGCATCAGTTCATCCAAGTCGCCGCAGAACGTCCGGCTGGCGCGCTCTTCCAGATTACCGAATTCCTTATCGGAAACACAGAAACCGTCATTCGTGCCGCCCATAACGATAATGACATCCGTGTCTTCCGGTATATTCTGATAACGGTCTACATAAGCATCGGCCCAGTATCTTCCGATAGACGAGCCGCCGATACCAAGATTGTAAACTTCTTCCGCACCCAGAAGTTCCTTAAGCCTTGCCGGATAGGCATACTGTTGATAATTCTCTTCATTCTCAAGATTTGCCGCCGCGGTGATGCTGTCACCCAGACAGGCAATCTTTAATCCGGAGAAATCCCTTCTGTTCTCGGCAATTCTCTCTCTGTCGGATTGATTGACTTCCAGCGTCTCTTCCAATGAACTGCGAAGCATACGCCTCTCCTCAAGCGTCATATTATCCGGCTGCTCATAAATCGTCCGCCAAGCGTCAAAAATACTGCTCTCGGTCATCGCACCGTCATAGTAATTAATCTCGCCGTCGTTTGCGGATACTCCTCCCTGCATAAATCCGGAAATACTGTTCCCCGATATTGTATGATTACCCGAAACCGTCCAGCCGCCCGCATCCACACTGTTGCCGGATATGGACCAGCTGCCGTGAACCGTACCGTTGCCTGACACGTCTGTGCCGCCCCATACCATTCCGTTGCCTGACACGGTCCCGTTTCCAGATACCGTTCCGTCTCCTAACATCATACCGTTACCCGACACCGTTCCGTCTCCCGACAAAATCCCATTGCCTGATACCGTCCCGTCTCCCGGCTGTGTCCCGTTGCCCGATATGGCGCTGTCCGCAGACGCATCCTTCATGCCGATTTCACCGCTCTGTATCTGTGCGATGAAGCGTTCCAGTTCCTCTTTGTCCTGCGTCAGTTCCATGATTTCCACCTGCATCTCCTGCACGCGGCTCTGAGCTTCTTCATTACGCGCAAACACCTGCGCTATTTCCAGTTCCTCCTGCTCTCTTGCAAGCCGTCTGTCCGTATCATAGATATCATATGCTTTCAAACCGACCGCCGCCGCCAGAACTGCCGTCGTGATAAAAATCACCACTAATAGAATCTCATTTACTCTTTTCATGTTACTTCATCTGACCTTCAATCTGCCGCTGTCTCACAATCTCATACGCTAACACCCCTGCTGCCACGGAAGCATTCAAGGAATCGATATCTCCATGCATCGGAATTGCCGCCGTAAAGTCACATTTCTCTTTCACGAGCCTTCCCACGCCGCTTCCTTCATTGCCCACCACAAGTCCTATCGGTCCTTTCAAATCCAAATCGTACATGCGGGTGCCTTCCATATCCGCACAGACAAACCACAAGCCCTCTTTCTTCAGTTCTTCTATCGTCTGTCCGAGATTCGTCACCTTCGCTACCGGCGTATAGTTGATTGCTCCCGCCGACGCCTTTGCCACCGTCGCCGTCAAACCGACCGCACGGTTTTTCGGAATGATTACACCATGTGCGCCCGCCAGATTGGCAGTACGGATGATTGCGCCCAGATTGTGCGGATCCTCGATATTATCCAGCAGAAAAATAAATGGTGCTTCCTCTTTATCCCGCGCTTTTTCAAGGATATCCTCCACTTGTGCATAAGCATACGCCGCCGCATATGCAATGACTCCCTGATGCTTTCCCGTCTCGGATATCTGATCTAGTCGCTCCTTCGTCACATACTTAATCTGTGCACCCTTTTTGGATGCCTCTCTTTTAATCGTCAGAATCGGTCCGTCCTGACAACCGTCCAAAACAAAAAGCTTGTCTATCGTTCTGCCGGCGCGAAACGCCTCTATCACGGCATTGCGCCCTTCTATCGTAAATTCGGTGTATTCCATTTGGTTATTCCTTTCGTTAACTATATAAATACCTGATTAGATCAGATGACCGTCTGTTTTTCTGTACACATCAAATAGTCATTCCTACCCGTTCAATCGCCTCATGAATCAGATAGAGCATCCGCTCCTGCCTCCCCTGCAGATACAGATACCCGCAGAGCGCTTCCAAGCCGGTTGCCTTACGGTACTCGATGACAGACGCATTCTTGGCGGCAGTATAAGATTTCGCATTCCGACCGCGATGATACACCGCTGTCTCTTCCTCCGTCAGTTCGCTCTCCAGCGCGTCAATCATCTTCGCCTGCACGCGGGCATTCACATAAGTAACCGTCTTCTTATGCAGGTTATTGGCGGAACGGTTGCCCCGCTCCACCACGATTGTCCGGATTACCAAGTCATAGATTGCGTCGCCGATATAGGCTAACGTCAGGGGCGAATAAGTGCGGATATCCACTGCCGCACAGTCAAAATCTCTCTTGATGGCATCTAAAATCGTTATGCTCTCTTCCATTTAACGCCCTCTCGTGTATCTTCCAGAATGATACCCTGCGCTGCCAGCATATCTCTGATTTCATCTGCTCTCGCGAAGTTCTTCGATTTTCTGGCTTCCTGCCTCTCCTGAATCAAAGCTTCGATTTCCGTATCCAGTATTTCCTCTTTCTTATCTACAATCAAACCGCAGATATCAGACAAAGTGACAATTTCATCTTTGAGCGCCTGTACAAAGGCTTTAGATGAGCTTTCGGAAGCTTTGGTGTTCGTAAATTTCACCAGCTCAAAAATAGCCGAAACAGCATCCGCAGTGTTAAAGTCATCGTCCATCGCCTCGTCAAATTTAGTAATAAATCCTTTTGCCTCATTATACTGCTTCTGCTCTTCTTCTGTCATCCCATTATCCGACGCATTGTCAAGCAGATAATTTAAATTCGCCACACTGGTCACAATACGGTCCAATCCGTTCTTAGCCGCTTCCATCAAATCTGCGCTGAAATTAAGCGGACTCCTGTAATGCGCCGAGAGCATGAAAAACCGCAGCACCTGCAAATCATATTTCTCACTGATGTCCCTGACCGTAAAGAAATTACCTGCTGATTTGGACATCTTCTTATTATCAATATTTAAGAATCCGTTATGCAGCCAATACTTCGCAAACTCTTTGCCGTTAGCTGCCTCCGACTGCGCAATCTCATTCTCATGGTGGGGGAATATCAAGTCTTCTCCGCCCGCATGGATATCTATCTCTTCGCCAAGATATTTTCTGCTCATCACGGAACACTCGATATGCCAGCCCGGACGCCCTTCACACCATGGAGACTCCCAATAAGGCTCTCCCTCTTTCTTCGGTTTCCACAACACAAAATCAAGTGCATCCTGCTTCTGGTCTTCACCCGACACTAACAGGGAACGTCCGCCGCTTCTCAAATCATCCAGATTCTTGTGGGACAGTTTGCCGTAATCCTTAAAGCTTCTCGTCCTATAGTATACGGTGCCATCCTGCGCTGCATAGGCGTACCCTTTGTCAATCAGTGTCTGGATCATCTCGATCATACCCTCGATTTCCTCCGTCGCCTTGGGGTGCGTCGTCGCTTCTTTAACATTGAGCGCTTTCATATCTTTCCTGCACTCTTCGATATAACGCTCAGAAATAACGGATGGTTCAACGCCTTCTTCATTGGCTTTCTTGATAATCTTATCGTCCACATCGGTAAAGTTAGAAACATAATTGACCTCATAGCCCTTGTGCTCCATATAGCGTCTGGCAGTGTCAAACACAATCATCGGTCTGGCATTGCCGATATGAATCAGGTTATAGACGGTCGGTCCGCAGACATACATGCTGACTTTGCCTTCCTGCAATGGTACGAACTCTTCTTTTTGTCTTGACAGTGTGTTGAAAACTTTCATAATGTATACTCCTCTTGTTATATTCTCAGTTGCGGAGACTGCGCATTTCTCTCTCCAAATCAAGCAGTCTGTTGGTCAATTCCGCATTGGCCCGCTGTAAACCCATAATATCTTCTCTGACAGGATCGGGCAGGTTGATCTGATCCAAATCCTCTTGTGGCAGCAACCTGTTATTGCGCTTCACCACCCGTCCGGGCACGCCAACCACCGTGGAATTGGGTGGTACTTCCTCTAATACCACACTGCCCGCTCCTATCTTGCTGTTGTCGCCGATTTTAAAGGACCCCAGCACTTTCGCGCCTGTACTAATCATCACATTGTTGCCGACGGTAGGATGTCTCTTGCCTTGTTCCTTGCCCGTACCTCCCAGCGTAACTCCCTGATACAGCGTCACGTTGTCGCCGATAATGGTCGTCTCCCCTATGATCACACCGTTACCATGATCGATGAAGAATCCTTTGCCGATCTGCGCACCGGGGTGAATCTCGATGCCCGTCTTGCGCACTGCTTTCTGGGAAATCCACCTCGCCAGAAAATAATGTTTCTTCAAATACATCTTATGTGCCATACGGTAATAAATCATCACCTTAAAACTTGGGTATAAAAAAACTTCCATATTGGAGTGAATCGCCGGATCGCGTTCGCGTATAATCCGGATTTCCTCCTTAATATTTTGAATAAAACCCATAATTATCCCTTCTATGTCTGCAATGTATGTGACAAATCACTCTTAATTTCTTCGTTCGCGCTTGATTTCCTGCTGACATAATAAATAAAGACCGCGGCGTCCTCCCTACTCCGGTTCGGAAATAGAGACGAAATAATCCGCGGTTCCACTCTACTTAAAGAACGCTCAAAACTGCATTCTTCCACTCATAACCTGTAACGGGGTCAGCCGGGCATAAGCCGGACTCCGGGGCGCACTTCCCATTCTCTTCACAAGAACCGTTTCCAGCCGACGACGGTTCCTCTCTGCCTGCTTCTGACAAAGGTACTCTTCCCTTTCAACATCCATTGCATTCAATCTGATAAGTTCTGCTAATAGAATATGCAAAAAGACTCATTTTGTCAACCTGCTTTTGGACTCTTTATGACCGGTTTCTCATCGGACATCCGCCGCAGCCTGCACACTGTTCTGTTCCGCCGCTGCTGCTATCCATGCCGGCGCTTACTGCGTTGACATCCGCGCTGTACAACTCTCTTGGACTGGTCAGCATACAGATTGCCTGCGAAGAAATGCCCTCGCCACTTCCCGTAAAGCCGAGCCCTTCTTCGGTCGTGGCTTTCACGTTGACCTGCTCTGTCTCAATGCCAAGCGCCGCCGCAATATTCTCACGCATCAAGTCGATATGCGGGCGCATCTTCGGCGCCTGCGCAATAATAGTGGCGTCAATATTTTCAATCAGGAATCTGTTTTCTTCCAGCAGATTTCCTACATGTTTCAGCAGTTCTATCGAGGATATCCCTTTATATGCAGGATCGGTATCCGGAAAATGTTTACCAATATCTCCAAGTGCCGCCGCTCCGAGCAGCGCATCCATGACGGCGTGCAGCAACACGTCCGCGTCCGAATGTCCCAGCAGACCTTTTTCATAAGGAATCTCCACACCGCCCATAATCAGCCTTCGTCCCTCTACGAGACGGTGTACGTCATAGCCCATTCCGATTCTCATAATCTCGTCGTGCTCCTTTACATTGATTGCATAATCCGGTCAAGCAGCCGCTCTGCCACTTCTTCTTTGCTCATCATCGGCAGTTCAACCGTCTCATCCTTCGTCAAAAGCGTCACCACATTGGTATCGGTACCGAATCCTGCACCCTCCTGCTTCAGATTATTGGCAACAATCATATCAATATTCTTCTTTTCCAATTTTGCCCGGGAATTTTCCAACATATGCTCCGTCTCCATGGAAAAACCGCACAGAAACTGTCCATCCCTGCGGTGCGCTCCAAGATAAGCAAGGATATCTTCGGTACGCTCCAGTTCGACAGACATCTCTTCATCCTTTTTCTTAAGCTTCTCATCCGCAATTACGCATGGACGGTAATCCGCCACTGCCGCTGCCTTAACAATGATATCCTGTTCGTTTGCCGCTTCTTTGACTGCCTTCGCCATGTCCGCCGCTGATACGACGGGCACAATCCGCACACCCATGGGTGGCTGAATATCCACTTTACCCGACACAAGTGTCACTTCCGCTCCGCGCATCATTGCACACCTCGCAACGGCATAGCCCATCTTGCCGGTAGAATGATTACTGATATAGCGCACCGGATCCATTTTCTCCTGCGTGGGACCAGCCGTGACAAGTACTTTTTTACCTGCCATGTCCTTCGGCGTCAACGCTTTTGCAAGATACTCATAGAGTACCTCCGGTTCAGGCATCTTGCCCTCGCCCGTATCGCCGCACGCAAGATATCCGCTGGCAGGAGTAATCACTTCCATGCCGTAGCGGGCAAGTGTCTTCATATTATCCTGTACCACGGGATTCTGGTACATTCTTGTATTCATTGCCGGTGCAAACAGCTTCGGGCATGTGCATGCAAGCAGCGTAGTCGTCAGCATATCATCGGCAATCCCGTGCGCCGCCTTTGCAATCACGTTCGCCGACGCTGGTGCCACAAGAAATGCATCCGTCTGCTTCGCTAAAGACACATGCTCTACCTGAAATTCAAAGTTTCTGTCAAATGTGTCTACAAGACATTTATTTCCTGTCAATGACTCAAAGGTAATCGGATTAATAAAATTCGTCGCATTGGGCGTCATGATAACAGTCACGTCAGCCTTCTGCTTTACAAGCATGCTGGCAAGCGAAGCAATCTTGTAGGCTGCAATACTGCCCGTCACACCAAGCACGATATGTTTTCCTGCTACCATATTATCTTCCTCCGTTTTTCTTCTATTTCTATTTTCCTTTATTTCCGTTTTCTTTTGCTTTGATTTCCCTTTTATTCTGCCTTAATCGTGCATCATTCGGCAGACAACGCACGGGAAATATGCGTATTTATTGCTTTTTATTCCAAACTCTGTCGCAATGTAAGAGTTTATACTTCCATATTTTTCTTATATATAATGTCCAGCCCTTTTAAGGTCAATTCGTTGTCATATACAATCTTTCTCTTACAGTAGGGCACAATACTTCCGGACAGTCCTCCGGTCGCCACCACCGGCGCTTCATAACCAAGCTCATCAAAGATGCGCTCTATCATGCCGTCCAGACACGCCGCCTGCCCCATCACGATTCCGCTCTTCATACAGTCAATGGTATTCCTGCCGATTACCTTTTTCGGCGCTTCTAAACTGATGCGCGGAAGCTGGGAAGTCCTATTAACCAGAGAATCCAAAGAAACTTTGACTCCCGGTAAAATCATCCCGCCAATATAATTTTTCTTATCGTCCACTACACTGATAGTCGTCGCCGTTCCCATATCAATCATGATAATCGGAGCGCCATAATAATGAATCCCGGCAACCGCATTCACCACCAGATCGGAGCCAAGCTGTCCCGGATTGTCCATCAGAATATTCAGCCCTGTCTTAAGCCCCGGTCCGACCAGCAGCGGGGTTTTATGAAATATTTTTTCCAATGCCGCCTTAATAATATTATTGATCGGCGGCACTACGGAAGAGATGATACTGCCCGTAATCTCTTCGGTTCCTATATGATAAAGTTCAAACAATGTACGAAATTCCACCACATACTCTAACTCCGTGTTGGACAGATTCGTGGACACACGCTCCACAAAGCATACTTTTTCTCCCTCAATGCAGCCGATTACAATATTCGTATTCCCGATGTCAATTGCTAAAATCATATTTATTCCCTGCCTTCTGTTCCGATTCTGTTTACATGTTTCCTATGGACTCTATATTCCGTAAAGGTATATGCGAATCCTATCCGAGGAGTCCATTCAGTCGGCTGTATAGCATCTTTCTCTGCACTTTTGATTCCTCCCTATTGGCAAACCGGTCAACCGCATTTTGCCATCGACCGGTCTGCTCTTTACATCACAGTGTATTGTTCTCTTTATTTATAACTATCTGATTCTTTTCGAATCGTCTTCAAATATTCCCACAAATATTTTCTGCCACTCATATCATTATTCATTATATTTTAGCGGCTTTCTTTCCCATATCCATCATCTGTTCCGACTTAGAATAAATGGGTTTTACTCTCGTCAGCGCGAATCCGACACCTGCCACAATGATTGCAGCCACAACTGCCTCCACGATACCGTTGAAAGTCACGACTCCCATGATAACGTCAAGCACAGCCTCGCCTGCCACGCCGACCGCCTGCGCGTATGCGTCCTTATATAAGATAAAAATACCGCTCATGACAAACAACGTATTGGTGAACGCACCTGCCAGTCCCGCATATGCAAGCGCAATATTAGTAGAGCCTTTCTTACTGCTGCTTATCGTAAGCACTACCATAAGCACGATACCTGCCGCCAGACCGATCAATGTGCAGACAAGCGCACTCAATGTCTCCGGAAGCAGTCGTATTAAAAATGCCCTGACGGAAATAAAAAGAATCAAAGATGCCAATGCATTCACAACAATCGGTCCTGTTTTCTGTTCGCTCTTAAGAGCCCTGCGAATCAGAACATAAATAAAATAAGGAACAACACCGACTAAAATTCTCGGCACAAAACAGATATATAAGCTCTTAAAGATACCTGAAGCGCCGACTACGTTGTACGCTAAGACCGGCGAGAACACGAACGCCGATGCCGTAGCTGCCTTAAATGTGTTGTTGATGAAGCTGGTTAAACCAAATACGAATCCCAAAAATGCACCTTTCTTCGGTCCAAGAAATAGCGCTCCAAGGATAACCGGGATATGGATAATCGTCGCATTGATGACTACAAGCGGGATATATCCCAGCGGAGTGAATGCCATAATCACGATTATGGCGGTGAACAGTGCCGTGAGCACCAGTTCATAAGTCTTTTCATTTTTCATGGTACAAATCCTCCTGTTATTATTCTCATACGAGATACAATACGGTGTCATCATACCACATTGATATTTTTTTGACAATATGTTTTATTGGGAAATCACTTGAGCACCCCAATCCCCCAATTGCAAATTCCGTCCTTATGCCTTACAATAATAAAAGTAAATTCCTTCGGAATTTACTTTGCGAGATTCGCTTCGCGAACTCGGTTCCATTTAAAAATTTTACCTTGCTTCGCAAACTTGGATTAAGTTTCTACATTTATGCAGGAGGTATCTGTACATGTATCACGCAAAGAAAATCGGTGTATTCATCTCTCACATATTCGGTACCTACCAGCAGGGAGTATGTCAGGGCATTATCGATAAAGCGTTGGAGTACGGATATACCGCTGAAATTTTCACTTCGCTTGACGGAGAAAATCTCGGCGCATATGAGGCTGGTGAAGAAAGTATTCTGCGTATTCCCAACTATGACAGCTTCGATGGTATTATTTTCGCTTCCGATACATATATCTCTTCGGAATTAAAGCAAAAGATTCTGCGTAAATTACAGACTCTTTCCTGCCCTATTGTGGAAATTGCAGTGGCGGATAATCATTTTCCCACTGTCTCCTTGGAGAACAACTCCATGGCTGGGGAAATGGCGACACATTTTCTTACCGTACATCATGCCTCCCGTGTCTGCTACTTAGGCTGTCAGACAGAAGCCGCTTTTTCCGCTCTGCGGGAGAACTACTATAAAGAGGCACTGGCAAAAGCCGGGAAAACTCCGGGTGAACATGATATTTATAAGTGCAGCTACGACATCGACTCCGTCAACGAAGCGCTTGCTTTCTTCTGTCAGGACGGAACGCCGGAAGCAATCGTCTGTTACAATGACCGTCTGGCGCTATTGTTTCTTACCGCCGCACTTACAGCGGGATATCGGATTCCGGAAGACATCGCGATTACCGGCTGAGACGAAACACCAGAAGGACACAGCACTCCTCCAATGCTCACCACGGTCTCCTTTCCCGTATATGAACTTGGAGCCCAAGCCGCCACGAACCTGCTGACTCTTCTGCGCCGCAAAGACTTACCGTTTAGTACCGTATTGTCGGCAAAACCGATTATTTATAATTCCTGCGGATGTAGAACTTTGGCAAATAAGAACTCCGTTTTTTATATGAGAGAGCTTTCCTCCCGAATTGAGGCACTGGAAAATTCCATTCTGGGTTCCGTAAACATGTCCTCTTCTTTACAGTATGCTGCTGATATTGACGATTGTATGGATTTGCTCGAACAATTTGTCCGCCAAATAGAGCACTGTCGAGAATTTTACCTTTGCCTTTACTCCGATTGGGATTCCATTTCCAGTCATATCCTTGCCCTCACGAACAATGAGGCAACCGTTGCGGACACCGATACTATTTTGTTGAAATTTGCCTTAAAAAACGGGAAAAGACTTCCGGAATGCAGCTATCGCAAGAAAAATCTGCTGCCGGGCTATATTTATGACGATTCCGACTGCGCCTATATTTATGTTCCGCTATTTTTTGAAAATAAGAAATTCGGCTATATTGCTCTCGCCTATGACGACAACCGGATTGACTATCATTTCCGTCTGGTACAATGGCAGATGAACATCAACCAGATGCTGCAGAGTATATGCGAGGCAAAACGCACCGGGATGCTGGTAAGCCGGTTGGAAGACATTTACATGAAAGACGCGCTGACCGGACTTTACAACAAACACGGTTACAATCATTTTGAGGAACCGCTCCTAAACCGCGCCATTTTGGAACATCTGCCGCTTACTGCTTTTCTGATTGATATGGACGGACTCAAGAAGATTAACGATACCTACGGACACAGCGAAGGTGATTTTGCCATTCAGGTGCTTGGTCAGGCGATCGAAAGCACTTCAAACGAAGGCGATGTGTGTGCCCGCTTTTCAGGAGACGAATTCTATATGCTTACTGCAGGTCTTTCTGAGAAAGGAGCAAAAAACCGCGTAGAAGCAATTGAATCCTATCTGGATAACTACAACAGGCTGAGCGCCAAAAAATATCCCGTCTCCTGTAGCTGCGGTTATGCTTCTGCACTGCCGTCACGTGACTTCACATCGGAACAGATTCAAGAACTGTTTGCGGCGGCAGACAAGAAAATGTACGAGGAGAAAAGCAGGCATCATGCCATGCGCTGACGATGTGTCGTAAACTCCTACGAATTTAACTGCACATTTTTGCGGTATTCACTCGGCGATACCCCGCAGGATGTCTTGAAAATTTTCATAAAATGTTTTTCGTTATCATAACCGACCTTTGCGCTGATTTCAATTATCCGCAGGTCGGTTTCGGCTAAGAGTCTCTTTGCCTCCTCCATTCTGATTCCTTTCAGGTAGTTGACAAAATTATTTCCTGTGTATTCCTTAAACAGATAGGAAAACAAAGAATAATTCATGGAGATATGATTTGAAACAACTGCCATATTCAAATCCTTGTCATAATTCTTCTGTATATAATCGATTGCCTGTTTGATTTTCTGTTGATTTTTGTTAACATCATAACGGCTGTTAATGCGCTCATGAAAGGCAAGCAGCCAATCCATAAATTCCGTCTGCCATGGCATCAACGCGGAAAAACTATAATAGTCCGCCAGTCTTTTCACATTATCTTCCTCATCCTCCATCATATTTCGATAGGTTTTGCGGATATCCTTAAAAAAATCATCTATGCATTTGGCAAAATCAAATGGAGTTATCCACTCGTTTGTCACCGCATAGAACAGTCCGTTCCAAGCCTTAACAAGTTCTTCTGTCTTGTCTGTTCCGAGAAGTTGTACCCTCTGCAGTTTCACTTCCTCCCCTGTCAGCTTCTGTCCTTGTCCATAAAATTGTTCAGGAATTCTCTTTCCTCGTTCCCCGCTGCAGACATGCATACGATTTGTGCAAAATGCAGACTGCCTTGCCTCCGTTGCCTCACGATAAGCCGCCCGCAGTTCCCGGATTCCGCTGTGTGGCAGGCTGATTCCGACATGTTCCTGCGCCAGCTCGTTTTTCAAAAGAAGCGGCGCGTTTTTCTCTGACACGAGAAACACATCATACCCTTCCACATTATGCAGATAAATATACTGCTCTCTGGCATCGTGAAACTCCTTCGGATTCAGTGCATATACATAATATCCGTGTAGGTCAAACTCGCTCTCATATTCAGACTGCATCGTATTCAATTCTTCTTCCGTAATCTTTTCGTTCAGCATCAAATATTTCAGCTGCTGGTGACCAAGACGCTTACTCGTCCTGCTGTTCTCCTGACTGACTGAAATCTCCTGCTCCAGCTGTTTCATAATACTCCACAGTTTTTCTCTTTCCACCGGTTTTAAAAGATACTCCCGTACGCCCATGCGCAGCATCTCTACTGCATAGGAAAAATCGGCATAACCGCTGACAGCTACGATAATAGGTTTCTCTGGAAGTTCTTGTACCTTCTGCACTAACTCAATACCGGTCATTCTGGGCATACGGATATCCGTAAACATCACATCCACCTTCTGGCTCTGCAAGATTTCGAGCGCCATCTCCCCGTTGCCGCATTCCATAATCATTTCTACCGGAACGCCGCTGCGCTGAATCATCGTCCGTATTCCCTGCCGTATTAATTTCTCATCTTCCACAATCAAAACCGTCTTCATTACCATCCCTCATTCTTTCAGTTCCGCATCGGTACGCGTACCATAACCTTGGTATAACACCCTAGCTTAGAGGCAATATCAATTCCATACTTTTCTCCGAAACTCATACGGATTCTGTCCTGTACATTCTTCAACCCGATTCCGCTGCCGCTGCCGCCGTCAGTCTCAATTTCACCCGCTATCTTTTTCTTCAGCCTTTCCAGCTCTTCATCACTCATACCTTTGCCTGCGTCACTAATCTCAATCACGCAGTCTCCGTCTTTCTCCATGCCTTTGATATAAATGTTCGTATCTTCTGCAAGATCTTCAATGCCGTGATAAATAGCATTTTCCACAATCGGCTGTAAGGACATTTTCGGTATTTCCTGCTGCATAATCTCTTCCGGCAGGTTCAGTGACAAATATATTTCATAATCAAAACGCAGATTGATCAGCATCAGATAATTTCTGATATACTCGATTTCTTCTTCCACCCGTACATTGCCCGACACCCATTTCATGCTATACCGAAGCAGGTTCCCGAGTGAAGTAATCGCATCCGAAATCATGTACTCTTCATCAATCTCAGCCATCATCTTAACAGACTCTAATACATTATAGATAAAATGTGCGTTAATCTGATTTTGCAGCGCGCGGATTTGCGAGTTCTTCGCCAGTATCTCTCTGTCAATATTTTCCTTCATAAGCTGTTCTATCCGGTCGAGCATTTTATTAATCTGTGTTCCCAGTTCACCCATTTCATCGCTTCCGCAATTTTTAATTCGTACGCCAAGATCTCCTTTTTGTATTCCACGAATTGATTTTAAAATATCATAGAACTGCCTCAGAAGACGCTTCACGATATAATTAATGAGGAATGCCAGTCCGACAAGAAGCACTATCATAATCGCCACGAAACTGTTTCTCATCCGATATACATAGAGCACATTATCTGAAATATTTTTCACAGACAGCAGCGTCCCCTGCAGTTCTCTGACATGCAGATACGACACAATCAAATGCTCTTCGCCCTGTCTTGTATAGTCCGTAATAATTCCGTCTTCCTCAAACCCTTCTTCCATTTGAAACCGTACAAACTCCTCTGAGAATTCCTGTTCATTATCTCCGAAGTACAATTCCCCTGTATCCGAAATAAAGCAGCTCCACTCATCTTCAATCCTTTCGTAGAGCGCCGGAAACATATTATCCATGGTGACCGCTGTTTCTATCACACCGATCAGACCGTTTTCATAGTCTTCCACGTTCGTCACGAGAGAAGCAATCCTTGCTGCTCCCCGGTTGTCAAAAAGCTCATCCGGATAATGATAGTTCCATCCTGTATAATCCGCCTTTTTCGCCCATTCCATTTTATCCATGCGGGAGCGGCTATATAAAATCGGCATCATTTCCTGCATGTTATCATTCACCGCATAGACACGCACTCCGTGCAACAACGTGTTGTTATTGACAAGACGTTCCAAGGCGGCGATATCAGAATGATAAAATGTCAATAATTCCTCTGTTTCTATTTTCTGCCGGTCCGCTATCCTGTCAAGCATCTGCAAAAGAGCTTCATCATGCAGAAAAAACTGAGTCGTCATGTTAATCGAGTCAATATTCTTCCGGATATGATCGCTGTTACGCTCCATAGTGTAGCGCATATAATCTGTGTTCTCACTGATTACATTCTCTTCCATAGTATAAAACAACACGCCAGCCAGTATAGAAATCGGCAGAATAATCAGACCGGTGATAACCAGCGTAAACTTTCTATTCAGTTTTAAACCGTTCAGTCTTTCTTCCAACCGCCGCCCCATATTATTCGATTCCCATTTTTTCTTTTGTCATTTTCATCAATTCCGTTTTCTCCGCCTGTATATCTTGAAATCCGTAGTCTTCCCTCTTCTTCACAAACTCGGCAAGTATTTCATCAAAACGTTCCTCTGACTCCGCAAGAAGAAGTTTCGGAAGCGTTTCACTCCACATTGCCTTAATTTCATTGTCTATGTACTCTTCCTTGGATCCGTTCGGAAATAAGGAATTATACTGTCCGTCATATACTGCATATTGATAAGACCATTCCATAATCTGTTTGACCGGCTCATCCGCCTCCTGCTTCCACTTAAGCTGCATCACATTGTCCTGAAGCATCCAATATGCGTCGTCGGCTCCGTAGAGACGGTCGTATTCCGCTCTATCCTCATTCAAAATCTTCTTGACTTCTTCCCTGACTACGGGCTTGCCGTCTACATAGTCAAATGTTTCCCCTTCCACTCCGAGTGAAATACGGAGCTGTCCCTGTTCGCTAAGCATATAGCTAAGAAATGCAATTGCGCGTTCCGGTTCTTCACAGTTCTTTGAAATCAACGTAACTGTCCAGCCGTTAATCTCAGTTGTTGTGAGCGTATGGTCGTCTCCCGCCGCATTCTTGGGTCCGTCCACCGCCAGATAAATCCGTTCAGGATGATTCATATACAGTTCTTTCTGCTGTGACAGCATGTCCGTATACTGATAAATCATGCAAAAATATCTTCCCTTTGCCATTTTCTCTTCCATCTGTGTTCTCTGGTCGATAAAAATGTCATCGGTAAGCAGTCCTTCCTCCCTGAGTTGTCGGAACATTTTCAGCCATCTCATATAGTCTTCATCCGTATAACGGTCATAGATTTCTCCATTTTCCTCAAATGGCACTGCCAAAAAGTTCATCAGATACTGATCGAAAGAAACGTTACCCCTGTCATTAAACACATGTGCACCCACCGGAATAAGCGGTTCTCCGTCTACTGTAGGAAACATTTCATAAGCTTTCTCTACCGCAGCCTGAAAACCTTCCGGCGTTGTCATATCCGGACTTCCGATTGCCTCATAAATATCTTTGCGCACTAAGAAGGTCTGATTGGAACCGATATTATCATGTTCTTCTATATCTTTCGCAGTAATGCTGGAGTTTGGGTAACAATATATATTACCGTCCTCCTTCGTATACCAGTTGACGGCATCCTCGTTGCTGACCTGATAGAAATACATATCATAGCTGTCCGCAAGTTCGTTAAGCGCATAGACCATGTTATGATCTATCATTTCATTGACCTGCGGCTCCCACCAGCCCAGTGTGATAAAATCCGGAAGCGAATCCGCCGCAATCAGCGCGTTCAGCTTCTCGCTTTCGTTCCCGCTCGGCGTAATAAAGTGAATATTGACACCGGTCTCTTCCGTAATTTTCTTCGAGACAATATTTTCTCCCCATCCTGTCGTAAACCATGAATAATTGATGTACCAGTCAAAATCAACCGGTTCTCCGGCATATTTCTGCCACGCAGGTATCTCTTCCTGCATGGCGGCATCCTCAGAATCTCTCTTTGCATCCGGCTGATTTGTACAGCCTATACCAATGAAACACACAAGAAACAATAATATCGTTATGTTGATAACTTTCTTATCTTCTCTCCACATGCTCTTACCTTTCCGCACATTCAAAATTCACTTGATAGATTTTAATAATAGTATATCCCTTTATAGCAATAAAAGGCAATATTCTCCCACGGAAAATACTGCCCTTCATTTCTGTTATATTCTCTTTATTTTCAAGGCATCTATTCTTTAACGCTTCCCGCCGATATACTGCTGATAATATATCTCGAGCAGAAGCAGAACACAATCAGAATCGGCACGACGGAAATTGCCACACCTAAGTAAATTGCGCCTTGATTTTTCTGCAAATCCGTTGCCGCATTCAATGTAGTAATCATAACCGGCAGCGTCATCTTATTTGGTGTATTCAACAATATTAACGGTACCAGATAACTGTTCCAGTTGCCGATAAATCCGCCGATTGACATCGTTGCAATACCGGGCGCCATAATCGGAAGTACAATTCTATGGAAAATATGTAACTCGCCTGCACCGTCAATTCTTGCTGCTTCCAAGAGCGCTTTGGAAAGTGTTGCCTGCACGTATTGTCTTAAGAAAAACACCGTACCGGGTGATGCGATTGCCGGCAGAATCAGCGGAAGATAAGAATCTACCATATGCAGCTTCTGACACAGATTATAAAAACCAATCAGACTTAACTGTGCCGGAATCATCATAAATACCACAATGATTTTAAACAGCCATGCACTGCCTTTAAAACGATAAACCGCCATGGCATACGCCGTAATTGACGAAAAATACGCTGTCAGTAATGTAGCCGGGATAGCTACGATAAGGCTGTTCCCAAAGCCTCTGAACAGATTGACGTAATCAAACAGCGCAATCCAGTTTGCCTTTAAATTCTTACCCGGTATCAGTGTAAAAGAATGTGTGATTTCCACACCACTTCTCGTAGCGTTTACAATCATCAGTAAGAATGGGAAGAAGCACATTGCCGCAAGCAAGACCAGACATAGATAGATAATTCCTTTTTTGAATTTTGATGATGTTGACATATCAGTCTTCCTCCTTCCCCAATGTTTTAAACTGAATGATTGACACAATCAGAATAATAAAGAACAAAGTGTACGCAATCGCCGAAGCATACCCAACCTGATGCGTTTCAAATCCGAATTTATATAGGTACATTACAACCGTCTGAAGCTTTCCTGACGGCTCACCGGCAGTTCCCGGCGCAGCGCCGTTCATGAGGAACGGTAAATCAAAGAGCTGAAGTCCGCCAATCAATGAAGTGACGAAGACGTACAGCATGATTGGTCGGAGCAGCGGCAGTGTTATCTTTCCGAATACTTTCCATCTGCCTGCACCGTCAATTGCCGCCGCTTCAAAATAGTCCTTCGGAATACCCTGTACACCTGCCATCAGCATAATAAAAGAATTGCCAAACCACATCCATGCACCGAGAACCGAAACTACATAAGGCGCTGTTGTCGTAGACCCCAGCCAGTTAACCTGTTCATGCGTAATGCCTAATGTCATCAGGATTTGATTGAAGCTTCCGTATTTCCAGTCCAATAACGTTTTGAACAGGAATGCCACCGATGTAGCTGCAATCAGATTCGGCAGATAATATACCGCTCTAAACACCGCCAGCCCACGGATTTTGTATTTAATATCGCTGAAAATAACCGTAAGCAAAAATGCAAGCCCCAACTGGAGTACAATATTTACGCCCCAAATCTTGATTGTATTACCAAGATCCCTCCAGAAGAATTTATCTGTTATCACTCTTTTGTAATTGTCAAGCCCTGTCCATGTCGCATCCCCAAATCCCTTGTAATTAGTAAAGCTTAAGTACAACGTCCGCAATACCGGATATACGCTGAATACCAGAAAGACAATCACAAAAGGCAATACAAACAAATAGGCTATTCGATTAATATTTCTTTTTTTCGCTTTTGCTGTATTTGTTTTTGCCATATTTCCCTCCGCACCATAAGACGGAAGGGGCTGCATACCGCTGCCCCCTCCTCCCATAAATCATTATCTGTTTACTGTGATCTCCGGATATGTAGATTCCACAAGGTCATAGAACTCGTTCCATGCTTCCTCTTTGGTCTTTTCACCTGTCTTGATTGCTGTCGTTGCTCTGCCCCACTCATCACCGATAAATTTGTCATATCTGGTAACTTTGGAATAATCTATTCCCTGCGCCTGCTCCAACCAGAATTTATACAACTGCTGTCCGCCGTATACGCTGTTCTGATCCTCGGCATGTGCTTCCAGTACGGGAATCAAGGATACCGTATCACCCTCGGAAACTTCGATCCACCAGTTTGCTGTCTCCTCGTCCAGTGTACAGAACTTTAAGAAATCCCATGCCAGTTCTTTTCTCTCGGACTGGGAAGAGATACCGATAAATGTACCGCCGCCGAATCCGTATGCAGGTCCTGCACATACTCCCCACTTACCGGAAGTCTCCTGCACGTTGTCTCTCATCGTAAGTACGCCCCATGAAGGAAGACCAAATGCAAATACCTCTGTGGTATCCATGCCCGCTGTTGCCTCTGCGAACTGCTCTGCATCCCATACATCGA
>ERZ779631.274-NODE-274-length-19477-cov-6.113377_pt1 | contig 19477 bp, 15 predicted proteins | sample MGYA00514193_ERZ779631 | MGnify/ENA primary metagenome ERZ779631 (study PRJEB29562, sample SAMEA4376710) | mouse gut metagenome | isolation source: Cecum | study: EMG produced TPA metagenomics assembly of the A DSS colitis mouse model was used to assess the...
TTCATATCTTCCATCGTTCCGTACCGCGCGGCAACCTTCTTGTAATCCCGCACATCGTACCCGGCGTCCATAAAGGGGGAATCGTAACAGGGATTCATCCAGATTGCATTGCACCCTAACTCCTTTATATAATCCAGTTTCTCTATGATTCCTTGGACATCGCCTATCCCGTCCCCATCGGAGTCCTTAAAGGATTGCGGATAAATCTCATAGAATACCGCTGTTTTCAACCATTCTGTCATTTTTCTACCTCCTTATTATTCTAAGCCCTTTCGGATAGTGATTCTTAATCTGCCCGTTCGCCGCCTTGCCAAAGCCAAGCGGATAACCTTCATAAACAAGCAATACCCAGCCTTTCACCGCCTCGTGCAAAAGGCTCTCCCCGCCAAGATACCGTTCTGCCTCTTCCTCCGTCAAAACTGCCACTCTGTCTGTTTCTTCTATACTAAGTGTAAGTGCCAGTGCGTGAGACGGTTCAATCCGGTTCTTCTTCTCCGTACCCAAGTGGAGTCCGGGACGCACTATCTTCATTCCCCTCATGGAAATCATATTCTCCGGAACCAAATAAATCTGTTCGCCAAACATTTCAATCCTGCCATGCTGTCTGTCAAACCAATCACCGGATAATCCGATTTCTTCTGTCAGGAATCTTCGGACGTCATTTAGTCCGTTCTGCGTTTTATCGCTCCTATCACTCCCGGCCTTTCCATTCTTGGCACATACAACGCTCTTCTTCCTGCTTTCTGCGACGTTCTTCCCGCATACGACTGCTATACTCTCCTGCTCAAGCATTCTCGAATCCATATTCTGCATTCCGCATTTTCGCAGCCTCGCAATATAATGTCCTTCGCCCTTCAACTTATGCGGCATAAGCCGCATCGTATGCGAAATTCCGTCCGCCGGTTCCGCAGTCCATTCAGGTCTTCCCTGAACAAACGCAGCGTCATGAGGAATCTCTTCCACCGCAAACTCTTCATGCTCTTTTAAGAACCTGCTGATTACCCCCTCATTCTCCTCCGGAGCAAAAGTGCAGGTAGAATAGACGAGCACTCCGCCGGGTCTAAGCATCTTCGCCGCCTCAGACAATATCCCATACTGCCTGTCCGCGCACATCATAACATGTTCTTTACTCCACTCTGCCACTGCTGTCTCGTCTTTACGAAACATTCCTTCGCCCGAGCAAGGCGCATCCACTATAATTCTATCAAAAAATGTCGGAAAGAACTCTGCCATCCGCTGCGGCGTCTCGCTGCTTACTACACAGTTTCGAACACCCATACGCTCTATATTCTGCGACAGGATTTTCGCACGACCCGGAATTATTTCATTAGATATGAGTAAGCCTTCCCCCAGCATTCTGCCTGCAATCTGTGTACTCTTACCGCCCGGCGCCGCGCACAAATCCAAAATACGTTCGCCCGGCTTCGGGTCCAGAATCTCCACAACAGCCATCGCAGACGGCTCCTGAATATAATAAGCCCCCGCTTCATGCAAAATATACCTTCCCGGCTGTTCAGACGCCCGATAATAATATCCTTCTCGCGCCCAACTGACCGGTTCCAGAGAAAACGGCATTCTCCTTATAAATTCCTCCCCGGAAGCTTTAAGCGGATTACGGCGCAGACCGTAATATCTCTCTATATCATAGCTTGTCAGAAAATCGTTGTATTCCGTTCCTAAAAACCCCGCCATTCTGTCAAGAAAAGCTTCCGGCAGATCAACCTTCGTATTCATCTTTTCTCCCGCTTCACATTCGTTCTTGTACTTATTTCTTAATACTTATATATCATACTAGCGGCTCACTGACATTCTGTCAATTTACTTATTACAGATGATACTTCCGGGTCAAATATACCTCTGAAATTCCCTTCAGCCCAGCCGTCTGCAATTCTCAGAGCATAAGCTTGCAATCCCAGACTGAAAAACTTTTCTTGCATACAACCCATATACCATATATAATACTAATGTTATACAGAACGAAAAAAGAAATGAGGAGAAAAAATATGACATCGCAAATCTGCATTATTATTTCTATTGTCATCTATCTGTGTGGAATGATTTATATTGGTGTTCGTTTTTCTAAAAAGAACACACAGTCTGACGAATTTTATCTCGGAGGACGCAAACTCGGTCCTCTGGTTACTGCCATGAGTGCGGAAGCTTCCGACATGAGCAGTTATCTGCTGATGGGATTGCCCGGACTCGCCTATATTTCCGGTATCGCAGACGTAGGCTGGACGGCAATCGGTCTGGCGCTCGGTACATATTTCAACTGGCTGCTCGTCTCTAAACGCATCAGACGCTATTCCAGCAAATTGAAAGCAATCACGATTCCGGAGTTTTTTGCCAAAAGATATGGCGATGACAAACATGTACTGACATGTATTGCCGCCGTAGTAATCGTTATCTTCTTCGTGCCCTATACCGCCTCCGGCTTTGCTGCGTGCGGTAAGCTGTTCAGTACGCTGTTTGGCATGAATTATATGGTTGCCATGCTCCTGAGCGCTGCTGTTATCGTATTGTACTGTACTTTGGGTGGTTTCCTTGCCGTAAGCACAACCGATTTAATACAAAGTATCACAATGACAATAGCACTTGTTATTGTTGTTATTTTCGGCGCTGTCGCAACCGGCGGATTCGATACCGTCATCGCAAACGCACAAGGTCTTCCCGGATATCTGAGCATGGTACAGACTTACGTGGCGGACTCTGCATCTTCCAAACCCTACACGCCTCTCATGATGATTTCCATGCTGGCATGGGGCCTCGGGTATTTCGGTATGCCTCACATTCTGCTCCGATTCATGGCAATAGAGGATGAGAACAAATTAAAATTATCCCGGAGAATCGCTGCCGTATGGGTTGTCATCTCTATGGCAATTGCGGTTTTCATTGGTATCATCGGCTTAAGCATGTCCAAAGCCGGTGTCATCCCGGCATTAGAAGGAAACAATTCTGAGACAGTTATTATCCAGATTGCATCCGCACTCAGTACGCACGGCGTCATTCCAGCATTAATTGCAGGTGTTATTCTTGCTGGTATCTTAGCCGCCACCATGTCAACCGCGGATTCCCAGCTTCTCGCCGCCGCTTCCAGCATCTCCCAGAATCTGGTGCAGGATTTTGGTAAGAAAAAACTGGACACCAAGGCATCTCTGCGCATTGCAAGAATCACGGTCATCGTCATTTCCCTGATCGCCGTCTTTATTGCACAGAACCCTGACAGTTCTATCTTCACAATCGTGTCCTTTGCATGGGCCGGTTTCGGCGCTGCGTTTGGTCCGGTAGTACTGCTGGCATTATTCTGGAAGCGTTCCAACAAGCAAGGCGCTCTTGCCGGTATGATAGCCGGTGGTGTCATGGTCTTTGTATGGAAATACGGCATTGCCAGATTGGGAGGCGTATTCGCAATTTATGAACTGCTTCCCGCGTTCATCGTCGCTCTGGCTGTCAATGTCATCGTTTCACTTGTAACTTGTGCTCCTGCAGATGAACTTGTCAAAACTTTTGACGAAGTAAATGCCAAAAACTAAAAATGCACCGTCGTCACATCATAAAAACTTACGTTAGTTCACTGTGATATCCATATCACCGGCATATATGCATATTATATATAAGACTCTTTGAAAGGACATTTTCAGGAGTCTTTTTTAGTTTTTTATTATAGTTTGTTTCTTCCTAAAATATTTTAAAAAGCAATAAATTTTAAGCAATTTATCTTTTTATCGCTTACTATTTGTCGCTTTTAGAAAAATAATTTTAATTTATATAAAATCATTTAGATTTAATTGACGAAATGATTTTTTTTCACTATAATTTAAGTGGGTTTGTAGAATGATTAGTTATTTTTATTTTACAAGAATATAAAATACTGTATTGGAGGATTCTATCTTGTTACATATTACTTCATTAAGCGAAGGTCTGGATATATTTAAGGCTTTGGGCTCAGATGTCAGAATTGAAATTCTTAATATATTATTGGACAACAACAACATGAGTATGAATGAGCTCGCCTCGCATCTGAATATTACCAACGGCGCGCTGACAAGTCATATCAAGAAACTGGAAAGCTGCGGTCTTATTACCACCTCAAGTGAATCTGCCGGTCACGGAAATCAGAAAATCTGCTCCGTGCACCTGGATAAAATATTGATTGATTTAGAAAAACAAGAAGCCTTTCAAAATGTGTACAGCACGGACATCAAAGTCGGACATTATTCAAATTACCGCATCTATCCTACTTGCGGTCTTGCCTCCGATAAGACTCTGATCGGCGAGGCTGACGATCCGCGCTACTTCGACCATCCAGATCGCTATAACGCTGATATTCTCTGGTTTACGAAGGGATTCGTGGAATACAACATTCCTAATTTTATTCCGAGATTCCAAAAGATTACCCAGATTACTATCTCCGCCGAATTGTCTTCAGAAGCACCGGGCGTCAATAACGTCTGGCCTTCGGATATCACCTTTTATCTGAATGATATCTGCGTGGGACGATGGCTCTCTCCCGGTGATTTCGGCGATTCAAGAGGTCTTTTCACGCCCGATTGGTGGTTTCCTAACTGGAATCAATACGGTCTATTGAAGCTGCTTGTTATTAACAAAAAAGGTACTTACGTGGACGGCCTAAAAATTTCCGATGTGACGATTGACAGTTTTCTGCTCGACTACCGCAGCAGCATCCGCTTCCGCATGGCTGTGGACGATGATGCTGAACATATCGGCGGTCTCACTATTTTTGGTAAAACTTTCGGAAATTACGGTCAGGACATCAAAGTAAGCCTGCACTATGCGCCTATGGATGACCTGCCGCAACAAGGTTAATAGAATGGTCAGATAAAGGCTTTGCAGGAATTCCCGCAAAGCCTTTTTATTTTATCCTTCTATGTTTCTTGTTGCTCTGATTCTCTTAATATTTTACGCCCCATACGCTTTCGTTAGCGCCTACCGCGCTGAATGTCATAACCTGTGTGCCCGCCTCATCATTCATCTGACAGAATACACCACTATAGCTGACATCACCGTATGTAATATGCATATAACATGTGCCGTCTTTGGCTTCCCAGCTTCCTTCTATACCATCGCCATAGACTATGCCGCTCTCGTCCAAATATAGGATAAAAGGCTGTGCAATGTCCGCGCTGATTGCCGTCCCCTGATTGATCACATAGTATCTGCCGGCGATATCCGCCATCTCATAGCCACTCTCGCTCACCGCCTCGCCGTCTGTTGCATAAGGAAGCATACACGGCCATCCTTCTTCATTTACGATGAACTGATGCACACGAGGCTCATGGTCTTCCGTTTTATTATCAAAACGAGTATGGTTTACAATATATTTCTTCCCATCGTCATCCACAAACGCCGAATTATGTCCCGTCGCCATATACGCCATCTCAAGACTAGGCAGGAAATAATTTCCGGACAACTTCAAGCCGTAAGGATAATGCTCCGGATTGGTTGTGTCTAACGGGAACTCTCCGTTCATATCTACATAATCGCCGTCTATTGTCTCGGAACGGAATACTCTGATCTGATAGCCGCCCTCGCGTACTAATCCGCCGTAAGAAACAAAGAGATAATAATAACCACTCTGTTCATCATATAAGATATAAGGAGCTTCGATAGAACTGTGATTACCTCCGAGCAATCTCTTACCAAAATACGGATCAACACGTTTCTCCTCGTCCGCCTCCGGATGAATCACTTCTCCCGTCTGTTTGTCGAGTTCTAACAGATACATACCTCCCGACCATGAACCGTATACCATCCACAATCTGCCTTCCTCATCATAAAGTACGGTAGGATCGATAGCATTAGGAAACTTATTGAAGTTATATTCATTGCTCTTCTTGATATATCTGTCCTTTGCTTCTTCTTCGTCCACATACTCCGCCACATCCGTTTCACCAAACGTCTCCAATGTGAAACCTGAATAAATCAAAGCGCCCTTCCATTCATACGGTCCGTCAATCTTGTCGCTGGTCGCATAGCACAAATTAGACGCGTTCCAAGTCGATGTCGTACAGAAATACAAATAATATAACCCGTCTTCTTCATTATAAATAACATCGGGAGCCCATACATGCCAAGCTCTGTCATCGGTAGGAATCACACTGTTCTTGCTTCCAGCGTAAGCAAATGCTTCCTTATTTGCCATTAACTCATAATAAATCTGGTCCTTCACTTTATAGCCATCCCCGATAGACGTCCAATGCCGTAAGTCGTCCGATACTGCCGTGGACATATGAGAGCCGAATATGTAATATTTACCGTCAACCTTAACAATAGACGGATCGTGAACGCTTGCCCCTGCCTCAATCTTAGCCGTCGCTATTCCGTCATAATTTACCGTAAAGTCCAAATCTGCAGGCACCTCCTCTGCACTGTCCGCCGCGGTTTCTGTCTCTGTCTGTGTCTCTGTCTGCACCTCTGTACTGCTATCCGGATTGCTGCCATCTTGTGTCGTGTTTCCGCAAGCTGCCGCACCGGCTGTCACTGCCGCACAAAGCGCACATGCAAACAACATTTTCCTCTTTCTCATGCCACCTTCTCCTTCTAAATATTCAAAATTCTTTTATACGCCGGCATCCGGAGACTATCCCCTCCGGTTACCTAACTATATTTTTACTATATCAGAAGCGGCACATTTGTTCAATCATTTTCTTTATATTTTAATAAAATATTTTAAGTATTTGTATACATAACACATGTTATCCAATCGCATCGCAATCCATATATGTATTCTCTCTTTACCGCAATCCTATCTTCATTCATTAATTGCAATATCAATACGGCTCAGCTTTTCCATCAGAATCTCTTCTTCCGTTGGCATATCTTCGGATAATTCAATCTTTGCACGCACCTGTCTCATCTGCTCGTCAACGGCGGCAATCCTCTCCGCGCAGTCTGTCAGCTGCTCCACGATTTCTCTCTGATTCGGCACATCCTGCTTGTATTTCAACTGATGTTCCAAGCTAGCCCAGAAGTCCATGGCAATCGTGCGAATCTGCACCTCTACCGCCATATCCTTTGTCTGATCCGAGAAAAAGACCGGTACGCTCACAATCATATGATAGCTGCGATATCCGTTCGGTTTGGGATTCTTAATATAATCTTTCTCCTTGATCACCGTGATATCATCCTGCTTGGCAAGTGCCTGCGCCAAGACATAAATATCATCCACATATGAGCAGACCACCCTGATTCCTGCCACATCATACAAATTGTTTTCTACATTTTCCAACGTGAAATCAAGTCCTTTGCGCGCTAACTTGTTCATGATACTGCTGCTGCTCTTAAGCCGTGAACTGATCGAAGTAATTGGATTGCGCCGGTAACGGACATTAAACTCCGAGTTAAGCACATCAAACTTCGTCCGAACCTCTTTGATGGCACAACTGTATCTCATACGCATTTCTTTGTAATCTATCACCGTGCCCGCAACTCTTTTTCGCTGGTCATAAATCGCTCTGTCCACCTGCGGAAATATCATCATCTCCGTATTGTTTGACTCTGCGCTCATCTCGTCTAACGGGAAAAAGGGATTTCCACTCATTTGTTTTCCTCCAATTAATAACATATGTTCTATTTCCATTTAATATCAGTTTTCATCCACTGTTACTATACCCCATATATAAAACAGAAACAATAAACGTTGTCTTAATTTTGTCTAAAAAAAGAGCTGGCTGTTACACCAACTCTTCGTCACATCTATTTGCCCAGCGTACTGTACTGTCCCTTTCTGTCATAGGAATCCAACAGATAGTGATTCTGCGCCTGCATAGACAGTACTGTCTCTCTGTCTGCCCTTCTTGTACCCTTCGTATCCCTTTCCGGCTGCTTGCGATAATCATTCTGCCTTAAGGATGTACCTGCGGTCTTCTGCCTGCGCTGCTGCTTCAGAAAGATATCCCGCATTTTATTCATACTCTGCCTGATCCGGTTATGTACCTTATGTAGCGATGATCTGGCGCTGTTCACTACACTGTACATTTCTTCCGGCACTACCGACTGCATTACCGCTGTTACATGCTCCGGCGCATTTATGTGCTTCCCCTGCGTTCTATGAGCGGTTGACATTACTTCATTACCCGCCGCGTCCTTTACCCCATACTGTGCCATACCGTCTGATCCAAGTCCGCCTTGATGCCACCTTGTACTGCCGGCATCACCAGAACCGGGAGCAATCCCTTCCGACTGTTGTTTCATCGAAGCTGCCGCCCCTGCACCACCTTCCAGTTTGCTGCCGAATGAACCTATACGGTCAGTATTGTTCCTCGGATGATGGAAATGCGAAGTAGGCCACGTCAATACATGATAGTCCGCTACTTTCTGTTCCTGCTGGATCCAGTTGAGTCGATTCATAGACTGTTATCTCATCCTTTACTGTTTAGTAGGTATCTGCAGTCGGTTCATAGTTAACGCTTAACGGAAGAAATTGAAATAATTTCCACTGCTTCCGTAATTGTTAAACAGATTGCTGTAGGTATTGCTTACTTCCGCCCTCATGTTACGTTCTGCAGAAGACTCCACAGAATCTGCCCATGTCGCTGCACGTGCCGGAAAACTTGTGCTGCCGCCCCAAACGTTCTCAAGTGTATCAAGATCCGCTGCCGCCAGCTTCTTATCGTCAATCGTAAGGGTTCCGTCATAGTTTCTGCGTACACCGCAAGACGCCAAATCAGAACTTTTCATCCCGGATACGCTGTTAAGCTGTGTGATATACGAATTATCCGCCCTGCCTCCGGACTCGTGAAGATTCTTCATCATACTGTTATACTGGCTGACAAATCCTTTAATCGTCGAAACAATTTCCGCTGTATCGCCGCTCTCTTTTGCTTTCGCAAAAAGTGAATTCTTAGCAGTGTCTGCTAATTTATCCGCATAATCAGCCACTTGTCCGGCATGATACTTCATATTATAATACAGTTTCTGTGTATTTGCAGTATCTTTTATGGCACCTGTACCAAAAATATCATTCCTGCCGTTGTTCACCTGATTTAAAAGCGAACTCCTGCTCGACCGCCTGCTTTTACTGCTTCTGCTCAAAGCGCGCTGTAACAGAGAATTGCTCCCGTTCACACTGTTGTTACCGTTTAACAGGGCGCTCATATAGTTTCTTGTAACTCTCATCCTTATTCTCCCTTCTGTCCAAACATGATGTAAGCGCTTTGTCTTACATTAAGTATATCGTTATCTTACTAAGAGAATAAAGTGATTTGTAACCAACAGTTTGGTTTTGGTTATGAATCATTCTAATGCAGAATTGTTCGTCTTTCCCGTCCTTGCATCATCAACGTCAATATAAACCATCCCTCTCTCACCTCATACTGCATCGTTCCATAATATTTCTCCACACAGCTTCGCATGTTATTCATACCAAGCCCATGCACATCAGCATCCGGTTTGACCGTCCGCAGTCTGCCGCGTTCTACACGCACCGTCTTCTCGTCACAGCTGTTCTCCACTACAAGAAAGAACATTCTTCCTTTCACATAACCCCGAAACCGAATGAACCGTTTCCGTTCTTCCGTGATTCTACAGCATGCTTCAATCGCATTGTCAAGTGCGTTATTTAATAAGATTCCGATGTCAAACGCCTCAATGGCAAGAGATGCCGGATATATCAAGTCGCCCTCCAATACAATTTGTTCCTGTGCACATATCATTCCTTTTCTATTTAAGATAACATCTGTTACCGGATTGCCTGTACTAAATTGCAGAAACAGCTCCGATGCTGCCTGCTGCATATCCTTAAGATATTGCCCCGCTTCACGCCTCACATTTTCCGATAACTGTCCGTTTTCTGTACTGACCTGCAGAAGCTGCTCCATATCCGCCACATAGTTATTCATGTCATGGCGCATACCGCGCACGCCGTCATATAGCTGCTCCATCTCCTTAACATGTTCCGTCATATCCGCCAGCTGTTGCTTATAGAACAAAAGATTGTTTTTCTGTTCCTCCGCCTGCATCAATTCGCTGTATATCTTACGGCTGAATATCGTACACACAAGACAAAGAACCGCCGTCACCGGCACAACGAGATACATGCTCCCATGTCTTTCATACAGAAAATCGATTTCTGTCCCTTGCTGTCTGTAAAAAATAATCCTCCATGCCACATCAAACGACATGCCTATAATCGGTGTCAGCATTAAAAACCAAATTCCCTGTCTGCTTGTCTCCTCCACAGTTCCGTTCATATACCTTCTGTAACATCGTAAAACTACATAAATCAACGTTAGATATCCTGCCGCAAAGAGTACAAAACTGCCAATCTGCAAATTTTCTGTCAATTTCATAAACTGCTCCGGCTCAATCTTTTCCAGCATAATCTGTTGCGTCAGATATTCCATATACCACATAATCGCTAAAGACCATACACTGTAAAACGCCAATCGCGCCATTTCCAGCACCATATAAAATACAAGAAGTAAATACAGCTTTGCCAGTCTTCTGCCCACATACAGAATATCCATTACAACAAAGCTGCTGCTAACAATCACTGCCAATTTGGCAATACTATAACTGCTGTTATTTATAATTCCTTGTGAATCGCGATAAATCACTCTGTCAACCAGTTCAGAATGTGACAGCCAATAACTGATTACCACAGCCTGCAAGAAAAAAAGTATCTTTCCGGTGGAACGATACTTTTCTTTTAACATAATATTATCTTTACACAAAAATAATAAAAGCCCTGCTTTCGCCAAACACTCCAGCAAATCAAGCACATACGTTGTCATGTTCCTACTCCTTCAAGAAATCACAATACAGTTTCACAAACTCACCGTATTTCTGCTTTGCCAAATAAATTTTATCTCCCTGTGCGACCGTAATGCTGTCATGGTCATATCCGCTGATGGCAGACAGCGCCACCAGATACCCCCTGTGGCAACGGTAAAATCCATCTCCGAGTACTTCCTGCAAGTGATTCATCCGCTCATAGTATTCCAAGCATTCCGACTTTGTATGCAGAATTACTTTGCGCCCGTTATTCTCCACATACAAAATATCTTCCACCGGAATCCTGCGATGACTCCCCTCCGTCTTGACCAGAAGGTATTTCGGTGCCGCTTTTCTTTTCTCAGCCTCCTGCATCGCACGTTTCAGAACATTTGTCATCTTATCCTGATCCACAGGTTTCATCAGATAATGGAACGCTCCTACGTCAAATGCTTCAAAAACCTGCTCTTTGACTCCGGTCACAAAAATCAGGATTGCATCCGACAGCTTCTTAAGTTCTCTTGCCGTCTGCATTCCGTCCATCCCCTCCATCGCTATATCAAGAAGAACAATGTCCGGCGAATAACCTTCTTTTACCTTTTCTAACAGTTTCATCCCTGAATCAAATTCACATGTCTGTGCCTGAGAAAACTCTTTCTCAAGTAAGGTCAGAATCCTTTCTCTCCCTCTCACTTCATCATCGCAGATTGCAATATTCATATTCCCTCATATCCTCAGTCAGTTATTTAAAGCAGGTCATCTACCATACTTCCCTTAATGTCTTCCTCCAGAAGTTTCATCTTATGGAGCATATCTTTAATGTCAGACTGTACATCGGACGTAACGCTCACGCCGCCCATACCGGCATCCATCATTGCCTCCAGTAAGTCGCCGCCTTCCCTTGCGCGTTCCTCCGCCTCTCTACGCTGTGCTTCTCTCTCCTCACTGTTCTCATGTGCTTCGTCGATTCTTTCCTCCAGCACTTCCTGTTCTTCTTTTCTCTCCTCGATTTTCTCTTCTTCTTGGGCTTTCTCTTCCGCCTTGTCTTTGGCTTCCTCGATTTTCTCCTCGAGTTCCTCCTCCACATGATCTTTGCCTTCATCCACGAGCAGACCGAGAACATCTTTGCCTGCAGCTTCCATCACTGCGTCAGCCTTCTTCTGTGCCTTTACCATTTCATGGTGCTTCAAACGCTCTATCTTAATACTACGAATTGATGCGTTGTAACCTCTGACTTGGCTATCAATCTGGTCGTTTCTGATCTCATATGTGCGCTGATAGCGGTCAATCCGAAGACATCTCTCCTGATATTCCGTAAGCGGCTGCTCATCTAACTGCGCAAGACGCTCCTCTTCTTCCTTTGTCAGATGTACTTCAAGCGGATTGCATTGTGCGTCAGACCGCTTCTCCAGAAGTTCCAAATCCTTCTGTTCCTGCGAATCCATAGACACCCCATACTCCTGCCTTACCTTCTCTTTCTGTGCGTCGCCCTCGGCAATGATATCAAGGTTTTCTTTCTTCTCGCCATGTAACATTGCCACCTTATCTTTCATATCAACGATGCTCTGATCGATGCATTGATCGCCTTTCCATGCATCGCCTATCATCTTAAGCGCTTTCTTTCGGGCACGCTGCATACGCTGTGTGACTACATCGTTCTGCATTCCCAAATCGCCCGCATAAATGCTGGTCTTACGCTGATTATTCAGCGCTCTTCTGCCTTCTCTTTGTGCCGCACGTTCTCTCGCTGCATTACTGACACAAATAACCTGATTGTCGTTTGCATTTGCTCTGATCTGCATAATAATCTCCTTGTTTTCTATAGGCAAAATCCGTTTTACCCGTCCACAGTCACCTATCATATCCTATATACGGCAATTCATATTCCTATAAAATTTATCGGTTCATTACGCTATTTTCTTAATAAAAAAACATCTTTCCAGAAAAACATTTCATGACATAAAATCCCACGTTCATTACCACAAAGATTCTTCGTTACACAAAAAAGACCCTGACATATGTCAGAGTCTTTGTATTGCACATACTCTTCTACAATTGGAAATTATCATCCTGATGATTACCGTTATTCCAATTACCATCCTGATATCCCTGATTATCCTGACCCTGCTGATAATTCTGATTTGACTGATTAGTTTGGTAATTCTGGTTCTGCTGATAGTTTTGATAATTCTGATCCGGCTGATAATTCTGGTAGTTCTGGTTCTGCTGATAGTTTTGATAATTCTGGGGCTGCTGATAATTCTGATAGTTCTGGTTTGACTGATAATTCTGATAACTCTGACCGCTCTGATAATTCTGGTAATTCGGATTTCCCTGATAATTCTGATATCCTAAATTCTGATTACCGAAAGTAATTTCTTTCAACGCCACATAAAGTTCTGCCAATGTCATCTGCATATACGGATTCACATAGAAAATTGCCAGAATTCCGCACGTAAATAAGCTCAGTATCATCCATCCATAGAACGATAATCCGAGCACAAACGTTTTCCACTTATTACCGTCCATCATCTGCTTACTCAAGGCAAACGCTTCCTTGGAATCAATACCGGGATTTTCGGCTAATATGTACGAAACCATATGGTATTCATATGCCTTGATAATACCCGGAATGACAAATAACAGCGACCAAAGGAAGATATATAACTGTCTTAAGAACATTGTTTTAACGACATTCATGTAGGAATTGGAGAAGGCATATCCCAACTCGCCAAGCTCCGCCTGCTGATAATGACTAACTACAAAGAAACGCAGCGCACCGACCTGCAGTGGATATAATAAGAAAATTGCCAGCAACGACATAATCACCCCCGCTACCAGCATAATCGCCCAAATGCTAAGCAACACTGTCAGCGCATCGGCACTAGACATATACCTGTAGTCATCCGAATTAATCTGCCGTGTCACACTGGTATTCACGCTGTATCCGCCACCGCCTACCAAAGTCATGATGAAGGCAGCCAACACCATCTTCCAATAATTAAACTTAAAGTACTTCTTCGCGTTCTCCTTGAGTTCCGCCCTTGTCCACATAAACCCATTCTCCTCTCACATCACATACACTGTTCAATAATAAATTACTGTCTTATACTTTAATATATTACACGTTAAAATGCAAGGAGAAAGTTGATTTTGACGTATATTTCAAGGCATTTACGTTAATGAAGTGCGAGGGAAAATAACTTTGACATCCGTCCCTTCTCCGGGAATGCTCTCAAGGGTCAGTTCTGCGTGGTGCACCGTAACGATATGTTTGACGATTGCCAGCCCCAGCCCCGTACCGCCGGTAGACTTAGAACGGCTCTTATCCACTCTGTAAAATCTTTCAAAGACTCTTTCCTGACACTCCTTCGGAATACCGATACCCGCATCTTTGACCTCCAGCACGACACTCTTCTCTGTATATCCGGTACTGACGCAAACTGTTCCGTTCACATTATTATAACAGATTGCGTTATCACACAGATTATAGACCAGTTCTTCAATCATCTGTCTGTCGCCCCGTATGGTACAGTCACTTCCCTCAACTGTCAAAATTACTTTTCTCTCTTCCGCGCGCATCTGCATCATCGCTGCGCTGTCACTGACAATATCGTACAGATTCAACTCTTCCATCGGAATCTGCAAATCCGGAACATCAAGTTCCGACAGTCTGATCGTATCGTCAATCAGCGTCAGCAATCTTTTGGAATTCTTGTGAATCTCTGCAGCAAACCGGACAGCATCCTGTCCCGACGCCATCCCGGTTTCAATCAGTTCTGAGTAACCGGATATCGCCGTCAGCGGCGTCTTTAATTCATGGGACACGTTGGCACTGAATTCCTGCCGCATATTCGCGCTATTTAAAATGGCATCATGCTGTTTTCTGATTGTCTCTGCAAAAGGTATCAATTCTTCGTAGACGGTATGTTTTTCCATACAGTCCATATCCGCTGCCATCCGCTCAACCGGCTGCAGCAGACTTCTTGTAAAATAGCGGGACAGCATCATACACAGCACAAGAAGCGCGCAGATTGCCGCCACGATTGCCGGAACCGAACGATACAGAAGATTCCATACACTGTGGGATTCTCTCGATACACGCAGCACATTACCGTCTTTTAGCAGCAATGTATAATAGTATGTATTCATTTTCATGGTGGATGATTGTCTGATCGAACTCCCCTCTCCGTATCGCAATGCATCCTTCACTTCAGGTCTTCCTGCATGATTATCCATCTCTCCCGTATCGGCATTGCTTTCATAGAGAACCTCACCCTCCGGGCTGATAATGGTAGCCCTCACATTCCTGTCAGTCTCTTCCTGCTGCCCTCTATAGGAATAACCGTGCCCCAGCTTTGCTTCCGCTTCGATGCTTTGCGCCACCGCATATGCATACAACCTCAAATCATCCATCACCTGTCCGCGAAATATATGGTGGAACACAGCCGTCATCAGAAGCAGCATGATCGCTACTGCCATCGATGATATGAGCATCAATTGTCGGTTAATTCTTTTCTTCATGTATCGTCATCCCGCTGTTCTGTTCTTTTCTGTTCTTTTCTGTTCTTTTCTGTTCTTTTCTGTTCTTTTCTGTTCTTTTCTATCCTGCTCTGTCCTATTCTCTTTTTTGTTCTATCACTGCTCCATCACATTGTCCAAAAAGTAGCCTACATTGCGCACCGTCTTAATCATACCGCCCGCGCTGCCAAGTTTCTGGCGCAGAGTCTTAATATGCATATCGAGCGTTCTGGATTCGCCCTGAAAATCCGTTCCCCATACGTGATTCAAAATCTCCTCACGGCTGGTTACGATGCCGGCCCGCTGCATCAGCATTTTAAGCAACTCATATTCCTTGTGCGTCAACTCGCACAAACATTCGTCCGCATACACGGCATGCCTCTCCGTATCAAGTACGATGCCTCCGATACGAATATTCTTTTCCTCCCTGCTCTCCCCGCTGCGGCGAAGCAGCGCTTTCACTCTGGAAATCAGTTCCATCACACCGAAAGGTTTCGTAATATAATCATCCGCACCGACGTCAAGCCCTCTGACTTTATCTATCTCCGTCGTCTTCGCAGTCACCAGAATAACCGGCACATTCTTGGTCACGGGATTCTCCCTGAGTTCGGCAACAACATCCAGACCACTTGCATCAGGAAGCATAATGTCAAGCAGTACCAGACTGGGCAGACATTCCTTAAGCGCATGTCTGAACTCGTCCGCTGTCTCGTACACCAGCACATCGTATCCGCTGTTCTTTAATGAAAAGCTCTCAATTTCACTGATATTCTTATCGTCTTCCACAATATAAATCAAACTCATACTCTCACCTGTTAAATAGATATCCGTAATACGTTTTAGTATAACATATCCTGTTTACGGAAGTGCATATTCCCGTAAAAATTCTTCATACAAACTTTGAAAACTTTCCCTATTCCCCGAGCGGATTTCTTCATTGTAATTGTGCATTTCCAAAGAATCATCTTCTACCTGCACGCTTCCGATTGCAATATTGGAACAATGCGCCGCGATCCGCTCATAGGCAGTGACAATATCCGACAACAGAAATCCCATCTCTATCGTACATTTGCCTTTTCTGAGCCGCTTGATGTGTCTCTTTCTAACCGCCTTGCCAAGTTCGTCCGTCACCGTACGGAGCGCCTCTATCTCATAAATGAAATCAATGTCTTCCTCGCTGAATATGGCGCATGAAGCTTCTGTGATTCTGGCTATCACACGGGATAAAATCGCCAGTTCTTCCTTGGCTTTCCCCGAAAATTCCTGCTCTTTACGTTCCATTTTCTCATATGCCATGGCGATACCCGCCGCATGGTCGGAAATTCTTTCAAAATCGCCGATCGTATGCAGATACAGCGTTAGCGCCCGACTGTCCTTCTCCGACAAATTTTTACCGGACAATTTTAGCAGATAAGTACCCAGCACATCCTCATACCGGTCTACGTCTTTTTCCATCTGACAGATTTCTTCCGCCTTGTCCCGCGTATAATCATACAATAATCCTGCCGCTCCCTCACAGGCTGCCTGCGCGGTCTGCGCCATATGACAGATTACTTTACGGCACTGTTCCATGGCAAGCGCAGGATTGTTCATGAATCTGCTGTCCAGCGCTCTGACATCCTCATCTATATACCGTACATGGACATTCTCCGCATCGTCTTCCCGTATTGTAGCGTATGCAAGCTTCTCCAACATAGCAGAGAAAGGCAGAAGCAACGCAGTCGCAAACACGTTAAACACCGTATGAACCACCGCGATACCGTATGGCTGCGCCGCCTGACTCATAAACGGAAAACTGACCGCTGCATTCAGCAGATAGAAAACAGCCATGAACACGATCGTTCCGATCAGATTAAAATACAGGTGAACAATCGCCGCTCTTCTCGCATTCTTCGAAGTGCCCACAGAAGATAAAAGCGCCGTAACACAAGTACCGATATTCTGTCCCATAATAATAGGCACCGCCGTGGCATATGATACCGCTCCCGTAGCGCACAACGCCTGCAAAATACCGACAGATGCTGAGGAACTTTGTATCACCGCCGTCAGTATGATTCCTGCAATCATTCCCGGAATGGGACTGGAAAACAGCAGTAGAATATTCGTAAACTCCGGCACGTCAGCCAGCGGCTTGACCGCCCCAGACATCGTATCCATTCCGAACATCAATACTGCAAACCCCACTAGAATCGTTGCGATGTTTTTGTGTTTATCCTTCTTGGAAAAGAGTAACAGCATCACACCGACAATTGCAAATATCTGTGAAAACGACGTCGGTTTGAGCATCTGCACAACAAAACTGCTGCCCTCGATTCCCGTCAGACTCAAAATCCATGAGGTAATGGTTGTCCCCACATTGGCTCCCATGATTACGCCAATCGCCTGTGTCAGCTTCATGATACCAGAATTAACAAAACCCACCACCATGACGGTCGTCGCCGACGACGATTGAATAACCGCCGTGACGACAGCGCCGAGCAGTACCGCCCGCAGTCTGCTGTCAGTCAGTTTCTCCAGTATCCGTTCCATCCTGCCGCCGCTTGCCTTGGACAAACCTTCTCCCAGAAGGTGCATTCCATACAAAAATAATGCAAGTCCGCCTATCATCGTCAGTACATCAAAAAAATCCATGCTAACCTCCATACCATATATCATTCAGGGAACTCCTTGTTTCCTGCAAATGGTGTTTACTGTTACACATCTCTTATATGGTTTGAAATTATCATGAATTTATCCGCCGCACTATCATAATTGTGTAAAGGAAATGTAAAATTCAGGTAAAATCGCCTGTTCTGTCACCCTGATACACATTGACTATCGTTGTGCACCGACGCATGATTTCATCCAAACTTACCGGTAATATAGTCCCTCGTTCTCCCGTCCCGCGGATAAGTAAAAAGTTCTTTGGTCCGCCCCGATTCCACTAATTCCCCATTCAGGAAAAAAGCCGTATCATCCGACACCCGCGCTGCCTGCTGCATATTGTGCGTCACCACAACCACCGTATAATTTGTTCTGAGTGTTTTCATCAACTCCTCTGTCCTGAATGTCGAAACCGGATCAAGCGCCGAAGTAGGCTCATCCATCAATATGACCTCCGGCTGCACCGCCAGCGCCCGCGCAATACACAGCCTCTGCTGCTGCCCGCCCGACAAACCAAATGCCGACTGGTCCAGCCGATCCTCTACCTCCTCCCAGATTGCCGCTCTGCGAAGGCTGTCAGTAACAATCTCATCCAATTTAGATTTGTCCTTTGTCCCGTGGATTCTCGGTCCATAAGCAACATTGTCATAGATGCTCATCGGAAAAGGATTGGGCTGCTGAAATACCATGCCCACTCTTCTCCGCAGCTTCGTCACATCGACCTGCGGCGCATAGATATCACGTTCATCCAGATAGACACTGCCATTCATTCTCACACCGCTTACCAGATCGTTCATCCTGTTAAGTGTCTTCAAAAAAGTGGATTTTCCACATCCGGACGGCCCGATCAGAGCGGTTATTCTATTGGCATATATCTCCATTCCGACGTCCTTAAGCGCATGCTTATCACCATAATATAGGTTTAAGCGTTCTGTTCTTATTTTGATGTGATCGTTCTTTGTCTTCATAATGTCCGCCCATGTCAGCACTTATTTTTGATTTATCATCTGAGCGTCCTATTCATCTTCCTCATACACAGTCCGGTCAACAAATTAATTGCAAGCACAATACATAGCAGTACTGCCGCAATACCAAACGCCACATCGTAGCGTGCTTTAGACATACTCAGATAAAGCTGTACCGTAAGCGTACCGCCGGATTCCATCATTCTATGCAGTATCCCCCCGCCCGGATCAGGAAGTAAATAACCACTGCCTGCGGTGAGGAACAGCGCAGCAGACTCCCCAACGATTCGTCCAGCCGCAAGCAATACCCCCGTCACGATTCCCGGCATGGCACAGGGAAGCAGAATCGTATGTATCATGTACCATTTCGTTGCGCCCATACCGACCGCGCCTAGACGGTAACTTTCAGGCACCGCCCTAAGCGCTTCCTGCGTATTACGCGTAATTAACGGCAGAACCATCAGCGCAAGCGTGAGCGAACCGGTAAGAATTGAGTAGCCGAGTCCAAGTGTACGCCCGAAAAACACCATACCGAACAGTCCGAAAATCACAGACGGAATCCCTGCAAGCGTCTGTGTCGTAAATTCAACCAGCCTGACAAAACGATTCCTGCC
>ERZ779631.277-NODE-277-length-19382-cov-5.843069_pt1 | contig 19382 bp, 20 predicted proteins | sample MGYA00514193_ERZ779631 | MGnify/ENA primary metagenome ERZ779631 (study PRJEB29562, sample SAMEA4376710) | mouse gut metagenome | isolation source: Cecum | study: EMG produced TPA metagenomics assembly of the A DSS colitis mouse model was used to assess the...
CGATTCGGCGAAGTCACCATGGTGCCCTGCCCGGTGTGCGGCGACGGACAGGTGGTGATCAAGGTCATGGCGTGCGGCATCTGCAAATGGTGTGAGCTCAGCCACGACACGCCAGGGGAAAGCGAGAAGCCCCTGTCCCGCTACCCGGTAATCCCGGGCCACGAGTTTGCCGGCGTGATTGCCGAGGTGGGCAGGGACGTGCGGGGGTATGCAGTGGGCGACCGGGTCACCGCCGACAACACGGTCCCCTGCGGCGGCTGTTATCAGTGCCAGAGGGGAAACACCCTGTACTGCGAGCATTTCGGCTCCCTGGGAAACAATATCAACGGCGGCTTCGCCCAGTATGTGGCGGTGGACGCGGCGCATCTGTTCAAAATCCCCGACCACGTCTCCTTCGAGGAGGCCAGCATGACGGAGGCGGTGGCCTGCTGCGTTCACGCCATCAAAGCGGCGGACATCAGGCTGGGACAGACGGTGGTGGTTTTGGGAGCGGGTCTCCAGGGCATCCTGCTGAGCCAGCTGGCGGTCCATTCCAATGCCCTGGAGACCATCGCCATCGACATTGAACCCGGCAAGCTGGCGCTTCTGGAGAAGTACGGAGTGAAGACCGTGCTGGCCTCCCCCGCCGACACGGCGGTCCATGAGAAAGCACTGGAGGCGCTGGCGCCCCATGGAGTGGACCTGGTGATCGACACGGCGGGTGTGTGGCCCATGATGAAAAGCCTGTTCAAGTTTCTGAAAAAGGGCGGTAAGTACATGCAGTACGGTTCCTTTCACGCCAGGGAGACCCTGGATATCACCACGGACATGCTGAACGATATCCACTTCAAGGAGCAGCGGTTCATCGGCGTGTCCGCCCAGACGAACTGCTTCCCGGAGGCGGTGGATTATATCTCCGGCGGGAAGCTGGACTTGAAGCCGCTGATCACCCATCGCTTTCCGCTGGATCGGTACTTCGAGGCCCTGGACGTCAACCGGGACGACCCGACCGCGATCAAGGTGGTCATTTTCCCCGACGAGGCCTGATTTCGATTGAAAGCGCGGCGCCTTCATTTTCCGGTTGCTTTGGCATGGATGCGTTCTATAATAATAGGCATGGGCAAATGAAAAAGACAAGGAGGGCGCGGCATTGATTGAGGTAACGAGTCTGACCAAGCGGTACGGCACACATCTGGCGCTGGACCATCTGAGTTTCCGGGTGGAGGAGAACGAAATCTTCGGCTTTCTGGGTCCCAATGGCGCGGGGAAAAGTACGACGATGAATATTCTCACCGGCTGTCTGGCCCCCACCGAGGGAACTGCCAGAATCGGCGGCCACGACATCGTGGAGGATTCGGTGCGGGCCAGGGAGCTTATCGGCTACCTGCCGGAGCTGCCGCCGGTCTATATGGACATGACGCCCCGGGAGTACCTGAGATTCGTGGCCGAAGCCAAGGGAATCGCCCGGGGCCGGCTGCGGGACGAGACGGAGCGGGCCATGGAGAGGACCCGCATCACCGACGTGAGGGACCGGCTGATCCGGACCCTCTCCAAGGGCTACCGCCAGCGGGTGGGCATGGCCCAGGCCATCCTTGGGGACACGAAGGTCATCATCATGGACGAGCCCACCGTGGGCCTGGATCCGATTCAGATCATCGAGTTCCGGGAGATGATCCGGGAGCTGGGGAAGGACCACACCGTGATCCTCAGCAGCCATATCCTGTCGGAGGTGTCCGAGGTCTGCGGGAAGATCATGATCCTGGTCAAGGGCCGTCTCGTGGCCATCGACACCCCGGAGAATCTGGCACGGAGGATCGGCGGGACGGAGTCCGCGCTGTCGCTGGAGGAGATTTTCCTGAAATACGTGGAAAAGGAGAACGAGCATGAGGAAGATGATCACCATCTATAAAAAGGACCTGCGGCTCTATTTTTCCACGCTGTCGGGCTATATCTTCATCGCGGCGGTGCTGCTGGCGGGCGGCGTCTATGTGTATGTGAACAACTTTTACTACGGATATGCCAGCTTCGGGGAGTCCATCAACTACGTGCCCTTTTTCTTCATTTTTCTGGCGCCGGTGCTGGCTGCGGGGGTCTTCACCGACGAGCGGCGGCAGAAGACGGAGCAGCTGCTGTACACCCTGCCCCTGACCTCCGTCCAGGTGGTGCTGGGGAAGTATCTGGCCCTGATCACGGTGCTGGCGGTCCCCCTGGGAATCCTGGGGCTGTATCCCCTGGTCATGTCCCTTTACGGGAAGGTCAACTTCGCCCAGGCCTACGCGAATCTGCTGGCGGTGTTCCTCCTGGGCATGGCGCTTTTCGCCATTTGCATGTTCATCTCCTCTCTGGCGGACAATCTCATCGTCTCTGCGGTGCTGTGTCTGGCGGCCACCTTCCTGCTCTATCAGATGAACGGCTTCGCCAGGGTCTTCAGCCCCTCCGCCGCCCGGTCTTATCTGGGCCTCGTGGTGCTGGCGGCGCTGTACGGCGTGTTCGTCTGGTGCCTGACGAGAAACCTCTCTATCGCGGCGATCCCCACGGCGGCGCTCATCCTGGTCCTGACGCTGGTGAAGCGGTTCAGCCGGACGCTGCTGGCCGGAAAGATCAACCTGATGATGAACGGCGCCGCGCTCTTCAAGCCCCTGGAGAATTTCAAGGCGGGTATTGTGGATTTGTACGCGGTGCTCTATTACGCCTCAATCACCGTTCTGTTCGTCCTGTTTACGATGTTCGTCTTTGAACGGCGGAGGTGGAACTGATGAGCCGGTTCAAGAAGTATTTTGACAACGACCACTATCAGAGCGGGCTGCGGGCGGTGGTGATCTGTACTCTGGCGGCGGCCCTGACCGTGGGCGTCAACCTGCTGGGCGGCCTCCTCCCGACGAAGCTGGGCAACATCGACGTCTCCTCGGACAAGGTGTATTCCATCTCGAGGGAGAGCGAGGAGGCCCTGAAGGCCCTGGACAAGCCGGTGACCCTCTACCACGTCTGCGAGGCGGGCAGCGAGTACCACAACACGGAGGTCGTGCTGAATCTGTACGCCGACGCGTCGGAGCGGATCACCGTGGAGAAGGTGGATCCCGCCTTTGACCCGACCCTTGTGACGCGGTACGCGGGCGATACGGCCCTGGCCAACAACAGCGTGATTGTCGTATGCGAAAACCGACGGCAGATCGTCCGCTTCTCGGACTACTACACCAGCGGCTCCTTCGTCCTGGAGGACTTCATGAACAGCGCCATCGCCTATGTGGCCTCCGACCGGCTGCGGATTGCATACGCCCTCACCGGCCACGAGGAGCAGCCCATCCACGCCTCCACCCGGGCCTACATGGGCCTGGACGGTTTCGCCCTGGAGGAGCTGGACCTGATAAAGGCCGGCGCCGTTCCGGAGGACGCCGGGCTGGTGATTGTCAACGGCATCGCCGGGGACATCACGGAAAAGGAGGCGGAGGCCCTGCTGGCCTACCTGTGTTGCGGCGGCGGGCTGTTGCTGAGCACGGATTACACGACGACCCCCAGGAAGAATCTGGAGCGGGTGACGGCGTACTTCGGCGCCGCCCTGGGACAGGGACTGGTCATGGAGTCGGACGCCGCCCGGTACACCGACGACAACCCGGCGTACCTGCTGCCTACAATCTATTCCGGGGACTATACCCTGACCAGGGGCATCAGCTACATGCTGCTGCCCAACACCATGCCGATCCTGTTTGATGAGGCCGCGTCGCCGGAGACCGCGTACACGAATCTGTTGGAGGCGTCGGAGAGCTCGTTTTCGGTGCGCACGAACATCTTCACTGGAGAGACCGGCACTCAGGACGGCCCCTGGACCGTCGGCGCGTCCTTTGAAAAGGGTGTGGACGGCGGGGAAGGGAAGTTGATCTGGGTTACCTCCAAATATCTGGCGGATGTGACCGTGTCCGAGGCGGCGGGCGGCGGCAACATCACCTTCTTCCTGAATTCCGTCTGCTGGCTGGGTGAGGAGGATCCGGTGGAGTCGGTCCATGCGAAGAAGATTTCCACCCAATACCTGGACATACCCGACGGCGCCCGCAAGGCCTGGAGCGTGGTGCTCATCGGCGTGGTCCCCCTGGCGGCGCTGGCTCTGGGAACCGCCGTCTGCGTAAGGAGGAAAAAACGGGGATGAACGGCCAAAGAGTTCGCCGGGAGCGAAAGCTGATCCTGTGCCTCGCCCTCCTGTCCGCCGCTGTCTACGGGGCCCTCCTGGGGCTGAGGGTGCTTCAGTCGGAGCGGGGGGCGGAAGAACGGGCGTACGCCGCCCAGGTACGGCTCCCGGATAGTCCGGCGGTGGTGGAAATGGTCAACACCGAGGAGTCCTACGTCCTCACCCGGGGGAACGGCGGCTGGGTTTGCCAGGGGAACGAGGAATTGAAAATCAACAGCGTGCTCATCAGCTATATGAGCGTCACCCTGAAGGAGTTGAGTCCCCGCCGGGTCCTCCCGGACAGCCAGGCATATCTGAAGGAGTTCGGCCTGACGGAGCCCGCGGCGGAGCTGACCCTTCGGATGAGCGAGGGGAGCAGGACGTATCGCGTCGGCCGGTATAACCCGGTGCTGGACGAGTATTATATGACGGTGGACGGCGGGGACTGCGTGTTCCTGATTGGCAGGGAGGACATGGACCTGATCGACCGCACGCTGCTGGAGCTCATCGCCGGGCCGGGCTTCGTGGGAACGGACATCGGCTCCGTCACCGGAATCCACGTGGTGAGGAACGGCGAGGAGTACACGGCGGAGCGGACGGGGGATCGCTTCCGGATACGGTGGGGGGACCGGGAGTTTGAGCGGAGCGAATACGCCGTGTCCGGCGTCTACTCCGTCTTCAACTCCGCACCCTACGCCTGTTGCCGCCACGACGCGGACGAGGCGGCGCTGGCGGCCTGCGGGCTGGACGAGCCGGAGATCAGCGTGGAGTTCACCACCTCCGGCGGGGACGTCTTCCTCCTGGAGGTCGGCACGGACGGGGAAGGGACCTTCCATGTGCGGGAGAACCGCGGCGGGACCATCTACCGGCTCAGCCCGGAGTACGGCGCCCTGATCCGCGAGCGGGTGGACCCCGCTTGGCTGGACGCTCCGGAATAAGGCGGTCAAGCGAATTTCCAGAAGCCGCCATGAAAAAAAGTAATATGAAAATATAGTATATGGTGATTTGAAAACTTTGTGATAGTTTGATAAACTTGTCACAGAATCGGGAATGAATTAGAGAAGAAATACCAAAAGAGGCATTTTCAAGAAAGGATGGAAAAAACAAATGAAGAAGATTCTTGCGACGGTTCTGGTCCTTACGATGCTGTTCGCCCTGGCCGCCTGCGGTGGCGGAGACAAGGGAGGAAGCACCAGCGACGCCGGCTCCGGCACCAGCGCGCCCAGCGAAACGCCCTCCGGCGGGGAAGTGAAACCCGTCAACGTCGTCTTCTACTCGGCCAACACCGGCAACGCGGCGGAAAAGGCCCTGAAGGTGATGGTGGAGCAGCTGGAGACCACCTCCAATGGAACGCTGAAGGGCGTCCTGATTGACGCCGGTACCGCCGGATACCAGGACGAAGCCGTACAGGCCATGATGGCGGGAGACATGAACGTCATCGTGAACACGGTGGACATGCTGGAAAACTATGTCCCCAACGTGGGCAACTGGATGTCCTGGCCCTTCCTGTTTGACTCCGACGCCGAGGCCCAGGAGGTCTGGGACAAGGGCGGCTGGATGTTCCAGAGAGTCCAGGAGCAGGCCGCCGACAAGGGCGGAATCCACCTCTTCACCTACGTCTACAACGGCTGGAAGAACCTCTGCTTCAAGGGTGACGTGGACGGCTGGGACGCTTGGCAGGGCCTGAAGTGCCGCGTTCCCGCCACGGACCTGTTCCACACCCTGTGCGGCGCCTACGGCCTGCAGACCGTGTCCGGCATCGACCCCTACACCTCCCTCCAGAACGGCACGGTGGACTCCGTGTACTTCAGCGAGGAGGCGTTCCAGACCTTCAAGCTGGAAGAGGTCATGAAGAGTTGTGTCATCACCCATGATACCTACGGCTCCAACCTGTACACCTGCTCCGAGGCTTTCTGGAAGACCCTGAGCCCCGAGCAGCAGGAGGCCCTGAACGAGGTCGTGATCGGAGTCGGCACGGAGTACAACGACATGTCCCGGGAGTCCGCCGAGGGCGAATACATGGACTCCCTGCCCGGCATGGGAATCAATGTGTACCAGATGGACGATTATACCAGGCAGATGATGAAAAAGGCCACCGTCTCCTTCTGGGAGGAGAAGCTGCAGGACGAGGCCTATGATCAGGACTTCCGGGACACCTTCCGGGAGGTCTTTGAGAAGAATTACGCGGACGTGATGTGATCCCCGGTCAGATCGCGCGCCATGTATAAGTAGGCTGTTGAAACGGGCGGGATGGTCATACCGATCCCGCCCGTTTTTCAAGACTGTGGAAAGGATACACCGTATGAAAAAGTTTATCAAGGGTGTCGTGAAAGTGAATGACACCATCGGCAAGATCGAAAGGATGTTTGCCATCACCTTGATGATCGCTCTGGTCGCCGCCTGCATGATCTTCATCACCTGCCGGTACATCCTGCACATCTCCGTGCCCTGGGCCGACGAGAGCGCCCGGTATGTGCTGATTGCCATGGGCTGGATCGGCGCGTCCTACTGCACGTATCACGACGACCACCTCCGCATCCAGGCGCTGAGCTCCCTGCTGAGGAGCAAGGTCAAGCGGGCGCCGCAGATTCTGATTGGCGTGGAGGCCTTCACCCAGGCCTGCATGTGTGGCTTCATGGTATTTTTCCTGATCAACTTCTGGAACTATCTGAACAATGCGGTCAAGGCCCTGAACCCCATGTCCTCCGCCCTCCACATCCCCCTGTGGTGGCCCATGTATCCCATCGTCGTGGCGGCGGTCATGATGATCCTGCACTCATTCCTGAAGGTGTTCATTCAAATCGGCAAGCTGACAGGCGCCGTTGAGATGGAACCTCCTGTGGAAGGATAAGCGAAGAGGAGGACAAAAAATGGAAGCGTTTCTGCTTTTTCTGGTCATCTTTCTGGGACTCGCCATGATCATCGAGTTCCCGCTGGCGTACTCCCTGGGCATCGCGGCCTCCGTGACCTTCGTCACCCACGGCTTCGCCCTGAACAATCTGGCGGGCTCCGCGTTCTCCAGCCTGGACAACTTTGACCTGCTGGCCATGCCCTTCTTCGTCTTCGCCGGGTACATCATGCAGTACTCCCGGCTGGCGGACGGCCTGTTCAAGTTCATCAACTCCTTCGTAGGCCGGTTCCGGGCCTCCTGCGGTGCGGTGGGCATCGCCACCTGCGCGCTTTTCGGCACCCTGACCGGCTCCATGGTGGCCACGGTGGCCGCCATCGGCCAGATCATGTTCCCCGAGATGAAGAAGAAGGGCTATCCCGGCGCCTACGCCGGGGCCATCGTGGCGAACTCCGGCATGCTGGGCCAGTTGATTCCGCCCAGCTCCGTGGGCATCATCTACGCCATGGCCACCTCCCTGAGCATCTCCGACGTGTGGCTGTCCACGGTGGGTCCCGCCGTGATCATCGTGCTCTGCTACTCGGTCTACAACTACTTTGTCCGCCGGAAGGTGGAGGAGAAGTGCCAGGAGAAATTCGAGCTGGTGCCCTATGTCAAAAACATCGGCGTGTGCACCAAAAACGCCATCTGGTCTCTGCTGATGCCGGTCATCATCTTCGGCGGCATCTACGGCGGCATCTTCACCCCGACGGAAGCCGGTGCCGTGGCGGCGGTCTATGGCGCGGCCTACTACTTCATCAAGAAGAAGAGGGACCCCAACTCCGTGGACGGCACCTTCGGCCAGATCTGCACCTCCGCCGTGGGCGTGGTGGGCAGCATCATGCTGATCATGGCCTTCGCCACCGCGGCGGGCCGGGCCATGTCCTTCGCCGGCGTGTCCGGGGCCATCAAGACCTTCTTCGAGACCTATCTGACCGCGCCCTGGCAGTTCATGCTGGCCACGGTGATTCTGTTCACCATCTGCGGTATGCTGGTGGACGGCAATGTGGCCATCCTGCTGTTCATCCCCCTGCTGACCCCCATGCTGGAGTTCTACGGCATCAATCCGATCTATTACGCCGCCGTGGTCCTGCTGACGCTGGAGTTCGGCAACGTGACCCCGCCCTTCTGCGTGTCTTTGTTCATGGCCGCGAAGCTGACGAACGAGAGCTTCATCTCGATTTTCAAGGAGACCATCCCCTTCCTGATCATCAACTATGTGGTCCTGATTATCGTCATCGCCTTCCCGCCGATTTCCACCTTCCTGGTGGGCTGACGCCATGGGGAGGAAGCGGCGATGAAATTACACTTGCTGGACAACGGCGTCCTGGTTCTGGGCAGCGAAAACCCGGTGGTCTGTGACGGCGGAAAGGGGGAGGGAGGCGAGTCCCCGAGAATCCCGGTGCACTCCTTCCTTCTGGAAACCTCGGAGGGTTACGTGCTGTTCGACTGCGCCTGCGACGACCGCGGCATGGAGGTCTGGCCCCAGTGGCTGCGGGAGACGCCCTATGTAGCCGGGGAAGGCGGCACGGTGGTGGAGCGACTGGCGGAGCTGGGCGTTAGCCCGGAGGATGTCCGCTATGTGGTGCTCTCCCACATGCACGTGGATCACATGGGCTGCGTGAAGTATTTCCCCGGGGCCCGGACGCTGGTCAGCGCCCAGGAGTTCACCGAGGTGATGCGGGAATACTCCCTGAACCGGCTGGACGGCACCTTCCATGTCAGAACGGACATCGACAACGCGCTGCGGGCGGGCGTGCAGTGGCGGCTGGTTTATGAGGACCGCCTGCCGCTGGCGGAGGACGTGACGGTGTACAACTTCGGCGCGGGCCACTCATACGGCATGCTGGGCCTGCTGGTGCGGACAGGGCACGGTTGCTATCTGCTGGCCGCGGACGCGGTGTATTCCAGGGCGCACTACGGCCCCCCCGCCCGGATGGCCGGCGTGTGCAGCGACGAGGCCGGGTATTACCGGACCATCGAGAGAATCCGGAAAATCGCCGAGGAGAATCAGGCGGAGGTCCTCTTCGGCCACGATGTGGAGCAGTTCCGCTCCCTGGCGGAGCGGAACGCCCAGGGAGAGCTGTAGCGTGAAAGGAACGCGGCAGGGGATTTCCCCTGCCGCGTTTTACTGCCGTCCGGCGGTGTTTTCACTTTTTCGGCGGCATGTGGAAGCAGCTGCCGAACACGCTGTGGGCGGCCTCCTGGAGGGCTTCGCCCACAGTGGGGTGGGCGTGGATGACGGAGAAAATGTCCTCCACCGTGGCCCCCTTGCCCATGGCCAGCGCGCCCTCCACGATCAGCTCCGTGGCGCTGGGGCCGCACATGTGCAGGCCCAGAATCTCGTGGGTGTTTTTGTCCGCGATGTACTTCACCAGACCGGCGGTATCCCCCAGGATCAGGGATTTCCCGTTGCCCATCAGGGGGAAGACGCCCACGGCGATGTCCAGACCCCGGCTGCGGGCCTCTTTTTCCGTCAGGCCCACGCCGGACAGCTCCGGAGAGGTGTAGATGCAGGAGGGCACGATGTCCATCCGGAGGGACGGCTCCAGACCCATGCAGCGCTCCGCCGCGCAGACGCCCTCGGCGGAGGCCACGTGGGCCAGCATGATCCCGCCGATGCAGTCCCCGATGGCGTAGATGGTTTCCACGCTGGTGCGGTATTGGGCGTCCACCAGGATGCGGCGGCGCTCCGTGGCGACGCCGATCTCCTCCAGGCCCAGGTCCTCCGTGGCGGGGCGGCGGCCCACGCACAGGAGGACCTTCTCCGCCGTGACAGAGGACTCCCCGCCGTCCGGCCCGGTCACATGGACCGTCAGGCCGGCCTCGGCCCTCTCGATGCGGTTGACCCGCGTCTCCAGCAGCAGGTCCGTCCCGTGGGACTTCAGGACCTTCTTCAGCGGGGCGACCACCTCGGCATCCTGGGTCATGAGAATGTCGGGCAGCATTTCCACGATGGTGATCTTCGTGCCCAGCCGCTGGTAAATGTGGGCCATTTCCACGCCGATGACGCCCCCGCCGATGATGCACAGGCTCTCCGGGACCGCCTCCAGGGAGAGGGCGCCGGTGCTGTCCACCACGCCCTCCAGGTTCGCGCCGGGAATGGGCACGGAGGAGGGGACGGAGCCGGAGGCGATGATGGCCCTGTCGAAGGGGATTTCCACCGGGTCCTCCGCCGTCCCGGCCTCAATGAGGGAGGCGGATTTGAATCTCGCCGCGCCCTTGACCACGGTGACCCCGTTGGCGCTCATCAGGCCGGACACGCCGGACACCAGCTTTTTCACCACCTTGGCCTTCCGCTTCTGCATGGCGGCGAAGTCCACGGAGACCGCCCCCACGGAGATGCCGTTGGCCGCGGCCTCGTGGGTGACGGCGTGGTACAGGTCCACGGAGTGGATCAGGGACTTGGTGGGGATGCAGCCCGCGTTCAGGCAGGTCCCGCCCAGGGCCTCCTTTTCAATCAGAGTGACGTCCGCGCCCAGCTGGGACGCCCGGATGGCGGCCACATAGCCGCCCGGCCCTCCGCCGATAATGGCAACCTTCATCTTTCATGCCTCCATATCGTTTCTGTTTCGCCAAGAATCCGCATTATCCTGAAGTAGATTATAACACCGTTGCTTTTTCAGTGAAAATACATTATAGTTATTGACATGTATGAAATATAACAATTTGTGCAGCGAAAAGAAACATGGTACCATGAAAGGGATAGGTTGAAAGAACTATGGATATCCGTCAGCTGGCTTACTTCGTCCAGATCGCCGAGTGCGGCAGTTACTCCCTGGCCTCTCAAAAGCTGTATATCACCCAGCCGGCTTTGAGCAAGGTGATCAAAAACATGGAGGAGGAGATGGGCTTCCCCTTCTTTTACACATATCAGAGGCGGCAGCGGCTGACAGATGCCGGACAGGCGTTTTACGAGCGGGCGGCCAAGCTGCTCAAGAGCTACAACGAGCTGATCGAGACCACCTATGTGGACGAGCAGATCGACAAGGGACATCTGAGTGTGGGACTGTCCGTCGCTGCCGGGGGCTCCATGTTCGCCCATGTCCTCTTTCCCTTCACGGTGGAGTACCCGATGATCACCTTCTCCATCCTCGAGCGGGAGACGAACCTGCTGAAGGAGGAGGTGCTGAAGAAGAACCTGGACCTCGCCTACATCGACCTCTTTTATTTCGACCAGAACAAGGACTCGGAGAATTTCGACGTGTACCCGCTGGTGCAGTCGGAAAACGTGGTGGTCACCTGTGTGGACAACCCCCTTTCGCAGATGACGGACCTGGACTATGAGGACCTGAGGGACCAGAACATGATCCTCTACAACGGCGGCAAGGAGGTCGCCAGTCAGACAGAGGTGGAAATGCGGAAGCTGGGCATCGTTCCCAACATCGTGCTGATCAGCACCCAGTGGAACTTCATCCTGGACGCGGTGGCCAACAACATGGGCGTGGTCTTCTGCCCCTATTACATCTATTCCCGGTACCAGAATCCCCGCATCTGCGCCATCAAGCTGTGCAAGCACATCGGGTACCGGCGGACCGGAATCATCACCAAGAAAAACGAGTACCAGACCAGGGCGTGCACCTGCTTCCTGGACTACGCGACGGATCTGACCAGATACGACGGAATCAAGGATCGTCTCATGTATCACGCCGCTCCCTGAAGCCTGTTTTCCGACAGCCGGAACGGGCCCGGGGACGGCTGGAGGAAAATATTTTTGAAGGAGTGGACCGCATGAAAGGAAGAATCGCGTTTTTTGAGGGAAGCCGGAAGTTCGGCATCGTGGAGCACGACCTGCCGGAGCCGGAGGAGGGCGCGCTGCTGGTCAAGGTGCTGTGCACCAATATCTGCGGCTCGGACGTGAAGAACTGGAAAGGCGCCTCCTCGGTGGGCGTGGGGGAGAGGCCCACCTGCCAGGGCCACGAGTTTGTGGGCGAAATCTACCGCCTGGGCAAGGGCGTGGAGCGGGACAGCATGGGCAACCCGGTCAAGGCTGGCGACCGGATCGTGGCGCCCTATTACATCACCTGCGGCGAGTGCGGGCCCTGCAAGGCGGGCCGGGCCGATCTGTGCGAGAACGCCTACATCCACCTGGGCTCCGCGCCGGATCAGTGGCCCTACTTCGGCGGGACCTTCGCCACCCACTACTATGTCTATCCCAACCAGAAGTTTTACAAGGTGCCGGACGACGTGCCCAATGAGCTGGCGGTGGGGGCCAACTGCGCCTTTTCCCAGGTCTACTACGGTCTGGAGCGTGCCGGCCTGAAAGCCGGCGAGACGCTGCTGATCCAGGGCGCGGGCGGACTGGGCCTGTACGCGGCGGCGATTGCCCGGGAGAAGGGCGCAACCGTCATCGTCGCGGACGGCGTCGGCGAGCGGCTGGAGCTGGCGAAGCGGTTCGGCGCGGACCATACGGTCAACATCAGCGAGGTCGACCAGCTGGCGGACCGGGAGGCTCTCATCAAGGAGCTGACCGGCGGCAGAGGCGTGGACGTGGCCATGGAGGTGACGGGCTTCGCCGGCGCCTTCGAGGAGGGAATCCACCATCTGGCGGTCATGGGGCGGTATATCGTGATCGGCATCAACTCCACCGCCGTCGGCGCGGAAATCCACCCGGGCTACATCACGAGGAAAGCGCTGACCGTCTGCGGTGTGGTCCGCTACCTGCCGGAGTACCTGTACAAGTCCCTGCAGTTCCTGGAGAAGTACCAGGACAAGTATCCTTTCAAGGAGTTTTCGGAGCGGACCTTCGCCCTGGAGGAGCTGGGAGAGGCCCTGCAGCTCTCGGCGGACCGCAAGATTACAAGAGCCATCATCAAGCCGTAAGAAAAAGCCATAAACGGAACGGGATCGGCATACCCGCCGGTCCCGTTTTCATATGCTCAGGACCGCCTCCCTACGTCCAGCAGGGCCGCGGCCATGTCGTTGACGTTCCCAGGGCCGGTAACCACCAGCCCTCCCACGGTCTTCATGACATGACAGGCGTTGTTCTCCTGCAGTGCGGTGTACTCGTCCAGACCTCTGGTGCCCACCCCCTCGCACCTTGATTTATTTGACGCTTACGTTAAATGCTTTAATTGAAGTTTGGTATGACCTTTAAGTTGTTGACATTGACAATCTTTAGAAATATCAGGCGAGGCACGACAATCAATTATGATCGCCGTGCCTCATTCATGCTCCAAACGATTATCAAGTTGTTGTCCTTGCGCGGGGTGGCCCTTGCGCGCCCCCCGCTTTTCCATCTGCAAAATAGCCGAGATTCCTCAAAAAAAGTGGGGGTGGTATATTATGGCGGCAAGGCTAAAATTCTCCGGCAGCGTCTTGGTCCGCCTTCGCAAGCGCTTCCTGACCAAGAGACTCATATGCGCTTGCGCGGCACAGATGAACCCATTTTGATGTTATATTATCAGGGCTTAATTCGATTGCTTTATTGTAATCTTCCAGGGCTTTTTCAAAGTCTTTTAATTTCTTGTGTAAGTGTCCGCGGCTGTCATATGTGGCCGCGTAGTTGGGGTCCTTCCTGATCGCTTCCGTGTATTCTTTCATCGCGTCCTGTTCACGGCCTTGTGTTTGTGCGCGAAGACTGCGGCGGAAGTGGTCCAGGGCGGTAAGAGATTTCTCCTTTTCGCGCTGATTCTCCTCCTGCTGTTCGGCCGCATTCATTTCCTGGAGGGTTTCTTTCATTTCTTCGTTTTCATTCCATCAGGCAGTCCATCCACTGCATCTCCAGGGAACTGCCGCTGGGAATGCCGGATTCCACAGACGCGCCGGAGCCCAAAATGAAGCAGAACCGTTCGCTGCTTCTGGAGGCCTCTTTCATCAGCAAAGACAGCCGCCTCGCGGAAATGATCCTGGACCTGGGAAATTCCATTTCAGCCACCCCCATTTTTCTACATTTTATCTTCTGTTCCAACATTTGTCATTGGTACATTCACATCAATCCGATCATGAGCCTTTATTATGTATCGGGCCGTTGCTTCCTGCTGCATTTTGCGGCTGGATTCCGGGCCGTTTTTCAGGGCTGACGGGTACGCGTAGTTTCCCGGGGTTTCAGGGTGCTTTCAGGTTTTCCGATTATAATCCCCCCGCTGATGAAGCTGTCCGCGCGAGAACATGCTGCGGGGAAAGGAGACCGGATGGAAAAGGAAAACCGGGGCGTTACGCTGAACAGCCTGCTGGAGGAACAGCGGGCGCTGAATATGCGGATGCTGCTGGCGGTTCAGCTCCGGGACGAGGAGGCCCAAAAGTCCCTGCGGCGGGAGCTGGAGGAGGTGGCCGAACGCATTGAGCGCCTTCTGACCAGGAGGCTCTAATCCCTGCCGCAGTACCGGCGGAGGCCGCAGTTGTACAGCGCCGCCATGCGGGGCTCCAGCACCGGCGCCTCCCGCTCGGCGTCTCCCTCCCGGAGGAACCACGTCTCCCCGTCGGTGCTCAGCACGGGCTCCAGGTCCTTCAGGGAGTAGGAGGGCAGGATCACGCTGCCTCGGCTCCAGACCCGCAGGACGTTGGGCACGTCCACGTCCGCCGGGGAGTCGATCACCGCCAGACGGAGCTCCTGGAAATAGGCCCCGCCGAAGGGCCGGTCCACGTCCAGGCTGGCGAAGCCGCTGTCGTAAAAGGACTCCAGCGCCGCCTCCAGAGCGCCGTTGTTCCACACCGGGGCGATGAGGCTGCACTCGCTGAGCTTCACCCGCCGCTCCCCCCCGGAGGGGAGGGTGGAGATGGGAATCAGACCGTCCAGGGTGAAGGGGCCCGTCCTGGTCTTGGGCAGGAAGACGCGGGACGCGCTGTCGGCGGCGAGGCTGGCCGTCAGGGCCTGGATGGCCCAGTCCAGGAACAGGTCGAAGTTCCGCCCGGAGACCTTGCAGCGCTGGGCCCCCTGGTTCAGAAACTTGCTCATGGCCTCGTATTCCGTCAGGGCCATGGGCGGCAGGGGGGCTTCATACAGATTCTTCAAACGTGTGGTGGGCAGCATATCAAAACCTCCGGCGCTTTTCCAACAAAAGATACCTCATTTTACCACGGCGGACCGGGAAAGACAAGCGGAATGCCGAACAAATGTTTCGCACGATTGCCAGAATTTTTCGGGAATCAGGACGGCGGAAGGCGTAAATACTTTTATAAATACGCTATCTACAGGAGGCCCGCTATGATGACCGCGTTTGCCCGCACCGTCATCCTCTATTTCCTGATCATGATCGGCCTGCGCCTCATGGGCAAGCGCCAGATCGGCGAGCTGGAGCCGGGGGAGCTGGTGCTGACCATGATGATCTCCGATCTGGCCACCGTGCCCATGCAGGACTTCGGCATCCCCCTGATGGCGGGAGTCATCCCCATTCTGACGCTGCTGGCGTTGTCCATGCTCCTCAGCCAGCTGTCCCTGACCAGCCTCCGCTTCCGCCGGCTGGCCTGCGGGGCCCCCTCGGTCCTCATCCGGGAGGGAGTCCTCCAGCAGGAGGCCATGCGGCGGAACCGCTACACCCTGGACGAGCTTCTGGAGGAGCTCCGGGGCCAGGGGATCACCGGCGTGGAGGACGTGAAGTACGCCGTGCTGGAGAACTCCGGACACCTGTCGGTCCTCCCCTGGGCCAGGACCCAGCCCCCCGCGGCGGAGCGGATGGGCCTGGAGGTGGAGGACGACGTGACGCTGCCGGTGGTGCTGGTGAACGACGGGCGCCTCCTCCGGCGGAACCTGGAGGCCCAGGGACTGGACGAGGCGTGGCTTCGGGAGGCCCTCCGGAAGGAGGGACTGGACTCCCACCGGCAGGCCTTTCTGCTGACTCTGGACGAGACGGGCCGGGTGAACTGCGTGCGGAAGGAGGGACGGGCGTGAAGCGGGGCCTTCTGATTCCCGCCGCCCTGCTGGCGGCGGTGCTGGCCTTCTGCCTGTGGAACGGCGCGGCCATGGCGTCCCACACCGCCCGGTGGCAGGCCCAGCTGGAGGAGGCGGGCCGCCTGGGCCGGGCCGGGGACTGGGAGGGCGCCGCCGCCGCCATCCGGGACAGCCGGACCGACTGGGAGGAGCGGCAGACCTACCTTCGGGTGGTGGCCAATCACGACGCCCTGGACGGGGCGGAGGCCATGTACCGCCGGGCGCAGTCCTTCGCGGAGAGCCGGGAGGGCAGCGAGCTCCAGGCGGAGCTGGCGGGCCTCCGGGCGCAGCTCCGGGCCCTCTCCGGGATGGAGGAGCTCAGCCTGGGAAACGTGCTGTAGGACGGCGGAGAAAAACAACAGCGGAGGCAGGCCCGAGGGCCTGCCTCCGTTTATGTGTGCCGCTGCGGGGAATCAGAGGTCCACGGCCTTGATGGCCTGCTCCTTGATGCCGTGCTTTTCGGCGTAGCCGGTCAGGATCAGGGTCAGGGCGCCGTCGCCGGTGACGTTGCAGGCGGTGCCGAAGCTGTCCTGGAGGGCGAAGATGGCCAGCATCAGGGCGGTGCCGTCGCCGTCGAAGCCCAGGATGCCGGTGATCAGGCCCAGGGAGGCCATGACCGTGCCGCCGGGGACGCCGGGGGCGCCGATGGCGAAGATGCCCAGCAGGAGGATGAAGAGGATCATGCTGCCCACGCTGGGGAGCTTGCCGTAGAGGACCTTGGAGACGATCATGATGAAGAAGGTCTCGGTGAGGGCGGAGCCGCACAGGTGGATGTTGGCGAACAGGGGGATGCCGAACTCCACCATGTCGGAGCGGAGGCTCGTGCTCTTCCGGGCGCAGTCCAGGGCCACGGCCAGGGTGGCGGCGGAGGACATGGTGCCCACGGCGGTGAGGTAGGCGGGGCCGTAGTGCTTCACCACCTCAATGGAGCTGCGGCCGGAGTACACCCCGGCAAAGCCGTATAGCGCGGCCATCCAGATGTAGTGGCCCGCCATGACGATGACGATGGCCAGCAGGAAGGCGGGGAACTGCTTGGTGATGGTGCCGTCATAGGAGAGGCCGCAGAAGGTCAGGGCGATGAAGAAGGGCAGGATGGGGATGACGACCTTCTTCACGATGCTCAGCACGATGTTCTGGAACTCCTGGAGGACGGCGGTGATGGTCCTCGCCTTGGTCCACACGGCGGCAAGGCCGATGAGGACGGAAAAGACCAGGGCGCTCATCACAGGCATGATCTGGGGGATATCCAGCTGGAAGGCCACGTCGGGCAGCTCCTTCAGGCCGTCCATGGTGGAGGCGATGGGCAGATGGGGCACCAGCAGGTAGCCCGCAGCCATGGACATGAGGGTGGCCAGCACGGTGCTGACGTAGGCGATGATGATGGCCACCCCCAGCATCCGGGTGGCGTTGGACCCCATCTTGGTGATGGAGGGGGCGATGAAGCCGATGACGATGAGGGGCACGCAGAACATGATGAGCTGGTTGAGCACATACTTCAGCGTGACCACAACGGTCATGGCGCGCTCCGGCAGGAACAGGCCGGCGATGATGCCGGCGACGATGCCTACCAGCAGCTTGAGCGGCAGATTGTCAGATTTTTTCATACATGATCTCCTTTCTTCCTGTCCTGAGACACACAAAACCTTCGGACTCCTCTATGATAGCATAGAATGGAAAAAAAGGCAAATCCGCCTCAGGCAAACAGGGTGTGCTCCAGCAGGATCTTGATCCCCATCCCGATGAGGACCAGTCCGCCTGCCAGCTCGGCCCGGCTCCGGTACCGGGCGCCGAAGACGGAACCCGCCTTCACCCCGACGGCGGACAGGACAAAGGTGGTCACGCCGATGAACAGCACGGCGGGCAGGATGACCACCTGGAGAAAGGCGAAGGTGACCCCAACGGCCAGGGCGTCGATGGAGGTGGCTACCGCCAGGGGGAGCATAGCCCCCGGCCGGAAGGAGCTGTCCAGTTCCTCCGCCTCGCCGCCCCGGGCCTCCCGCACCATGTTGAAGCCGATCAGCCCCAGGAGAAAAAAGGCGATCCAGTGGTCCACCGAGACGATCATCCCCTGAAAGCGCACCCCAAGCAGCCAGCCCAGAAAGGGCATCAGGGCCTGGAACCCTCCGAACCAGCCGCCGCAGGCCAGACAGTGCCTCAGGCGGGGCCGGCCGGTGGACAGCCCCTTGCAGATGGATACGGCGAAGGCGTCCATGGACAGGCTGACCGCAATGATAAAAAGCTCATACAACCGCATAAAAAGTCCTCCTAAGCGGCGGGACGGTAAGAAAAAAGACCCACCCGTCCCCTGGGACAGGTAAGTCTCGTCGTTTCAGGCCCGGCCAGGAGGGGAACGCCTCCAGTGTGTTGACCAGGCCGCGCGGGCGCGCCGGCTACTCCCTTACTGTGTGAGTGCCAGTGTACCACAGGACCGCATCCCTTGTCAACATATTTTCTCTCCGGCGGAAATATGCGGAGATTGGGAGATTTGACAAAATGAACAAGAAAAACGGGGTGGATTTATGGAAGATGACAGTTCACTTTTCCCCGGCAAAGTGGTATTCTGTTTACAGTCTTTGAAGCAGCGGAGGACCACAACATGACCAAGCAGATGCACAATGCTGAATACTGCTATTTTAGCTTTACTTACAGCTTTACCTACTTTGGAGGTAAGGCTTGTTTCGGTTTGGCTGAACGCGCGTGTATGTAAGCATGGTCCCCGGAAGACCACCTGTACATGACGACCCGCGGCCGAACCGGCCGCGGGTTTTTTGTACCAGTTCTATTCATCATTTCAGGAGGGGTTCAAGTTATGATCGTTATTTTAAAGCGGGATCACAATCCCGGCCAGCTGGACAGCCTGATCTCCTGGCTCCAGGAGAAGGGCATCACCATCCACACCAGCGAGGGGGAGACCAACACTATCCTGGGCCTGGTGGGGGACACCTCCAAGCTGGACATCGACCTCATCGCCGCCCTGGACATCGTGGAGGATGTGAAGCGGGTCCAGGAGCCCTACAAGAACGCCAACCGGAAGTTCCACCCCGAGGACACCGTGGTGAAGGTGCGGGACACCCAGATCGGCGGCGGGCCTCTCACCATCATGGCCGGTCCCTGCTCGGTGGAGAGCGAGGATCAGGTGGTAGCCATCGCCAAGGCCGTCAAGGCCAGCGGGGCCACCATGCTCCGGGGGGGCGCCTTCAAGCCCCGCACCTCCCCCTACGCCTTCCAGGGCCTGGGGGAGACCGGTCTGGAGTACCTGAAGGCCGCCCGGGCGGAGACCGGCCTGCCCATCGTTACCGAGCTGATGGACGTGACCCACCTGCCCCTGTTCAAGGACGTGGACGTGATCCAGATCGGCGCCCGGAACATGCAGAACTTCGACCTTTTAAAGGCGGTGGGCCATCAGGACAAGCCGGTTATGATTAAGCGGGGGATGTCCGCCACCTATGAGGAGTGGCTGATGAGCGCCGAGTACGTCATGGCCGGGG
>ERZ779631.278-NODE-278-length-19375-cov-6.013458_pt1 | contig 19375 bp, 19 predicted proteins | sample MGYA00514193_ERZ779631 | MGnify/ENA primary metagenome ERZ779631 (study PRJEB29562, sample SAMEA4376710) | mouse gut metagenome | isolation source: Cecum | study: EMG produced TPA metagenomics assembly of the A DSS colitis mouse model was used to assess the...
GAAATCCATTGAAAGCGGCGGCAATATCCTGCCGGTGGAACTGGCGGCATACGACATGGACGGGCAGGACGGGCTTTTCGTCCCGAATACCGCAGAGCGTACTGCCATGAAGGAAGCCGCCGCCAATATCGGGGGCAGTTTCGGGACAAGCATCTCGTTTGCACGCAGCGCCTCGCAACAACTTGTCATGGACGCGACAAGGGGCGTGCTTAGCGGCGGATCACAATACCTCGCCACAAAGATGCGTGAGGTGAAGGTGGCCGTGAAAGCGAATTATCAACTTTTATTCATATCCAAAAAACAGTAATCAGATGAAGACAAGAATTATTTTATCAATAGTCATGCTTTTCTCCCTGCTGGGGGCAAAAGCGCAGGAGGCGGTGGAAACAAAGATATTTCCCACCAACCAGATTATCGCACCGCACCGGATTGAGGTGACTTTCCAGAAAACCGTGCATATCCTTTTCCCTTCCGAAGTGAAATATGTGGATCTGGGTTCGTTCGACATCATAGCGGACAAGGCGACGAGAGCGGAAAACGTGGTACGCATCAAGGCAGCGGTAAAAGGCTTTGAGGGGGAAACAAACTTCTCCGTCATCACTGCCGACGGCTGTTTCTATTCCTTTAATGTGGTTTACAAGGACGAACCGGCACAGCTCTCTATCGAGATGGAGGACTGGCTCCGGGACAATCCCGAAGGCGGCATTGCCGGTGACCGCATGTTCGTGAAGCTGAAGGAACTGGGCGGGGAAACACCACTGGTGGTGAACCGCATCATGTACACGCTGTATAAGAAGAACAAAAGGAACATCAGGCATATCGGCTGCAAGAAGTATGGCATACAGACGCTGCTCAAAGGGATTTATATCAATAACGACCTGCTGTACCTGCATACTTCCGTGCGCAACAGTTCGGACATATCGTTTGACATCGACTATATCCGTTTTAAAGTCATCGACAAGAAAGTGGCCAAGCGTACGGCCATGCAGGAGAATTTCATCGAGCCGGTAAGGACATACAACCGCCTGGTGACGGTAGATGGAAAAGCCACGGTGCGCAATGTGTTCGTACTGCCCAAACTGACACTGCCGGATGACAAGCTGCTGGTGGTGGAAATCTATGAGAAGGGCGGCGCACGGCACCAGTCGTTCCGCATAGAGAACACCGACCTTGTGGCGGCAAAACCTGTCAGTGAACTGCATTTGAAGTAATAACCCCTATAATATATAATTGTATATGCAAAGAATGCTATTCATATTGGCGTTAGCCGCGACGTTGCTCTTCGGAGCGGACAAGGCATATGCGCAGCGTGACCTGCCGGGGCAGACAGGCATACAGTTTACAACAGGGGGAGTGAATCATTTCCTTTCATGGAAGAGCGGTGGTGAGCGTCACTACTTCACCTCGCTGGCCTTTACCCGTACCAATCGTAACCGCACCTATTGGCAGTACGGTCTGGACTATCAAATAAAGGAGTACACCTATGAGAACAAGGCAATACCGAAAGCGCAGTTCACCGGGGAACTCGGCTACTTCATCCCCGTATTGTCGGACAAGAGGCGGAACGTCTGCTTCCGTATCGGGCTTTCTGCTTTAGGCGGCTTCGAGACAGTCAATTGGGGAACCTCCCTGCTTCCCGACGGGGCGGCAGTGACCAATGGGGACAGTTTTATTTATGGCGGCGCCCTCACGGCAGCTTTCGATGTCTATCTGACAGACCGGATCGTCCTCCTGCTGCAAGTCAAGGAAAGGGCATTGTTCGGGACGGATGCGGGGAATTTTCATACACAGATAGGGCTGGGTGTCCGTTTTGTCATCAACTAACGAAAAAAGAAAGGAGAAACAATAAAATGAAAAACGTAATCTATATATGTATAGGCGCACTGGTTGCAGTGCTGGCATTCGGTTCATGTAACGATGAGATAGACATCCGGCAGGACTATGATTTCAGTCTCTCGTCATGGTATCTGCAAAAGCAGATTGCTACGGATGAAACGGTGGAGATACGCTTTTATCTGGACCGTGAAGGGGACTATGAAAAGGCAGAGTATGAAATCGGCTACATTCAGATGGAAGGCAAGGGAGAGGTGACGGACTGCGAAGGCGTGAAACTCGTCAATCGGGAAGTGAGGCCGCTGGCAGAAGTGCCGAGGCTGGATGCGGAAAATCCGGTGAGGCAGGTATTCACTCTCTTTTACCGCTCGACAAGTGCCAAACGCTCGGAGCTGAAATTCTTTGTCCGGGATAATTTCGGACGGGAAAGTGAACTGACAGTGACGTTTGACGTGGAAAGCGGTACGGCAGAAAAATAGCTGTTATCAGTACCTATCAGGAAGTACGGCGGGGCATCCCGCCGTCTCTTGTTTTATGAAATTTGCTTAATGAAAATAAATGAATAAGTAATTGTTCCGGATTGCGCAAAATTTGTTTCTATATTTAGCCGGAAGTTAATAAATTAATCATATACGCATGAAAACAACACTCAGAATATTCCGCATCATCAGCAAGTTGTTGCTGATGGCCTATGTCACGATAGTGAATTTTGTCTTTATTACGGTGTTTTACGCATTGCTGCTTTCTATCTTGCGCCATATATGGCCTGCATACATACCGGGTCTGTTTGATGAGGGGCTGGTTCCCTATTTAGTCAATACGTTACCGTACTATCTTTTACTGCTATTCATCCTTTATTCCATTTCTCCGCTTAATGTGTGGATGCTACGCAGAAAAGAAGGGTATCGTCCTTTGAACAGTTCCGACCGCATGAGGCTGGAACGGTTGCTTTCGGAAATGGGTGTGAACCGGAAACTGAAACTTTATCGTAACAATGACGCGCGGGTAAATGCCGCCGCATTCGGTTTCAACACGATAGGATTAACAGGTGGAGTACTCGCCACCGCTTCGGATGAGGAACTGAAGGGCATCATCAGCCATGAAGTGGGACATATTTCCCATTACGACTTTGTCTATCAAGTGCTTTTATTCTCGATGGAGTCGTTCGGTTACCGCTGCCTTTACGGTATATTTCTTATTCCGGCTTTGATATTCGGGATAATCGGCAGCATGGTGTTTGCATTAGTTCCGGCATTGGGTTTTGTGGGTGAACTTATAGCGAAGATATGGTGGGCCGTTTATAAACTGCTTCATCGGATTATTTACGGTATCAGCCGGATAGCTGACGTGAATATCAATAAATATGCCGAGTACCGTTGCGACACGTATGCCGTGCGTTATGGCTGCGGCGAAGGACTGCTTTCTTTCCTCCGCCGGTTGAAAAGAACGGAAGACGTTTACAGTGAACGCCCGACTTTTACCGAATATATTATGAGTACGCATCCGTCAACCGAAAGACTGATTGAACGGCTGGAAAAACTGCTTTAATGTACTTGAAGGCATATATCCCTATATCATTTTACGGATATTGGCATAGGGAATACCAGACGCACGCACCTGCCCGATTTCCGGACAAAGGTCATTATAATAACAGATGATATGGCAACCGGACAGCACCTTTACGGTGTTGCCTTTTTCAGAAAGTTGTTCTTTGCTGTCCGCCTGCTTTATCAAATCGTCGTATAAGGCACAGTACAGCCTGTCGGTATCTGCCGGAAAACCAGTTTCCGGTATAACTGCCGAGAGGATTATCTCCGGGCATCTGCCCGTATCGCGCAGCATGACTATCGTATCCGCGCCCAACAGTCCGATATAGGAATGTAGATTGCAGGTGAATGTGCGGCAGCCATCACTATAAAGCGAAAGGATGATCCGGTAGAGTTCCATCCGGATTTTGTCTTCCCTGAAGTAGTCGTATTTTGTTGTCTTTTCAATGGTACAGCCTGTTATGGCAACGTTCTTGTTGTACATCTTGCTATGATTTTTTAATTAATACCTTGTCCGTAACTTCCTGCTATGTACCGGACAGAAAAAAGCACGGTACTTAACAAGTCTGAACACAGGCACGACCAAGCGCCTCGCAGGAGACGAGTTAAGCCCGTGCCATAAGTGTACGACAAGGACCTTACCCGTTTATCCTCCTGCATTAAAATTGGTCGTTTCGTGTTCGGGAATAAACAGCTAAAAGCTATTCTAATATGTTATCATTCAATTATTTCTAATCTTATAATATTCTTGATTTTATATTCAACTACGCAAAAGTAGAAAAAAGCCGGGCAATCACGTAAGGATTGCCCGACTTTTTTAAGGGAAGCTGTTCAGGTGTGGGGTATGGCAGGTCAATCCACCGGTTCGCCGCCATAGCACAGGCGGCAGATGTCCTTGTGGATTTCACGCATGATGTCCAGTTGCATCCGTTTGCTGATATGACGGTTCTCGGAACGCATGAACAAACGGTTTTCAATCAGACTGCAAAACTTCGTGCCTTCCTTGCTTACAATGCAAATGATTTGATTTTCGAGGAAAAAATCCGTATCGGTGGAATATTCCACATTCGGGGAGATTCTTATGTATTTCATATATTCACGGTTTGGATGATAATTACGGTGGCGGTGTGGGTGGGGTCGTCCGGCCCTGCCCTCTGTTCTTTCAAGACGGGGAAAAATATGTGCCGGCTGATAGTTTCCGGCACATGAAACAGTTACCCGCATACGAACAGTTCATCTACATTCTTTCCCGATAAACGGATAAGCCTATCTTCGTACCTATCGTATAACTTGTTAAATTCATCTTGATATTTAGAATGATATGTCCCTCCTTTAGTCATCAGTTGTTCGGGTAATTTCCCGTATTTATCTGCCAGTTCTTTTTCTGCCAAAGAACACGCAAATTGTTTGATGGTATCAATTATTTCTTCTTTCTCCATAATGTTACAATCTTATAGGGTTAAATTAAAAATCGGATTGGATATTGAAAGGTGAAAAATTTCACCTTTCAATATTATACATTCAAGCTGCCTTATCATCATGGGGCAATGAAGGGGATACTTTTTGCTTTTCATCCTTTTTTGCTGCCGCCTTTTCCGCTTTCTTCATCTCCTTTATCCTCTCTCCCAAACGTTCGTGCCTTTTCTGATATTCTTCCTCGTGGGTGGCTTTGGCAAGTCCGTACTGGTCGGGGAAGTGCATGTTTGCGAAGTCCCTTAACAGTTTGGATGCACTGTTGTCTCCGTAAGCGTTCTCACAAAGAAAATGGTTGATAAAATCACGTTTGATGACCGTCCTTTGCACGTCCGTCAGTTTGGCTACAATCTTCATGCGCTGCTTCTCGTCTAACGGCATCGGCTGGTCTTTGATACCGCAAAGCGGATAATGCTTTCTTTGCAACCAAGTCAGTATGATGAAATAAAGCATTCCGTCCTCGTACTGTGTAAACGGACTTTCGGGATAGTCATTTTCACGGACAACTTTCTTTGTGTCGGCTACAATCTTTTCAACGGAAAGTTGCTTGAAACGCTTGTCCCGTTCCTGCAATGTCTCAATGGTGACGGGGGCGGTTTCCTTCCTGTTTATCTCCACGTAGCAAAGTTCGGGTTCTGTCTGTCCCACTTTGACATATGTCTTTATCCTGCCCTCTTCCTTTTTACGGTTGAGTTCTTCCACCTTTCGGGTGTATTCCTCGTTTTTCTGTTCAAAGGTCTGTACCGCTTGTTCATACTCTGTCGGTTCGGTGAACTGCTCCTTTTGCGGTGCTACGGGTGCTTTGGGAAATTCCCTTGCCGACACGTTGTAATCGAAATCTTTGATTTCATGCCCTTTCTTGTCCAATTTTTGGAGTGCCGTGTCGTTACGGCTTCCGTAATAAGGTCGGGCGATCACCAACTTTGGGTCGGATTTCAGAAGTTTCTCCGTTTCCTTTGCCACATGCGCTGCGTTCTTGGCTTCCAGACATTTGCGGTTGGTACAATGTCCGCATCCGTTATGCTCGGCAAAAAGGTTATAATTCGCTGCGTTGTGTACACACGCCTTACATTCCGTCTTGTCGAACTTGTATTGTTCAAGGTCGGTGGTATAGTATTCTTCAAAATACTTCTTGAACAGTTTCAGCGTATAGCCTGCCCAATTGTCCCTACTGTTCTCTTTGAGGTGTTTCTCGTAAACGTCCTTTTGGATATTAGGTTCATAGGTGCTTATCTCTTCGGCTACGCTGATAGTGATTGTTTCATTGTCCAACAGTTCACCGATAGGCTGATACAGTTCGTTCAGTTTCAGACGGGTATAGATATATTTCTCGCTTCGTCCGAAACGGCTGACAAGTGAATACATATCATACCTACCCTTTTCAAGCAAGCGTTTGAAGGCTTTCGCTTCTTCGGTGGGGCGTACCTGCTCACGCTGCAAATTTTCACTCAGTGACATATCTTCCGCTTCATCATCTGTTATATTATTATAGATAGTTGCCTTTATCGTCTTTGCTCCTGCAAGCAGTGAGGCACGATAACGGCGTTCTCCGTAAATGATTTCGTAACCTCCTGCCGTGCGTGGGCGTACTGCGATAGCCTGCAAAACGCCAACCTCCCGAATACTTTCCGCAAGTTCCTGCAAAGATGCGTCTTTGAACGTCTTGCGGTGGTTGTCTGCGCTCGGATGCACGGTGGTAATATCAAGGTCGGTTTCGGCTGTGGCCGTTGCAAGCGGTGTTTTGAACGTGGCTTGCTGCGGTGCTTCTTCCGTTATGGTCGGAACGGTTGCCGTTTCGGGTGTTTCCGTCACTTCGGTAGCCGTGGGCACGTTCAGCGGTGAAAGTAATATCATCGGCTTTGGAATGATAGCCAAAGCGGTTACTTTTACTGCTGTCTCTTTCTCTGATTTCTGTACGTTGTTCTTCTGTACTTTTTTGTTCGTCTTCATAATGATAAGTTTTAAAACATTGATAATTAATTGAATAAATTTCCGTCTGAAAGGTATTCCCAATTATTGGCGTTGCTTTCTTCCGTGAAGTATTCCAAAGTTTGGGTACTCTCCATATCATCCCGACAAGCACGGAAAAAGCTGTCGAGACAATCGTTCATAAGGCTGTCAAACGTGACTGTTTCGGTGGGCGATTCCAAAAACTTATAAATCGGATCGAGAATACAGTCATCTATGTAATAGCCCGTAAGGGGGCAACAGGTATCTACAAGTATTCTGCTTTTTCTGCCTTTCCTTCCGTTCCAATAGAATTTGGGCGTATATAGGTCGCTCCAATGGTTGTTTGTCAGATAGGTTGCCAACCGCCAGCCGCTTAACTTGTCTATATAGTCTTTCTGCCTGCTCCGATAGTCATAACTATAATGGATTTCATCATATCTCCAATGACCGCACACAATGCCGAAGCATTCGCAAAAGGTATCGAGCGTTTTACGGTTCTCGTCCGTCCAACCGTAAAAGTATCGGTTGCATAACCATTCGTTATGTGCCTTTTCTTTGGCTTCCCCGGATAACTCGGTTATCTGATAAAGGGTATATGTTCTTGTTTCTGTTCTCATATCATCGTATGTTTAGAAGTTCTTTGATAATATGGCGGATTGCTCCGCCATACTTTGTGTATAGTCATGCGTGGATGCACGCTGCGAGCGTCTCACGTACTTTCTGTTCCTGCTTCCTGCTGTAAATCCACCCTGCACGCCTTTCACCGTTGTAGGTGAGGTTTGCACGGAACAGACCGTTTAAATCTTTCAATACGTCCTTTATCGGCTTGGTGTCCCCGAATACGGCTATCGCCTTTTCGCTGTACTCCACAATTTCAATATTGAGCGTTGAGAGGTCTGCGGATGTTGTCGGCTGCTGCGTTTCGTCTTCCCTTTGCGGTGCTTTTAGACAAATGTTGGCTTCATCCCCTGCGGTGCGGGCGTATCTCTCCATGAACTTGCCAAGGTCGTAAATCGGCTCTTTTGAAATCGTCCAACCGCTGTACTTGTTGCGTCCCAAATACATGCCGTCCCCCATGCTGTAATTCTCACGGTGCTCGTATTCCTTGTTGTTCTCTGCCAAATAAGCCGTTCCCTCAAAATTGACGGCATACTTGCGCATCTCTGAAAAGAGGTTGCGTGTATGGGTGGAAAAGCCTAAAATCACGGTTCTTTCTATACGGTAGTCGTAGTAGTCCGTATAGCTGTCGCACTCGCTCATCCGTAGTTCACCGATAATCACGGCTTTTGCATCCGACGGGATAAGGGGGCGCAGGCGTTCCGCACCGATTTTTGCGGTGCGTTCGTTCCTCTGCCGTTCTTCCTCCGCTTTTCTGTCATCCTCCGATTTCTTCTCCGTTGCCTTAGTGAGTAAGACTGCGGTTTCCAACGGATCTAAAAACTTGGGGTTCGCATCATCGTAATAGATGCCTATCCCGAATTTTTCCGACAAAGGTCGGATAAGGTCGGAAGTGTGAAATTCGTAGGTTCGTAAGTTGATAAGATGATAGGTTATTCCCCACTTGCTGCGGCTCACTTCATACACTACATAACTGTCGTAGCTGTAGCCTTCCAATACTACCACTTGATTGACTGAAACGGTCTGTTCGTCTCTGTTGTAACTTCTGTTCGCTCTTAATAAATGTACGTTGTTCATAATGAGTTGTTTTTTAATGATTAATATTTCGTTTCAGAGTATCACGCATAAAAGGATGATGAAAAGGGCAAGCACGAAAAGAGAGAGGAAAGAGGAAAGGATGCGCCATACGGCACGGATGAGGAAACCCACCACCGCCAAACCTGCCAACATGGGCAGAATACCGCCTAAACCCGTCACCACACCACCCACGAAGGCACACATGAAACGCATCGCCACATACGCAATGAAACCGACCAACGACCACTTCACCAAAATTTTTATGCCGGTTGGAGCGGAGCCGAAGCCTCGTTTCAAATCTTGCTGTATTTCCGTTCTCTTTTTCATAACATTGACTTTTTTTTTATGCCTTGTCGGTGGCTTCACCTTGCTCGTTTCAGGGGGCAGATACGGACGGGGAGAAAATATGCAAGGCTTTTGGTGAAAAATTTTCAACCGCCCCGCTGGACGGATTGAAAAATTTTCGCCAAAACCCGGAGGGCGCGAAGCGGCCTTGCAGATTTTTAGGGGCCCGGACGTAGCTTCGCACCCTGAACCATGCAAGGGGAAGTCATGACGGGGTAATAAAAATGAGGAAATTGTTATATCGGGAAAAAGAGATAAGGAAATATGGCAAGATTCAAAAAACCGTGCTGACAGGAATAAACATTCATTTCCTCTCTAAAATTCTACGATATATAAAAAATAAGGGAAATTACAAGGATGTAATTCCAAATGACTAATATACATGCTAAGAAAATGCGGAAATGTCCTATTTTAAAAACAAAAAAGCTTATTCAGCGACTTGCGGATGGAAGAGAGACTACCGCAATAATGATGAAAAAATACATAACACAAGGAACAACCTGCTGATATGGGGGAACTTTGGGATTATATGTTTCATCAGGCAAAATCAAGTTTATGTATATGGATATGTGATGAAGAAACTGTTTTATTTTCTAAAAGAATCAGACTTTGATAAGATACTGTTTTCGTTGAATACAGATCGGATGGTATTGAAATATGCATACCCCCAAAAACACTTGCGTTACTTGATACCCTAAGCAGTGCAAACTGATGAACAGTTCCAATATCAACCACCTAAGATATCTTACCAGCCATAACAGCTTTTGCAAATTACGGACTGAAAGTATATTTTATTATAGAAAAGAAAAATGTATTGTAACAGTTAATGCTTAAAATATTTGTATAACATCAAGAATAAACTAGCCTACTCTATTTTAGTACGCATATATTGTGCAGGCGTCATTCCCGAAATCTTGACAAAAGCCCTGTAGAATGTGCTACGGCTGTTGAAATTGGCCTCTTCGGCAATCGCATCAACAGAAAGATAAGGCTTTTCTTTCATCAGTTTGATGGAATACTCTATTTTCAGACTGTTCAGATAATCGTTGAAATTGTCGGAGTCCGCATATTTACGCAACAGGGGGCTGAGGTCATTCTTGTTGATACCTGCGACACGTGTTAAGTCGTCACGACCGAATCCGGGTTTCAAGAAAAGCTTCTGTTCGACAAGCAGGCTTTCCATCTTCATGAAACGTGCATAATCCTCATCGCTTTTCGTCTCCGAAACTTCCACCTCCGTTTCCGTAACGGTTGCAGATGTCTCCTCCTCCAGCTGGCCGGCTTCGCCTCCTTCCGTTGTTCCGTGGGTGTCCTTGGGTTGTGCAAACACCTTTCGCAACTCTTCACGTTGTGCCAGCAGTTCATCTATCTGTTTGGCTGCAATGCGGTTACGTTTCTTTGTCTTTTGCAAATTCACAAAAGTCGTCCAAAGGATGATAAAGAGCAGAACCGTCAGGACACACGACGCTGCCAGCAGAAGCATACGCCGTTCAGACAAGGCATGGGCTTTGGTCAACAGCAACTCTTTCTCTTTCAGTTCGAACTTAGAAGCGAACTCTTGTGCCTTGCTCTTGCTCTCACGGGTATAAATGCTGTCTTGCACCACCCAGCCACGCAGGGTGAAGGCATCGGCCAGGTCGAAACGTTTCATTCCACGGCTGGCACGTGCACGGTAGTTGAGCAAAATCAGATATTCATAGCTTACGGTGTCATTCGTAAAAGCGGAAAGACATGTGTCGCTCAGATCAGCCGCTTCCGCATATTGCTTGACTTTCAGAAGATAAGGTACACTATACTGTTTTCCGGTAAGGGTTTGCGAAAAGCTGGTAGACCAGTATTTCCTGAATATTTCCGCCGCCTCTTCTTTCTTCCCTTCATCGTGCAACAACACGGCCATTTTGGCATAAAGGAACCCATACTGCTGGTCAATATACCCCGGAGGAGGCCCAGGAAGCCCGCTCATGCGCTGTATAAGGGCCTCACGGCGGTAGCCTATTTCAATGGCCTCTGCTATCCGGTCCCGGTTGATATGGAAGGACATGTAGTCACCATAAATAGTCGAGAGACGGGACATCTCACGTACGTTCTCCGTATCTTCCAGCAGCTTCACAGCCTGTTCAAAGTACTCCTGTGCCTTTTCGTCGTTTGTCATGCCGATGCAGACGCACGCCATTGCGGAGTACATTTCTGCTTCTTCTTGCTTGTTCGACAGGCTGCGTGCCAGCTCAATGCCTTCCTGACACACGCTGATGCACTCCTCATACTGGTCCAGCCTTGTCAGGATATTCGCCAGCATCACTATGGATGAAAGTCTGCGCTCCGGCACCAGGCATACCGAATCGTTTTGCAACGAACGGCGCACACATTGTTCCTTAGCAGTCAGGTCGTGCTTGATTTCATAACACATGGCCCGCAACAAGTCGATCCGGAAAGGGGCGATGCCGGAAGCCGAGCTTTTCTCCGCTTCGTCCAGCAGCCGTAACGCACTGTCCGGGTTGTTTACATATATGGAACGAACCGTGCGTTCGGTCAGCAGGCTGTCGGGAACGGCTGCACCCGCACGAAAAGCATCAACCGCCCAAAGGAGGAGGAATGCCAGGAAACAACTTAATCTCATTTTTATCCTATTTAAAAAACAGCGGCAAATGTAATAAATCGACTTGACTAAGCCAAAAGAGGCTCTCTGCGACCGGATAGTTTTTCGCTCTGTTTTCCGGTTTGAACCAGCATTGAGTATTCGTCATAACAAACTATATATCAACGTGTACAGACAATTTGAGATATACTTGGACAATTTGCGACAAACCCTTTTGGATAGTTCGCTTACTTTTGTCCAAGTAAAAAAACATCCCGAGTCATTATGAAACGAAGTAGGTTACCATTCAGACAATTCTTTTCTATGGACACAGATATTGTGCCCATTATCCAAATAGTCTCCACAATCATCTCCTTGGTAATTGTGGTGGTGTCTATTGTATTTTTAGTGGTCGGATAATGTGCGGGAATGATACGAAAGCAATAAAACAATAAGAAGTAAAACAAATACTAATCAAAAAAAGAATCAAAAATGAAAAGAAGTAATTTATGGAGAAGTGTATCTGCCCTGTTGATGGCAGGTTGTATCTGTTGCACCATGCCGTCATGCAGTGACGACGACGGACCGGCAGTCATTGAAGCCGCACAGCCGACCGCATCCGATTATGAACTGAATGAAGCGGGCGAGGTTGCCTTGGAATTTGAAGTAGTCCCCGGAGACGCCCAAGTAGACGAGGTGACGATTGTAGGAGGAAACAGCGCGTTCGAATCAAAAGGTTTCACATCCAAAGGAAATGGCAAATGGGTATTGAATGCCAAAGTAACCGACTTTACACAAATCAAGCAAGAAAACGCCATTACTCTGTCCATAGCCCAGACCGGTGGAACACCCAGCAACGTCTTGTTTTCCGTGTACGACCCGTTTGCCATCGAAAACAAGTTCCAACTGGAACAGCCCAAAGGGTTCAACTACTACAGTGCCGACAAAGAAAACTTGTATGCAACCGGCCTGCCGGTAGCCCTCAAGCCTCTGCTGCCGGAAAACCTCGACCTGATCGATACAGAAAACATCAAGGTGGTTGACGGAACTCCATCCCATCCGATAGGCGTTGCCCACTTCATCAAAACTCCCTTGGCTGGCGAGGTTGGCTTCACACTGAGGATAAACCCCGAAAAACTGGAAGAGGTGCAGAAAGCTATCCCGACATTCAGCCCGCTTGACTTCAACGTGCTGCTCACTTCCAAGAACAACCGTGTAGCCAGCCTGCCGCTGACAACGACAGCTTGCACACCGCTGACAACCGTGGAAGACGATGCGCTGACCGTATCGGTAGCCGAACTGAGCAACCCGGACTTCGAAAAGGAATTCGACATCGATGTAACCCACAAACTCAGACACATCGGTATATTGAGAAAGGAACCATTCCAAGCCGTAGAATTCGGCCTGCTGAACGCGAACGGTGAACCGGTAGACGACGCGCCTTTCATCGTGGGCTTGTTTGACACAGATGCCAACGGCAATACCAAATGTAGCGTGAGCCTGATGGGAGATGCTGAATTCAACTACGCTCCGGGCACCTACTACTACGTACAGCGTTGCAGCCAGCCTTGGAAATACAACGGCAAGACATACAACCCTGTTTGTGCCGACATGAGATTCAAAATCGTCATCGAGTAAACGGATTACCAAAGGATGAAACAATTCTTTGATACGGATTGGTGGAAAAACACGACCGGATGTACGGTGGGTACCATAATCGGTATCCTCCTCACATTCGGGACGAGTTTCCATTTGGAGAACCGGAGCAAAGCTGAGATGGCACGGAAGACCGTGCTGCTCACCTTGCACAACCTGGATGCCTCAACCCGGAACATGCAGACGCTCTTGGACGAGTTGCAGCAATACGACACGCTTTTCACACGGGCCGCTTCTCTTATGCCCGACCGCTTGGGAGAGATGGGAGACGACTCGTTGCGAATATTCATCAACGCCTTCGGCTCACGCCGATTGCTGATGACGGACTATACCACGAGCAGCATCTTCTCCAATAGCTTTGAGGTGTGGCAATGCTTGGACGATGAGAAGGTGATCGGGCGGATAGGCAACTGTTATAGCGTGCTGGATGTGTGCAACGAAGAGTACAAGAGGATGGAAGCATTGCGTATGAAAGCCTTTCAAGCCTACTGGGGCGAGTGTCCGCCTATGGACTACCCGGACGTTGAAAAGGCGGCAAAGGCGCTCCTCATGCGGAACGACGTGCGGTATGTGTTGCAAATACATCCCAACATCACGCAAATGTTGAGAAACACCCACGACATTGTCTGCCAGTTGAACGAGCGCAACAAACAGGTGCTTCGCATCACACAGGAGGAACTGGATGAAGCAGGGAAACTGTTGGAGAAAAACTCCTACGACATCGATTCGGACGATATGCAATCCCCGGAAAACAATTTGAATGAAAACGAAGGAAACGAATAAAACAACAATGAGTAAAATTAAAATAAATATATGGATACTGGCCACCCTGTTGGCCTTGCTGACCGCCTGCCGCGATGAGGCGGACGATGTGATACAACCCGGCATGCTCGAAGGTAAAGATACGCTGACCGAACAGTTTGACATCATCTGGAGCGGAATCAACCAGAACTATGTGTTTTGGGAGATAGACCCGACCGATTGGGATGCCGTCTACACCCAGTATCGCCCGCGCTTTGAAGAGCTGGACAAGAAGGACACCGTTCCGACAGCCGACTTGCAGAAACTCTACGAGGAGGTATGCGGCACGCTGATCGACCATCACATGAATATCAAGGTGAAAAACCTGAAGCCCGCCCCCGGCGATCAAACGGACATCGTCTCTGTCCATCCCGGCGGGATGGAAGTGTTACAACGGGAAGACTTCTTTCTGGATATCCCCCGCGAAGGCTTCCAAGTGTATCGCAACAAGCTGAAAGCAGCGGGGCGCATCACAAACGACTACGAGTTCGTCAACAACAACCCCGAAGCCAACTTTGATCATCTGTTCACCTACGTTATCGACAATGATATCCTTTACCTGAGATTCAGCAACTTCGCAATCATCGAACAGATATCTAAAGCGGACAACCCGGAGAATACCGAAGCACGTGAAGCGAAGGAGGTCTATTGTGAATATATGAACCAACTCGTGTTCAACCAGGAGATCAAAGGAGTCATCGTCGATGTGCGCAACAACGGGGGAGGCATTTTGTGGGATATGTTCACCGTACTGGGACCGCTGCTGAAGGAAGACATACATGTGCTCGACACAAAGACTAAGATAGGACTGGGACGCTTGGACTACGGCGAATGGAATCCCTTCAATGCACAAGTTACCACACAACGGCAAGTAGGAGAAATGTTGGACTGGGATGGAAAACTGCCCGAAACCAACTGCATCGGCGACCGGAAGTTAGTGTTGCTGACAGACAATTGGTCGGTGAGTATGTCGGAAATGACAGCGGCAGCAGTCAAGCAGCTGCCTTACGCCACGGTGATAGGTCAGCGCACGTTCGGCGGCCTTGGCCCCTTGACTACTAAAACCCATACCTCCTTTTCCGGACAGTTTGGCGACAGGAATTTAGAAAATACAAGCTACTTTGTTTATACCAGCACATGGATGTCGCGCACACACGATGGCGAACAGCTGGAAGGCATAGGGATCACACCAGACATTCCGGTGAAACAAGATTTCGAACGGTTTACCAAACAGCACATAGACGACCAGCTGGAATACGCCATCAACTTCCTGCATGGCAAGAAATAAGAGAGCGACATGACATTGTATAACAACTGATAAGAAAGAAAATATGAAACAAAACAAATGGATAATAACCGGTCTGCTGTTCTTAGCTGCCATCTTCCTGTCCGATCAAGCTGCCGCGCAATGGAAAGTAGGGCTAAACGCCGGATATACCTATAACAGTTATAGCATCGACACACAATATGCCTACGACTTCAACTACGACGGCCTGGGCGGTCTGACCGTGGGTATCCCTGTGGAATATGGCATTCTGGATTGGCTGGCGGTACGTGCCGACCTCACTTACCTGCAAAAAGGGAACACCATGTCTCGTGTCTATAACCCCACCTACCGCGACCGCCGCGACCATTACCTCGCGCTGCCCGTGATGGCACGCTTCTCTTTCGGGGGTGAAAAGGTACGCGGATTCCTCCATGCCGGAGGCTACATGGGCTACTGGGCGAAAAGCCAGGTGCAGGGTATGGAGGAGAGCAACAGCGCCATACTGGATGACTTGATGGCAGATAAAGACCCGGGCGTTTTCGTGGCTTACGACCATAAATACGAGTTCAACTCCAAGCGCGACAATCGTTTCGATGCCGGACTGGTAGGCGGCGTTGGTGTATCTTACCGCATCCGCCCTCATATCGAGCTGGAAGCAGAAGGCCGTTGCTACTACGCGCTGACTTCCATCACCAAGGATTATATGAAGCACACCAAACAACCACAATACAACACCACGTTTGCCTTGCAGGTCGGTGTAAAGTATTGTTTTTAATGAATAAAGGGCAAGTCTCCTAAAAGCAAAGAGTTATGAACAAAACATCTATTTTCCGTTTTCTCACCTTAACGATACTATCCATCTGCCTCACGCAGCCGACAATGGCTCGTGGGGCTGAGCGGAACGCCGACGCACCGGTGTTGCTGAAGATACAACAGGCAGGACACGCGCCGAACGGCTCGCTATTCAACCCCACACTGCAGTTGGAAGTAAAAGCTCCGACTCCGCTCCCCGCCGACGAGGAGGTGCTGATGCTCCGCGTGTACCGCCAAAGCGAACAAGCGCCTTTGAGCAAGCAGGACATCTACCTGACCGGGGCAGCAGATGGAATCAACCATGCGTTGCATACGCCATCCGCCACTTGGGCAGACCAAGTGACACTGTCACCGTTGGCAGGTGGAGCACGCCATTACTACACCTTCTCGCTCGTGACTAACCGGAAGGAGTACTTCAGCAACACCATGGTGGGCGATATCCCTACCCTGCCCGAAGCAAAAGCGGAGACCGAAGGCGAAATACGCACCCTGCCTGTAGTGTTCCACCTCTTTGATCATCCGAGTTTGCCCCAAATTCGTTTTGATGACGAAACGGTGCGCGAATGGATAGCAGCCGCCAATGCCGTGCTGGGCAATGCCGCTGCGACAGCCGGACTGACCGACACTCGTGTGCGGTTGGAAGCTGCCCGTCAAGCACCCGACGGCACGAAGTTGGCAAAAGCCGGCATACACCGTAGCAGCGACGCACCCGTAATCTGTTTCGACGGACGTGCGGATGCGTTGAATCTGGAGTATCCCGACCTTTATTGGAACCCTGATGCCTACCTCAACGTCGTCATCGTGCCTTTTGCGCTAACTGCCAACAACCTTTTTGGGCAATATCCGCAGTTTCCCGAAGGTTGCCAACTCTCCGGTTGCCATACCGTGAATCAACCCACGCTGCCCCATGTCATCTACATCAACAGCTTGGTGGAACCCATACACGGGATTTCCTTTTTCCTGACCGGACTGGGCTCTTATTTAGGATTGACGGAGGAACAGAGTAGCGGTGTCTACGGACTCGACCCGTCGAAAAACACGCATTTAGGATGCACACCGCAGCAAGCGGAAAGAATCGAATATACGCTGAAGCATGCTTGGAACACAGCTAAATCAATGAAATAATAGAAATAATATTAGAAAATAACCGGTCAATAAACGCTTTTGTTGCGAATGTCGCAACAAAAGCGTTTATCAAAAAATAACCGAAAAGATATGCTAAAGAAATTACTGGGTTTCGACTCCACGACCATGACACTACGCACGGAGAGCATCGCCGGAATCACCACCTTCCTTACCATGAGCTACATCCTTGCGGTGAACACCTCTATTCTCTCTTCCACCGGAATGGACAAGGGTGCCGTGTTCACGGCTACCGCTCTTGCCACCGCCCTCTCCACCCTGTTGCTTGCCTTCATGGCAAAGCTGCCCTTGGCACAGGCACCCAGCATGGGGATTAATGCCTTCTTCGCCTTCACGCTGGTGCAAGGTATGGGCTACCCGTGGCAAGTGGCTATGGCAGCCTTGTTTGTGGAGGGGCTTATCTTCATCCTCATTACTTTCTTCAACGTGCGCGAGATTGTGCTGAACAGTATTCCTGCCACGTTGCGCTACGCCATCTCCGTCGGCATCGGGATGTTCATCGCCTTTATCGGACTGAAGAACGCCGGCATCATCGTCTCCGACCCGGCTACGTTCGTGACGTTCGGCCCCTTCACGCCCGTCTCCGTGTTGGCATTGACAGGCATCCTGCTGAGTGGCTTGCTCGTGGTGAAGCAGGTGAAGGGGGCATTGTTCTACAGCATCCTGATTTGTACGCTCATCGGCATTCCGTTGGGGGTGACTACGATTCCCGAAGGATTCCTGCCCATCTCCACGCCCCACTCGCTGGCTCCCACCTTCTGTCAATTCGACTTCAGCCAGCTGTTCACGCTCGACATGGCGGTGATCATCTTCACCCTGCTGTTCATGGATATGTTCGACACCATCGGCACATTGGTAGCCCTTACCTACCGGATCGGGATTGTGAAAGAGAACGGCGAAATCCCCCGTGCAAAAGAGACTATGCTGGCCGATGCCATCGGTTCCACCTTTGGTGCCATACTGGGTTGTTCTACGATTACCACCTATTTGGAGAGTGCTTCGGGCGTTGCCGAAGGCGGGCGTTCCGGGTTTACCTCGCTGGTCACCGGAGGGATGTTCCTCTTGGCCATCTTCTTCGCCCCCATCTTCCTGCTCATCCCCGGTGCTGCCACGACCGGAACATTGGTGCTGGTGGGTGTCTTTATGATGGAGTCCATCACCCGAATAGACATGAAGAATATAGCAGAGGCACTTCCTGCGTTCATCACCATCATAACCATGGTGCTGACCTACTCCGTTGCCAATGGCATCATCTTGGGTATGCTCTGTTATGTGTTGCTCAAACTGGGCATGGGCAGACACCGGGAGGTTAGCCCTACCATGTATGTGCTGTCGGTGTTGTTTCTCCTCAAATTCATATTCACGTAAACCCCTATTATAATAATGTATATGGAAAAGAAGTTTTTTATGATTGTATTTGCCGCAATGATGGCAATGGCCGCATTCACTGCTTGTGGCGATGACGATGCGTCCCGGACAATGTCGGGCGGAGAGATGTTGAAAAATATCAGTATGGTAATTGCCGACCAGGCCGATGCCGAAAAACTTTATCAGGCAGAGGAGAATGCCCCTAATATGATACTGGTTGCCGACTCGAAAGAGGCTGCCCACAAACTATGCGAACGCCTGATTGCCGACACGTGGGACGGCAAGCCGCGCACGGTCGAACTCCCAGACGACTGCGGCATCATCTCGCTTGCGCCCGCTGCGGACGAGAGTATCTTTTGCACCGTTTCGTTCACCGGGCTAAAGAGTTGTGACTATCCGGTGCTCTCCCTCATCATCGCTCCCAAGGAGTACTTGGATGGAGACAACCCCAGCCATTACCATGAAATGCGCGAACCGATACGGGTATGGAGATGTGGCGATTGCGATTGGTGGACCAGTGCCGCTAGGCCCATCGGCAATAAATGCGGTCGTTGCGGAAGCAAGAATATTATCGAACCTAAGAGACAAAGATAAATAATCCATAATAACAAACGAAATGAGAACAAATCTATCCATCAAAGCCCTTTCCCTGCTATTGGCAGGAATGATGACATTCGGACTTGCCTCGTGCAAGGACGATGAACTGATTCCCGACATTGACGAGCCGGATGTGAATATCCCCATTCCCACCGAAGACGAAGTGAAGACGACCGTGGGAAAAACCTACGCTGTATTGGGCGATCAATTCGATGAAGTAACCCCCTACGTGATGAAACGTATGACCGGACAACGCTACAACTACACGCCTGCCGACACAGAGATAGCAGACGACGTGGAGGTGGTGTTTAT
>ERZ779631.282-NODE-282-length-19211-cov-4.248486_pt1 | contig 19211 bp, 35 predicted proteins | sample MGYA00514193_ERZ779631 | MGnify/ENA primary metagenome ERZ779631 (study PRJEB29562, sample SAMEA4376710) | mouse gut metagenome | isolation source: Cecum | study: EMG produced TPA metagenomics assembly of the A DSS colitis mouse model was used to assess the...
GAAAATATAACAAAAGAAACAAAAGAAGATATAGCAAAAGCTATATCTTCCATAAACATGTAAAATCTCCCTCGTACATGAAATTATATGTACTTCTTACGAAGTGACTTTATTCTACCATATTTTGGATAGAATGTAAAGCCATAAATAATATTTTATTAAATAAATATCAATAGAAACTTCCTAAGCTGGCTATTTGCGAAAAACCCAGTAAAATCAATACTTTTAAAAGCGGTTAGAAGTGGTAAAAAGCAGGGAAATGTATGTAAATCGTATATTATTCCTGCACCACTCCTATACCAATATTCCTACACAAAAGACATTCTATTTTATTTTTTCTATTTCTTCTCGCAGCCAGTCAAACTCTCTTGCTGTATACACTTTTTCAGTGATGTCAGAAATCTTATGTCCGACCATATATTTGATGGCGTATTCATCGACGCCATATTTTTTTGCCATGCTCACGAAATGTTTTCGTCCGTCATGTGGCCTATGGTCCGGATTCAACTTCAGTTCATCACGGATTCTTGTAAATCCCTTTTGATACCGGTTGTATGTGAACTTTATATTTTTCCGGTTGCTATCTGGATCAGTGCAATTGAAAAGGTATTCGCTCCCAAGAGCTTCTGCCTCTTTATATTTTCGGAGCACCAGCGATTGTATCCTTGAATGAATCGGAACAACTCTATCGGTACCGGCATCTGTTTTCATACCGCCTTTAAAAGTCCAATTCTCCAAATCAACATCTTCCAACCTTATCAATCCAAGTTCCTGTGGTCTCCATCCAGAATAACATTGAATCAGAATTGCGTCAACATATCGTTTATCATCCACATGTTTCCAAAGCAATGCAATTTCTTCATCCGTAAACGGGATGTGTTCCTTCTTAACGGTCTGGATTTCTTTGATGGTTTCTTCTGTCAGATTGAAGCTTCTGGAATAATTGCGATCAACAATTTCATATTCCAAGGCGTAATCCAGCATGAGGTTGAACAGGGACTTAATTTTATTTTTCATGGATGCACTTGGCTGCTGCTCTTTTCCCCTAACTACAGCTACTCCTTCTTCCATACAGCCTTTTACATGACGTGCCCGAATATCCATTACTCTCATATCGTAGACTGATGAACAATATGCCCAGGCAGAGGTAACGGCTCTTGCACTCGCATCGTTCTTCAGAGTTTTAAAATACTCTTCTGTCCATTTTTCATAGAGCTCTTTCGCTGTTATGGCCGGCTCCAAATCATACGGATTCTTGTTATATTCTACCAAAGCAGCATAGGCATCATTATATGTGGGAAAGTACGACTCCGGTTTGAGCGGCTTACAAATAGGCCGTCCAGTCGGGGTTTTTCCAACTGTAACCATAGCGCGAAACGGATTTCGAAGATTTCTTCCTTTGATTTCGCTTATCTGTCCGAATCCATTTGGCAGTCTTCTTCGCTTGTTGGATTTGCGAGGCTTTCTCTGTTTTATGTCTGGCTGCATTGGATAACCACAATGGGGGCAGTATGTCGCCTTATCGCTTACTTGCAGTTGGCATTCGGGACATTGCATAAGCATGGTGCGCTCACTCCTTTCTTGACAAATCTCTTAGTTTCTGTTGATTTGCTATTAGTAATCATATATCATAGTGTAGGAATTGTCAACTACTCCTACACTTATTTTTTTTCACGCTGGAGGTGATGTATATGGTTACTCATGACGAATCAACCTGTCCTGATTGCGGCGGAGCGTTGAAATACTACGACAGCGTTCCGAGAGTTGTACGGACAAAAAGGAGAAGTACAAGCTGGATTAAGGTTCGGAGATTACGCTGTATCAAATGTGGACATGTACATAGAGAGCTTCCGGATGATATTTTTCCGTACAAGCAGTATGAGGCGGAAATTATCCGAGGCGTGATTGAGGGACTTATTACCTGTGAAATTCTTGGGTATGAGGATTATCCATGTGAGAGGACAATGATTCGGTGGATAGCGCAGAAAATACATCTTCCTTTATGATATGAAAGGAGAGCAAATTTATGAAAATTATTACAATTTGCGGAAGCTATAAGTTTAAATCAACCATGATTGAGGTATACAGACAATTGACCGATCTTGGATATATTGTCCTGTTTCCAGCTATGGGATGTACAGAGCATGATAAGGAATGGTATTTGAGATTACATTTTGAGAAAATTGCAATATCTGATGCTATATTTGTTGTGGATGTAAACAAGTATGTTGGAGAAAGTACAAGAATTGAAATCGATAAAGCAATAGAACTTCAAAAGTTGGTTATATATTATAGCCGTAACAAATTAGGGGTTGTGTAAAACAGCCTCTTTTCTTTTTTTTTTGCCGCCATACCACCGAGGTTGTTTTTACTAAAAGCAGTTCTTATCCTAGAATAGCCGTTGAAAGGAGGCAAGAGCCAATGGAAGAAATTATATTTGAGTCGGGTTCAGTGCCAGTGGTCGTTGCTGCCAGAGTATACGGCAAGGATGCATCTTGGGTAAGGGCTGGAATCATATCCGGATGGCTTCCAATCGGAAAGGCTACTCGAAACGGTAAACTTGTAACAAACATTGAGGAGATGAATTCGAGGTACGGACGTATCAATTTTTATATTTCTCCGAAGCTCCTCTATGAAGAAACGGGCTATTTGTGGAAAGGAGAGAAACGCTGATGGGAACAACGATACGACCGGAGCTGTCTGAGAAGAATCCCTATTGGATTGAAAAACACCGGTACTATGAGCTGAAGCATTTCTGTCTCCAGTACCCTATCTGGAAAAAAGCATACTTAGCCTTGGATGGGCTGGCTAAGAGACCGACAGATTTGGTTTTGTTTTCGGGTCAGCAGCATCTTGGCGATCCGACAGCGAGATGTGCAGAAGCGAGGATATTTTACTCCGACAGAATGGAACTGGTGAAACTGGTGGCTGAAGAAACCGATGCGGTGCTTGGAACTTATATTTTGCAGGCTGTTACGAATGGTATCTCTTATGACTGTTTGAAAGCTAGATTAGATATTCCATGCTGCAAGGATGTCTATTACGACTTGTACAGACGATTCTTCTGGCTGCTAAACAAGGAGCGTGGTTGATATGAAGATTGTGGATGTTGCGGTGAAAAAAGTGTACCGATTCAACTGCCCAAATTGTCAAAGCCGGTTAGAAGCTGACAGTCAGGACTTGGAAGACATCGGTGGCAAGGTAATTAAGTTCTTCTGCCCAGTCTGTAGGAAGGAACGTTATATTTCATGGTCTGATTTGAGGAAGAAAATTGTCTATGAAGGCGAGGGTTCGCAGAAATAACAGCTCCTATCAGGAAGGAGTCCTAACAAGGACTCTTCTCCTTTCTTGCATACGCGAAAATTACATACTCCTTTATGGAAACCGAAGGGTTTATCTAAACTTATTTAATATGGAGGGAAAACAACTATGGAGAAAAATTTAGGTAATGAATTCAGAGAGGTTATGACGGAGTGTAAGGAACTGATTATGACAGAAGTCGTAAGCGATTCTTTGTCCGGTTTGGACGAGAAAAGTGTTGCGGGAAATGTCAGGGCGTTGCTTATGGCCAACCGTTTGATGAATCTCTGCTGTGATTTGTTCGAAAAGCAGGACAAGTTGATGGACAAGATGGATAAGGTAATGGATAAGTACCTGGAGAACTAATCCAAAGGTAAGGACCGTGGAAACACGGTCTTTTATCTTTTTATCCTAGCTTAGAATTCCAGTACGCAGGTGACAGAAAAACGTGGTATTTTAATATCTGAAAAATTCCCGGGTGGAAAATTCTTAAAAACATTTTTAAAAGGAGAATTCTATGGAATTTGTAATTATCTTTGCAATCGGAGTTATAGTTGGTTCGATTGTAACCAGAATTATAATTAAACCTCTGGACATTGGTACGCTGCGGATTGATACCTCTGACCCAGATGGACCATTTATGTTTTTGGAACTGTCCAAAGATGTAGATACTGTATCATCCAAGAAGTATGTAATCCTGAAAGTCAACCTCAAAAGCTATATTTCGCAGAAATAACAATTCCTTTTATGGAAACCGATAAAACCAAATGAAAGGAGAAACAAAATGGAAGAAATTCGCAACTTGTTGGATGAGGAGATTAAAGCGGAAATCGAAGCATTATCTTCTCTGTCATTCGGGAGCAAAGAACATTTGACGGCGACGGAAAATCTGGCGACGCTGTACAAGCTGAGGGTCGATGAGACTAAAACAGCACTGGACTTTGAGGAAAAATCAGAAAATCGTAAAAACGATGATGAATTCAAGAAGAACCAGTTAGCTGAACAGGTCAAAGACCGATACTTCAGGCTGGGTACGGCGGCGGCCGAGTTAATATTACCGTTGATGTTCTATGCGGTCTGGATGCGCAGGGGATTTAAGTTCGAGGAAAGCGGAACATATACCTCAACAACATTCAGAGGATTATTCAACCGTTTTAGACCGACAAAGAAATAAGGAATTTGAGAGTTTTAGAACGAGAGGACGTGTAAAAAGCATGTCCTTTTCGTTTTTTTGCGTGATTTTTACAGTCCCTATTATGGAAAGGAGATGCAAAAGAGCTCTTTATCTCTTGACTTAATATAGAGAGTAACCGTACAATAATGCTGTTACTTTCAGATTATCAAGGAGGTAATGACTTTATGAGCCAAAAAATTATCAGACCCGAAGGTATAGAATTGGTAGAATACCTGAATAACGGGTATGCGATTTGCAACAAATGTGGGGCTGTAATGGACCGCAGGGAAGATCCAAACGGTGGATGTGATATTTATGCCTGCCCATCATGCGGATGGGAAGTAGATGAAATGGAGTATGAGTACGAAGATGACGAAGAAGTGGAATGGGCATCAAGCGTACATAAGAGTTATGGAGGCGATATTCCTCCGGCGGGATGCAGAGCCTGTGGAGGTCCGTATCCGCATTGCAAAACGTCATGTAAACTATTTGATGATTAAAGAATTATCAACGCAAGAGGGAGTCCTGACGAGGGCTCTTTCTTTTTTCTTCGCAGAAAATACATTCCGTATTATGAAAGGAGTGTGATATTTTATGAAAAAATATTTAGCAACAGGAGCAATCGTGCAGATGCTTATTATCGTACTGAGATGGATACTTGGTAAATCGAGAGGAATAATTAAAGAGAATAAATCAAATGTGTTCTTCTGGATTTTCTTGTTTGTCGGGGTTATCGTTAATATTGTGTTATGGCCGATTTCTATTGTGAGCGAAATTATTTTGACTAAAAAAGGAATCTAATGTTTAATAGAGACGGAGCCGCCAACAACGGCTCTTTCTTTTGCTTTTAGGAGGCTGACATGAGATACCATTACAAAAAGCCTACCATTTATCTTTCCATGTATGGAAAACTTTATATTTGTGAACATCCGGTTTATAACAGTTGTACCCTCTTTCAAATCAACGACAAAGGATTAGCTGTCATTCAGCAGCGATATGATTCGGAGACAAAGAGTACATGGTGGAGTGAGGTTGACCCCTGGCTGACAGATGATTTATATTTGCATCCTGGATTCAAGAAATACTTTGACGAACGAGCTGGAGAATGTAGAGATGGTCTCTACCCCACTGTTACTGTCCGGCAGATTATGTGGGCGTTGAAAATGAAGCCAAATCCGAGACAACCATGGCAAACCGACATTAACCCCCATCAAAAAAACCAAAAAATAAAAGCCATATTATGAAAGGAGATGAATGGTATGTTTAAAACAAAATGGCAAAGGAAATATGAAAAGTTATACTCATATGTGAATCAGGTGCGTAATCATTGTGAAGACAGAGCAAATCGGATTTCGGAGGAGTGTGAACTTAAAGAAAGTATAATTGCTCAAAAGGTAATTTTAAATGACATTCTAAAAATGATGAAGTATGAGATGGAGTCCTAACAAGGGCTCTTTCTTTTTTACGCTTAGAATACAATCCCCTTTATGAGAAACCAATGTTTGGAAAGGAGAAAAGGAGTATGGACGAAATGAAAATCAACTCGAAATTCTTGAGGAGCTTGATCGCCAAGTTCGTAAAAAGAGAGGTAAAGAAAAAAGCCGGGTATGAAGTGGATATCCAGTTAAACGAATTTACTGCAACAGTTATGGACGGAACGGTTCGTGTTCACTTGAATGTAGATGCGGAATTGGGTAAAGACGAGCTTACAAAGCTCCTGGCAGCGATTGGTTTGTAAAGAGTTGGGGATCGTGGGAACACGGTCTCTTCGCTTTTACATACGCAAAAATTACAAAGGCTTTTATGGAAAAATAAACTAATTTCAGGAGGGTACAATTATGATGAGAGCATTAAAGGAATACAACGAAATGGTTATGAGACCGTCATGGAAATGGCTGAGAAAGCACTGGAAAGGATATTCGGTGTTACTGGTGATTTCAATGATTGTTCCGTACCTTTGGTTCTACTGGAGCGACATCACAGAGTACATCAAGAGTAGGTTTAAGAAAAACGAGGAGGAGTCCTAACAAGGACTCTTTCTTTTACTTTTCGCATAATTTACAAGGGCTATTATGAAAGGATGGTGAAGAGTTATGACTTTATTGGGATGTGCACTGATTTTGATTGGGGTGTTAATTCTGATAAGAGGTAGAAACGATACCAACGATTAGCAAAATTTAAAAAGGGAATGCGTTTAAACGGATTCCCTTTTTTCTTCGCATAAAATACAACTTCTTTTATGAAAAAATAGAAGGAGGATGAAAGTATGCTTACTATTATTTTATTGGTTACGGGGATTCTTATTTTGGGGACGCAGTTTAAAATCATAAGAATGCTGAAACAAATTGGGAAAGAAATTAACCAGATCGAAGGATGGAATGGTATACCGAAAGAACACTATTTTTAACAGGAGTGGAGTCCTAACAAGGACTCTTTCTTCTTGCGCGATATTTACATTGCGTATTATGAAAGGATGGTGTAACGATATGATATTATTTACGGTGTTATTGATTCTGTTACTGGTATTTAGTGTATGTGCTATTTTCACAATCGGAACGTGTGGAATAGTATTTGTGCTGATGTTTGGTGATGTAATTATATGTATCGGTCTAATAGTTATCATTATTAGATACATTATCAAGCGAAGGAAGTGAGCCGCCAACAACGGCTCTTTTTCTTTTTACGCGAAATTTACAGGTTATATTATGGAGAGACAGTAGCTCAATTGGTAGAGCGCCACACACCCGTGGAAGTTATAGGTTCGAGTCCTATCTGCTTCTCTTAAGTTTGGAGTCGGCAACGACTCTTTTATTTTTGCCAAAAATGAAAGGAGAAGAAAATGAGCAAATTTTCAACGGGATTACGGCGATCATCCCCAACAATCCTAACTGTCTTAGGAATCGTCGGTGTTGTTGGCACGGCTGTGACGGCTGTTCGGGCTACACCTAAGGCAATGAAGCTTATCAAAGCTAAGAAAAATGAGCTGGAAACGGATAAACTTACGCCTGTGGAACTGGTGCAAACAACTTGGAAATGTTATATTCCGTCAGCCTTGATAGGTATTGGCACCGTTACTTGTATCATTGGTATTGGCGCGATGGACAAGCGCAATCAGGCGACTTTGACTAGTGCATATGCTATGCTTAACGAATCCTACAAACAGTACCGGAAGGCAGCTAAAAAGGTCTATGGGGATGATGCTGATAACAAAATCCATGCTGAAATGGCTAAAGATGCAAAAGTTGCTTCAGAGGATTGGGGCTATCAGGTTTATAACATGGATATGGACCCCGAGAGCGAGCAGAAGCTTTTCTACGATCTCATATCAAAGAAGTATTTTACCACAACGATGGCCGCCGTATTAAATGCTCAATACCATGTGAATCGGAATCTTGCATTGAGGGGCGACTGTTCTTTAAACGAATACCTATCGTTTCTTGGCATTAACGGGGTTGCCAACGGCGATGAGATGGGTTGGGACATAAGCTACATGGTTGAAGAAATGGGATGCTATTGGTTAGATTTCGACAATCAGAAAACGATTCTGGAAGACGGTCTGGAATGCATCACCATTGACACAATGGCACTCAACAAATTTGAGTAGTTCGCAAAAATTGCAAGTTCTATTATGAAAAGGAGGTAATCGCTTTATGAATACTAAAAGTAAATTGATTAAAGTTCTTGGTCTGGCAGCGACTATGATCGGAGTAGCAGCAACGCTTGTAACCGATTGGGTCAACGAGCAGAAGATGGACGAAAAAATCGAAGAAAAGGTAAATGAAGCACTTGCCAAAAGAGATGACGAAATTGAGGAGTCCTAACAGGGACTCTTCTTTTCTGTTCTAAGGGGAGAGCTATGTCTAAGTATGAACAAGTTATTTTGATTATTGAGGATTGTATTTTCGATTTCACAGAACCACAACGAAGTTGGGATAAGCATTGGTTCAAGGAAGTTAGTTATCAACGATGGGCTGGAAACGAACTCTTGAATCGTATTCGCAAAAATCCGGAACAAGACCCAATTGATATCATTTCGGACTTCGCAACAAAGACACGAGAATTTTCTATGAAAGACCACGCTGATAAAAGAGACAGGCAGATATTTAATGTTGCCTATGAAATAGCAACAGACATCTTGGAAATTACAAGATGTTTGAAATAATTAGCCAAAATTGAAAGGAGAAAAATCATGAAGGTAACAAGAAAGGTGCAGTTCGAGACAAACGAAATTTGCGTAGGAGATCAGATTACGGTAAGACTGAGCGGCTTCGGAAAGTTTACGGTCACGGCTCAGAGAGTGACAGATAAGGGAATTCTTTTCCTGTTTGATGAGGTTATCGCCCAGCATCCGATGAATGAGACCAACACCAATGAGGGCGGTTTCGACACATCGGATATGTGCAGGTGGCTCCGCGAAACGGTTCTTCCGGCATTTCCGGAAAAGCTGAGAACCAGAATTCGTGAGATTACGCTTCCTACATACGGGGAGATTTTCGGCCATGACGATTTTTACGAAAACTTTGAGCCGGATAACGATGAGCAGTTCGAGCTTATGAAACGGCGCGGAAACAGGGTCTGTGATTTTGAGGACGACTGGTGCTGGTGGTGGCTTCGCAATGCGACCAAGAGGAGCGTTTCTTCGGCTGATTTCGCTATTGTGAACGTCAGTGGCTATACGAGCTACGACGGCGCTTCGTACTCTGACGGGGTTCGTCCGGAGTTCTGGTTGGTTAAATAATCGCCGCCCCTTGTGGGCGGTTTTATATTTTTGAAAGGGGATGCGCTTATGTGCGACCAGATTCGAAAGGAGAACATCGATGGACAAAAAAACAATAGCGGCAGCTATCCGAAACATGCGAACTGCCGTGAAAAAACACAGTCCGGAAATTCTAACCGGTATCGGGATTGCCGGGATGATTACAACAACCGTGATGGCGGTCCGGGCTACACCAAAGGCTCTAATTCTCATTGAAGAAAAGAAGGATGAGCTGAAGGTAAATGAACTTACACCGAAAGAAACCGTTCAGGCTGCGTGGGCTTGTTATATTCCGGCGGCTGTGACAGGAACGGTTTCAATAGCCTGTTTAATCGGAGCCAGTTCAGTAAATATACGCCGCAGAGCGGCGCTTGCTACGGCTTATACACTTTCAGAATCGGCTTTGAAAGAGTATCAGGAAAAAGTGGTGGAAACCATCGGGGAGAAAAAAGAACAGAGTATCCGCGACGCGGTTGCCAAGGATAAAATCGAGAAGAATCCGGTAAGCAATCGTGAGGTGGTTATTCTTGAGCGTGGAAATACCCTCTGCTTTGATACGGTGTCCGGGCGATATTTCAAGTCTGATATCGAGAAGATAAAGAAAGCCGTCAATGAGCTTAACTTACGGATGCGGGATGAGATGTATATTTCCCTGAACGAGTTTTATTATGAAATTGGGTTGAATGGGACTTCTATCGGAGATGAGCTCGGCTGGAATATCGACCAGGGATATATTGATGTGTCGTTCAGCTCTCAGTTGGCTGACGATGGAACGCCGTGTCTCGTAATCGAGTATCATATTGCTCCGAGATATGATTTCAGCAACGGTTAATGCGCGAAAAAAACAACGTCTTTAATGGAGTAATCCACATTATTTCATAAACGAAAGGAGAACAATTATGGGACCTAACGAAGTTATGACAAACGAGGAACTTATCGAAACTACAACGGAGGAAGTTGTTGAAGCGAGTTCTCGCTGCGGCTGTAAGGTAGCGGCTGGTTTCGGTTTGGGCATCCTTGCAGGTATGGCAATCTGCAAGCTGGCTAAACCGGTAATGGCCAAAATCAAATCGCGGAGAGAGGCAAAGCGGATGGAACCCGATGCGGTAGATGTCGAGGTTGAGGTTGTCGAAACTGATGAGGAATCAGAAGAATAAAAATCTGCGTGTATGATATTTGGTGGGTCGCGCGAGGGAGAGTACCTGAAACAAGGTGCTTTCCCTTTTTTCTTTTTTGCAGGAGGGGTTTTTATGAACCAGTATGCATATGACGGACCGGTTATGGAGTTTGAAAACTGTGTCGCGCATCGTTGGAAATCGACCACCTATGCCGTGTCTGAGAAAAAAGCAAGGAGTAATCTTGTGTATCAATTTAAGAAACAGCACAACAGGCTTCCTAATACGAGAATTACGTTACCTGGGAAGCTGATAGCTGCTGGTGAAAGGAGAAAGTAAATGGAAGAATACAAGCCGAATTCTCATAAATCAAAAGAAGAACAGCGAGAATCCGATTATTTACCTGAAAAAAAAGTAGCAAAAGTAATCACTGGATCTGCAAAGCCGAAAAAGAAAGGTGAAATGCAGAAGTTTGCCGACGTCTTTATTTCTGAGGATGTCGGGAATGTCAAATCTTATATTGTCATGGAAGTTCTGGTACCGGCAGTAAAGAAAGCAATCTCGGATATTGTTACGAACGGAATTGACATGATTCTTTACGGCGAGGCGGGCCGTACCAAGAAAAACTCGACGGCATCCAAGGTATCTTACGGAAAATTCTATGATCGGGATTCTGACCGAAGGAGGGATTATCGTTCAGCGGGAACGAGGGGTGGGTATGACTACGACGACATTATATTTGAAACCCGTGGGGATGCAGAGTCGGTTCTCGATGCTATGAACGACATTATCAGCCAGTATGGGGTTGTCAGCGTTGGCGACCTGTACGACCTGGCTGATGTATCAACAAACAATTATGCCGTGAATAAGTACGGTTGGACAGATATCAGCGGATGCAAGCCCGTTCGGGTAAGAGACGGTTATATTCTCAAGCTGCCTAAAGCGCTTCCGCTGAATTAGGGAGGAATCATCATGTATGAATCAAGGGACAAGATGGTATCCCATCCCGATCATTACCAGTCAGAAACTGGGTTGGAAGTAATTGAGGCGATAGAAGCCTTTACATTTGACCTTAAAGGTATTGAAGCGGTGGATACCGGTAACATCATCAAATATGCGTGCCGTTGGAAGAAAAAGAACGGAATCCAGGATTTGGAGAAAATCATGTGGTACACGCAGCACCTTATCGATCATCTCAAAAATTTGGAAAAGGAGAATAATTAACTATGAAAAAAGAAGAAATCATGACGAAGGTAAGCGGAACCTTCAATAAGGTCGGCTTTCAGTTGAAAAAGCACAGCCCGGAGATTCTCATTGTAGCGGGTATCGTAGGAACGGTAACAAGTGCAGTCATGGCGTGCCGGGCGACAACGAAGGTCGGAAAAATCATCGACAAGACGAAAGACGATGTGGATGCGATCCACGACGCGACAGAAAAAGGAGTCACCAAGGCTGGCGAAGACTACTCCATCGAGGACTCTAAGAAAGACCTGTCCGTTGTCTATCTCCAGACCGGGATTAAACTTGCCAAGTTGTATGCTCCTGCTGTGGCTCTTGGCACTTTATCTATCACCAGCATTTTGGCATCAAACAACATTCTTCGGAAAAGAAATGTGGCGCTGGCAGCGGCCTATGCAACCGTAGACAAGAGTTTCAAGGAATATCGGAAACGGGTCATCGAGCGCTTCGGCAAGGAGATCGACCGGGAGCTCAAATACAATATCAAAGCGGAGAAGGTAAGCGAAACCGTTATTGATGAGGAAACCGGCAAAGAAAAGAAGGTAAAGAAGACTGCTTTCGTCGTTAATCCGTCCGATGTAAGCGGATACGCTCGATTCTTTGAGAAGTACACGATGGACGAAGACGGAAACAGTGTCCTGAATCCCCACTGGGAAAGCAACAACGAGTACAATCTGATGTTCCTGAAAGCACAGGAAAAGTATGCCAACGATTTGCTCAGGGCAAAGAAACGCCTTTTCCTGAATGATGTTTATGACATGCTGGGGCTGCCTCCGACAAAAGCCGGTCAGGTTGTTGGATGGGTCTATGATGCGGAGCATCCCATCGGCGACAACTATGTTGACTTCGGTTTGTATGCGGACAATCTGAGCTATTCCGATTTTGCGAACGGTCTGGACCCGGCCATCCTTTTGGACTTCAATGTAGACGGAAACATCTGGGAACTGATGTGACTGACGGATGGATTGGATAGCGTTGGCACAGGGAATCCCTATCGGGATATGGCAGACTACCCTTGGCTCGGTTCAAAAGACTGGCGAAGGGCAGCCGGATATTTTTAAGGAGGCGTACATGAAAAAAATAACTGCAATAGCTTCAGCTTTTTCTTTGTGCGTGATTCTGATATTTTCAATCACTACGCATTCTGCCGGAAGTGAAATCTCTGCTGATTCACAGGCGCTAGAAATCATTCCGGTATCTATGCCAGTGGTTACTTATATTCCGATAGAGGATATTTCAGAGTCAAGCGCAGAAGAAATTGCAGAGAAAGAACCTTTATCCGAGGAAGATATTTCGCTGATAGCATTGGTAACGATGGCAGAGGCCGAAGGAGAATGCGAAAAAGGAAAGCGATTGGTAATCGACACCATACTCAATCGCATGGATTCAGAGCATTTTCCCGATACGGCTTACGATGTTATCTATCAACCATATCAGTTTTCCTCAATGTGGAACGGACGTGTAGACCGTTGTGAGGTAAGGGATGATATTTGTCAGCTTGTCAAAGAAGAACTGGAAGTTCGGACAAACTACGATGTTATATTCTTCACCGCTGGCTGTTACAGCGATTACGGCGTTCCCATGTTCCAGGTAGAACACCATTATTTTTCACGTTATGAATGAAAGGAGATTGACCTTATGAATGGCTTTTTAACATTGGTATCTTACACGCTGGCTGCTATGGCCGGGATCTGTTTTGTAGGCGGGCTTGCTGTGTTATCCGGCGGAAAGGAGCAGTAATCATGGATGGAATCGGGAATCTGATATCCATGCTCGATTATGTGCTGGATACAAAAAGGAAAAGACATATTACCGGCGGTATCTTACTGAGTGTATCCTTACTCTTCGGAGGATTGGCTCTTACGGTAATGACTATCAAGAACGAGGAGGACGAAGAAAATGAGTAAAGCAACGGGTTTTGTGATGTTTGTTTTAGGCGCGGCTGTCGGCTCCGTAGTGACCTGGCAATACACCAAGAAAAAATATGAGCAGATTGCCCAGGAGGAAATTGATTCGGTAAAAGAGATATTCTCCAGACGGGAATCGGCTGCGGATGTTGAGATTGTCACTCCTGAGCCGCAGACAGCAAAGGTCGGTAAGCCGGAGGAAAAACCGGATATTTCCGAGTACGCTGCGAGACTGGAACGGGAAGGATATACCAACTACTCGAACGCAAGCGCCGGAGAGAAAAAAGAGGAGCAGGAAGAAGCGATGGAGATGAAACCCTATGTAATCTCACCGGATGAATTTGGCGAGTTTGAGGATTATGAACGAATCAGCCTCAGTTACTATGCAGACCATATTCTGGCAGATGAGGACGATGAAAAAGTAGAAGATGTGGATAATGTTGTAGGTCTGGAATCTCTGACCCACTTCGGGGAGTTTGAAGACGATTCAGTCTTTGTCAGAAATGACAGGCTGAAATGTGACTACGAAATCCTTCTGGATCAGAGGACTTATTCGGACGTTATTAAGCAGAGGCCGCATCGGACGGAGGTATGATGAAAAGGAGCGAGATGAATAGCGAATACTTCGATTGGATGTGTCAGCTCGTATGCAACCGCCGGTATACCAGAGGTCTGTCCTATCAGAAACTTTTACGGTTCCTCCATAACGTGGATTTTAATTACACGATTGAAATGGATGGAAACCGAGATGAAGATGGGATAGATCTCCGGTACCGGTTTGGCTACGAGAATTCATACGAAAACGCCATGATTTCAAGCTACTTGGATAATAGCCCTTGTAGTGTTTTAGAACTGATGCTTGCTCTCGCTATTCGTTGTGAAGAACATATCATGGACGACCCGGATATTGGGAATCGTACCGGACAATGGTTCTGGGGTATGATTGAGAATCTCGGTTTACGGAAAATGACCGATGCAAGATTCGATGAGGATTATGCGGACGAGATTATCCAGAGATTCTTAGACCGAAGATACAAGCGAAATGGAGAGGGTGGCCTGTTTACGGTGGAACACTGCCGACGGGATTTGAGAACGGTTGAAATCTGGTATCAGATGTGCTGGTACTTAGATGAAATCGTATAGTTTGGGAGGTTTCGTATGACTCACAACGAAGTATATAAATGGTTTGAACTATATTTTCCGCTTTATTCGGGTGAGAATGCTGCCACATGGTTTCCAAATGGTAAAAACAGCATCCGGGTCAGGCAGACCAATGGCGCTGAATTTATATTTACCTATGGCGGCAAAGACGACTGGCGGTTTGAAACCGCTAAAAGTTTTATCAAAGACATGAAAGGAGGAAAAGGCTGATGTGCGAGATGCTTGGTTATATTTTTGGAAGTTTACGGTCATCGGAAACGGCAATCAAGGGAATCCGTGTCACTCTTAAGCATCAGAGCAGGTTCCACCGCAATGTCGGACTTTGGGCCTGCGCCATGACCGCTTATGTAGTTATGACGGAATTGGACCGCCGGGAACAGAACAAAAAAATAAAGGAACTCAGCAATGAGATTAAGGAATTAAAGCGCTCGGAAGGAGAGTAAAAAATGCGATGATCGACTTTTTGATGATTTCAACACGTAGTACAAAGCGTGGTGTAATAGAAATCTATCCGAAGTTCATTATTAAAAAAAGCTCCGATCTGATGATTCGAGGTGGTGACTTCTACGCTATCTGGATTGAGGAACGTGGTTTATGGTCTACGGACGAGCAGGATGCTTTGCAGCTCATTGACCGCGAACTGGATAGATACGCAGAAGAAAACCGCCGGCGCTTTGACTCCGATATAAAAGTCCTGCATATGTGGGATGCAGAATCAGGCATGATTGATTCCTGGCATAAGTATTGCCAAAAGCAGATGCGGGACTCATTTCATATGCTGGATGAAAAACTTATATTTGCCAACACAGAGACCAATAAAAAAGATTACGCCAGTAAAAAGCTGAATTATCCGCTTGAAGCTGGCGATTTGTCTGCCTATGAAAAGCTGATGTCAACTTTATATTCTGAGGAAGAACGGCAGAAGATTGAATGGGCGATTGGATCGATTGTGTCAGGAGAATCTAAACGGTTGCAGAAATTCATGGTGTTATATGGAGCCGCAGGAACAGGTAAATCTACAGTCCTGAACATCATCCAGCAGCTTTTTGAAGGGTATTACTCAGTATTCGACGCAAAAGCACTGGGGTCATCCAGTAATTCTTTTGCGTTGGAGGCGTTTAAGAGCAACCCTCTCGTGGCGATTCAGCATGACGGCGATCTGTCCAGAATTGAAGATAACACAAGGCATAACAGTCTGGTTTCTCATGAACTTATGACTGTGAACGATAAGTTTAAATCGACCTACTCCAACCGGTTCAAGTGTTTTCTCTTTATGGGAACAAATAAGCCGGTGAAGATTACGGACGCGAAATCCGGTTTGATTCGGCGATTGATAGACGTTTCGCCAACAGGCAACAAACTGAATCCGAACGATTACAAGGATATTGTGAAACGGGTTGGGTTTGAACTGGGAGCAATTGCGTATCACTGTCAGGAAGTATATTTATCTGCTCCGGGTATGTATGACGATTATATTCCGATTGCCATGCTTGGGGCATCCAATGATTTCTATAACTTCATTGTTGATTCGTACCATGTGTTCAAAAAAGAAGACGGAACGACAATGAAAGCGGCATGGGAGATGTACAAGACCTACTGCGACGAAGCAAAGGTATCTTTTCCATTCTCCCAAAGAATCTTTAAGGAGGAATTGAAAAACTATTTTCGGGACTACAAGGAACGATTTAATCTTGAAGATGGTTCGCGGGTTCGCAGTTACTATTCCGGATTTCGGACTGAGAAATTTGAAGCCGAAAAAAATCCGGTAGGTGAAATTGTGGAAACAAAACCAACATCCATTGAGTTCAAAGAGCAGGAATCCGTTTTCGATAAGGAATGTGAAACCTGCCCGGCCCAATACGGAACGGATGCTGGTACGCCTGGGAAAAAGTGGGCAAATGTCAAAACAACCCTGGATTCCTTGGATACTTCGCAATTGCACTATGTTAAGGTTCCCGAAAACCACATCGTAATTGATTTTGATATTCCGGACGAGGAGGGAAATAAATCTTTTGAAAGAAATGTAGAAGAAGCAAGTAAATGGCCGCCGACTTATGCGGAACTCAGTAAAAGCGGATGCGGAGTGCATCTGCATTATATTTATACGGGAGATCCGGCAAGGCTGAGCCGCATTTATGACGACCACATAGAAGTTAAGGTGTTCACGGGCAACAGTTCATTAAGACGGAAACTGTCGAAATGTAACAACCTGCCTATCGCGACAATTAGCTCTGGTTTACCGCTGAAAGGAGAAAATAAAATGGTAAATTTTGAAGCAGTTCAAAGCGAGAAAGGGCTTAGAACACTGATAAAACGTAATCTCAACAAAGAGATTCATCCGGCTACTAAGCCCAGTATCGACTTTATCTACAAAATAGTGGAGGATGCATATTCCAGTGACTTGAAGTATGATGTCACGGATATGAGGAATGCAGTATTGGCATTTGCAGCGAACAGCTCTCATCAGGCTGATTACTGTATCAAGTTAGTAAACAAGATGCAGTTCAAATCCGCCGACACGTCCACAGCCGTGAAAAATGAGAGCGCAAAACTGATATTTTATGACGTCGAGGTCTTTCCTAACCTCTTTCTTGTAAACTGGAAAATCGAAGGCTTGGGAAAGCCGGTTGTACGGATGATTAACCCGACTCCGTCCGAGATAGAGGACTTAATGAGGTTCCGTCTGGTTGGCTTTAACTGCCGCCGGTATGACAATCATATTCTGTATGCCCGGCTTATGGGGTATTCCAATGAACAGCTCTATAATCTGTCCCAGAAAATCATCAATGGCAGCGCAAACTGTTTCTTTGGGGAAGCCTACAATGTCAGTTATACAGACGTTTACGACTTCGCTTCTGCCGGGAACAAAAAAAGCCTGAAGAAGCTGGAAATCGAAATGGGAAATGTCACGGAAAAGGATCTGAAAAAGAAAGGGTTCTCCGATGACGAAATTAGAATCATCAAAGCGGGAACTCATCACCAGGAGCTTGGATTACCGTGGGATCAGCCTGTACCGGAAGAACTCTGGACAAAAGTTGCCGAATACTGTGATAACGATGTAATCGCTACTGAGGCTTCCTTTGTTTATTTGAAAGCGGACTGGACGGCAAGGCAGATTCTGGCAGATTTGGCGGACATGACCGTCAACGATACAACGAACAGTTTGACTACCAGAATTATATTTGGAAACAACCGGAAGCCGCAGGACCAGTTCCATTATCGTAATCTGGCAGAACCGGTATTTGATTTGGATGAGGAAACATATTCATTCCTTGCCGAAGCGTGTCCGGAGATGATGGAACGAACCCACGGCGAAGCAGGCAGCCTTCTTCCCTATTTTCCTGGTTACAAGTTCGAGAATGGGAAATCCACTTATCGCGACGAAGAAGTTGGCGAAGGTGGATATGTCTATGCCGAACCGGGGATGTATGGGAATGTCGCGTTGCTGGATGTTTCATCGATGCATCCGCACAGCGCAATTGCAGAAGTCCTGTTCGGAGTGAAGTTCACAACGGCGTTCCGAGATATTGTCGAGGGACGTGTAAGCATCAAGCATGAAGCATGGGATATTGTCAATACAATGCTGGATGGAAAGCTCACACCATATATCCAGAAAGTAATTGACGGTGAGATGACATCCAAGCAGCTTGCGGATGCTTTGAAGACGGCAATCAATTCCGTTTACGGTCTTACGTCCGCTTCGTTCGAGAATGCGTTCCGCGATCCGAGAAACAAAGACAATATTGTAGCCAAACGAGGAGCTCTGTTCATGATTAACCTCAAACATGAGGTGCAGGAACGGGGCTTTACTGTTGCCCATATCAAAACAGATTCTATCAAGATTCCTGATGCTACACCGGAAATTATCGAGTTTGTTATGGATTATGGTAAGCGGTATGGGTACACATTTGAGCATGAGGCTACATACGACCGGATGTGCTTGGTGAATGACGCGGTCTATATTGCCAAGTACAAAGATGGTAAGCACGCCGGCGAATGGACAGCTACCGGTACGCAGTTTGCGGTTCCTTACGTGTTCAAGAAACTTTTCAGTGGAGAGGATATCGCTTTCGAGGATATGTGCGAGACCAAATCTGTGAGCAGCGCTTTATATTTGGATATGAACGAAGGGCTGCCGGATGTGTCTGAGCATGAGAAAGCATTCTCCAAAGCTGAGAGTGATTACAAAAAGGGGCTTCTTTCGGATAGGACTTTTGAAGCAACTTGCGACGAACTCCGACAACAGATTGAGGCAGGGCACAATTATCGTTTCATCGGAAAAATCGGACAGTTCTGCCCTATCAAGGACGGATGCGGCGGCGGACTTCTGATGCGGGAGAAAGATGGAAAATACTATGCCGCTACCGGTTCAAAAGGATACAGGTGGCTGTAATCTGAAATGGTTCGGGAACTGGACAAGCAGGCTGATATTGATCGCAACTATTATGACAAGCTGGTTGATGACGCAGTTAAGACTATTTCGGAGTATGGCGATTTTGAGTGGTTCGTTTCAGAGGACCCGTATATTAAGGAGCTTGGAGCCAACGACGCCGATGTTG
>ERZ779631.284-NODE-284-length-19123-cov-4.673694_pt1 | contig 19123 bp, 15 predicted proteins | sample MGYA00514193_ERZ779631 | MGnify/ENA primary metagenome ERZ779631 (study PRJEB29562, sample SAMEA4376710) | mouse gut metagenome | isolation source: Cecum | study: EMG produced TPA metagenomics assembly of the A DSS colitis mouse model was used to assess the...
ATTGGTAATTCGACGATCCTGCATCCCCCGCTATGGGTATCAACCCCCAGTTGATGTCGTCCGGCACGCCATTCACTTTCCGATAGACGACTCCTCCCACGTTCAACATCCAGTTCCGCCCCACGTAGTTGTCTTGTTCTCTCGGTCGGAAACCGGCCGAACTGTACGAAAGGGATACGGGACATTCAAAATCCTGATCATTCCAACTGACTAAGGGAATTTCCAAGCTTATCCCGCCCGTGTTTAAATCTACCGGTAGGTTATCATGCCGTTTTATAGCTGCCAGTTGGGGAGATTGCACAGACGGATCGTGTGTGGAAGCAGGAATAAACGCTGGTACATTATCTTGCGCACACATCGGCATAGCCAATAGAAGGAGACATATCAAAGAGCCTCCTAATTGTAAGATTGTTTTTCTTTTCATTGTTTTGCCATCTTTGGTTGATTAATAAAATTGTATAAATAGAATAAAATAAGAAAGCGGGAAACGATAGACTGCCTCCCGCCCTGTTCATGAACTTTCTTTTTACAGATTCATCGCATTACCGCCCACAACGCCCAGCACTGCCGAAGCCACTGCGATAACCACTTTCAGGATCATGTCCCAAAGGGATTTTTTCATTGCCATAACTTTACACACCTCCTTTCCGACTCTTTAAATAATTAATCACTTCCTGAAAAACTCTATTACCTTAATTCATTGTTATCCTTTCAAAAACTGAAGTCTTATGTGGCGGAAGTACCGAACTCGTCTTTCACCTCAAAACACGGGCACGCCTTAATCCACTCTTCCGGTTCAATCTCCCCGTTTCCGTTGCGGTCGGGCGAGAGATCGCGGTGACCGCACACCCGGCAGGCGGGGAATTTCTCAAGCAGCAGATTCACCAGTTGCCACAGTGAAGACCATTGAGCCGGTGTGCGGGTGTCTGCCGGGCGTCCCCGGCAGTCCAGTCCGCCTTCATAGCAGATGCCTATCGAGTGAGCGTTGAAACCCCGGACGTGCGCGCCGATACGGTCAATCGGACGGGTGAGGTGAACCGTGCCATCCTTGCGGATGTAGTAGTGATAGCCCGTACCGTTGAATCCGTGTCGCCGGTGCAACGTTTCCAAATCATCCGGCGTAAGTGAACGGTCTTCACGGGTGGCGGAACAATGGATCACGATTAAGTCAATCTTTCTCATGGTGTAGCTGATATTTCTATTGCTGATTGTTGATTACTGATTGCCGGTTTTTGATTATCGGCGACTACCGGTTGTCGGTTACTGATAACCGGTTATCGGTTGCCAATAGCTTATGCTGCCGGATCCGGAGTTTCTCCGTCGTCGCCACCGCCACCGGGCTTCTCATTGCCACCTTCATCAGGAGTTCCGCCACCCTCGTTTTTCGTCTTGGGCGCATCGAGATCAAGAAACTCGATTTTTTCACCGGCACGGGTAGATGTCAGATTGGGCCGGACACTGCTCGAAGGACGGAAGTTGATGTTCACCGTCTTGATGTTTTTCATCGTGCACTTGTCCTTCGTGTCCGCTCCCAGTGTGGTGGCGGAAAGACTGAATACACCGAAGTCACGGATGTTGACGGATTTGCCGTCGAACAGTTCCGAGCGCATCGCTTCCACAAAATTGGTCAGCACACTCTGGATGTCTCCCAGTGAAAGGGAACTCTTGTCTTTCATGATGTAAGCGAGTTTATCCAAGTCTACACTCTGTCCCTGTGTCACAAGTTGCGGGTGAAATTTCACCACCCCGTCATCCTTTCTCGGGTCTTTACGACCCATTCTTTTAAATGGTATTGCCATGATAAATTAAAAATTGAGAATTAATAATTGAAAAATATTTGTTACAGATTGCGATTTTCGCAATGAGTATCGGGAGAGATGAACGAGCTCTGTTTCTTTCTCTTTCGATACCTCAAAGGTACTATATTACAGTGGGGTGAGATGACGTACTTTGTCTCGGATTGGCTTACTTTGTCTTACTTTCATTCCGTTTCATCCAGAGTATATTTACTTTTATTCAGATTGAATTTATTTGACTTACATAGTTGGCTATCCGGAGGATTTTTCGTATATTTGGAATACGATAATATCAAATTCCCGAAGATATGAAAGCAGAAACAGAAGAGGCGGTGGAAGAGCCGTTTGTCATACGTCCGTATTTGAAGTCGGAACTGGCACATTTGTACAATCGTTATGTACCGTTGGTGTATGCCATGCGGAAGATGAGGGAGTGGATCAGAAACAACAAGGAACTGTATGACGCTATGTACAGCGGTGGCGAAGGTAAGAACGACCACGCTTACAGCGCAAGACAGGTGCGGCTCATCGTGAAGTATCTCGATGAGCCGTGAATCTCTTCAGGTCAGATTCCGGTTAGCTATAACGAAAATAAAATTAGCTATAATGAAATCCGGATTAGCTATAACGAAAAAAAGATTTGCTATAATGAAAAACGGATTAGCTATAATGAAAAAAAGATTTGCTATAATGAAAATAAAAGCGGCTATAGCGGGATCCCGTGCAATTCATAACACTGGGGAAGATAAGCAAGCTGTGGTTTTTCTCCTATAATAACGTGTGTTCGATACAGTAATCCCCGAGCCATGCGGAGGGGGTACTATGTCAAACTCACATTATAATAATGTACGCGCTCGCGGGCGCGAAAGTTTTATCTTTTTAGAGAAAAAAAGCGTGTATTTGAGGTGGAGGGGCTCCACCTCAAATACACGCTTTTTCTATCAAATAAAATATATAAGAAAATAGACAGAATGAGTAAATGAAAGGAACAAAATAAAACGTACCTTTGCGTCTTTTTAAAACAACATTTTTTAACAGCACCAAAAAACCAGTTAAAATCATGAGAAAAAAGACATTTTTTCCGAAGGCTTCGTTTACCAGAACAAACAGGCCGTGACACTCGAAAAAGGGGAGTTCCCCCAAGTATCCAAGTCTATCACGCAGACGCTCGACATCGTCAATCACCTGTATAACAACAGGATAGTAGTCAGTCCCCGCGACCGCAAGAAGTATCTCCTTCCTTATGTCCATCTCTGCTATGACCATGACTCACCCTTTAAGATTAAAGGCCCCAAGTTCTTCGCAGAGTGGTTGTTTCTGGCTGTCGATTTCAAGAAATCTGATGATTCGGACGATTCATTAAGTGTGGAAGAGATTGATTGTGAGATACAAAGACTGAAAAGAACGCTTCTTGACGATTAGTAGTTAAGAGCCAAATGTTAAAAAACTGCTTTTTGAGTACAAAAAGCAGTTTTTTTATTCCACACGAAAAGCCGTCCTTTGCAGCGTGTCACTATTGGCACAACTTAAATTCATATAAACAATTAAAATGGAAAATATCGTAATAACCACATACAGAGGATTATCACTCGTATCGGGAAGGATAACCATCCGGCAGTTGTTCGAATTTATCCGGGGAGATGTTTACCGCGACAGAATCCGGAGACTTCGGGAAGCCATGGAAGAGGGAGACACGGCAAAGGCAGACCGGATGAAGAAGCAACTGCCCTACCACACTATCACGGCTACCTACATAAAGGAAAGGTTGGCTTACAGTCTTGACACGTATCAGGACATCATCACGCTCGACTGTGACGACATGCTGGCGGAAAAGCTCCCGGAATTCCGCCTGTTGGTGAATGAATGTCCCGACACGTTAGGGGATTTCGTCAGCCCCCGCATGCATGGGCTGAAAATCTTCGTCTATCTCACCGGTGAAGAGGCGGAAGCCTTGCGTGCCGAACTGAACGCGCTGGGAACTGTCGACTTCCCCACTCTGGAACGCTACCACCACCGCATGTACGCCTTGGCAAGCGGCAAATACGAGAAGCTGCTCAACACCAAAGTGGATACAAGCGGAAGCGACCCGGGACGGGGATTCTTCGTGTCGCATGACCCGGACGCCTTCCTCTCCCTCGAACGGCTGGAAAACGTAAAGCCGCTGACGGTCAAAGTGACTCTCCCCACCGAAGAAGAGTGCAAGAACAAGAAACGCAGGAATCCGGAACACCGCTCCCCGCTCCTTCCCGTACAGGAGAACGCGTCGCCCATCGAGCTGCAAGTGCAGCTTGACTTCCGCAAGGCGTTGGAATACACCCGACGCAAGGAACGTCTCGAGACGGGCAACCGCGACAATTTCTTCTATTGCCTGGGCAACCAGTGTTACCGCCGCCACATCACGGAGCAGGAAGCCGTCAGCCTGGCACACAGCCATTTCGGCGACCTTCCCGGCTTCGACCTCGGACTCCCCCTGCACAACGCTTACCAATACACCTCAAAGACCGACCATGCGGAAGAGGAAGAGAAAGAACCGAAAATCTGCCAGATCATCAAGTTTATGGACGAACACTACGAAATCAGGAGAAACGTAGTGAAAGAACAAATCGAGTTCCGGAAGACAACGCCCGAAATCCCTCCGGCAGAGTTGCCGCCTTTCAACGCGCTTCGCACAAAGGATCTCAACACATTCTATGTCAACGCACATGTAAAGAATATCAACTGTACTCAGGCTGACTTGAAAGCTGTAGTAGACTCGGACTACGCAAAGCCGTTCAACCCGTTTGTCCATTATTTCACCTCACTCAAGGCATGGGACGGGAAAACGGACTTTATCGGCCAACTGACGGGAACTGTGAAGGCGGCAGACCAGGCTTTTTTCGAGGACAGTTTCCGCCGATGGCTCGTGGGAATGGTGGCGTGCGCCATCGACGACGAGGTGCAGAACCACCAGTTGATGCTATTCCACGGCGCACAGGGAAAAGGGAAGAGCACCTTCATACGCCACCTTCTCCCGCCGGAACTTAAGGATTATTATCGCAACGGCATGATTAATCCCGACAACACGACCCATCTGCTGCAAATGTCGTCTTGCCTGATTATCAACCTGGACGAATTCGACACGCTCTCCCCGGAGCGTATGCAGAACTTGAAAAGCCTTATCACGCAAGATGTCGTGAACGAGCGCAAGGTCTATGATATCCAGAGTTATACGTACATCCGCCGGGCATCGTTCATCGCCAGTACCAACAATCCGCACTGCCTGCCGGATATCGGCGAGAACAGGCGTATCTCGTTCAACACGCTACTGCACATAGACTATCATACGCCCGTCAACCATGAGGGGATATACGCACAGGCATATGCGCTCTACCGGCAGGGATTCCAGTACTGGTATGAGAACGAGGAGATTACGTTTCTCAACAACCGCAATGAGGCGTTCCGCCAGAAAGACCCGATAGAGGAAAATCTTTTCTTCTATTTCCGTGCCGCCAGGCCGAACGATATACAGGCGCAATGGTATCCTGCCTCCTATCTGCTGTCGGTATTAAGCCTGAACGGGCGCACACAGTCCAACGCGCAGACGAAACAAATGCTGACCACGGTACTGGAAAACAACCATTTCCACTCACGGAAGACTTCCAACAAGGTGACGGAATATTGGGTGGTGGAATATTCACCCGAAGAACGCAAAGAAAATTCAATTCGACCGCAACTTCCGGTTCAGAAGGGATTGGAGTTGTGATTTTCGCACAAAACAACACATTCTTTCAACTTACGCACGGGCTTTTATCGGAAATCGGCACGGATGAAAGAGGTATAGGATAACTTATCACACGACAATGTGCGGGTGAGTCTTAGATATAAAAAAATCAGGCACGGATTACGCGGATTTCACGGTAGCTAATCATTTGTGATTAACAAAAACCGTGTTATCCGCGTAATTCGCGCCTTAGTTTTATAGCTATGGCTAAGCGTTAGCGTGGTTATTTATCGCCGTACATCTTTGCTCTCAATTCCTTGATATGGTCGGACGTGATATATTCGTCATATTCCATCATCTTGTCGATGATACCGTTCGGAGTCAGTTCGATGATACGGTTGGCAACGGTCTGGATGAATTCGTGGTCATGGGAAGAGAAGAGGATATTTCCCTTGTACGTCTTCAGGTTGTTGTTGAATGCCTGGATAGATTCCAAGTCCAAGTGGTTGGTAGGAGTATCCAGAATCAGACAGTTGGCGTTGCGGAGCTGCATGCGGGCAATCATACAACGCATCTTCTCGCCACCGGAGAGTACGCTTACTTTCTTCAGCACTTCTTCGCCTGAGAACAGCATACGGCCGAGGAAGCCTTTCATATAGACTTCGTTGCCTTCGCCGAACTGGCTCAACCAGTCTACGAGATTCAGGTCAGTGTTGAAGAAGTCGGTGTTGTCCAACGGAAGATAAGCGGTGGTGATAGTCACGCCCCAGTTGAAGGTTCCGGCATCCGGCTTCATGTTTCCGTTGATGATTTCGAAGAAGGCAGTCATCGCACGCGGGTTGCGTGAAAGGAATACGATTTTGTCGCCTTTCTCTACGTTGAAGTTGACGTCGTTGAAGAGCACTACGCCCTCTTCCGTCTTCTTGCTCAGTCCCGATACTTCCAGGATTTGGTTACCCGGTTCGCGTTCGGGGGTGAAGATGATACCCGGATACTTGCGTGAAGAAGGTTTGATTTCTTCTACGTTCAGTTTCTCAAGCATCTTCTTACGGCTTGTGGTCTGCTTGCTCTTCGCTACGTTGGCGCTGAACCGGCGGATAAATTCTTCCAGTTCCTTCTTCTTCTCTTCAGCCTTCGCCTTCTGGTTCTGCTGCTGACGGAGAGCCAACTGGCTTGATTCGTACCAGAAGCTGTAGTTACCGGCAAACATATTGATTTTTCCGTAGTCGATGTCTACGGTATGCGTACATACGGAGTCGAGGAAGTGACGGTCGTGGCTCACTACGAGCACGGTGTGTTCGAAGTTGGAAAGGTATTCTTCGAGCCAGGTCACTGTTTCCATATCGAGGTCATTGGTAGGCTCATCCAACAGCAGGTTGTCCGGATTTCCGTACAAGGCTTGTGCCAACATCACACGTACCTTTTCCTTACCGCTCAATTCACCCATCAATGTATAATGCTTGTCTTCCTTAATGCCCAGTCCGCTCAACAGCATGGCCGCGTCACTCTCCGCGTTCCATCCGTCCAGTTCGGCAAAGCGTTCTTCCAGTTCGGAAACTTTCAGTCCGTCTTCGTCTGTGAAATCTTCTTTGGCATACAGCACTTCGCGTTGTTTCATTATGTCCCACAACACGGTATGCCCCATCATTACGGTATCCATTACGGTAAAGGCGTCCCACTTGAAGTGATCCTGGCTCAATACGGAGAGGCGTTCGCCGGGGCCCAGGGCAATCGTACCGGTAGTGGGATCCAAATCCCCGTAAATCGTGCGGAGGAATGTAGATTTTCCCGCACCGTTCGCACCGATAATACCATAGCAATTACCACTCGTAAACTTCAGGTTTACGTCATTAAACAACACTCTTTTACCAAACTGTACCGAAACATTCGAAACTGTAATCATCTTACCTTTTTCTATTTAACTTTTAACTTTTTCGCTTTGAAGCCGCAAAGGTAGGTATTTAAAATGAATTATGAGCTATCCGGTATGTGCCAATCTGACATAAAAGTGTTACCTTTGCAGCGTTTTTTGGCAAAACGGCCAACTTGGCAAAGTTTTTGCAGGCAGAATCAATGACATCCGGTCAGCCCGGCATGTTTACAGGCGGTATCTTATACGGATGACGCGTGTTTTTTAAACAGTAAATAGTAATAAGTAAAATAGTAAATACCAATATGGATCCGAAAGAAAAAAAAGTGAAGGAAGAAGAGATGAATGTGGAAGACATTCTGAATAATGGTGCGGAAGACCAACCGCAAAACGAACAGGCTGAAGACGCAGCGCCGCTGACGCACGAGGAAGAGCTTGAGCAGGAATTGGGAAAGGCTCAGGAGACTATCGAGGAGCAGAAGGATAAGTATCTGCGATTGTCTGCCGAGTTTGACAATTATCGCAAGCGCACTATAAAGGAGAAAGCGGAGCTGATTCTGAATGGCGGCGAAAAGAGCCTGAGCAGCATTCTTCCGGTAGTGGACGACTTCGAGCGTGCCATCAAGACGATGGAGACGGCAACGGATGTGAATGCCGTGAAGGAAGGTGTCGAGCTGATTTACAATAAGTTTCTGGCTGTACTGGCACAGAACGGCGTAAAGGTCATCGAGACGAAAGACCAGCCGCTGGATACGGATTATCATGAAGCCATCGCAGTGATTCCTGCTCCGTCGGAAGAACAGAAGGGCAAGATTCTGGATTGTGTGCAGACGGGTTATACATTGAACGACAAGGTGCTCCGTCACGCAAAGGTAGTTGTAGGGGAATAAGATTAATTTGTAATTGACAAAGAAGCATGGCAGAAAAAAGAGATTATTACGAAATACTGGAAGTGACGAAGACCGCCACAGTAGAAGAAATAAAGAAGGCATACCGCAAGAAGGCGATTCAGTATCACCCTGACAAGAATCCGGGGGATAAGGAAGCGGAAGAGAAGTTTAAAGAGGCAGCCGAGGCTTATGATGTATTGAGTAATCCGGACAAGCGTTCACGTTATGACCAGTTCGGTCATGCGGGTGTGAGCGGTGCGGCAGGCAATGGCGGGCCGTTCGGCGGTTTCGGTGGCGAAGGTATGTCGATGGATGACATTTTCTCTATGTTCTGCGATATTTTCGGTGGTCGTAGCGGTGGCTTCGGCGGCGGATTCAGCGGTTTTGGCGGCGGTTCACAGCAGCGCCGGTATCGCGGAAGTGACCTTCGCGTCAAGGTGAAACTGACTCTGAAGGAGATTTCCGAAGGGGTGGAAAAGAAGTTTAAGCTCAAGAAATATGTGCCGTGCGACCAGTGTCATGGCTCTGGTGCCGAGGGCGATGGTGGTTCGGAGACTTGCCCTACTTGTAAGGGTAGCGGTTCGACGATCCGCAACCAACAGACGATTCTGGGGACTATGCAGACTCGTGTCACTTGCTCTACTTGTAATGGTGAAGGTAAGATTATCAAGAACAAGTGTAAGAAGTGTGGTGGCGACGGAATCATTTACGGTGAAGAGGTGGTGACGGTGAAGATTCCTGCCGGAGTGGCAGAGGGTATGCAGCTCTCTATGGGTGGCAAGGGTAATGCCGGAAAGCATAATGGCGTGGCAGGCGATTTGCTGATTCTCGTAGAGGAAGAACCGCATCCGGACTTGATTCGCGACGAGAATGATTTGATTTACAATCTGTTGCTGAGTTTCCCAACGGCTGCGTTGGGCGGTGCCGTGGAGATTCCGACGATTGACGGCAAGGTGAAGGTGAAGATTGATTCGGGTACTCAGCCGGGCAAGGTGCTCCGTCTACGCGGTAAGGGATTGCCGAACGTGAATGGATATGGAACGGGGGATTTGCTCGTGAATATCAGTATTTATGTGCCGGAAGCTCTTAACAAGGAGGAGAAGAGTACGCTCGAGAAGATGGAGGCTTCGGACAACTTCAAGCCGAGCACGTCAGTGAAGGAGAAGATTTTCAAGAAGTTCAAGAGTTTCTTCGACTAAGACTTTGCTATATAAAAATAACACCAAATGCTCCATCCTGTTTCAAACATAGGGTGGAGCACTCTCAAAACCAGAGAAAAAGGCATTGAACAGTAAGCCAAAAGTGTTAAAAACCACTAAGGTACATCAATCAATCAATCAATCAATCAATACTCCATAATATATTTCGTATATTTGCAACATAATAAGGTTATTAACGTTATTATTATAAAGCAACATATCAAATACTAATTGTATAGAGTGCTTCAAGCACCTCTCTATTAAAAGTAAGGAGGATATAATTATGGGATCAGACTGAGTAATCAAATTAGAATTAGAAAATAACAAGCAATGTATATAAATATACATTGCTTTATTTATATTACAAACACAATCACAGATGAGATTTTTAAAAGAAAATTTATCGACAATATTTAACAGTACAGCCGGATTTGCTTCAATTATAGGAATTTTAATACTTGCATTTTCTGACACTACTAATGCCATTATTGCGCTATCATTTTTTTGCATATGTATATTAGTACTTCTTATGAGTATTATATGGGCTATTTATTCGTTTGTTAAACGTAGTAATGAAAACAATCATTTAAAAGTATCTGTTTTTACAAAGTTTGAAGCATTAGACAAAACACATAGTATATTCGAGACTTATAGAGTGATCCAATCCAAACGACTTGTCTTATCAGAAATAGACCAAAACTTCAAATGGTCAGGTTCTCAACTGCCTAAGGTATCATCAAGATTTCAAAAAGTCAAAGATGTCATAACAAATGAGCATGACTATGACAAAGCTATATTGACATTTGAAAAACCCTTATTATATAATGAAACAGGAGTCGTTCATTTTAGGGCAGAAACAGACGATTACGATGGAAAAGCTAAACCCTATTTAGATTATAAGGTTGAATCCTACATTAACATTATCCATTATCGTGTAATCCTAAAATATAAAGATGATTTTCAGCAACCAGCTAAAGTGCTAAAAAGACCGATAGATTGTAAAACACCAACAGAATATGAAGAAATCGGTAGCATTACATTCGATGAACGTGCAAAATGTTATGAATATTATTTAATCAATCCCGCACCTGGATATTTCTATAGAATACAATGGGAAAAGTAACCATCAACCAAAGCCGGATTTCTCCGGCTTTTATTATTTCACTTTTATTACTTTATTAGTATCCCGGATTCTGCGTCAGATTATCATTCATTACCCGTATCTTTTCAGGGATGGGGAATACAGTAGTATAGCCACTCTCCTCTTTTGGCAATTGCGGGCGGCTGCTATAAGCTCTTGTGAACTGCCCGAAGCGTATCAAGTCCTGGCGTCTCCAGCCTTCCCATGCCAGTTCAAGTTGGCGTTCGGCAAGAATATTTTCTAAGGTGGCGGAACGGGAAGAGGCGTTCACACGGCTACGTACTTCGTTCAGTTCATCATCGCCGCTTTCGCCGTTGCGTACTTTTGCTTCGCTTTTCATCAGTAAGGCATCGGCGTAGCGGAAGAGTACAATGTCGTTTTCCATCAATTTACCGTCTTTGGTGGCGGTAGGGTCTACTTCGTACTTTTTCATGCGTGCACCGGCTGTTTGTTCGTAGGGGGTGTCGGTGATATCGAGTTCTACTTTCCAAGGAAGATATTCAAGGACGGTGCCGTTGTCCAGTTTGATGATGTTGCCTTTGAGGTCGCGCACGATGCCGGCGAAGTAGCAGATATCGAAACGGGGGTCTTGTTCGGGTGTTTCGTAGCCGAAGGTTTCGAGGGCTTCAATCGTTGCGCTGGGCCCGTTCTCGCCGCTTAGTCCGTAGGCCTTGGCGTGGTTATAGTGACGGGAGCGGAAGAGGTATTGCATTTGATTGGTATACAGGGTTTTGTTCATCGGGATAGTGAAGATGTTCTCTACCGATGGTTCGTTGAATATGGAGAAGTTCGTTTCGTATTCCGGTTCCAGTTTGTAGCCAAGGGATTCCAGTTGGTCGCAGTAGTAGATGGTAGTCTCCCAGGCGTTAAGTTCGTTACCGTTTACGGTGAATTTGATGTTCTTTCCGTCCGGACGCTGAGTGTCCGTCCAGTCGTTGTCGGTATAGATTTCGGCGTTCAAGGCTAGTTTGGCCAACAGGAAAGTGACCACGGGACGGGTGATACGACCATAGTAAGGGCCGGATTGGTTACTGTGCGCGACACTTAACAAGGGGGCGGCTTCCTGCAATTCGCGGAATATAAATTCAAAGACGGTTTTGCGGTCGCTTTGGACGACGTCTTTCATGGCTACGGAAGAAGATTGCACCAAGGGGATGCGGGCAAATAAGTCCATCAGGTAATAATAGTACATGGCACGCATGGCTTGCACTTCTGCACGGTAGGCGGGAAGTTCCGCGTCGGAGTGGGTTTCGCTGAATTTGTCTATTATTTCTAATGATTTGTTGCTTAGCATAACGACTTTGTAGAGGTATTCCCAAGTGGCTTGGATGGCATCGTTCTCGATGCCCCAGTCGTGGAGAAACAGACCTTGCCAAAAGCCACCATCGTACCAGTCGCCGCCACGTGTGGGGATGATGGCTTCGTCGGTGGTAAAGGTATTAAGGTCGTAGACTCCCCTACCCGTTCCTTGCAGTCCCTGGCTGTCGCTGTAACCGCCGATGTAGGTATAGAGCGAAGCTACGGCGTTGAGATATACGTCTGACAGTTTGTTGTAAACATCATCGGCGGGAAGTTTATCCTTTGGATTTTCTTCCAGGAATTTATCGCATGAAAAGAGAGTGGTGCATGCAATAAGGATAAGTCCTATATTTTTCAAATATGTTTTTATCATGTTGTTCTCTTTTAGAGGTTGATACTTAGTTCTTAGAAGTTAATACTTAATCCTAGTATGTAGGTGCGGGCTAATGGGTAACCGCGTTTATCGTCTACGCCCAAGGTTGAGTTGACGGTGGAGCTGTTAATCATCGGAGAGAGTCCCGAATAACCGGAGATAGTCGCCAGGTTGTTGACGGTGAATGCCAGACGCAGGGAACGGACATACTTTTTGAGTTTCTGCACTTTCTCTATGGGGACGTTCCAACCCAGGGTGACGTAGTCGAAGTTGACGTAATCCCCCTTTTCCAGCCAGTAGTCGGTGGCTGTCTGGTCTTTGATGTTCTGCTTCGGAGCTGCTTTCATGACGTTATAGTCGGGGAAGATGTTCATATTCATATACGTCAGGGAAGTTCCATTGTAGATTTTATGCCCGAAAGCTCCGTTGATTTGGACGGAGAGGTCGAAGCGTTTGTAGCGGAAGCTGATGTTGGAGCCGAGTATCGTTTTTGGGACGGCCTGTCCTGCCACGTAGCGGTCTTCACCGTCTTCGAGGCTGACACCGCCACCGTTCAGGTCGGCGATGCCATAGGTGTATCCACCGTTGCCGTCGGATTCCAGTCCGGTGCTGTGGGGAAGGTAGAAGACACCTAAGGGTTGACCTACCATTTGGTAGACGATGTGGTTGTATCCGCCGTGGAAGCCGGCGCCGTCAAGACTGGCAAGGCTTTTGTATTCGGGGGCGGAAATCATTTCACCGTTGTACATACCGCTCAGGGAGAGCAGTTTGTTGCGTTGGAAAGTGATGTTGGCGTTGATGTTCAGTTCCATGTCCGGTGTTTTCAGAGGGGTGATGCCGATGGCGATTTCAGTACCCCAGTTGCGGATGGAGACGCTGTTCGCCAACAGGGTGTTGTAGGTGAATGGCGGTACGCTGACATTGTAGAGGTAGAGCATATCGGTGGTGCGGGAGTTGTAATAGTTGGCGGAGAGTAGCAGACGGTTGCCGAACAGGGCGACGTCGATACCGGTATTGAAGGTATGTTTTACTTCCCATTTCAGGTCGGGGTTGGTATTCCGCAAGTCGCCCAGGGAGACGATGGCGGAGTTTCCTACGGGGACAACGCCGTTCGGTTTGACGAGGTTCAGGGTTGTGTAGGAGTCGATTCCGCTTTGGTTGCCTGCCAGACCGTAGCCGATACGGAATTTCAGGTTATCGACCATCGGGAGTTGTTTCATGAATTTCTCTTCACTGATTACCCAGGCGGCGGATGCGGAAGGGAAAAATCCCCATTTATGATTAGAGCCGAATTTTGAGGATGCGTCCGTACGGGCGTTCAGGGTCAAAATGTAGCGGTCGGCGTAGGTGTAGTTGAAGCGTCCCATGAAGGATGCAAGGCGGGGCTGCTCGTAGTAGGAGTTCGTGCCTTCCCACAGGCGGAGCGCTCCTGCTTGCAGGTTGTTGTAACCGAATTTGTCGGTGCTGAAGTTGGTTACTGTGGTGTAGTATCCGGTGTAAGTTTCTTTCTGGACTTCGGCAAGGGCGAGTGCGTCGAAAAAGTGTTTTCTCCAGTTCTTCTTGTAGGTCAGCATCATGTTGCCTAGCAGGGATTCACGTTTTTTCGTTCCTTTGTAGGCTTGGCCGTTTGCCCATACGGATGTAGGGAGGTATTGGGAGTTTTCGACGATGTTGTAGGTATAGGCACCGAACAGTGTGAGTTTCAGTTCTTTCATCAGGTTGAATGTCAATCGGGCGTGGGTGCTGATATGTGAGGTGGCATCGTCGTCCTGCACTTCCATCCATGCCAGCGGGTTGGTGATTTGGCTGGCGGTGGTGATGCCGTCCCAAGAGTTGGTGACGGGGTCTTTGTGGTTGGGGTATGTAGGGTTGAAGGTGGCGGCGGAGTAGAAAGTTTTCTGATAATCTACGAGGTTATGGTTCTTGAGGATAGAACCGAACATTCCCAGTTCGCAGTCCAGAAAACCGTCGAACATCTTTTGGTTCATGTTCATGTTGGAGGTGAAGTTCTTCATGTCCTCGTTCAGTATGACTCCCTGACGATCCATGAAACCGAGGGAGACACGGTAGTTGGATTCACTGGAACCGCCGTAGAAGGCGATGTGGTGATTTTGTTGTAAGCCGGTTTGTTCTATTTCTTTCTGGAAGTTGGTGTTGTTTCCTTTGTCGAGGATGGAGATGCCACGTTCTGAAGCTACCTGGCGGAATTCGTTGCCGGAGAGCATTTTCAGGTTTTTATAGACGGTGGAGATGCCGAAGCTGCCGTTGTAGGCGACTTGCGTCCGGCCTTGCCTTCCTTTTTTCGTGGTGACTTCGATGACACCAGACGCACCGCGTGAACCGTATTGGGCGGTTTCGGAAGCATCTTTCAAGATGGTGAAGCTTTCGATGTCGGTGGGGTAAATAGAGGTCAGCATACTAAGGTCGCCGAATACTCCGTCGACGATGATCAGCGGGTCGTTGCCACTGGTGAGAGAGGTCGTTCCCCGCAGGCGAACGGCGTCGAGGGCGGCAGGCCCGTTCGTTGCCCGTTGGATGGTCAGACCGGGGACACGGCCGCGAATCGCTTCCAGAGGATTCGTTATCTGGTCTTTGTTCATCTGCCTTTCCGTGATTTTCTCTACGGAGCCGGAGATAGTTTTCAGACTTCCGGTGGCGTATCCTACCGTAATTAAGGAATCTATGGGAACTGTTACGGGAATCTTCTGTGCAAACAGGTTGCCACAAAAGGTTATCAGAAGAAGACCGAGAAAAATTAGTTTACCGTGTCGTCGCACCATAATAATTAGTTTTTAAGGTAATGTTACAATAGTGTCTACTCCAAGCTGTTGATTCTATTCAAATCTCTTCCTTCCGGAAGGAATTTGAGATACTTTCGTTTTTAAAGCAGACTTCTGATATAAATATAACAAAAAAAGAGAGAATCTGGTTGAGTAGATTCCCTCTTTTTTTTAATCCATGTCCGAATATCTATTTCACAATTATCTCGTCAGTAAATATCCATCCGCCGAACTCTTTTCCGGCCTTTGCCTGATAGCGCACATATCTTCCTTGTGCGTTCCCTTCCCAAGAGATGTCCGTGAATTTAATAGGGACTTCTTTGGTTACTTCAAAGGTCTGATGTTTCAGTTCCGTGAAGTTGGTTCCGTCATCGGAGACAGAAATCGTGACAGATGCAGGCAAGAATACTTCCGCTCCTATCACTTGCATAAAGGCAGCTGTAACGGAGTGGATGGTAGTCGCGGCTTCGAGGTCAATCGTCACGTCCAGACGGTCGCCGTTGATAAAGCCTTGCCAGCGGCCGTCACCATATGTCCAGTCTCCACGTATCCCGTCCGTCAAGGCAGTATTTCCACCGGCGGTATAATGAGAGCTATACGGAACGTTGTAAATCACCTTTTTGCCTAAAGCAAGGTGGTCAACAGGACGGGTGGATTCGGGACGGCTGCCTATCTCGTTTTTCAAATCGAAAGTGTGGTAACCTTTTGACTGCAAGTCCGTCACCGCTTTCAAGGCACGGGCATGGAAGTCTGTCCACGACTTGCGTTCGGGAACCGACCAGGCTATTTCCGCCAACGCCAGTGCACGAGGATACATCATATATTCCATGTGTTCCGGAGTCGGGATATATTCAGCCCACAGGTTAGCCTGCACGCCATATACCAGCTTCGCCTGTTCTGCCGACAATGATTTGGCAACGGGATTGTAGGAGTAGACTTTCTTCAAGGGCAGGTATCCGCCAATAGCTTCCGGCTGAGAATACGGGGCATCCTGATAACTGTCCAGATAGCAGAATGCGCCGGGGGTCATAATGGCCTGATGACCGGAAGTGACAGCGGCGATGCCACCCTCTTCCCCACGCCATGACATGACTGTCGCATTAGGAGCCAGACCGCCTTTCAATATCTCGTCCCAGCCCAACAGGCGGCGGCCACGGGCGTTCAGAAACTTTTCTATCCGGTGTATCAGGTAGCTTTGCAGTTCGTCTACGTGCGAGAGATGTTCGTCCTTCATTCTCTTCTGGCATTTCGGGCAGGTTTTCCATGCTGCCATACCGGCTTCGTCACCGCCGACGTGGATATATTCCGACGGGAAAAGCTCCATTACTTCGGTCAGTACATTTTCGAGGAAGGTGAATGTCTCTTCGTTTCCGACACAGAAGTCCGCGTTCTTATACGGTTCGCCCGCACAGGAAAGTTGCGGATAAGCTGCCAATACTTCTTCCGAATGGGCAGGCATTTCAATCTCCGGAATAACCGTGATAAAATGCTGACGGGCATATTCTACGATTTCGCGGATATCATCCTGGGTATAGTAACCGCCGGAAGCTCCGGGTTCGTCGAAACGGAGATATTTGCGGTCGCCGTTCCACCATTTCTTCCAGTTGGCATCGGTACGCCAGGCGGCAAAATCTGTCAGCCGGGGGTATTTCTTGATTTCAATACGCCAACCTGCCGCGTCCGTAAGGTGCAGGTGCAGGCGGTTGATTTTATAGTATGCCAGTGCGTCTATCTGCTTTTTCACAAAGTCTTTGGAGAGGAAATGGCGGGACACGTCCAACATCAATCCGCGATAGGCGAAACGGGGGGTATCCTGCACTTCAACGGCAGGAACGGTAATACTTTCACCCGAAGCCGCCGACAATTGCAGGAGTGTCTGAATCCCGTAAAACAGTCCGGCTCCCGAAGTTGCCTGTATCAGGATTCGGGACGGAGTGACGGACAGCGTATAACTTTCAGGAGTAGGCAACTGTCCGCTCTTTTCCGTTATCAATAGAGAAAGTACATTCTGCGTATCTTTCTTTTTCCCTTTCTTGAGATGAACCGGCAATGCTTGCAGACAATTCTCAAGAAGCTGCGCTTCTCCACCTTGTAAGTTTGTATAAAGTTTTGTTTTCCCCGTGAGTAAAAAAGAGCCCGTCCCCTGCTCCATTTTCAACGGGACAGGAATGACGGACTGTGCTTTGAGGGAATGTGCGGTCAAGCACATTCCCAATACCCATAAGAAAAGACAAACTTTAGCGTATCTATTTCTTATATTCATTAATCTATCGTGATTTCGTCTACAAACAAGAATGCCGGACTATCTTTGCCACCATGCCATGCCGGTATTTTACTTTCAGACAGGGCAACCACTTTCACGTATTGAGTTTTCACCGGGCTGAATGACAGTTTATGTTCGTAGATACCATTCTTATCGCTTTCTTTCATAGCAGGATATTCCTCGGAAGCGACTTTGGTAAAGTTCTTGCCATCGTCCGAAACTTCTACGGAAAGTCCTCTCGCGTCAAACACCCAGTCGCCCTTCTCCACGCAAGTAGAAATAGCAACGCTCGAAATCTCGGTGGGCTGCTGAAGGTCGATAGTCATATCCATATCGTTCTTGTAGAATGCAATCCAACGTCCGGTCTTGTAATTGCCGTTTCCTTTCAATCCGTCCACCAGAGTAGATTCACCCTTGAACATGTATTGCTTATTGACCGGTTGGTTGGCTACAATCGGCTTCATGCTGGACTTGCTGAAATTAACCTTTTCAGAAACCACACGGCTGTTTCCGGTAGGACGGACAGCAATGGCAGAGAAAGTTACGTTTTCCTTGATTTTCAGCGGGCTTTCATAAAGCGGAGAAGCAGCGGTAGGTTCCGTGCCGTCAAGTGTGTAATGGATAGGCGCACCGTCAATGGTTGACAAGGTGATATCCAGCGTACCGTCTGCCGGGTTCGGAGTGTATTCGGCAGTTACGTTGAATACGTGTTTTGCGTAATTGTATCCTTCGGCATCGTACCACTTAATCAGGCGCGGCAGACGGGACAGGAAGTCTTCATAATTCTTCTTGTCGGGAGCCGACCACTGGATTTCGGACAAGGCAGCCCAACGGGGCAATACCATATACTGGGCATGAGAGAATGTAGGAATGTACTCAGTCCAGAGGTTAGCCTGCACGCCTTTGATATATTTCTGTTCTTCGGGAGTGAGGGAAGCCGGCATCGGCTCGTAGCTGTACACTCTTTCAAGAGGCAGGTAACCACCAATACCGAGAGGTTCGTTCTCCGTGTCTTTTGTCTGGTAGTAGTCGAAATACAAGTAAGTGTTCGGTGTCATGATAACATCATGTTTCTGCTTGGCCGCTTCGATACCACCCTTTTCACCACGCCATGACATAACCGTCGCGTTCGGTGCAAGCCCGCCTTCGAGGATTTCATCCCAACCGATAATCTGACGTCCATGGGCGTTGAGGAATTTTTCGATATGATTGATAACGAAGCTCTGCAAACGTTCTTCCTTGCTATGCTTATCATCCGATTTCAAGCCTAGCGCCTTGATACGTGCCTGGCATTTCGGACATTTCTCCCAACGTACTTTCGGACATTCGTCACCACCTACGTGGATATATTCCGACGGGAAGATTTCAATCAGTTCGGCATATACGTCTTCGAGGAATTTCAATACCTGGTCGTTTCCGGCACAAAGCACGTCTTCGGATACACCCCATTGTCTCCATACTTCGTACGGGCCACCTGTACATCCGAGTTCCGGATAAGCGGCAAGAGCAGCCTGCATATGTCCCGGCAGGTCGATTTCGGGGATAACCGTGATATAACGTTCAGCAGCATAAGCTACTATGTCTTTCGCCTGTTCCTGAGTGTAGAAACCGCCGTAAGGTTTGCCGTCATATTCGCCGGAGTTGCGTCCGATGACTGTCTCCGTTCTCTTGGAACCGATTTCCGTCAGTTTCGGGTATTTCTTGATTTCCAGACGCCAGCCCTGGTCTTCAGTAATATGCCAGTGGAAACGGTTCATATTGTGCAAAGCCATCATGTCGATATAGGTCTTCACTTCGTCTACGGTAAAGAAA
>ERZ779631.290-NODE-290-length-18685-cov-7.758239_pt1 | contig 18685 bp, 19 predicted proteins | sample MGYA00514193_ERZ779631 | MGnify/ENA primary metagenome ERZ779631 (study PRJEB29562, sample SAMEA4376710) | mouse gut metagenome | isolation source: Cecum | study: EMG produced TPA metagenomics assembly of the A DSS colitis mouse model was used to assess the...
GATACGGAATCTGCGATTGTCTATTCTTTGCAGGAAACATTACTGGCTGTAACGGTTATAAAGAAATCACCCACTTTAGCCGCTTCTTTCATGGGCATCACGTCGAATCCGTCCATTACCGCTTCAATTGCTTTAATCGGGTCAATCTCCGTTACGACAACTCTCGCGCCAAGACCTTTGGCTCTCATCGCCGTGCCTTTACCACACCAGCCGTAACCTGCAACCACTACAATCTTACCCGCTACAATCAAGTTTGTGGTTCTGTTAATACCGTCAAATACCGACTGCCCTGTACCATATCTGTTATCAAAGAAATGCTTACATGCCGCATTGTTGACACGAACCATCGGGAACTTTAACTCCCCTGCCCTGTTCATGGCCTCCAGACGAATAATTCCTGTCGTTGTCTCCTCGCATCCGCCGATGATATTCGGAATCAAATGAGGCATTTCCTTGTGCACCATTGTAACAAGGTCGCCGCCATCATCAATAATAATATTCGGCTCGGCCTCCAATACGTGACGAATATGTGTCTCATACTCTTCTTTCGTCGCATCGTACCATGCATGAACTTCAAGTCCTGCCTTGACAAGCGCTGCTGCCACATCATCCTGCGTAGACAGCGGGTTAGAACCCGTCACATACATTTCGGCGCCGCCTGCTGCCAGTACCAAACACAGATATGCGGTCTTCGCCTCCAAATGTACGGACAATGTAATTTTCTTGCCTGCAAAAGGTTTGCTCTCGGAAAATTCCTTCTCCAACGTCCGAAGCAGGTCGCAGTTTCTCTTCACCCACTCGATTTTCTTCTCACCGGATTCAGCAAGATTAATGTCTCTGATTTCGCTACTCATTGATAGTTTCCTCCATAAAATTAATCAGCCGAATTTTTATTATAGTGATGGTCGTCTGTCCTATCATCACTTTTATTTCTAAATCACCCGGGCAAACTGACCCGGATGATTATTTACACACCATGCCCGATTGCTTGCCTTACATCTTTAGAAGAACATATCTCTATACCAGCACATGGAATCGGTATACGCCTCGTAAATCGTATCAATGCTGACATTCTTCACAATCAGCCATCGACACACCTCCTGCCAGTCAGCGTTCTCATACGCGTTCATGAAATCATACACTTCTGCCAGTTCGCCCTTATGATGAATGAGCGCCTCCGAGATATCCTTAGATACATTCACTCTGACAAGGGCTTCCTCAAGCGGCACGTTCAAAATAATATCAAGTACCGAGAACAAACCCATTAAAAATAATTCCGAAGCCTTGAGCGTCAACCCGAAAGCCGGTGCCAAACTTTCCGCAAATTTCGCACGCAGCAGAGAAAGCCGGGTAATCTCGTTTGGTCTGTCGGCACACAGTTCCTTGGTAATTACGGTATTAATCCATTTCTTTAATTCCTTCTGTCCGAGGATTGCTGCCGCATGACGAATAGAAGTTATCTTCGAATTGACAGCAGTACGATTTACCATCTCGAGCAAAGATAGAACAAGTGCCGTATCCCGACCGATAATGTCCGCCGCCTGAGTCAATTCATAGTCCTCATCGTTCACAGTATTCATCAGTTCCAAATAATTAACCTTGAGCGGCTCAATCTTTGTCACTCCTTTGGTAACCGGAATACGATAAAACTTTCCTTCAAAAATCTGAAAAGCTTTATCTTTCTTGAGAGCCTCAAACATCTCTTGTCTTTCTATATTGCCGACGCAGAGTTTAAGTCTCGGATACTGATCTGCAAAGTACAGTTTGGCTTTGAACACATCCACTTTCTTGCAGTCCAAAATAATATAATGCATGAGTTTAAGAATGTCTCTGTAATTCTCAAACTCTGCCACCGGAAGTTTAAAAATTGCCAGCTTATATCCGTTATCCCGCAGTTGTTTCAACCGTTTGCGATAATCCGCCGTATTTGCAATGGAATTATCACACAGCAAAACCAATCTGTCCTTTATATCCTCAGACTGCGATTCAATATCCGAAAAAATATTAATCGGTCCTACCGGAAGAAACACCTTTGTATCCGGTGATAATGTATCAATACCTATATTGTGTATAATCTCCAGCCCGTTTACTCTGCCTGAGCCATTAAGTACCGCTGAACCTTGCAACTCCGGATTTAGCAGATAATTCTCTTTCTGCGAAAATAGAGAGTAAGCAGACACTTTCATATCTTTATCAAAGAACGGAATCAATGTTGCAAGCATATTGTTCACTCCTTTCAAGTCACACACGACTATCCGCCGTGTTTTACATATCTTTATATATTATATCAAATTCTGTGCCGTATGGCTATGATAAAAAAAGTAAATTTGCTTCGCAAATTAACTTTGCGAGATTCGCTTCGCGAACTCGAAAAGACGAAGGAATTTCTTACGCCCTATATTTTCCAGCTATACTTTTCAGCCTTTACAGATTAAATATGTTCCATATCATGAAAACTAAATAGGTTCTAGGAAAAATAGATACTCTATGTTACAATATTTTCATGTTCTATTTTATCACATTTTGAAATGATTACATCACAAATTTTGCAAAATATTAAAGAATCGGAGGTCCAATATGAAACTGGTCGTTTTAGAAAGAAACAGTATCGGAACGGATGTAGACGTATCCTGCTTCGAGAAATTCGGAGAGGTAACTTATTATCCAAACACGATAGCAGACAATACCGCTGGGCGCGTGGCGGACGCTGATATTGTTATCGCGAATAAAGCGCCCCTCAATGAAAGTACTCTGAAAGACGCTCCCAATGTAAAACTAATCTGTCTGTTTGCCACAGGGTTTGATAACGTAGACATAGCATACTGCAAAAGCAGGGGGATTAAAGTCGCTAACGTTGTCAATTACTGTACTCCCGCAGTAGCGCAGCACACGCTTTTGCTTGCGCTGGCTCTCGCGGAGAAGATTGCCTTCTATGATGATTATGTAAAATCAGGAGCTTACAGTGCACAAGACCGCTTTTCTAACTTTGACAGAACATTCCATGACTTGAACGGCAAGACATGGGGTATTGTCGGCATGGGAAATATAGGACATAAAGTTGCCTCTCTTGCACAGGCCTTCGGCTGCAGAGTCATCTTCTACTCCGCATCCGGCAAAAGCACCTGTACAGAATATGAACGTGTAGAATTCGACACTTTACTCCAAGAATCCGATATTTTGTCTCTGCACTGTCCGCTCAGCGACAGAACAAAGGGCTTAATTAATAAAGAAGCTTTTGAAAAAATGAAAGAAACCGCAGTCTTAATTAACGTTGCCCGCGGTCCCGTAGTCGACACGCAGGCTCTCTACGAAGCGCTCATCAATAACCGGATTGCAGCGGCAGGCTTAGACGTGTTAGAGAAGGAACCGATGGCAAGCGACAATCCGCTGATTAAGATACAGGACAGCACGAAGCTGATTATCACACCGCATATGTCTTGGGCAAGTATTGAATCCAGAAACTGCCTTCTTGGGGAAGTAGTTAAGAATATTGAATCTTTCTTAGACAGAGAGAACAGAAATGTTGTGAATCCGTAATTACTCTCTGCGGCACCAATTTCTGCTGCCGCACACGATTCCGCTCACTGCAAATGTAGCTCCCGACACCGGCCTGTGCCAGTTCGGGAGCAAATTTTTCCATGACGAGAATATCTTCTGTCCTAAATCCGCCGTCAAGATTAACACCATGTCTTTTTTTATGCCGCATTTTCTCAATCAAGCTGTATCACGCCCTGCATATACTCCTCCGGATTCACAAACTCCCCGAACCGGCTGAGTGCAAAGTGCAGATGCTGTCCCGTTGACATTCCGGTGCTTCCCACAGTCGCAATTTTCTCTCCTCTTTTCACCTGTGTATCTTTCTCGACGGTAATCTCAGCACATTGGCAGTAATATGTCATCTCGCCGTTTATATGAAGAAGTACCACATAATTACCGTATTTGGTCGAAAATCCTGTCGCGTATACTACACCGTCCGCGGCGGCGACTATATCCGTACCTTGTTCTGCCGCAAAGTCGATACCTTCATGCACCATAACTTCCTGCGTAACCGGATGAATTCTACTGCCAAAAGTATCTGATATACGAGAAAAATTGCATGGTTTATCATAGGCAATCTCCACATCCTCTACTGCCCCGCTATAATAATATGGGAAGTTGTCCCTCTGCGGTTCCTGCTCTGGCTGTAATTCCTGCCCCGTTTGTACATCATGCGCCGTCTGGTCGGGTACTGTCTGATTACCTGACGCTTCGTTATCTTTATTATCCCAAGACAATATGAAAACCATATCGTCCCATACACATTGAAGATTTCCAAGCTCCAGTGTCTCTTCATCGGGTACATATAAGTATATGTACGCGTCATGAACTCCCTGTTCATCCTTGTACTCTTCATACAGATAATTAGACTGCCAGTTGCTTCGTCCTTGTGCAGCCTCTTCCATCACTAAGTATCTGTCAAACAGTTGTTTCCCCTCCAAGTCAATCCGAAAACTCTTCACTAGCGGCTCCTGATACAGCAAATCTTCTTCTATTTCATAGCGGTACATATACTGTTTTGACCTAGGATGCAGCCACACCGTCGTTCCGTCTGCGGAAACTGCCACTTCACAGGCATCGTCGCCCTGCGTCAACTGGCATCCGATAGCGGCAAGATCAAGGCTGCTCACAACCCTTTGATTAGTCAGATCGTAAACAATCAGCCCGAAATAATCATGTAAAATAACTATGCTCTCTTTACCCGTTCCAAGATTCCCGGCGAAATCCAACGTCGGACCGTCCGCACCAAAGGAAGTTCCTTCCGTTATGTCCGCAGACGCGGGTTCAAGCTGCCTCGGTTCCATATTCTCTTTACTCTCAACTTGATTTTCCTCTTTTTCACCGGAAGAATCGTGTGTATTCCCGCCCGCATTCTCCGCAAGCTGTACGGGTTTTTGCTCTCCCTCAGCCTGCGCGTTGTCGGTAAACGCACATCCCACTAACACAGCCATAAGCACAAACGTCAACGCCGCCGCCCATGCGCTGCTTCTTTTCCCATCTGTCAGGCGTAATACTCTTTCTTTTAATTCGGATTTGCCCGGACGAAGCATCGTTCCGTAGGCATATACTCTTTTGCCTCTGCTTCTCCGGGATAGCTTCAAAAGCATCTCGCTGTAGGCAAACCTCTCCTTTTGCCCAATTCTCTGAATAGTCCCGTAATCGCACGCAATTTCTCCGTCTTTAACAGAAGCTGCCGCCGCAATCCAGACGAAAGGATGAAACCAGTATACCGTGACCAAAACTGCCCTTATAAATGCCCATATATAATCTCTATGCAGATAATGCACTTCTTCATGAGCCACCGCATATCGGAACATGTGCGAAGCAGTACTTATCTCTTTGCCAATATAAATTGCCGGGCTGAAAATCCCTGCAAGACACGGAGAAGGCAGGTTTTTGACAAGGTAAACAGGAACACGCTTTTTCCGGATGACGCCCACATATTTTCCCCGGTAAGCCGTGCATGTTCTGCATAACCTGCGGCGAAAACGTATATGAGATACTCCAAGGAAAACTCCCACCATTAGACTCCCGGCAATCCATACCACACATACTATCATCTTAGGCGATATCCTCTCTGCTATCCCGGTAATACGTTCCTCCGCTCTTGTGAATCCGACGTTTCCAATCTCTTCCGCATGGTTGTTTAATGCATTTGCGTCATTTACCGTCCATAATTCATCCTTTTCAGACAGTCCTTCTCCGAAATTATGTACCTGCGCATTTTCCTGCTGCGCTATATCGGATGATGGCTGTCCGTCGGTTACGTCTTCATGATTGTTAATTCTCTGTTCAAACTTTGTCGCGGCTGCCTCTGCAATATGCAGCATACTAAATGAACTGTCTATAAAGTTAACCGGCAGCAGAAGCCGCGCTGCCACAAACAGCCACAGCCCATACCGCACATAGGCATGAAGCTTATCGCCCAGCACTTTTTGTATCGCCAGTATTGCCGATACCAGCAAAGCCGTCTGAATCATAACACCCGTCATAATGTCTGCCTCCTACTGTCTGCGTTCCCTTGCCTCTTTAATGATTTGATACAGCTCTTCCATCTCTTCTTCCGGAATATCCCGCTTTTTCACAAGTGTATTTACCATAAGTCCCAGACTTCCGTTATAGATTCGGTTAAGGAAACTGCTTGTCTCCGATTCCACTACTTCATTTCTCATTAAAACGGCGTAATATTCTCTGGCTTTCTCACCTTCCCGATAGGCAATATAGCCTTTCTGTTCCATCCTTTTTAGGACAGTTTTCGTGGTACTCTTCGCCCAACCGGTCTCTTCTTCCATCGCCTTGATTAGCTGCGTCGCCGTCTTGGGCGATGCCTCCCACAGATTTTCCATTATATGCCACTCACTGTTTGTTAATCCAACTGCTTTCTCGTCCATGATTTCTATACTCCGTTTCTGTTGTGCTGTTTATACTTCCATTCAATTGTGGCAGCACACTGCCATATCCTCGTCGCCATTCTGTGCATGCAAAAGGTGACGTGTGTAACCCTTTTTAATATACCACTATGGGTTACATGTGTCAACCCCTTTTGCGTGCTGAAATCCGGATTGCCTGATAACGGGTATATCTCTTGATAATATTAGAAACATGCAAGGACGACTTCACATTTTTACTTTATACTGCAGGAAAGATACTGTATAATAGACGCAAGAAAAAGCAATTGCGCATATATGAAGGGATATGACTCACTGTATGAATAATTTACTCATAAGAATCAAAGATAACGTGGCAAAAACCATTATAGGAAAGGAACACGTCACCGACCTTCTTCTGACTGCTCTCGCCGCAGGCGGACACGTGCTTTTGGAAGACGTCCCCGGCACCGGCAAGACGGTTCTTGCGAAATCACTGGCAAAATCCATGGATTGCGCTTTTGGTCGAATTCAGTTTACACCTGACCTTCTTCCGAGCGACGTAACCGGTCTGTCATATTATAATCAGGAAAAAGGCTCTTTTGTCTTCAAAGAAGGTCCTGTATTTACTAATCTTCTGTTAGCTGACGAAATCAACCGTGCAACTCCGAGAACACAATCGAGTCTGTTGGAATGTATGGCTGAAAAACAGGTGACGGTTGACGGCGCAACACGGACACTTACAGACCCGTTCTTTGTCATTGCAACACAGAATCCAGTGGAAACGCTCGGCTGCTACCCCCTGCCGGAAGCACAGATGGACCGTTTTCTCATGCGCATCGGCATGGGCAGTTTAAGCCATGACGAAGAGCGTCAGATGATTGACCGTTACATAAACGAACAGCCGCTAGATACCATCCGCCCAGTATGCACGCGCGATGAAATTGTCTCTTTACAGCGTGAATGCCAAAATATTTATGTGCATACGGACTTGCGGGACTACATCGTAAATCTCGTGCAGGGAACGCGAAAATACGGTAATTCTTCCGTCAAAGGCAGAGGAATCACCGAAGGTGTAAGCCCCAGAGGCACTCTTGCACTATTGCGCGCATCGCAGGGTTATGCCATGGTTCAGGGGCGGGATTTCGTGGCTCCGGAAGATATTAAAGCCGTTGCAGTACCGGTACTTGCCCATCGGTTAATTTCCGAAACTGCCTATGCGGAGGAAAAGGAATCTTTTATTTCCGGACTCTTAAGTAGTATTCCGCTTCCCACGGAGGACTGGACAAAGCCATGATCAGCTTATTTCTCATATCATTTTTGCTCCTTGTCGTTCTCTGGAATTTGTACTATTCCACACATTGGAATAAAAATCTGACAGTTAATTTAGCTTTTTGTCAGGATTTTGTTTATGCCGGAGAACAGGCTGAATTGACAGAACAAATAGAAAATCGCAAAGACTTGATGCTTCCCGTGTTGGAAGTCGCTTTTCATATGGATAAAAAACTGTCTTTTCATGACTGCGAGAATACAAGTGTAAGCGACTATACATATAAAAGGGATATTTTTGCCCTGCTGGGCAACCAGCGCATTACAAGAAGGCTTACACTTGACTGTAATCAAAGAGGTTATTACCAAATTAGCCAATCATACCTAACTGCCTTTTCAATGCTGCACAGAAGACGCTTTTCTATAGAATGCCCTGCTGATACGGAACTGTATGTGTACGCCGCCAGAACGAACATCTCTGATATCCTTGTCTCCTGCGAACGACTCATGGGAAATATACAATGCGCAAAGCGACTCTATGAAGACCCTTTTGCCTTCTCTTCCATTCGGGAATACACTATCACCGACCCAATGAATACAATCAACTGGAAGGCAAGCGCCCGGACAGGAGAACTAATGGTCAACACCTTCGAGTCCACCCTCTCACAGAAAGTAATGCTCTATCTTGATTTAGAGGACCGCGGTATCTTGAAATATGAGCATTTGATAGAAGAAAGTATTTCCATTGCGGCTGCCCTTGCGAGAAAGTTTATTTCCCGCGGCATGGAAGTAGGGATCTGCATAAATGTAGATGGAAACATCATTGAACCTGCCGGCGGCAAGCGGCGGCTCACCGATATTGAACAGCTGCTTGCCAAATGCAACAGCAGCGACTCAGTCATCCCCTTCACGACACTTCTCAAGCTGCCGTTTTGTCCGCAGGAGAATTTTTCGTATACTTCACGAAACGTATTTACATCAGACACACTGAAGGATGTCTTTCACATTTTTATCTCTAAGAACGCCATCCAAAATCAAACTGCCATCGAACAATTTGTAGGAAACCAGCAGCCGGCAGTCTGGGTCATACCCTATGCCAGAGGCGAATCTTGTGACATCACAACTTCTGACAATCTTCATCTGGTCAAACGGGAAGTAGGCGCAAGCTGATTCAACGATTCGTTCTGTCGTACCGTTTTCACGACCGTATAAAGCAAAGACTTTTACCTTACAATCATCCAGCAAGAAGGAAATCAAGCATGAGAAAATTAATTAGAAAAAGTGCGGGATGGATTCATGCCTCCCTTATGATCGCCGTTATCATTCCCTTATTTTATTCTATGGGCGCCGAATCGGCAGGTATGCTCGAACAGCATTTGTATGCAAAGTGCCTTGTCATTGTCCTTCCGATTGCAACAAGCGATTTTGCCGCAGAAAAGTGTAAAAATTTCCTTTCGTATCTTCTTATAAGTATTATAATCTTTGCCACGACAGGCATATTAAGCTGGTGTATTTCCGCTTCTTTAAATACAAACATGATGTCCTGGGCATACATGATAATAATCCTATGCGAAACTTTATTTGTCATTATTGACCGTTTTGTCGAACGCGTCAGTAAGTATAAAGAAATCAAACTATCCCAAGGTGAAAATCCCGATTGGCATCCCTACCGTACCATTTTACGGGAACCGACTTTTATTTTTTTAAGTTATTTCGTGGTAATCTATACGATTGCACTTAACTTAAACAGTCCTTCCGTCTGCAACGCCGCCCTTTTCAGCGCAATTGTATACACTCTGACCACCCTTTTATATCAGTATGTATGTGAAACCGAAAACTATCTGTCTCTCAACAAAAGAACCTGCAATCTTCCGTCCAGAAGAATTTACGGTATCGGAGGCGGAATGCTTGCGATTTTTCTCATGCTTTTTATGCTTGTCCTGCTGCCCTCTTTATTTACTGTCAATAGCCGTCACTACCGCGATCTTAGAAACTGGTTTGGCGACATGGATACGAACTTTCCCAATCCGGAAGATGAAAATATTACGGAAGATCCTGTTGAGGATCCTATGGCTGCCTTGATTGCGGAATACGGAGAGCCTAAACCGACACCGCAATGGTTGGTTTATTTAACTTATGCCTTGCAGGTGATTGTTTTTCTGTTGCTCGCATTACTGCTTCTTAAGAAAATATTTACCGCTTTTCGTGATTTTCGCGAAGCAATTGATGAAAACGGAGATGTGGTTGAAGAACTGCACGACACCAAAGAAGCGCCTTTGCCAATGAAGAAATCCGCACCGGTAAACCGCAGGCTGTCGGAGCGGGAACGCATCAGAAAGGTATATCGTAAAACCATTCGGCGGTATCGCAAGGAACGTCCCGCCATATATGAATCGCCCAGTGAAATTGAAGTGCGTGCAGGAATCGCGAATCGAGAAGACTGTATGAAGCTTCACGATGATTATGAACTGGCACGGTATGGGCGTGAATTGTGACGCAGAAATGTTCATATTAATCTAATAATCTATTAGATGTCCACCATACAACCGCCTTCGCAAACCGTTTCGGAATGTCGTCAAAGTGTCCTCCTTCATTCCACTCAAAGCAGACGGTCTGTGTAAGCTGTTTTGTCAGAATATCCTTTGCCTTCTCTGTGCACTCCGCTACTCTGCTCATACGCGGATTTCTGCTTAACTTCTCTTTTTTTCCGAGAGACAGGTACACCTTGGTATTTCTATTAAGAGGCTTATTGCTCTCCATAAATTCGCCGAATCCATCATACCAGAGCGAACCTGAAAGACTTCCGATCGTGCCGAACGCATCCGTCTTGTAAAGAGTGTATACCGCCGTCAGACCACCCAGAGAATAACCGAACAGCGCCGTGTGTTCTGCCTCCGGCATTGTGCGGTAATTTGCATCCATATATGATTTGATTTCTTCTATCAAATGACATATATATACATCCGCCAGCCCTGCCGGCATTTTTTCCCCTTTGCGAAAAGCAGGTGCGCTCCACGGTGTGAAATCATCGTTCCATTCTCCCGGCTGTACGGAAAGCAAAATGAAATCCGCTCCATATCCGGCTTTGCCGATTTCACTTATTATTTCTTGTATCGGCACATCCCCGTTGACATAGATGACCGGGTATGACCTATTACCTGCATAATAATCCTCCGGAAGGAACAAATTACAAGTAAACTCTGAAATTTGTATTTGTTGTATATACATTTCTATCATCCTCTTTATCTATGCATCAGTACGGAAAATTCTTTTTCAAAGCACGTTCCGTAAAGAAAACCGGCACAAGCAAAGCGATACCTTGTACCATACATAAAATGCAGCCCAATACCCCAACCATATTATCTGAAGTATAATAAAATGGAATATGCAGCAAAAAGGATGGAATCAGTATCGCCCATCCGGTTTTCCACCATAGGCGTCCGCAATAATTGTGTGCAAATCTCCATGTGTCCATATTTTTCATAGAACGTGTGGTCCGATATCCAATCATACCGTTAATCTTCCCGGGCGGATGCTTCCACATCACTTTTCCGAACATAATCATTAACACCGGGATTAACAAATCGCAGACAAGCATAAACCACCAGAACCACATATTAGTCACCCCCCCCCTAAATCATTCCTTCTCTGCTATCAATAACCGTATCCGAAACCGTCATTTATCTGTTTTTATCTTTGCGGTATTTCTTCTCGATCACAGTCACATAAATAACCATGACGGCAATCGCCTCTAGCAGGCTCCCCAAGATTGTAATGACAATATACCCTGCGTCCAATCCCGGCAAAAGCGGGATACCAAGTAAGGCAAAAACACACCCGAAGACACACCAAAGTTTTCCTACTGCACGATTATATCCTTTGACGTCTTCTACCGGAAATACTTTCGCATTCGCCCAAAATCCAAACGCCACTTCCCTTGTTGACAACATGACATAGATTCCCAGTACAATAAATGCGGCGCTTACCGCCAGCCAGATGATAAAACCCATATACATAACAATTCCTCCCATCTATACCTCTCCGCTGCATAGCAGTTCTCTGGTTTTTGTCCCGGCATATCCGTTTTCCGATTTTCATTCCCTCGCTAACGCATATAAATTCCTGCCAGATTCAAATTCTCATCAAATGTGATTGTGTATACCACACTGATATTTTCATACATCACATCCGTCTGCGTGACAATAAGTATCTTGCCTTTCTGCTTTATACCCTGCACATATGTGGTACCGATCGACAGTCTCTTTCCCCAGTCATCTGACATGGCAATCCTTACTTTGTCAATTACCTCCTGCGTCAATACATTCCTCAGTTCATCGACAGCTTCCGCCTGCAGCGTCTCAAAATCATTCTCATCAAGCAAAGAAACCATCGTCTCTACTCTTGCGCTAACTGTTTCCGTCGAAAGCAGCGCATTATTTTCTATCGTATAAGGTTTCGGGAAAACCCACCATACATAAAAGCCAAGCAAAACGACTCCCAGTACCACTGCTGTAACAATCATCCCTATCTTCTTATTGCGGTATGCCTTTCGTTCATTTTCCGGCATATCCTGACTAAACGCATCCGCTATTTCCTGCGGGCTTCCCATATTCTGTATAATCTCTTCCAATGTCTCACCCTGCTTGATACGCATGGAAATATCCGATAGCAGCTGCGCCCCAATCTCTTTCTTTTTAACGCTGCCGCACTTGATTCTCCCAACAATGTCTTTGACATATTTTTCTGCGCTCATATCATTATCTCCTTCCATATCTGCTTCTATCTATTTTCCCATAATCTGCCCTACGCCGTCTGTAATCTGCTGCCAGCTTAAATAGATTTCATCAAGCGCCTGCCTGCCCTTATCCGTCATCAGGTAATACTTTCTGGGAAGCTGCTTATCCTCTGCCTCAGACCACCTGCTTTCCACCAAACCTTCGTCTTCCAGACGATACAGGATCGGATAAAGGGTTCCTTCTTTCAGGCAAAAAATATCACCGCTCTTTTCCCTCAATTCCATAATCAATTGATAACCATACTTCTTTTCTTGCGCAAGAAGCTGCAAAACCAGCATATCCAAAACACCCTTTTTCATCTGCCGTTCATACTTTTCTCTCAATATTCTGCATTCCCCTTCTTATTGCTATATGCTTTGTAATACTAAGTATATACTAGCACTGCACTTTCCTTGTGTCAATATTAACGGTTACAGTAATCAGATACAATCTGAACCGCAATTTCTTTTGCCACGGCACTGGATACGTTCTTATCGTCTGTTTGTCCTAGATACACGCAGAAATAAACCTTGTCCTGCCCTCTTTCGGCAAATCCTGTGAACCACGCATCCATCACGACACCTTGCGCTTTACCCATGCCTGTCTTTCCGTAAATCAGCGTATCACCTTGTTCCTGCTCCGTTAACAGCATCACCTTTTTTAACTCATCTATCGTCTCTTCCGAATAATCGGATTGTTCCCCGAAAATCCGCTCCATAACTTCAGTCTGCGCCTTGGGGGATATTTTTAATGAGGATTCAATCCAAAATCCTGTCAATGCCCTATTGTTATTGTTTGTATTTAATCGTCCTTCCCAATCAGAGATGTCACAATTTCCATACCTAAGACGATTTAATTCCTTTTGCATCAGTTCCGGTCCAATCTCATTGATCACTTCCCTATAATACCAAACACATGATTCCCGAAATGCTCCACTAAAGTCAATATCCTGATTCCATTTCTTATTCCAGAATACCTCTCCGCTCCATGTGCGCAAAGAGTGGTCCGGCTGAATAATACCATTTTCCAGAGCAATCAGGGATGATATAATTTTGAATGTGGAACATGGCGAGCGTTCCGTCAAGGCAAGTTCTTCCCGATAAATTGTATATTGCATATCGTCGGCGTCATACAAAACAGCACACCCGTTCATTCCGTCGAAATATTCGGACCAATCGGCTTCAACGATATCAGGCTCAGATACAATCTTTGTACAAATTGTCTCTATAATCGATTCCGTAATTGCCGTAAACTTATCCGTATGATAAACAGAGGCACACATTGCAAGCCCACATAATATGCCTCTGCACAAAAGTCTCTGTCTCACATGTATCTCCTATACTACCACAAGTCACTGACACACGATTATATTTTCAGCGTCCTCGAATTCTTCCGGTATTAAATCCGTCAAAACCGTAGCTGCGGAAAATGGGGCAAACGTGACCGAACTGACTACATGAAACTTACTGTTATCACACAGAACATATGCTGTCCGGCACTGCTCAAGCGCCGTCCTCTTCACCAGCGCTTCATTGGCATCAGGTGTGGTAAATCCCGCCGTCCTGTTAGCACCGTTCGTCCCGAAAAAACCCTTCGTAAAATGATAATCTTTCAGTGTCAATGCCGCCATCGTTCCCACAACCGCTTCCGTGGTGCTCTTCAGCGTCCCCCCTACCAACAGAACATGCATGCCTTTTGCCGCCAGTCTCTGTGCATGCGCTACGGCATTTGTCACAAATGTCGCACTTGTCTCTTCAATGAATCCAATCATATAACCGGTAGTGGTTCCAGCATCAAGATAAATAAAATCCTGCGGTCCGATCAGGGATGCCGCATATTTTGCAATCTGCATTTTCTCATCTCTGCTCAGTTCAGCCTTCTGCGTCACCGTCGGTTCCGCGGCCAGATAAGTCGCGTCGGCAAGCACTGCCCCACCGAATACTTTTACAAGCCTGCCTGCCTTATCAAGCAGAACGATATCTCTTCGAGCCGTAGATTCCGATATACCCAGAAGTCTTGTTAACTCCATCACCGTAACGCTGCGCTTTTCTTCTAACAGTTTCAAAATCATTTCGTGTCTCTGTTCTGATAACATATAAATCCTCCAAACAAAACCCCGCTACCAACAGTGTACATCAACCTTGCTGCACCGTAAATAGCGGGATTTTCTTTTTATGTTATTAATAGAGTCATTCTGATCATGCAATTGGGCGCATTGTATGCTCTGAGCAAATCCTATAAATTCTCCTGCATGAATTTGCTGACTGCATCGTATGCCGCTTCTTCATCCTCTCCGTCAAAAGTCAGGACAACTTCATTGTCTTTCTTTACGCCAAGCCCCATAATACCGAAAATTTTCTTGCAATCGCCGGACTTACCGTCTTTAGTAAGTTGAATTTTACAGCCAAACGCCTTTGCCGCTTTTACCAGTTCTCCTGCCGGACGTGCATGGATTCCTTCAGGGTCTGTGATGACATACTTAAATTCTTTCATGATACGTTCTCCTTTTCTAATTTATTTTGTTTTATTGTTTTGTTTTATTAATTTGCTTTTCGCTAATTCTCATATTTACTCGACATTTTTCTTCAACACGCCAAGCAGCGCCGTAGAAACTAAAGTACCTACAATCAATGCTGCAACATACATGAGCGGATTACCCACTACGGGGAATACGAAGATACCGCCATGCGGAGCCATCAGTGTGCAGCCAAACAACATTGTCAGCGCTCCTGCCACTCCCGAACCTGCAATACATGCCGGAAGGACATGCAGCGGATCGGATGCCGCATAAGGGATTGCGCCTTCCGTAATAAATGCCAGTCCCATGATAAAGTTGGCGGGTCCTGATTCTCTCTCCTCTTTCGTAAATTTCTTTTTGAAGAAAAGAGTTGCCAATGCAATCGCACAGGGAGGTGTCATTCCACCAATCATGACTGCTGCCATAATATCGTAATTGCCCGCTGCAATTGCCGCCGTACCGAACACATACGCCGCTTTGTTAAACGGACCGCCCATATCAACCGCCATCATGCCGCCCAAGATTAATCCAAGAATCACTTTACTTGTTCCGCCCATACTTGTTAAACCGTTGTTCAACGCGGTGTTGATTCCACCCATAACAGGCTCTATCACAAAGGACATAATCAGTCCCATGACCAGAATACCAACCAGCGGATAGATGAGTACCGGCGCAATCTTTTCCAAGAATTCCGGCAATTTATCACAAAGTTTGCGAAGCAGAACAATTGTGTAGCCTGCAAGGAACCCTGCTGCCAGTGCGCCTAAGAATCCTGACTTACCGTTCGCTGCAATCATACCGCCCACAAAGCCAAGCGCAAGTGCAGGTCTGTCGCCGATTGCCATCGCAATAAATCCTGCCAGTACCGGAAGCATAAACCCAAACGCTATGCCGCCCAGATTCTTAAACCATGCCGCTATCGGTGTAATCGTACCAAAGTTTGCTCTTTCCGCCGCATCTAAAGAATTCATATCCACACATAAACCGTCAATCAAAAACGCGATTGCAATGAGGATACCGCCGCCTACTACAAAGGGAAGCATATGGGACACGCCGTTCATAAGCTGTGTGTAAATCTGGTGTCCCGCACCACCGCCTTTACCTGTTGTCTGAGATGTTTTGCCGGTTCCTGCCGCTGCGTGATAAATGGATGCGTCTCCCGCAATGGCACGGTCAAGCAGCTCGCCTGCCTTACTGATGCCGTCAGATACCTGACACTCAATTACCTTCTTGCCATCAAACCGCTCCATCGGCACCTGCGCATCCGCCGCAACAATAATACAATCTGCTTCCTCAATCTCCTTTGCCGTCAACACATTCTTGGCCCCGCCGGAACCTCTCGTCTCTATTTTCACAGTGCAGTTTCTTTCTTTTGCCGCTTTCTCAATTCCTTCTGCTGCCATGTAAGTATGCGCAATCCCTGTAGGACAGGACGTTACCGCCAGAATTTTCACAGCTCCTGCCTCTGCGCTCCCGGTGTCTGCCAGACGGTCGTCAATATCCGCCTTTTCTTCGTCTGCTTTATCGATAATGGCAAGAAACTCATCTACTGATTTCGCATGGCGAAGATTGTCGGAGAACTCTTCATCCATCATCAGTACCGACAACTTACTGAGTACGTCCAGATGAACATTGTCCTCTGTGTTCGGCGCGGCGATCAGAAAAATCAAAGTAACCGGCTCACCGTCCAACGCATCGAAATCGACGCCGTCTTTTACTACCATGGCTGCAAGCCCCGGTTTGCTCACCGCATCGCACTTGCCATGTGGAATTGCAATCCCTTCGCCAATACCGGTGGTACTCTCTTCTTCCCTCGCATACACCTGTCTGCGGTATGCCTCCTTATCGTTGATCTTCCCACTTTTTACCATTAATTCCACTACCTGATCAAGCGCCTCGCTCTTATTTACAGGTGCCCCGGTAAGAGAGATACTTCGTTTGTCCAGTAATTCTGTGATTCTCATGACTCCTTCTCCTTTCCATGATTAATCTGTCTGGTTCAATTCTTGTTAATTTGACGATATACTTCTTCAATCTCCTCTTTCGTTGCGAGCAGTTCAGAAAAAGCACTTGCACTCCCTGCCGCAACCCCCATTATAAAAGCATGGATATAATCGTGTTTCTCCATCCACCCTGCAATGAATCCGGCAACCATGGAATCTCCGGCTCCTACGCCATTCACTAACTTCCCCCTCGGTGCAGGCGCCATATGAATGCTTCCGTCAGAAGCCGCCAGCACCGCTCCTTCACCTGCCATCGACACTAACACGTTATCCGCGCCCATTTCCTGCATCCTCTTGGCATAAGGAATTACCTCTTCTCTCGTCTTAAGTTCCACTCCAAATATTTCACCCAGCTCATGATTATTCGGTTTTACTAAGAACGGATGATACTCCAGCACATTGACTAACAACTCCCTCGTGGCGTCCACTGCGATCATCACACCTTTCCCTTCAAGGCGCTGCATGATTTTGCGGTATATATCGTTTGGCATGGAGCCGGGAATGCTCCCCGCAAGAATTAGCACATCTCCCTTATTCAGAACATCCAGCCTGCTCATCAGCTTCTGTATATTTTCTTCACTGATCAATGGACCGCACCCGTTAATCTCAGTCCCGTCAATGGATTTCAGTTTCAGATTAATACGTGAAATACCCTCGCGGATCTGAATAAGATCGGATTTCACGCCCATCTCCTCAATCCGGCGGACAATCTCATCTCCCGTAAATCCTGCCACAAAGCCAAGTGCCGTATTTGCAATTTCCAGATTTCCGAGTACCATCGACACATTAAGCCCTTTGCCTCCGGGAAGTATCAGTTCTGAGCTGGTCCGGTTTGTGAGCCCTAATTGAAAATTCTCCACCGAAACGATGTAATCCAGCGACGGATTAAAAGTAACCGTATAAATCATCCCATGCCCTCCTTATTTTTATGGTATTGCTTCCACGTTCATAACCGCTTTTCTTTTTGTAATTGCATTATACAATCATAATCAGTCAAAATCAATCATATTTATTCACAAAAGATAGCGCTGGATTTTATCTATTGTGCACATTTTTGATTGATTATAAATGTTTATGATTGTTTTTTATGAGCATACACTATCAAGCCATTTAATTTATTGTAAGATTATGAATATTTCTACGAAAAGCTCAGAAAAACTTCCTATAACATAAAAATCCTTCCAGTTTCTATATAAATCAGAAACTAAAAGGATTTCTATTCCATATGCACTTAGTGAGGTGCATAATCTTAACTGTAAGATAGATGATATGGAGCAATAACAGACAGGGCGGCGGGATAGTCAATGTTTATCACCGTCGCCCTTTTTTGAATTATTATTAAACCGATAAACTGGAAATTTGTAATATTAGTTCTTATTTTTCAAAAACTGCAAAACTACATTCGTAAGGATGGGCGCAATACAAACTTTCTCGCTTATCAGTTAATATACTTCTCAGTATAATTTGAAAATCTCCGCCACCTGATAAAATCATGTATTCTGCCGCCAAAAACAGCAGTAACTGATTTGTCATCACCGCAGCCACTGTACCCCCACCTCCTAAAACCAATGTAGGCATAACAACTCCTAACAGATATTGCCACTTTTTCAACGGTTCGAAGCAAGCACAGTATGGGGACAAAGTACTCCAAACGATTCCGAAATCAATCGCATGAAAATGATTTTTTGCAAAAATCCCCCAGGTAATTCCATGTAT
>ERZ779631.293-NODE-293-length-18610-cov-19.569442_pt1 | contig 18610 bp, 13 predicted proteins | sample MGYA00514193_ERZ779631 | MGnify/ENA primary metagenome ERZ779631 (study PRJEB29562, sample SAMEA4376710) | mouse gut metagenome | isolation source: Cecum | study: EMG produced TPA metagenomics assembly of the A DSS colitis mouse model was used to assess the...
CACTGAATCAGGCGCTTTGCATCGATAAAACTGGCATACTCCTCGGACTCCATGGAGTCCATGTCTCTCATCCAGAATCTGACATAGTCCGAATATTTTTCAAACCGCGGAATGCCCGCATACTCAAAAAAATCCTTTAACTGCCCGTCCGGCATCTGTATGTACGCTGACAAAAACTTGTCCTTTGTCAGATTTACTTCAAAAAAGGAGATCGCATCGTACAAGATCGCCTTGCGGTACTGGCTTTCCCTCGCGTAGATCGCGCGCAGCTCCTCGTTCATTTTCTCCAGTTCGCTCATACGGTTTTTCAACCGCTCTGTGCTGTCATCGATAAAGACATAAAAAATATCACCGTATGTCTCTGTATGTATGAAGTGTCCATAGTCCTCGATCCACCGTATCGTGCCGTCTTTCTGGATGATACGATACTCCACATAGTCAAAATCATAGATACTGTTCTCGATCTGACTCTGGATACTTTTCTCAACCTCCTCAATATCGTCAGGGTGTACCATCCCCCTGAATGTATTTCCCGTAAGCCTGCGAAACTCCTCCTCCGTATCGCAGCCAAAAATCCGCAGGACAGCGCTATTCTGGTACAACAGCTCCTCGTCGCCGTCCGCGTAGTATATAAAAAGACCTCCTGGCATTCCCTCCAATATCGGCTCGATGCTGGTCAGTGTACTCGCATCAAAAGCCCGCTTCATCCTTCTGTGATACACTTCTTGATCCATATGAGTCCCCCACTTCTGTCCCTACCCATTTTTACCATCTTTATTATATACCATTTTGCATCACAAAAAAACAATAAATCAATAAAATATAAAAATCCCTGATGGTCTAATCAGGGATTTTTGCAGTGGACTCCCTGATCAGAAGTTCTGCCTCATATGTAATATGCTGATGTTTTGTCTTTTGGGCAATGATATCAAAGAGCAGTCTCGTCGTATCCTTTGCCATCTCCTCCACAGGCTGACGTATCGTTGTCAGGCTCGGAACGGTGTAACATGCCATATCTATCCCGTCATATCCCGCCAGGGAGATGTCCTTTGGCACGCGAAGCCCCGCCTCGTACAATGCCCTCAGCGCCCCGATGGCAAGTGCGTCCGCCACTGCATACAGCGCAGTGAACGCCTCCCCGCACTCCAGCAGCTTTCTCGTCGACAGGTAGCCATTCTCCATGGAGAAATGGCTCAGCTCATCCCTGGTCTGACAGATCAGTCTTGGATTCATTTCAATGCCATGTGCTCTCAGTGCATCACAGTATCCATCCAGGCGCAGCCTTCCAACACTCTCATCCTGCGCTTCCGCCACAAGGATCGCAATCTTGGTATGCCCTGACCGGATCAGGTAGTCCACCATCTTCGCACTTTCCCTGCGATCATCCACACTGATGCTGGAATACTGTTTCCTGCTGATATTCTCTGGAATAGATCCAGCTGTGCTGAACACAAACGGCACAGTGAGTTTTTTTAACTTTTCCTCCGAGTGGGAGAACAGACCTCCCAGAAATATGATCCCACGCAGGCGTTTTTCTTTGACCACTTTCTGTGCGACATCGACTTCGTCCTCGTCCGCCTCGATATGGCTAAGCTCCATCGAGTAATGTCTTTTCTTGCATTCCTGCTCGATCACAGTGATCATACTCGTAAAAAAGGGATTTGCTATACCTTTCACAAGCACTGCGATCGCCTTGGCATCCACTCTTTTGAGGTTTCTCGCACTATCATTTGGCACATATCCGTATTCCCGGATCGCGCTCATGATCTTCTCTTTTGTCTCGGAATTGATATCCGGATGATTGTTGATCGCTCTCGATACAGTGCTGACACCTACACCGCATATCTGTGCTATGTCCTTAATCGTCGGCTCAAACACCCTATCACCTCAATTCAATTACTACTTTCTTTTCTTTTTCTGTTTTTAGGACGGACGATCCTTCCGTATGTCTGCGCCAGCTCCAGCATATGCGCTGAAAGCTCCTCTGTGCACGCGTCACGCTCCATGCGCCACTCCCAGTTTCCCCCTAATGTCGACGGCGTGTTAACCCTCGCCTCCCCGCCGAGTCCCAGGTAATCCTGCAGAGGAATGATCGCTGTGTCCGCCACGCTTCTGAGCGCGGTCCTGACCAGGCTCTCCCTAAGATCCGGAGTCCTTCTGACATTCAGATATCTTTTGGCAAATGCCAGATCCTTTTTGTCCAGCGAAGGGATCCACCCATTGACGGTATCATTATCATGCGTTCCTGTATAAACAACACAATTGTTATTGTAATTGTGCGGAAGATAGTCGCTCTCCCCGCTCGAGTCAAATGCGAACTGTAGAACTTTCATTCCGGGATAGCCTGTCTTCTTCACGAGTTTGAGCACGCTCGGCGTCAGAAATCCCAGATCCTCCGCAATCACCGCGCGGTTGCCAAGCGCTTTCTTCATAACCTCAAAAAGCTTGTACCCAGGTCCTTTTTTCCACTCACCGTTCTCCGCGGTCTCATCCTTGTACGGAATTGCCCAGTACTCATCAAATCCCCTGAAATGGTCAATGCGCACGATATCATAGATGTCAAAACAATGCGAAAGCCGCCGAACCCACCACGCAAAACCTGTCTCCTCATGGTAATCCCACTTGTATAGCGGATTGCCCCAAAGCTGCCCGGTAGCAGAAAACGCATCGGGAGGGCACCCTGCCACTGCGATGGGAACATTCTCCTTGTCCAGCCAGAAAAGCTCGGGATTCGCCCATGTATCCGCGCTGTCAAACGCCACATAGATCGGAATATCACCCACGATACTGATCCCCTTTTTGTTGGCATATCCCTTGAGCGCCATCCACTGTCTGGAGAACAGGTACTGCTGATAACTGTAAAAAGCGATCTCGTCAGCAAGCTTCTGCTCATACGCTGCCATAGCGTGTGGTTTCCTGAGACGGATATCCTCGTCCCACTCGATCCACGACCTCCCCCCCTGGGAGTCCTTGACTGCCATATACATCGCATAATCTTTCAACCACTGTTCATTTTTATCAACAAATGTTTTGTATTCCGGATTTTCTTTGAGATCGGCTCTCTCAAAAGCTTTGCGGAGAAGCTGGAATCTTGTGTGATATATTTTCTCGTAGTCCACCCTCTTGGTATCGTTCCCAAAATCGACAGACGAACACTCATTTTCTGTGAGCAGCCCCTCCTCGATCAATGCGTCCAGACTGATATAATATGGACTGCCTGCAAAAGTCGAAAAAGACTGGTACGGTGAGTCCCCATACCCTGTAGGTCCCAGAGGCAGGATCTGCCACAACGCCTGTCCTGACGCTGCCAGAAAGTCCACAAAATCATAGGCTTCTCTCGAAAATCCGCCTATCCCGAACCTTGACGGCAAACTGGATACCGGCATCAATACGCCACATCTTCTCATACACATCTTCCTTTCTCCACACAAAATAATAGAATCGTCCACAGAATCATTACCAAACCAGAAATTGTCGGATTTTTGATGTCGGTAACGTTTCCAATGGACAACATAATAATATCACTCTGCACAATAAATAGCAAGATTTAATTTTCGGGTCCGAAAATATTTAGAGATAATATCCGAAATACAAGACTGCTTTTATGCACAATCCACAAATCGGACAGAGAAAAGATCTCCTTGAATCTAATCCCTGCCGTAAATATCCCTTGTATATATTTTCTCTTCCACATCCTCAATCTCTTCTGTCAGGCGGTTCGCGATAATAACATCTGATATTTTCTTAAACTCCTGCAGATCCCGTATCACCCTAGACCTGAAAAAATCATCCTCCTTAAGGCTCGGCTCGTACACGACCACCTCAACACCCTTTGCCTTGATGCGCTTCATGATGCCCTGTATGGAGGACTGACGGAAATTGTCGGAATCCGTCTTCATCGTGAGCCTGTACACGCCTACGATCTGCGGTCTCTTTGCCAGTATCATATCCGCGATGTGGTCTTTTCTCGTCCTATTTGCATCCACGATCGCCGAGATGATATTGTTCGGCACATTCTCATAGTTTGCACGCAGCTGCTTCGTATCCTTAGGCAGGCAGTACCCACCATATCCAAAGGAGGGATTATTGTAATGATTTCCGATCCTGGGATCGAGTCCTACCCCCTCTATGACCTGCTTCGTGTTCAGGCCGCGCATCTCCGCATATGTGTCAAGCTCGTTAAAATAGGCTACCCGGAGTGCCAGGTACGTATTGGCAAAGAGTTTGATCGCCTCCGCCTCCGTCGTGTCCGTAAACAGCGTGGGGATATCCTTCTTGATCGCACCTTCCCTGAGCAGGCCCGCAAACACTTCTGCCCGTTTTGACTGCTCCCCAACGATGATGCGGGACGGGTAGAGATTGTCATACAAAGCCCTCCCCTCGCGCAAAAACTCGGGCGAAAAAATAATGTGGTCCGTACCAAACCTTTCCCGCACGGATTTGGTGTACCCGACCGGAACTGTCGACTTGATGATCATGACAGCATCTTTGTTTACTTGTAGTACCAGCCTGATCACAGCTTCGATCGAGCTGGTATCAAAATAATTCTTGTCCGGATCATAGTTGGTCGGTGTTGCGATGATGATATACTCCGCATCCTTGTATGCGGCCTCTCCATCCGTCGTCGCCTTTAAGTTCAGATCCTTTGTCGCCAGATATTCCTCGATCTCTTTATCAATGATCGGCGATCTTCTATTGTTGATCATATCAGCCTTTTCCTGAAAGACATCCACTGCTGTCACCTCATTGTGCTGAGCCAGCAATATCGCGTTTGAAAGCCCGACATAACCGATACCTGCCACTGCTATTTTCATAGTACTCCTCCGTCTATCTTCTTTACATTTCCCCCATTATAACACTTTGTCCATATGAAAACCACTATAACTTTAAACATTGCGCCACCCGTCAAATAACACACGTTCTTTAATTCTTGTTGTGTCTGCTATACACCTACAGCCACTCATTCCAAAACCGCTCAACCTTCTCTGATACCTGTGATACGTTGACAATATCGTACTGGCTCCACTCCCGCGGAAACATGCGGCGGTACTGCGGCTCAAGAAAGCGTTCGTCGAGCAGCGCCACCACGCCGATATCATCCGCGGTGCGGATCACGCGCCCCGCCGACTGCAGCACCTTGTTCATTCCGGGATATCGATAGGCATAGTCAAATCCGTTCTCCCCATGCGCATCAAAATATTCTTTTAAAAACTGCCTCTCACATCCCACCTGCGGAATGCCGGTGCCCACGATGATCGCGCCGATCAGGCTGTCGTGTTTTAGGTCGATCCCCTCCGAAAAGATCCCGCCCATCACACAGAAACCGATCAATATGAAATCCTTTGCACCCTCGATCCCGGCATCAACACTTCCTGCCGGACCGCCGTTTTCATTTCCCTGAAATCGCAGCAGAAATTCCTCCCGCTGCGCCTCGCTCATATAATCCCCCTGCACGATGCACTCCATCGTGTCCGCATCGTAGAACATCTCCATAAATCGATTATAAATCTGCTCCAGAAAAAGGTGCGACGGCAGAAAGACCATATAATTGCCATGACGCTGCGTCACCACTTCATGAATATAACGCGCAATGCGCTGAAATTCCTCATCGCCTCTTCTCGTATACTTGCTCGTGACGTCGTTTGCGATGAGCAGCGCTTTCTTACTCTCGTCAAACGCAGACTTCGCATAGACTTCGTAGTCCGTCGGCTCGCCGCCCAGAAGCCTCTTGTAATACTGGATCGGCAGCAGTGTCGCCGAGAACAATACGGTACTCCTCCCCTTCTGCATACACCGCTGCAGGTTCCTCGACGGATCGACACAGAAGAGTTTTAGCATGAAATTTCCATCCTCCATCAACTGGCTGTACACCACATAATGGTCATCCACGATCTCATACATATTAAGGAAATGCGCCACCTCAAAATAAAATTCCAGCAGTTCTTTTTTGTTCGGAAAAGTGTCATGCTCATCGAGAAAATCGTCGATCGCTCCATAAAGACGGTTCAGCGCCGCCACGAATCCGTCGATCCGCTCCTCCCTGCGGAAGCTCTCACACTGCCTCTTCATGGCAAGCATCTCTTTGTTGCACTTGTCCAGATGACTCGCAACTTTCGGGGACACCTCCTTTATCAGCCGTTTCGCTTTTAGAAAAGCGTCCTTGAGCAGCGCTGCACTGTACATCTCCCTGCCGCGGTCGAGCAGATTGTGCGTCTCATCGATCAGAAACACATAATCCCTCTTTCCAATACCATCCGCAAAGAAGCGCTTGAGATACACCCTGGGATCGAACACATAGTTGTAATCACAGATGACAACATCGGAAAACAGACTCATATCAAGGCTCAGCTCAAATGGACACACACGGTGACGAGAGGCATATTCCTGCACCTTCTCCCTCGTAAAATGATCTTCGTGTGTCAGAAGGTCATACATGGCGTCATTGATGCGGTCAAAATGACCGTTTGCATAAGGGCACGCATCGGGGTTGCACTCAACCTCACCTGTTTTGTCAGCTAGCGCGTTCTCCCCCTGCACCTCCTCCTGTTTCATAAAACAGATCTTGTCCTTCGCCGTCAGCACGATCGTCTTCATCTGAAGCCCTTTTTGCTGCAGCAGCCCAAAGCACTCCTGTGCCACAGTGCGCGTGATGGTCTTTGCGGTGAGGTAAAAGATCTTCTCCGTCATGCCTTCCCCCACAGACTTCACAGCCGGAAAGACCGTCGATATCGTCTTGCCGACACCCGTCGGTGCCTCCAGAAAGAGCTTTCTTTTGTGATAGATCGTCTGGTACACGTATGTGACAAGCTCCTTCTGCCCCTCACGGTACGGAAACGGAAACTGCAGCTGCTTGATCGACGCGGTGCGGATCCCAATCCACTCAAACTGAAAATCCGCCCACTTCCTGTACTCCTGCATCAGTTCGTCAAACCACTGTTCCAGCTCCGCAAACGTATAATCCTCATGAAAATACTTGAGCTCCTCCGTCTCGATATGACAGTACGTCATCCGCACGCCAATATGTTCGATATGATTTTCCTCCGCGTACATGTATGCATAACATTTCGCCTGCGCAAGATGGACACTCGCAGGCTGCACGATGCGTTTGAGCTCCCTGTAGGTACCCTTGATCTCATCGATGACCACTTTTTCTTCTCTTACATGACCTGGCAGCATCTTATCCTGACTGGTATTTCCCGGATCAATTACATATGTTTTTTTATTGTACATCGTATCCTGAGGCGCCATATCATGTTCTCCCCAGTTATAATCGATGATTCCGTCTGCTCTTCCTTCTATTATTATATCGTACTCCGGCGTACTCCATACATGCTGCAGACCGATCTCTGCATGGTACTCACTGCCCATGCGCCGCTGCAGCATCCTGTGAATGCGGCTTCCTTCCTGCATCGCAGTGTCCGATCCACCCGCTTTCCGATTGTCGATACTGCCCTCACGCAGGATAAATTCCACTAACTGCCGGACTGATACGTGTATCTTCATGTCTGTCCCCTTTTTCTTCCTCTACATTCATTCCACAGCAGCCGCACACATTCCACACTGCAGACATACTCTCCCTAAAAATGATCTTAGGAACTGTTCAGAAATTACTGCAAAAAATCCCTCCAAATGACAGTTTACGCCATCACTTAGAGGGAGTCAATTATTTTTGCTATATATTCTTTCGTACATTTACGCAATTGCAAGCCCGCTCACATAGCGCTCAAACGCATCGTTATATCCCGCATACTGCAGCGTGAGGATCGACCGGAAATCGAGTCCCATCACACCGATGATCGACTTGGCGTCCACTGTGTAATGATTGTAGGAAATATCGATATCAAAATCACATTTCGATGCCTCATTTACAAAATTCTGCACATCTGCAGGCGTCATCTTAATCTTACGTTCCCTCATAATAACAACTTCCTTTCTACACATAGTCCATAACGTGACAACGACCAGCTGCCTTTGCTTTCACGTATTATAGTATACAATATGTTCAAAGTAAAGATTTTTTGTCAGTTCCTGGAACATTTCGTCGATTGTAAAATCCTAACTTTTGTTATTGTATACAATCTCTATTTTTGTTTGTGATATTTCTATAGTATATTGTTGCCAGACTCTTTTTCTTTATACAGAATACATCTAAATATTTTTTGTTCTTGAAATGTGGTATGCATTTTATAAATTTTCCTGTGAAGAGAAAACGACAATTAATGCATTAAAACGTAACACTTTTGGGCTTGCATTTTATATTATTTCCGCTATACTAAGACGTAACCGCTCGAACACACCGTTTATTTTTTCAAACCTGTGTTCGCAATCGTGTTTCAGATACACTCTGGCAAAACGAAAGAAAAGTGAGGTGCACAACTATGACTGCCATGAAATGGTTCTACTCTTTTCTAAAGAAACACAATCGAAGTATGGCGCTGGGCATTGTGATCGTGACTGTGATCTCAATCCTTGCCATCGTAAAGCCGATCGTCTCCGGCTCTATTGTCGACGACGTGATCACCGGCGGAAACTATGACCTGCTGCCGAAACTGATCGCGCTGCTGGTCATCATCACGATCCTGCGCGGAACGCTGCGCTACTGGTCACAGGTCATCTTTGAGACCTGCTCGCAGGATGTGCTGTTTTCCATGCGCGACACGGTCTACCGCAAGCTCCTGCAGGAGGACTTCAACTTCTATAATAAGAAGCGCACCGGCGACCTGCTGAGCCGTCAGACCGGTGACATGGACGCCATACGGCATTTCATAGCATTTGTTATCTATCAAGTGTATGAAAATGTCTTCCTGTTCTTCTTCGCGCTGATCATGATCTTCACAGTCAGCTGGAAGCTTGCACTCTGCATGTGCGCAGTGCTGCCCTTCTCGCTGATGGTGACACTGAGCCAGACCAGGGAAGGACGTCCGCGCTTCCAGCGGATCCGGGAGCAGTTCTCCTCGCTCAACACCTTCGTGCAGGAGAATGTCAGCGGAAACCGCGTGGTCAAGGCGTTCTCCAAGGAAGACTACGAGATTGGAAAATTTAATAAGGAAAATGACGGCTACCGCGATGCCGAGCTCGCCGCCGCAGAGATCTGGACAAAATACGTGCCAAAATTTGAGTTCCTCTCAAACATGCTCACGGTGATCCTGATGCTCGTCGGCAGTATCATGGTGATCCAGGGCAGCATGACACTCGGAAACTACGTCACGATCAACGGCTACCTGTGGATGCTCATGAACCCGCTGCGTCAGATCGGCTGGCGTATCAACGATGTACAGCGCTTCACGACTTCCGTGGAGAAGATCTACGCCACCTACAGCGAGGAGCCAAAGGTGAAATACCCCGCAAAGCCGATCCCCTGCAAGAAGCTCAAGGGCGATATCGAGTTCAGAAACGTCTCCTACAGCGCCGACGACGAGGCTATCATCCACAATGTCAGCTTCAAGGTAAAGAGCGGTCAGACCGTGGGCATCCTCGGCTCGACCGGCTCCGGCAAATCCACCATCATGAACCTGCTCTGCCGGTTCTACGATGTCACCGACGGGGAAGTGCTGGTGGACGGCAGGAACGTGAAGGATTTAGACCTCTACAACCTCCGCCAGAATATCGGCATGGCGATGCAGGATGTCTTCCTCTTCTCGGACACGGTAGAGGGCAACATCGCCTACAGCAGACCCGACTGCCCGTTTGAAGCCGTCCAGAAGGCTGCTGTCATGGCGGACGCCGACAACTTTATCCGCGAGATGCCCGACGGCTACGACACGATCGTCGGCGAGCGCGGCGTCGGACTCTCCGGCGGTCAGAAACAGCGCATCTCGCTGGCGAGGGCACTCTTAAAAGAGCCTTCGATACTGATACTCGACGACACGACCTCAGCCGTCGACATGGAGACAGAGAGCTATATCCAGCAGCAGCTCAACAACATTGACCGCGCCTGCACGATCTTTGTCGTCGCCTACCGCATCTCCTCCATCAAGGATTCCGATCTGATCCTGGTCCTGAATGACGGAAAGATCGTGGAACAGGGCACGCACGACGAACTGCTCAAAAATAACGGTTATTATGCTACAGTGTTCCGCCATCAGTACGGCGAGTTCGAAAAATACGTTGACGAGATCAACCAGAACAACAAAGGAGGTGAGAAGTATGGCTCGAAATAAATATGATATCGACGAGGTGATCGAGGATAAATTTGACTTTGGACAGCTCAAACGCGTCTTCCAGTATGTAAAACCTTACCGGGGACAGCTTGCCTTCGCGCTCTTCCTGATGCTGTCCGCATCCGCGCTGACCATGCTCTTCCCTATGTTCATCAGCGAGATCATGGACACCTACATCCCTGCCGGGAATATCAGGGCGATCGTGACCATCACTTTGATATCACTTGTTATCGTACTGTACACCTGCGTGTGCATCCGCCTCAAGATACGCATCACCAGCCGTATCGGTCAGGCGATCGTGCACCAGCTGCGGTCCGACATCTTCTGCCACCTGCAGGAGCTGCCATTCTCCTACTACGACGACCGGCCGCACGGCAAGATCCAGGTGCGCGTGGTCAACTACGTGAACAGCTTAAGTGACCTGCTCTCAAACGGTATCATCAACACGATCACAGACATGTGTAATTTAATTTTCATCCTGATCTTTATGCTCCTGCTGCATGTCAGGCTCACACTGATCTGTCTGTGCGGACTGCCTGTGCTCTTTGCGGTCATCGTGTTCGTGAAGCGGCGCCAGCGGCGCGCATGGCAGATCCAGAGCAACAAGCAGTCCAACCTCACCGCCTACATCGCGGAGAGTATCAACGGCATCCGCGTCACACAGTCCTTCGTGCGCGAGCGCGAGAACACTTCGATCTTCAACCATTTGAGTGACAGCTACCGAAGTGCCTGGATGCGCGCCGTCAAGTACAACTTCATCATGTGGCCCTGCATCGACTCGATCTCGACCGTCACGACGGCGTTCATCTACGTGATCGGGATCGGCTGGATCTCGGGTGAGATCTACGGTGTGACAGTTGGCATCCTGATCGCTTTCACCTCCTACATCTCAAGATTCTGGGAGCCGATCAACACGCTCGCCTCGTTCTACAATTCGCTGCTCACCGCCATCGCCTACTTAGAGCGCATCTTTGAGACGATCGACGAGCCGGTCAACGTAAAGGACACCGAGGATGCAGTGCTGATGCCGCCCATCGACGGAAAAGTAGAATTTGAGGATGTATGTTTCAGCTACGAGGATGGCGTCCAGATATTGAACAAGGTCAACTTCGCAGCAAACCCGGGTGACACCTACGCCATCGTGGGTCCTACCGGAGCCGGCAAATCGACCATCGTCAACCTCATCAGCCGTTTCTACAATGTGGACTCCGGCAGGATACTGATCGACGGCACGGACATCTCCGGCGTGACCTTAAAATCCCTGCGCAAGCAGATGGGCATCATGATGCAGGACAGCTTTATCTTCTCCGGCACCATTATGGATAACATACGTTACGGAAACCTGACCGCGACGGACGAGGAGGTCATCGCCGCCGCCAAGACTGTCTGCGCGCACGACTTTATCATGGAGATGGAGAACGGCTACCAGACGCAGGTCAACGAGCGCGGAAGCCGCCTCTCGGCAGGTCAGCGACAGCTCATCAGCTTCGCGCGGGCACTGCTGGAAAATCCGGCGATCCTGATCCTCGACGAGGCGACCTCGAGCATTGACACCGAGACGGAGATCCTGCTGCAGAAAGGTCTGAACAGGCTGTTGGAGGGACGCACCTCCTTCATCATCGCCCACAGGCTCTCGACCATCAAAAACGCAAACTGCATCATGTACGTCGACAAGGGCAATATCCTCGAGGCGGGCACGCACGATGAACTGCTCGCACTAAAAGGAGAATACTACAAACTATTCATGTCACAGTACGACTTTCTCGCAGGCAAAACCGAGTGATCGAGTGTGAACATGTACAAAAAAGATGAGCGCAAACGCGCTCATCTTTTTACGTCACGATATTCTGCAGCCACACACCCTTCTTGACCAGCACAAATCCGATGATGCACTTGATGATATCCCCGAGCTGCACCATCGCGTACACGGCGATGACCGGAAGCCCTGTATAACGGCTGAGCACAAAGGCGATCACCACACTCACGCACCAGATGAACACACTGTCAAACAGGAATGTGACGATCGTCTTCCCGCCGGACCGCAGCGTGAAATACGTCGCGTGCAGAAAGGCATTCTGCGGCATGAAAAACGCCGTCGCCATAATGAAATATTTTGCGAGCAGCCGCGCCTCGTCGTTGATCTTGTAAAGCCCCGGAAACAGCGGCGCCATGAGGAACATGACAAACGCCACGCCCGTACAGCACATCACGGAGAAAGCGATCAGCTTATTGTCCGTGTCCCGCGCCTCCTTCATCTTTCCGGCTCCGAGAAGCTGTCCCACAATGATGGCGACGGAATCTCCCAGCGCGATGAACACAATGTTGAACACATTGTTGATCGTGTTGGAGACATTTAACCCTGCAACGACATTCAGCCCGCGGATCGAATAGCACTGTGTGAGCATCGCCATACCGGCTGCCCACAGCGTCTCGTTGAACAAGAGCGGACTCCCCTTTTTGATGATCTTGCGCGTCAGATCCCCCGGCACCTTCAATGTCCGATACAATCCTGTGACAAAGGCGTACGGCGCATTCTCACCGCGGCTCTTTCTGTGGACGCCGATCACCGTGATCAGCATTTCCACATACCGGGAGAGGACTGTCGCGATCGCAGCGCCGATCACCCCGAGCGCCGGTGCGCCGAATTTCCCGTAGATCAGGATATAATTGAACAGCAGATTTACAATAACAGCTGCTATTCCCGCTTTCATGGGCAGCAGCGTCTGTCCGCACTCGCGCAGCGTGCTCGAATAGATCTGCACCGCCGCAAAAGCCGGCAGACCGATCAGCATGACTTTCAGATAACGCTCCCCGTACAGGAGCGTCGCAGCGATACTCTCCGCCGATCCGTCCCCTTTCAGGTAAGCACCGATCAGCGCCGTCCCGCAGCCCAGAAAGAGAACCGTCGTCAGCGCTGTTATGACTGTGACCATCCAGAACTTAAAACGCATCGTCTGGCGCACACCCTCATGGTTTCCCTGCCCGAAATACTGCGCCGTGAAGATGCCCGCACCGGACACGCCGCCAAAAATGCACAGATTGTAGACAAATATCAGCTGGTTGACGATCGCCACGCCCGACATCTGTTCAGTGCCGACCTGCCCGATCATAATGTTGTCAAGCAGGCTGACAAAGTTGGTGATCCCGTTCTGTATCATGATCGGCACCGCGATCATCAGCACCATCTTGTAAAAGTCCCTGTCCCCAATGAATTTCGACCGTATCCTCATAATTTCCTCCACCTTTTTGCGTACGTTTCCATATAATGCTGCCGATTTCCGACCATATAAAGAAATGGCAGCATGAACTACATCTTATCATTGTTTTGCGGGAAATACAAGTGTGTCTTTCCTGAAACGAAATGTCAACGACTTTTTAGTATCCCCCCTGCGTTTCATTGCATGAAAAAAAGCCACTGTAGATTTCTCCACAATGACTCTTAGGTCATATGTATATAATTCTTTTTACATAAACTCAGGTACAACCTGAAAGTTTCTGTTCTTACGAATTACAATTCATGATAACGTGTACATTACTTCTCTTAATTCTTTTCCTTCGACATTGTCACCCATATATTTTTCTTTCCTGCTGTGAGCAAACTCATACGCAACTTTCATATTAGTAATCAGCTGCTGGCACTCTTCAAGACTTTCTCCGTTTGCAAGTTCCTCTCTGAAAAGCCAAATGACCGTTTCAATATACAAACAGCGCAATAAAATCTCACAAGGAATACCTACACCGTCACCAAGCTTTTGTACGAAATCAATTACTACATCCTTTGGCTCTGAGGTCAAATCATCTCTAAACTCATCAAGTATAAATCTCGATAAATCAAATACAGGGTCGCCCATTACGCCTTTAGGGTCAATAACCGTATAGCCTCCATTTTCATTTTTAAGTATATTCTCATGATGTAAATCACCGTGCAGCAGACGATTGCGAGAATACTTTTTGCATATATCTGTAAGCATTCGCTCTGCACTGTCAAGATACTGATACAATGCTTCACAATCCTCACGATCCTTTGTACCCTTTTTGCCAGCTTCAAACCATTCGGTGTATGTAGGGAATGTACTATCGGGCAAGTCAGTCTTGTGCAGTCCTTTAAATATTTCGCCTGCAATTTTAATACGTTCGTTGCGGGGAGCACTTTCATATAAAGTATAGGCAGGCACAATTCGTTCCATTATGTATACCTTATCATCAAATGAATACTCATAAAGTTTACAAAAATTCTCACCTTGAAACAATTTTAATGCCTGTATTTCCTTGTCAAAACCATTGTTGATAAGAATTTTGAGAATAACCTTACCATATCGTTTTGAAACCGCATAGAAAATCAGGCTGTTAGTGGAAAACTCTGACTTAAATTCTATTTCAGACAGCTCCCATTGTTTTTTGTATTTCTCTACAATACTGATTCGTTCGTTAAAACTTTCTGTACCTAACTTTTTTAAAAATCGCTCCGCTATAATATCAGTCAGCAATTTGAATCCGCCTCTCTCCTGTTTGTTCAATTCAAGTTTATCAAACTGTTCGACCTATTGGAATTTGTTGAAGAAAAATTTAATTCTCCATCAAATTCATTCCAAACATTTTATATCTTATTCCAACAGAACGAACCATTTTCCCAGTTTCAATAAACTGTTCAACTTCACTTTTAGATAACCATGTCCAGTCGACTACTTCACTTTTATCCAATATAACTTCTTCATCTTTTAAATCTTATCTAACTACATAAATATCCATAAACTCAACCACCAGTAAATTCCCACTGCCCACCAGCCTTTTTATCTGGATGTCTTTGAGTAACTAACAACACCACCAACGCCGTCATTGATGGCAATGAAACGGACGCCGTTCTGTGGGAAAATCATTTCCGTGTACATTCCCACTTGCAGATAGTGATATTGTCAATATCATAGTGTGTTATACGCTCTGTCGGCGTTGTCGTGAAAATGCCGTTGCCGCCGGAGAGGGCAAGGGCATTTGAAGCGGAAGGAAAACAGGGCTTTGTTTGGGGCTGGGAAGCCGGAAACAAAGCCCTGGTTTCAGCAACAGACAGGGCGTATATGAAAGCCCCCGTCCCCAGCCTATGGGACAAAATCTCCCAAACCTTTAGACACCGTGACTATATGTGTGACCACACTCATTTATTTTTAGGGGTCGTTCTTTTCTCAAAATTGAAATGGACGGAAAGCCATTTTAGGGCTTTCCCGTCTTGATTACCCATCAGCAAAGACTGGCGAGGCTGTCAACGGCGACGCATTTGTGCGCCGTTCATCTTGACTGTTAACTGGCTCGGTTGGCTTTGCTATCCACATAAAACAAGTTATTCCCACATTTTTTTATTGCTACCAGTTTCAAAACAAAAAGGTGACGAATGAGGATAGTGTTCAACTGGACATTGGTGTTTTAGTCCCCATGCCTTTTGAGGAATATAAAGTAATGCTTCAAATTCCATATTCCACAAATCTTTCTTTTTCCCTTTTTTCACTTTTTCATAATAGGCAGGCCCATTTATTAAAGCAACACACCTCGAATATAAAAATGAATCGCCACTTGTATACGGGGCTACTTTTTCACAATCTTCCATGAGTTTCTTGGTATCCAAATTATAAAGCAGTTCAGACATTAGGTTGTCAAACTCAAAGATTGTATCATCGTTTTGCGTAGAAAGATATTCGATGACAGGTTTTAGAACCTTATCATCGTTACCCTCATTATCCCAATCGCATAATTCCATTGTATTCCAAAAGAGTTGAAATTTATCTGACATTTTTGACATTTTATTTGTCCCTCCGATATTTATTCATTCTTCTGTTTTATCTTCCCACAAAGAGGAAGAAAATCCCACAGACAATAATCACAATGCCCAGAATGCCCATAAAGACACAATACCCGCCCTGTCCGAACAGGTCATAGATAAAGCGCCCGGGACCGTTTGGTTTTTCTCCCTCCGGGCTTGTGACCCACTGCCAGTGGAAGATTGCTCCCAACAGCGTCAGCCCGCCGCCCGTAATCACCACATACTGCCAGCGGTCTTTTAAGTATGCTACGATATTCTCCATGTATTACCCCCTTTTCCTCTCTGTGGATTTGGATTTTTAAGCAAGTCCGACTTCTGTGCAATCTTTTTCAGCCACTTCTTTTCGTCCTCTGACAGCTTCTTCAAATTCAATTTAAGCCATTTGCAGATAAACGCCAAAGACGCTTGCTCCGGGTCACTGTCTGGGTCGGTAATTTCGGTAGCGGCTTCCAATAATCCCTTCAGCGAGTTATCCTCTGAGACACTTAAAAAGTCGTCCCTATGGGCTTCCCGTAAATCAAGAGCTATCCCGTTTATGTCCTGCTGGATTATGTAGCGGCAAAAGCTGTCGTCATCAATATGGGCAGCGATAAGCTGTCTTAACTGCGGGTCGGTCAAGCCGGGATTGTGCTGTTTCATAATCATTGCGCTCATAGCGTCCACAATGGCGTTTGCGCTCTGTACCTGCTTCACCGCCGTTCCGTTCACATAGATTTCAAGGTCGGCCATTAACCGGGGAAAATCCGGGTGCGCCGCCAATTCGCACAAAAGGGAATTATCCAACCGCCCGCTTTTCAACAGATCAATCATTCCGTCACTCAAACGCAGGTCTGCAAGATCGGCGTTTGGGTGACGTTTCACTTCAGACAGCCCCAGCAGATAGTCCGCGGTTACGCCGTAAAACTGCGCCAGCTTGATGAGGGCGTAGTGGCTGATGTCCTTGAAGTCCGCCGCTTCATAGCTGCCCAGTGCAGATTTGGAGAGGTTCGTCTGCTCCGCAAGCTGTTCCAACGTCAAGCCACGTTCTACACGCAGGTCTTTCAAGCGTTCTTGGATTGTTAAGGCCATATCACCGCCCCCTTTCGTTTCAGCTTCCCTCATTATATCACAAATCCAAGAGCGTGGAAATAGTGAGTTTTCCGGGCTGATTTCCTACCTCTTGGATATACGGCACAGGCGGTCGAAAAAGTGTAGACTTGGGATAGTTCATCGATGGACAAGCCCCTTGAAAACCGAATGACCGTCTGAAAAGGAATACCCCGGCGGGGGAAGTGCGCCGTGACCCTGCTTCTGGACACCGTGACCAGAGCGGGCGAGCGCACCAACGCCGAAACACGCCGCAGGAATGGGGCAGGAAGCCTTTTCGGGGAGAACGGCAACAGAGCACGATCAATGACCTGCTGGAAGAAAACAAGAAGCTGGAGGCGAGGGCAAAGGCCAGCGAAAAAGTCGGTATAACAAAGTAGGTGAAGACCATGCAATGGAGGTTGAATGCTGGTCGGTTTTGTGCTATACTTTAAGCAGATCAATTCGACAAATCGGAAGCGGCAGAACCGGCAATGGAACTATCAGCAGATATTGATGAACAGATGAGGTATGACATGGAAATCGACAAAAAGACGCTACAAATGGTTAGAGAACATTTGCCTCCTTCGGGAACAAAAATAGGGGAGTATGTTTTTTTAGGTTCTGATGATTTATGGATCGGAACAGTAGGATCATTGCACCCCTTTGTGACTGTTGCGGAGGATCGCTGGCCTATGGGCGATGGGTTTCTCCTTGTTGTGATGCTAGATGGCCCAGTTTATATTGCTGAATTGGATTCCAGCGATACGGCGGCAAAGCTAGATGATCACAACACCTTGGATTTGCGGCAGGATAATTTGGTACATTATTGTGCTGCTGATTTTCCAAAATTTATGGAAATCATGAGACTATATACAATAGCTTTAGAAACCACCCCCAATCCCGATGATGTATTTGACGAGAAAGGCTATGAAAGATTAGAGAAAGCGGAAACGATGCTTCGGCAGCAGATTGAGAAGATCGACTCCAAGGCAGTTGAAGATATGAACGGCTTTTGGAGTACCCTGATCGAGGAGTTTGGATCTGGTATGTGGTGAGCCTGTCAAAAAACATATATATATGTTGCTTACAGATTCCAGTTTATCGGGGGATTTCATCTTTTGGGTGAAATCCCCCTTGACAAATGCTTTCTTGGTTGCTTATGGAGTTGGATTCGCCTTGGAGCGTGTCCTCACGGCTTAATCGCTCGTACAATGCTGTTATTTTTTCACTATTCATGTTCTGCTCCTTTCCTCTGTATTTGAGCCAAAAATAATAAGCTCAAAGAAAATTTCTAATGTGTACTAAAAAGTCTCTTTCAGCTTATTACACCAGTGACGTTTTGTAAATTTTTAATCATATTCACAAAAATAGAGCCAGGAACCTGTTTTTTAGATTCCCTGCACTATAACTCTGCCTATGCGCTTCTATCAGCTTTCAGCTGTTTGACTTCCTCAAGAGAAAGTCCTGAAATATTAACGATTTCCTCTAAAGCATATTTGCCAGCCGCCAACATACGGAGCGCAACTTCTTTCATTCCCTCTTTCAATGTCTGATTCCTCATATCTTCCATAGC
>ERZ779631.300-NODE-300-length-18184-cov-6.358707_pt1 | contig 18184 bp, 17 predicted proteins | sample MGYA00514193_ERZ779631 | MGnify/ENA primary metagenome ERZ779631 (study PRJEB29562, sample SAMEA4376710) | mouse gut metagenome | isolation source: Cecum | study: EMG produced TPA metagenomics assembly of the A DSS colitis mouse model was used to assess the...
GCGAAAAAATCTGCGCCTGTCTGGCATTCCGCCAGATTTTAAACAGGCTCTTAGAAATAATGGCTACATACTATGGTGTGGATACGGATCAGGTGCAATCGGGCTTTAATCTTATGACATCGCGGCCCGATTTCCCCAGTCACGCTTTTCAGCTGACCGTGCTGTGTATGAAAAATGAGGAAGCTGCGGTCCAAGGGACAAAAGGGTTCCAAGCCTTTTTGGAGTATTGGGAGGACGTCTTCACAGAAATGGAGTTACCAGAGGAAGCGGCACTGGCGGCAAATGGCCTGGTTATTCAGAATGGGCGATATCTGGCCCTGTTTGTAAGCCAAACCCCCAAAACAGTGGGTGACGCATTTGAAACGGCCCTCCTGGACCCGGCGTCTGTGGATGGTCCAACGTCAACAGAAGAACTTCAACCAGTGGATATGCAGGTATTGGCGGAGCGTCTTATGGCGTTTTGCCAAGATGAAATAAACGAAACCCCAACGGTAGATTGGTGGCGGTGGCCATTTCTCCATTCGAATGAATATTATATTGATAAGAAGCAGGTTGCGCAGGGTATTCAGATTGCGCCCTCCTATGACAATGAAACAGGCAAGCAATACGCCTTTGAGCTGACTGTTCTTTATATGCATGACGTGGCTGCTGCGGGCAAGGCTGCGCAGAGGCTTCGGTATCATATGCGGGAAAAGGTGTTTTCGGAATATTTGGCTGATTTCCCCGAACAGGTAGAGCTGGCGAAAAACGGCGTGGTAGTTCAGATAGGGCAGTACGCAGCCCTATTCCTATGCCGAAACCCGGAGGATGTGAAGGCTGAGTTCGAGTCCGCTATCCGTGAATTACAGCCTGCGGAAACACCCCAACCTTCCGCCCAGCCATCTGGACCTGTGTTCGAGGAAGTAGAGCGACCGGAGCCCCAGGGGGAGGGTGACCCGGATCATCCTGGCCGAATCAAATTTGACCAGCCCAATGAAGTGGATATGTCCCGTTACGATAGCTCTAATATCCTCGCTGCTTGGAAAGCCGGTGACCCTTCCAGCTTATCCGAGGAGGATCAGGCCATCTATCAGAAAGCTACGGCGGTATTGGACAATGTGCTCCAGGACGGCATGAGTGATTATGAGAAAGAGGTCGCTGTCTACGATTGGATGATGCGGAATATCAGCTATGACTGGAGCCACGCGGATGTGCTGGCTCAGACGGATCGGGCCTCCTATACACCCTATGGCGGGTTGGTGGATGGGTTGGCGTCCTGCCTGGGCGTCTCCACAACCTTCCAGCTATTGATGGATATGGCCGGTGTGGAGTGTATCACGGTAACGGGCGCGGCCCACAGCAGTGCGGAGGATCATGCCTGGAACATGGTGCGGCTGGATGGCGCGTGGTACTGTATCGACGCCACTTGGGACATAAACAATTGGGAGGTTGGCGGACGGGCATGGCGTTATTTCAACGTAACCAGCAGTTACATGGCCCGGACTAACCACCAGTGGGATTATAGTGCTGTTCCAGAGGCCGTGATGGAGGATCACGGGCAGGGGGCAACGGCTGGATAAGGCAAGTGCGTTTCTTTTGAAACGTTGTGAAAAGAGGAAGAACGGGGGTTGTATGAAAGGTTAGCAGATGGAGTGTATTTTGACGGTGATTCAAAACAGATTACAACAGAATTTTGAAGGCCAAAACCCTGCTCGCTGCTCAAATTACAACTAATTAAGAGCTGAGAGAAATTACAAGAATATATACTTGATTAACTCAGTCATGTCCAGCGGTCACCTCGCAGCGGTTTTTTACAGTTGTGCCATTCACGGTTTGAGTATAGGAAAAAGACCCCGGCCCGTCAAGCGGGTTTTGGGCAGTCGGTATGTTTTGGCGGATAATCGGTCAAAGGCCATCACGGGAGGGCCAAGCCTGATGCGGCAGAGCGTAAAAGGGGAGGCTTTCAAGGCGGCAGGGGCCGCGCTTTTCCCCAGGCGGGAAAAGGATAACCGCGAAGAAAACGCCGCCCGTACCGGATGGCACAGGCGGCGTTTCGCTGTGGCTTGCAAGCGGGCGGGCTGGACAGGCACCGGGGCAGTGAACCGAGCCTGTTCTCAGCCTCCAAGCTCGGTCAGCCCAATGGAATAGGAGAAATCCAGGATCAGCAGAAGCCGCTGGAGATCCGCCGGAGAGCGGGCATAGTCCTTGACGCTGGCCTTGATCTCCCAGTCCGTGCCGTTGGCGGCGTTATAGGCCTCCGCCATGGAGGGCAGGAGCGTGCCGTCCAACTCCTCCAGCGTCATGCTGTTCTCCAGAACCGTCCCATCCTGGGAGGGGTGGGTGCACCGGGACACCTCCAGATTGCCCACCAGTGCCAGGGCCAGGATATTGTAGGCGTCTACCAGGGAACGCTGTTCCGGACGAATGGGGTTGGCGGATTCCAGGGTCCAGCCATAGGGCGGCTGGGCGGTTTGCAGGCTGAAGGTATAGCTTCCAAAGTAGACGGGGAGGCGCAGAAGGTCGGTAATGCGCGCCGCGGCGGTGGGATCGCCGCAGTAGGGGGTGGTGGCGTCCATGAGCTTCAGGGCCAGCCGGGAGATCACCATGCCGTCCTGCCACAGAAGCCTGCCCGAAGGCCCGCCCAGCCGCACCTCCCGCGTATTGCTGCTGATGGGTATGTTTTTCATGCCGCCGCTGCCGTTGGAGTGCAGGGGGGATGCCAGCACTTCCCGTGCGGTGATATAGGAAACGCCCAAGCTGTCCCCCGTGGCCACCCGCCAGCTGTGAAAGGCTTTGCCGGAGCTGATAGAGCTGAGGGACAGGCTGAGCGTGCCCTGGCAGCCCTCCGGCCCCTCCTCTGGGAGGAAGGACAGCTCGGTAATGGCCACCGTCTCATGGTTGAGAGGAACGCCGCGTTCAAAGAGCTGGAACAGGAAGGCCGCGATCACCGCGCACCCGGCCAGAACCGCGGCGGCGGCAATCCTCCAGCGATTGTGTCTTTTGACTTTCTTCAGGTAGTCTACCTCCCGGTTCTGTTCCGCCGCCTCCGCTTCTGGATCGGGAACCGGCTCCCGCATGGCGTCCAGGGCGGCGGTACAGCCGGGGCAGTCCGCCAGGTGCCGCTCCACCGCCTCCTGGGTCTCCCCGCACACAAGCCCCTCCACATAGCTGGGAAGCAGGTCGCGGACCAGGCCGCAGGTCAGATCATTTTTCATCTTCCGCACCTCCATTGCGCAGTTTTTCCTTGCTTCGGTAAAAGGTCACCCGTGCCCAGGCCTCCGTCCGGTCCAGCACGTCCCCGATCTCCCGGAAGCTGAGGCCGCCGAAGGCCCGGAGGTAGACCACCTCCCGCTGAAGATCCGGTAGGCGGTGGATCTGCCGGAGCAGGGCCAGCCGCCCCTCCTGCTCCAGCAGGCCGTCCTCCGCCGAGGGGACGGGGACCTCCGGCACGCGGTCCAGAGGGACGGGGGCCTTTTGACGCTTCCGCAGCTGCTGGTACCACAGGTGCTTGGCGATCTGGCACAGCCAGACGGACAGCTTGCAGGAGCCGTCGAAGCGGCCGATGGAGCGAACCGCCTGGTAAAAGGTCTCCTGGGTCAGCTCCTCCGCCAGGTCCGGGTCCCGGCACTGCGCCAGGAGAAATTTATAGACCGTGTGGGCGTGACGGCGGTAGATGGCGTCCATATCCTCCATGCGGTTCCCTCCTTTCGCTTGATATATCCCCCGGAGAGGGGATTCGTTACAGGGGAAATCATAGTTTCCCCATTTTCAGCCGAGACAAAGGGGGAAGAATAGGGGGGACGGCTTGAGCCAAACCTTTGCAAAAGGGCGCGGCGTGTGGTAGAATACGGTATCACAACCGGAGGAACACAGTATGAACAGCGAGAAAGTATTTCAAATGAAGTTTGAGAAGGTCTACGGGCTTCTGCTGGATAAGGCTGCCCGGAAGGGGCGGACGAAGGCGGAGGTGGACGAGATCATCCGCTGGCTGACCGGATACGGCCCGGAACAGCTGGAGGAGCTCCGCTCCACCGGGCTTTGCTGCGGGGACTTTTTCCGGGACGCGCCCCAGCCCAATCCAAACCGCGCGCTGATCAAGGGCGTGGTCTGCGGCGTCCGGGTGGAGAAGGTGGAGGACCCCCTCATGCGGGAGATCCGGTACCTGGACAAGCTGATCGACGAGCTGGCGAAGGGGAAGCCGATGGAGAAGATTCTGCGGAAATAGGAGGGGAAAGCCATGTGGGTATGTCCCAAGTGCAGGCGGTCATTCAAAAACAGGGAGCAAAGCCACTACTGCGGGAAGCCTCCGGCGACGATTGCGGAGTATATCGCCGCCCAGCCGGAGGAGGCGCAGGACTACCTCCGGCAGATCAACGCCGCCGTCAAGGCCGGACTGCCGGAGGCCCGGGAGAAAATCTCCTGGAGTATGCCCACCTACTGGAAGGGCCGGAACCTGATCCAGTTCGCCGCCTCCAAGCGGCACGTTGGCCTGTACCCCGGCCCGGAGGCGGTGGAGGCCTTCGCCGCCCGGCTGACGGAGTACAAGACCAGCAAGGGCACGATCCAGCTCCCGTACAGCAAGCCCCTCCCGCTGGAGCTGATCGAGGAGATTGCGAAGTGGTGCGGGGAAAACAACTGAGCAGGGCGCGGACCTTTTGCCCGGGCATCCGATCCGCTGAGACTGTCGAAAAAAGCCGCTTCTGTTCCGATGGCGGGAAGGAAGATAGTGTGAAAGAAACCCAGGAGGGGTGTCTTTCACGTCCAATCAACGACTTTTTTGAACGTTCTTTGTTCAAAAAAGTCGCGCTCAGCGTGTCGAAAAAGTTTTTTCGACACGCTGAGCGGCCCCGGATGCCATATCCGGGGCCGCTCTTAATACTATACCGTTCTGCCACGCTTATAGAGCCGTTTCAGCTCCTTCTCCGAGTATTCCGTTCCATAATACATATTGATCAGCCTCGCGGCCATGTTAAAGCTCCACTGGTAACCGTCAATGTACCGCAGCAGGGCAGGGAGGATCTCCGCATCCATGGCCGTCACTTGGCCAGGGTGAACTGATCCACCATCTGCTTGAGCCCGCTGGCCTCGGCGGACAGCTCCTCGCTGGCGGCCGCGCTCTGCTGGGCGGTGGCGGAGTTGGTCTGCACCACGCTGGAGATCTGGTCGATGCCCTCAGTGACCTGGGCGATGGCCTCGGTCTGCTCGTCCACGGCCTTCACCACAATGTCCATCTGAGTGGTGACATTTCCGGCGATGGAGTTGGTGCGCTCCAGGGAGCCGGTGACCATCGCCACCACCCGGCTGCCCTCGGTGACGGCCTCGATGGAGCCTTCGATAAGCTCCTTGGTGGCCTTCGCCGCCTCGTCCGACTTGGAGGCCAGGTTGCGCACCTCATCGGCCACCACCGCGAAGCCCTTGCCTGCGCTGCCCGCCCGGGCGGCCTCCACGGCGGCGTTCAGGGCCAGTATGTTGGTCTGGAAGGCGATATTTTCGATGGTGGCGATGATCTTGCTGATCTCCTCGGAGGAGCCGGAGATCTTCTCCATGGCGGTGTTCAGATCCTTCACGTAGTTCACGCTGGTGCCAAGCTGCGCGCCGGCCTGCCCCACAAACTGGCTGGCCTGCTCCGCGGCGGCGGCGGTTTTTTTCGCGCTGGTGGAGATTTCGTTGACGGTGGCGGCAAGCTGCTCCACTGCGCTGGCCTGCTGCATGGAGCCCTGGCTCAGGGACTGCGCGCCTACGGAGACCTGGTTGCTGGCGGAGGACACCTGGGAGGCGGAGGAGTCGATCTGCCGCAGGGTGTCGCTGAGGGACAGCTTCAGGTTGCGCATGGACAGCAGGATATTCTGGAACCCTCCCACATAGGTCTCCCGGTGGTCGGAGTTCACATCGAAATTCTGGTGGGCCAGCTCGTTCAGCAGATAGCCGATGTCGTCGATGATGGTGTTCAGCCCAGCGATCATGTCCGCGGTGGCCCGGGTAAGCTCCGCCGTCTCATCCTGCCCCCGGGTCTCGGGGACGGGGGATTTCAGGTCGCCCTCCACCAGCTGCTTCATCCGCTGGCAGCAGGCCCGCATGGGTACGCTGATGTTGCTGGCCAGCTTCACGGCCACCACGATGGAGGCCAGGGCGGCGGCCACGCTGACCAAAATGTTGATCAGGATGCTTACATAGGTATCGGAGAGGTAGTCCTTTTGCATTGTGGTGACCGCCATGCTCCAGCCATCGGTGCCGCCCACGGGGGCATAGGCCGCGTACCGGGGACCGTCAGAGGCGTTGAATCCGGCGAAGCCGTTCTTGCCCTGGCGCATCTCGGCGTGGATGGCGGCCCGGCCCTTGAGGGAGGAGTCGCTCTGGGCCTCCCGTTCCACGTTCTGGGTGGTGATGGTGTCCAGGGTTATGTCGGCGATGGTATCGCCGTTCTTGTTGATCATGTAGGCGCGGCAGTTCTCGCTGATGTTGATGGAGGACACGATGTCGTTCAGGAAGGTCTCCGGGGGCACGAAGTAGACCACGCCCGCGATTCCGCCGCCCCGGGTGCCGTTGGCGTAGATGGGGGCGGCCACCATGATGGACAGCTCGCCGGTGATCTTGCTGACCAGCGGCTCGGACACGTAGACGTTGCCGCTCATGGCCTGCTGGACATACTCCCGGTCGGAGTAGTCCTTGCCGTCGAAAATGCTGATGCCGTCCGCGCCGATGACATTGCCCCGCTGGAAGCCGTGCATAGCCACCCGCTCGTCGATGATGGCCTGTTTGTCCGCCACCGGGGTCAGGGGGTCGGACAGCTGGGGAATGCAGCCGGTGTCTACGGCCACATTCTTGTACGCGGTCAGCTCCTGCTCAATGCGCTCCGCCGCCAGCACCGCGGTCTGGCGCATCATCTGATCCACTGTGGCAATGGTACTCCTGTAGTTCAGGGTGATGCTGGACGCGCCCACCAGAACCAGGGCGGCAAGCACCGTGGCCATCAGGCATACCGTGATCTTTTTCCGGATACTGTTCATTTCTCTGCACCTCATTCTCTCAAATCAAGGCTCGGCCCCCGGCCGGACGAAAGCTCCCTGATACCTATTATAGAAGGGGGGAGGTGCCCTGTCAACCTCCAATGGGAAATTGTTCCGTGATTGGGAGGAAGGGCAATTACCCTCTTGCAATTTTTTGGAGAATGGGGTAAACTATATCCTACAGGCAGAGTAGGAGCGCGTGTGTACAAGTGCCGGCGGGACGGGGAGTTGTCCGCCGGACGAAAAGCCGCAAGGCTTGCAGTGCGCCCTCCGCATCCCGCTGCCGCATGGCGGAATCGCGCCCTTTGGGCTTCCTTTGTGCGGCATACCCGGCTTCCGGGTGCTGCCGAATCTCAAAGGAGGTCTTTTTTCATGAAAATCTTCAAAACGCCCTTCTCCCACGCCTACTGGCAGTGCGCCGCCAGGGACGCCAAAAAGCTGCGCACGGTGATCTTCTCCGCCCTGATGATTGCCGCCTGCGTCGTGCTGGCCCGGCTGGACTCCCTCCCCGTAGTAAACAACATCAAGGTCACCTGGGGGTTCCTGGCCCGGGCCCTGTGCGCCCTGGTGGGGGGCCCGGTGAACGCCCTGCTGTTCGGCGCGGTGGAGGACACGGTGAGCTACATGATGAAGCCGGACGGGGCCTACAACCCCTTCTATATGTTCACCACCATGCTGGGGGTGTTCACTTACGCCCTGTTTTTCTACCGGGCGGAGGTGACGGTGCTGCGGGTGTTCCTGGCCAAGCTGGCGACCAATATCCAAAACGTGTTCCTGGGCGGGCTGGGCACCTACCTGTTCTACTCCAGCAAGGGCTATTGGGCCATCGCGGGGGCCAGCGCAGTCAAGAACGCCATCATGCTCCCGGTGCAGATCCTCCTGCTGGTGCTGCTGTTCGGGGCGTTGCTGCCCGTGCTCCACCTCATGGGCTTCCTGCCGGATCAGGCGTCTCGGCTGAAGCTGTGGAAGCGTCCCGGCTGGCTGGGCGGAAAACAGAGCGGGGAGGAAGAAAACGCCGCCCCCTGGGAGGAGTGACGGCAGGTCCGCATAACCTGTGCCATGTCCGCATACCTTGCTTTAGAGGGTTCCGCGCCGCCGGTCGGGCGGGGCGGCACCCCGTGTATGGGGGGCGCGGGGGCCATGGCGTTTTTTTGGGAGCTGGGCGCTTTCCGGGGGGGCGGGCCGCTGCTGGGGGCGGTTGTGGGGGTGGGGCGGTGGGGCGGGGGGGGGGGGGCGCCGCGCCCCCCCTGCTCTGGGAGGAGCGGGGGACATGGCTTTTTTTGCGCAGCTGGGCGATTTCCTGTGGGGCGGGCCGCTGCTGGCGGCGTTTCTGGCGGTGGGGCTGTGGTACTCCTTCGCCACCGGGTTTTTCCCGCTGTTTGGCCTGCCCGTGTGGTGGAAAACCACCGTAGGCTCCCTGCTCCGCCGGAAAAAGGCGGCAGGGGAGGGGAGGGGTGTTACCCAGCTCCAGGCCCTGTCCACCGCCCTGGCCGCCACCATCGGCACCGGGTCCATCGCCGGGGTAGCCGCCGCCATCGTGTACGGCGGGCCGGGGGCGGTGTTCTGGATGTGGATCTCCGCCCTGCTGGGGATGGCGGTGAGCTGCGGGGAAAAGACCCTGGCGGTGCGCCACCGGGAGAAGGGGCCCGACGGCCGCTGGCGGGGCGGGCCCATGGAGTACATGAAAAACGGCCTGCGCCTGCCGGGGCTGGGCAGGCTGTTCGCCCTGTTCTGCGTGGCGGAGACGCTGGCGGGAGGGAACCTGGCCCAGGCCAACTCCATCGCCGCCTCCCTGTCCGCCGCCGGGGGGATGGACCGCCGGGTGGTAGGGGTGGTGCTGGCGGTGGTCTCCGCCCTGGTGCTGGCGGGGGGCATCAAGCGGATCGGGAAGCTGTGCGAGCTGCTGGTGCCCGCCATGGCCGCGCTGTTCATTGGGGGCGGGCTGGCGGTGATCGCCGCCCACTGGCAGGCGGTGCCGGAGGCGTTCCGGCAGATCGTGACCTACGCTTTCGCCCCCCGGGCGGCGGCGGGAGGGTACGCCATGGGCATAGCCCTGCGGTACGGGGCGGCCCGGGGGATCTTCACCAACGAGGCGGGACTGGGTATGTCCGCCATCGCCCACGCCTGCGCCGAGGTGGACGAACCTGCGGAGCAGGGGATGTGGGGCATCTTCGAGGTGTTTTTCGCCACCATGATCATCTGCACCGTCACCGCCCTGGTCATACTCACTTCCGGGGTGTATGACGCCGCCCGGATGCTCCCCCTGGTGGAGGCGGGGGCGGTGCCCGAGGGCATGGTGGGCGCGCCGCTGACGGTGGCGGGCTTCGCCACCCTGTTCGGGGAGGCGGGGGAGTGGATCGTGTCGGTGAGCCTGATCCTGTTCGCCTTCACCTCGCTGGTGGGGGCGGGGTATTACGGACGGCGGGGGCTGGAGACGCTGACCAGCTCCCGGCTGGCCCTGGGGCTGTACCGGCTGGCCTTCCCGGCCTGCGTGATCCTGGGGGCGGTGGGGGATGTGACGGCGGTGTGGCAGCTGGTGGACGTGTTCAACGGCCTGCTGCTGGCGGTGAACCTGCCCGCCCTGCTGCTGCTGTCGCCGGAGGCAGCGCACCTGCTGCGGACGTGGCTGGGAGGACGGCGGGAAGGGAAAAGAATGGAAAATTAGCCAAAAAATATTGACGGATTCAACAAATTGTTGTACAATATTTTTGCTGAATGGAGCGGCAGATCAACACTTAGAAAAAGAGGTGATCGGCATGGCTAAGCGGGGATTTCGCCTGAAGCTCATCGGAACAATTCTCATTCTGGCCTTCATCGCCGCTCTGTGCTGGCTGGGCATCTATGCCAGAAAACATTCCTACCCTTACTTGTTTGTAGACGGCAGCTACTACTATTTTGTGTATAACCGTTTGGTGGGCGAGCCGGGAAAGCAGCTGGGGACGGTAGAAAGGCAGACCGAGTATAACATATACCCATGGAGCGAGGCGTTCAATCAAGATCTGGACTCTAACATCCTCCCGGTGGGAACGCCTGTCTATGAAAACCCTGTTTATCCGGATTCTGTAATCGTCTACTGGGAAGAAAAAGGAAATTACTATAATTGCTATATCATAAAAGACGGCGTGTGTGTTGTCCCCGGAGAAGCCAGCCTGCCATGGGATTGAAATGGGAATGAAAAAGGTGCCCCGTCCGTATTTCGGACGGGGCACCTTTTTACGGCAGCAGGCCCTGGATCAAAATCACCAGCACCAGGATGGGCAGCACAAACTGGAACACGGGCTTCAGCCACCGGGGCATCTTGATCCCCTCCCCGGCGTTGGCCTCGGCCAGGTACTTGTCGAAGCCCCAGCCCCATTTGGTGACGCAGAACAGCAGGTACACCAGGGAGCCGATGGGCAGGAGCAGGTTGGACACCAGGAAGTCCTCGAAGTCCAGCACGTCCCGGCCCAGGATGCGCACCCCGCTCCACAGGTTGTTCCCCAGCACGCAGGGCAGGCTGGCCAGGAGGATGAACACGCAGTTGATCACGGCGGCCTTTTTCCGGCTCCAGCCGAAGTTGTCGATGGCGTTGGCCTGCAAATTCTCAAACACGGCGATGACGGTGGAGAAGCTGGCGAAGGTCATGAACAGGAAGAACAGCGCCCCCCACAGCCGCCCCCCGGCCATGCCCAGGAACACCTTGGGCAGGGTGTAGAAGATGAGGGACGGCCCCGCGTCCGGCTCCACCCCGAAGGAGAAGCAGGCGGGGAAGATGATCAGGCCCGCCATCAACGCCACAAAGGTGTCCAGCGAGCAGATGCGCACCGCCTCGCTGGTGAGGGTGTGATCCCGCTTCATGTAGCTTCCGAACACCTCCATGGCGGCGATGCCCAGGCTGAGGGTGAAAAACGCCTGATTCATGGCGGCGGTGATCACGCCGCCGATCCCCGCGTCCATGGCCCGTCCGAAGTCGGGCAGGAGGTAGAACTTCACGCCCTCCAGCCCCCCGGGCAGGGTGAGGGAGTGGACCGCCAGCACCGCGATGAGGCCCAGCAGTCCCAGCATCATCCACTTGGTGATCCGCTCCAGCCCGCTCTGGAGCTTAAAGCTGCACACCAGGAAGCCGCCCAGCACCGTGATGGCCATCCAGACAATCATTTCAACGGGGCTGGCCCGCATGGCGTCGAACACGCCGTCCACCGCCGCGCCCTCCAGCCCGTCGAACACGCCGCCGGCGAACTTGAAAAAGTAGCCCAGCATCCAGCCGGACACGGTGGTGTAGTACATCATCAGCAGGCAGCAGCCCGCCACGCAGAACCAGCCGTGGAGGTGCCACTTGCTGCCGGCGGGCTCCAGGGCCTTGTAGCCCAGCACCGCGCTTTTGCGGCTGGCCCGGCCCACCGCCAGCTCCATGGTGAGGACGGGCACACCCATCGCCACCAGGAACAGCAGGTAGAACAGCACGAACACCCCGCCGCCGTTCTGCCCGGTGACATAGGGGAACTTCCACACGTTGCCGATGCCCACCGCACACCCCGCGCTCACCAGCAGAAAGCCCAGCCGGGACTGGAAACGCTCCCGATCCATAAAAAACTCCCTTTCTTTTTGTAGAATCGATCTCTTTTCGATATGTTTTCCTATCATACCGAAATACCGCGGAAATGTCAAGGCAGGATTGGGCTGCTCTCTTTTCAGATTGGTGTTGCTGAAAGCGGATTTGCTGAACCATTCGTCAAAATATTCAAAGTGGGCAGTCATCCATTGGTGGATGACTGCCCGATAAACTGGAAGTTATTTACTTCTTATAGTGTAATCCAATATCTTTTCATTTTACATCCATCAACGTCTATGATTTTCTCAAAAACTCCACCATTTGCAATTATTACTTTTTCACTTGCTGCATTCTCACTATTACAAGTGACAAGAAGTTTTTCTATTCCCATTGATTTTGCATTTTGTATATTCAACCGAAGCATTTCCTTTGCATAACCTTTGCCGCGTTCAGAAGGACGCACTGAATACCCACAATGCCCTCCCCACGTCCCAAGAATAGGATGATTTATGTGATGACGCAAATCTATCACGCCTACAACTTTGCCATCTGTCTTGCGTACAGCTAAGTATGTATGAGAAGGAACAGCCGCTCCAGTATCACCACATGTTTCTTCACTTTTTCTAAGTTCACATATTTTTATCCACTCTTCAGAAGACTTACTTACATCAAGTGACATACAACCTGCAAATTGATCTTCGTTTTCTGCGTCGCATTCCAAAATTTCTTGACGAAATTTCCATATTTCATCTGCATACATCTGCTGAGGCTCTATGAATAAAATTTGATCCATTCTAATACTTCTCCTTAAATTGCCGGTTTGTTGAGCCAATTATAGCACAGGATGCTTGTCATATCAATGTTCCTCTGTAAAAATCGCTGGGGAGACATGGTTTGGGCTGCTTTTACAAAACAGGTTGATGTGATAAACGCTGTGTGCTATAATCAGTTGGACAAATCAGATGTTACGGGAGTGGTGAAATGGACAGACCTGTTACAACCTTGTTTATGCTGATGTCGGTTGACGGAAAAATCAGCACCGGCGCGTCGGACGATTTGGATGTGGACAAGGATTTTCCCCAAATCGCGGGGGTGAGAGAGGGCTTGCACCAATATTATGAGATAGAGCAGACCACCGATTTGTGGACGCTCAATTCCGGCCGGGTTCAGGCCAAAATCGGCGTCAATACGAAGGAAATGCCCAATAAATCGCCCGTATCCTTTGCAATCATTGACAACAGGCATTTGGACGGACATGGCGTGCGCTATTTGTGCGCGCTGTCAAAGGAGCTTGTACTGATTACATCCAATCGGGAGCATCCGGCGTTCAGCGCAGAGGAAAACAACATTCACATCATCTATCAGGAAAAGCTGTCGCTAAAAGACGCGCTGGCAAGGCTCAAATCGGAGTATGGCTGTGAGAGGCTGACCATACAAACCGGCGGAACGCTGAACGGCTTGTTTCTTCGGGAGAAGCTGTTTGATTATGTTGATATCGTCGTTGCCCCGGTTTTGATTGGCGGCAAAGATACCGCTACGTTAATAGATGGCAGATCCCTGCTTTCCAAACAGGAGCTGTCGGAGTTAGGTGCGCTGAAGCTGCGGGAATGCGTGGTTTTGGAAAACTCGTATCTGCGCTTGCGCTATCAGGTGATCAGCTGATAGGTTTTAAAGATGTGCCGGGCGGCTGTCCGCTTGAGCTGTTTTGACGAACACTGTAAAAGGGAGGAATTGTCATGGCCGGAGTATTTGACGAGGGTAAAATGCGGGAGGTGCTGAATCAGTGTGTGCCGGAGGGGGAGACGCTGACCGCTGGAATCCACGGCATTACGCTCCAGATCAACAAGAAGAAAACGTCCTATTTCGATGTGTATATCGGCCTCACCGCCCACTGCCTGCTGGTGGCGGAGTGTGAGGAGCGGGAATACTTAAACAATTTTTATCATATCCCCGATCTGCGGAAAACGGTGGCGGAGGACGTGGGAACGGTGTTCCCCCTGGCCGACATCCAGTTCTGCGTGATCAAGAAGGGGATGATGGGGGCGGTGAACTGCGCCATCACCCTGAAGGACGGCAGCTTCCTCAAGCTCCAGATGCCCAAGCGGGGCGGCCTGGGGGGCGGTATGCCCCGCCACGCCGAGTACCGGGAGAAGATCCTGGCCCGGCTGGAAAGCCTGCCCTGCGCCCACTGAGCCATAACGCCGCCACGCCGCCGTCCTGCTTGGACGGCGGCGTGTTTTCATGCGGCCCTACCCGTTCCAGGGGGCAAGGCCCTCCGGCCCCAGCTCCAGCACCCGGGTGCACACCTGCTCCAGGTACAGCCGGTCGTGGGACACGCTGATGATCGCGCCGGGGAACTGGGCCAGCACCTGGCGGATCACCGGGGCGGACAGGGGGGAGAAGTTCCGGGTGGGCTCGTCCAGCACCAGCACGTTGGCCCCGTTCAGCACCATGGACAAAAACAGCAGCTTGGCCCGCTGGCCCCCGGACAGGGCCGCCGCGGGGTGCTCCATCTCCTCCGCCTTGTACTTCATGCTGCCCAGCAACGTGCGGGCCCGGGTGATGTCGTCCTTGTGCCCGGAGGGGGCCAGCAGCTCCACCGGGGTCTTGTCCTCCAGCAGCAGCTCGTTGTAATTCTGGGGCATATAGGCCGCCCGGATATCCTCCCGGGACAGCAGCGTCTCCGCCGCCAGCTTCAGCAGGGTGGACTTGCCCGCGCCGTTGGCCCCCACGATGCCGAGATGCTCTGGGCCGTCCACCCACAGGCGGACGCTCCGGGCCAGCGTCCGTCCGCCCGCCGCCAGCTCCGGCAGATCCAGCCGCAGCACCGTCTTGCCCGTGGGCAGGGCAGATTTGGCCCCGTCGAAGGCAGTGAGGATGGCCTCCTCCCACTCAGGCAGGGCGGTCATGTTCTCTTTTTCCCGTTCATAGCGTCGCCCGATGGACAGTACCGTGTGCATTTTCGCTTTCATCAGTGCGGCGTTTTTAGGATCCTGCCGGGTGGCAGTAGCCAGCGCATGATCCATCTTGTCTCGGATCTGACGGTATTTGGCCATTTTTGTGCCGTACTCCGCCCGTTCCTTCCGGGCCACCTGCTCCTGGCGGGCAAAGCCCGCCGCCCGCTGCTCCACGTACTGGACGTATCCCGTCCGGGCCACGGTACACCGGGGGGCGGTGCGCCGCCGCAGCCGCTCCAGATGGATGATCACGTTGGCGGTGTGCTCCAGCAGGGGCTCGTCGTGGGAGATATAGAGCACCGGAACCTTACAGCCCAGCAGAAAGCCCTCCAGCCACCCCAGCGTGGCCACGTCCAGGTCGTTGGACGGCTCGTCCAGCAGCAGCACGTCCGGCTCGTCCAGCAGGAGCAGGGCCAGCCGCAGCTTGACCCGCTCGCCGCCGGACAGGGTGGACATGGGGCGGTCGTCCCAGAACAGCCCGGCGTCCAGCCCCACCTGGCGGGCGGCCCGGTCCAGGGCCTTGGGGTCGGCCCCCTCAAAGGCGGGGACGCCCTGGCAGAAGGCCCACACCGGAAGGGCCAGCTCGTCCGGGGACAGCTCCTGGGCCAGAAAGCCCTTCCGAAGCCCCTGGTCCACGATCTCCCCGCTCCACTCGGCGTAAGGCTCCACCGACGCCGGGTCATACAGCAGGCGCAGCAGGGTGGACTTGCCGTTCCCCTCCTCGCCGATAACGGCGGCCCGGTCGCCGGGGGAGAGGGTGAAGGACAGCCCTTCAATCAGGGTGGTGAGATCCTTTTTATGGGTGACAGTGAGGTTTTTCACCTGAAACATACGCATCTTCCTTTCCGCACAAAAAATCCGCCTTTCACAGCGGAAAGGCGGATCACATGACAAAAAGGCAGGGACACAGCGTGCCTGAGACACGCCGACCCCGGTCAAGCAAGCCGCCCTTCCCGCCATGAGAAAACCGATCCATGAGGCATGGATCTCCGTTATCAATCACAGCTTGAAGTTCAACTTACTTGTTGCGCATCTTTTCACCCTTTTCAAATTGATGGGGCCAGTATACCACAGGACGGGGCGGCTGTCAACCGTCCCCTTCCCGCCCGCAGTTTTCCTCCAGCCGCTCCAGGAGGGCGGCCAGCGCGGCCCAGTCCTCCGGCGAGACGCCCTGGGAGAGCTGCCGCTGGAAGTCCAGGTGGGCCCGGTCGATGATCCGGCGCATCTCCTCACCCCCATCGGTGAGGAACAGGCGGTACTGGCGGCGGTCCCCCGGGTCCTGCTCCCGGCGCAGGTGGCCCAGCTCCTCCAGCCGCCGGGCCCCCCGGGCCACGCTGGCCTTGTCCAGGGCGAAGAAGGCCACCACGTCCTCCTGGCTGGCCCCGGGATGCCGGCCTGCGTAAAGGACAATCAGGTGCATGACGCCCACGTACCCGTTGGGGTTGAGGACGGTGCGGCGCAGGGTCTTGATCCGCTGGCGGTTGATCCGAAGCAGGCTGGACAGCACGGGATCGGTCACGGGGTCTCACCTCCGGACAGGGCGGAGCCTTCTATGGCCTGGGCGTCCGCCGCGGCCTGTATACGGGCCTTCACCCGGCGGATCAGGGGCACCGCCAGCAGCAGGGTCAGCACGTCCGCCACCGCCTGGACGGCGGCCACACCGTTGGTTCCCCACAGCCACGCCATGGGGTAGACAATGGGCAGGAAGCAGGTGCCCTGCCGGGAGGTGGACAGCAGCAGCGCGCCCCGGGCGTTGCCCAGCCCCGCGCAGAACATATTGACCACCGCCACCCAGCCGTGTATGGGCAGGGCGAGGCATTGCAGGCGGATGCACAGCGCGCCCACCGCCAGCATTTCGGCGGACTGGTCGGACTTGGCGAACAGCCCGATGAGGGAATCGGCCAGCGCGGCCAGGGTCAGCCCCATGGCCAGCGCGCCCAGGATGGCGGCGCGGGAGGCAAAGCGGTAGCTCTCCTTCACCCGGTCGTACCGTCTGGCCCCCCAGTTGAAGCCCGCCACGGGCTGGAACCCGGTGCCGAAGCCCAGGATCACGCCGAAGGGGAACATCATCACCTTGGTGGACACGCCCACGCCCGCCAGCACCGCGTCGGAGATCTGCCCCGCGATGTTGTTCAGCACGATGGCGGACACCACCGCCAGCCCGGAGCGGAACATGGAGGAGGAGCCGACGGTGACTACCTGGGTGACAATATCCTTGGTGGGCCGGAATTTGCGGATGGTCAGATGGAGGACGCTGCGCCGGGTGAGGTAGGGGAACACCAGGATGGCGAAGCTCACCAGCTTGGAGATGGCGGTGGCCAGGGACGCGCCCTTTACCCCCATGTTCAGCTCGAAGATGAAGATGGGGTCCAGGAAGCAGTTGAGGATGCCGCCGAAGCCCATGCCCACCATGGACAGCAGCGCGCTGCCCTCCGCCCGGAGGCATTGGTTCATCACAAAGTTCGCCGCCATGAAGGGGGCCACCAGCAGCACATAGGTGGCGTATTCCACGGCGAACTGCTCGCAGGTGTCGGTGGCCCCCAGCAGCCGCACCATGGGGTGCAGGAAGGTCACCCCCAGCAGGGTGACGATGCCGCCGAAGATCATGGCGGTGAAGAAGGCGGTGGACAGCACCTGGTTGGCCTTGTCCTTCTCCTTGGCCCCCAGCAGCCGGGAGATGTAGCTGGCGGCCCCCACCGCCAGCATGGAGCCTGCCATCATGATGATCTGGTCCAGGGAGGCGTTGACGCTGATGGCGGCCTGCGCGCTCTCCCCCAGGTCGCTGACGAAATAGGTGTCCGCCAGATTGTAGATGGATGTGATCAAAAAGGAGATGATGGAGGGCAGGGCCATTTTGGTGATCACCCGGGGGAGGGAGCCCCGGAGCATCATGTCCTCCCGCTGCTGCTGTCTTGTCTGATCTGTGTCTGCCATGGGACGAAAGCCTCCGTTTTCGTTTCAGTTGTAACTGTTTCATATGATACCTTTAAATCCTGTCCTTGTCAAGGGACGAAAAAAACGGGCCGGATCGGTGAGATCCGGCCTGCGTACAGAGGACTATTCCTTCAGGCGGGACACCATTCTGCCGATGTACCCGCCGTCGATGACCTTGAACCGGTCCTCCGGCGGGTAGAGGCAGCCGCCGTAGAAGATGGCCCGGTTGTTCCGGGTGGAGGGGTCGGCCATCTCCCGGTGGGCGGCCAGGTGGATCTGACCGCACCCGGTTTCTGTGATGATCCGGTCCATGTTCCGGGCGGTGATCCCCGCCCCGGGGAGGATCTCAATGCGCCCCGCGGCGTAGGCGATCATGTCCCGCACGGTGTCCGTGCCCAAGGACACGTCCGGCTCCTGCCCGCTGGTCAGCACGCGGGTGATGCCCAGCTTGATGAGCTGATCCAACGCCGCCCGCCAGTCCGGCACCACGTCGATGGCCCGGTGGAACACGCTCTCCTTCCCTGCGGCCTGGGCCAGCTCTGCCAGCACGCGGGTGCGCTCCCCGTCCAGGGTGCCGTCCTCGTGGAGGAAGCCGAACACCAGCCCGTCCGCCCCATGGGCCAGCAGCAGCTTGGCGTCCTCCACCGCCGTGGCGAACTCCGCCTCCGTGTAGTGGAAGCCACCCTCCCGGGGCCGCACCATGGCCATGATCCGCATACCCGTCTCCCGCTTGGCCACGATCAGCTCCCCCAGGGTGGGGGTCAGGCCCCCGTGGA
>ERZ779631.304-NODE-304-length-18146-cov-8.620253_pt1 | contig 18146 bp, 17 predicted proteins | sample MGYA00514193_ERZ779631 | MGnify/ENA primary metagenome ERZ779631 (study PRJEB29562, sample SAMEA4376710) | mouse gut metagenome | isolation source: Cecum | study: EMG produced TPA metagenomics assembly of the A DSS colitis mouse model was used to assess the...
CACGCGGAATACTGGCATGGTTCTCCGCTCCTTTCGGTGTCTGGACATGAAAAAACGCCGCAGATTTTGGAAACCTACGGCGCAGAAAATCCCCCACTTAAAAACGCCATATCAAGGCTTGTCCAACCTTGCTACGGCGTTTTTGGTGTAATTATAGGGGCTGTTTAATTGTCTTTAAGATGTGTGAAATTCGCATGATTTCAGGGATTACCCTTGTTGTGCATATATTGACGGCTCTACAGGACCCGTCGGGCCCACCGCACCCGCAGCGCCGGCGGGGCCCATTGCTCCTGTCGCGCCTGTCGCGCCCGTCGCACCAGCGGGACCCACCGGGCCCGTGGGACCCATCGGTCCCATCGCACCCGCCGTACCCGCAGGACCCGTGGCGCCCGTCATCCCCGCGGGGCCCATGGGCCCCATGGGCCCTACGGGTCCCATCGGCCCCATAGGACCGGCGGGACCGGGCAGTCCGCGGGGCCCCCTGGGCCCCTGGGGGCCGGGCACACAGCAGACGCCGGCGCTTCCGCAGGAGCCCTCGCAGGAGCTCCCGCAGCCGCAGGGATCATGCTCGTAACAGTTGTATCTCATAGGGAAAACATCCTCCCTGTATCGCACTCCCGCGGCCCTCATGCCGCGGGGGATCGGGCGCGCAGGCCGCCGTCTGCGGAACCTCGCGCCCGATCTATCCTATGCGCCGGGATGTCCCGGGGTGCTTGCTTTACCACAGCATTCTCCTCTGCGCCAGCTCCCGCAGCTCCTCCCGCACGGTGGCGGGCGGCAGGACAGCCTCCCTCCCTGTCTCCGCTCTTTTCTTCCTCCGAACAAGCCGCTTTTTCATACCGCAGCCTCCTTTCCTTCTTTGCCTATAGAACGCTCTGCGGGCCCAAATTGTCCATTTATGTGAAAACTTTTTTCGTTTCTCCCCTATTTGGTTTGACGGACCCGCCGTCCCCATGGTATGATAGACAAAAACTACCGGAAGGGAGGGGAGGCCTGTGACGCGTCCCAGAATCCACGTGGGCCTGCGCACGGTCAAGACCGCCGCCGCCATCATCACCGCCATGGTCATTGTGGACCTGTACGGGGCCACCAGCTCCCGGCTGATCTTCGCCATGCTGGGGGCCATGGCGGCGGTACAGCCCACCTTCAAGGAGTCCGTGGAGACCTGCCTCTTCCAGATCATCGGGGTGGCCATGGGGGCCCTGGCGGGGGTGGTGCTGCTGGCCCTGCCCATCAGCCATCTGACGGCGGTGGGCGTGGGGGTGGTGGGGCTCATCGTCCTCTACAACATGCTCCACATCACCGCCTCCCCCTCCCTGCCCTGCTTCATCCTGGTGATGCTCTGCACCGACGCGGAGATGGCCCCCATCGGCTACGCCCTGGGCCGCATCTGGGACACCGCCATCGGCCTGGGGGTGGGGATGCTCATCAACATGCTGGTCTTCCCCTACGACAACAGCCGGAAGATCCGCGCCACGGTGGCCGGCCTGGACCGGGACCTGCTCCTCTTTTTGGAGGACATGTTCGACGGGGACAGCCATCTGCCGGACGCCGACGGCATGCTCCGGACCATCGCCGGCCTGGAGCAGCAGCTGGCCCTCTTCGCCAACCAGCGCCTGATCCTCCACCTGCGCCGGCAGAAGCGGCAGCTGGAGCAGTACCGCCTCTGCGAGCGCAGGGCCCGGGAGCTGGTAAGCCATCTGGAGGTCCTCTCCCAGCTGGAGACCCCCGGACGGCTCAGCCCGGAGAACCGGAAGCGGCTGACGGGCTGCGGCGCGTCCATTCTGGACCAGCGGGAACTGAACTCCGTCATGGAGCTGGACGTGGTGACCAACTACCACGTCTCCCGGATTCTCTCCCTCCGCCGCGAGCTGCTGGAGGTGCTGGAGGAGAGCTGAACCTCCGCCGGGATTTTGGAGGGGGCCCCGGCCGGGGCCCCCTCTCCGTCCCTCTCACCGCCCGCTTGCGCCTCCCCATCTCCCACTGGGGCAAACCGCCTTGCAATCTCCCGCCCCTCTGCTACAATGGTCCTGAAAGGAGGGACGTCATGAAGATCACACTCAACCAGGACCCGTCCTTCTCCGAGACGGAGGTCATCATCAACTGCCCCCAGCCGGACGAGGACATTCTGCGCCTGGTGGCCATGCTCCGGATCCACCAAAAGAAGCTGGTGGGCATCCTGGACGGGGAGCGCCGCCTGCTGGACGTAAAGGACATCCTTTACATCGACACCGCCGACAAGCGGACCTTCCTCTACACCGGCAAGGCCGTCTACGAGTCCGCCCTGCGGCTCTACGAGCTGGAGGACAGCCTCCGGGAGCTGGACTTTCTTCGGGCAGGCCGGTCCGTCATCGTCAACTTCCGGCGGATCCAGGCCATCCGCCCGGAGCTGGGGGGCCGGCTTCTGGTCACCATGGACAACGGAGAGCAGGTGTACGTCTCCCGCCAGTACGCCGGCGACATGAAGGAAAAACTGCGGGAATTGGAAAGGAGTATCTTACGATGAAACAGTTCTTAAACGGCGTAGTCCAGTGGAAGACCTCCACGTGCCTCATCTTCACCGCCTCCATGTTCATCTACCTGACGATGAGCCTGCTGTTTGACAACAGCCAGGTCTCCACCGCCCTGCTGTGGACCCTGTTCTGGGTCTGCGCGGGTGCGGCGCTGCTCCAGGGGGTGTGCTTCTCCACCTGGATTTTCAAGAAAATGCGGTACACCTGGCGCAGCCTGCTGTTTGTGGCCCTCTTCCTGCCGGCGCTGACCCTGGCGGCCTGGAAGGGCGCGTGGTTCCCCATGGAGAGGGCGGAGGCCTGGATCATGTTTGTGGGCATCTTCTTTCTGATCTTCATCGGCATGACCATCGGCTTTGACGTCTACTTCCGCATCACCGGCCGCAAGTACGACGGCCTCATGGGCCAGTACCGGAAGCAGACGGAGGACAGAGAATCCCCCTGACCCACCGGCCGCAGCGGCATACGCCGCTGCGGCTTTTCCTCTTTTGCGCGCCGCCGCAAATTTGCCTGTTCCCATCCCCGCAGATCTGTGGTACAATCACAGCGTACTATTTTAAGCGTACTATTTTAAATGTAAAGGAGGCGCTGCCATGCTGCGTCCCAAGGAAGTCGTCCAGCTGTGGGTGGCCGCGTTCAACGCCGGCGACGCGGACGCCATCGCCGCTCTCTACCATGCCGACGCGGTCAATCACCAGGTGTCCAACGCCCCGGTAACCGGCAGAGCTGCCATCCGGCAGATGTTCACAGAGGAGTTTTCCTCCGCGAAGATGGTCTGTATCACGGAAAATCTCTTCGAGGACGGCCAGTGGGCCATCCTGGAGTGGCGCGACCCTCTGGGTCTGCGCGGGTGCGGCTTCTTCCAGGTGGTGAACGAAAAGATCCTCTTCCAGCGGGGCTATTGGGACAAGCTGTCCTTCCTGAAACAGCACGGCCTCCCCATCGAATAGCTCCTCCGCCCCCCTCTTCGCCGCCGGAAATTGTCCGGCGGCGAAACCATGACTTGACAACTGGGAACGATGCCCTTATTATAAGAGGAACCGGAGAACACCACCCGCGGGCACTTCGCCCGCCCCAGAGGAGGCCCCCATGGCAGAACGCATCACCAGCCGCGCCAACCCCCTGTGCGCCCATTTCCGCAAGCTGGCCTCCTCCCGCGCCTACCGCCAGGAGGCCGGGGAGTTCCTGTGCGACAGCCCCAAGCTCCTCCGGGAGGCCTGCCTGTGGGGCGCGCCCGTCCGCACGGTGCTGCACACCCCCGGCGTCCCCCTGCCGGACCTGGACGGCGCGGACGTGCGGGAGGTCAGCGAGAGCGTCATGGCCGCCGTCAGCCCCATGGAGACCCCCCAGGGGGTGGTCTTCACCTGCGCCATGACCCCGCCCCCCCTGCCCACCTGCCTGGAGCCGGGCCGCTACCTGGTGCTGGACGGCATCCAGGACCCCGGCAACACGGGGACCATTCTGCGCACGGCGGACGCCTTTGACTGCCGGGCCGTGTTTCTCCTCCCCGGCTGCGCCGACCTCTACAGCCCCAAGACGCTGCGCTCCGCCATGGGCGCCCACTTCCGGTCGGCCCAGTGGTCCTGCACTCTGGAGGACGCCGCCGCCCTTTTCCGCGCAGCGGGCGTCCCCCTCTACGCCGCCGCCCTGGGGCCGGACACGGCGGACGTGCGCCGCGTGGACCTGACAAGCGCCGCCCTCGTCATCGGCAGCGAGGGGCGGGGGGTCTCCCCCCAGGCCCTGGCCGCCTGCCAGGGGACGGTGCAAATTCCCATGTCTGGCCGCTGCGAGTCCCTCAACGCCGCCGTAGCCGCCGCCGTCCTCCTGTGGGAGGGCTGGCGGCAGACATAGGCGGCCGTACCGCCCACCCCCGCGGAGAAAGGAGGCCCCATGGCGTCGTTAAAGTACTGGCTCTGGCTGACGGGACGCAAGCTCAGCGGTCCTCTGAAGCTGGCCCTGCTGGATCGTTTTGGCGAGCCGGACCGGATTTACTACGGAGAAAAAGAGGAATACTCCCTCATAGAGGGCATCACCCGCGCCGCCGTGGCCTCCCTGGAGGACAAATCCATGGACGAGGCCAACCGGATTCTGGGGGACTGCCAGCGCCTGGGCCTGCGCATTCTCACCCTCCGGGACGCGGAATACCCCGAGCGCCTGCGCACCGTCTACAATCCGCCCCTGCTGCTGTACATCCAGGGACGGCTGCCCCTCTTCGACGAGGAGGTGGCCGTGGCCATGGTGGGCAGCCGGAAGGCCTCGCCCTACGCCCTGGAGATGGGGGAGAAGCTGGCCTTCCAGATGGCGGGCCTGGGGGCGGTGATCGTCTCCGGCCTGGCTGCGGGAGGGGACGCCGCCGCCCATCGGGGCGCTCTCCGGGCCGGTGGCTTCACTGCCGCAGTCATCGGCGGCGGCCACGACATCCTCTACCCCCGGGAGAACCGCCGGCTCTACGAGGACATCGGCGCCCGGGGCGTCATCCTCTCCGAGTACCCGCCGGGCACGGAGCACATGGGCCGCCACTTCCCCGTCCGCAACCGGATCATCAGCGGCCTGAGCCTGGGTGTGGTGGTCACCGAGGCCCCGGAGCAGAGCGGCGCCCTCATCACCGCCAGCCGCGCCCTGGACCAGGGGCGGGACGTGTTCGTCCTGCCGGGCCAGGCCGGGGACTGGCACTGCGCGGGCAGCAACCGGCTCCTCCGGGACGGCGCGGGCCCCGCCATGGACGCCTGGGACGTGCTGGGCCACTACGCGGAGCGCTTTCCCCACAAGCTGCGGCAGCTGCGGGTGGAGGAACCCCGGCGCTTTGGCGGCGCGCCGGCCCAGCCGCCCCAAAAGGAGCGCCCCGCCGCCGAACCCCCTGCGCCCGCCCTGCCGGTGCTGCGCCTGGACGATGACCACGGCCTCACGGACGACCAGCTGCGCATCGTCAAGGCCCTCCGGGGCCGGACGGTCCAGGTGGACGACCTCATTGATGAGACCCAGATTCCCGCGCGGCGGGTCCTCTCCGCCCTGACCATGCTCACCTTGGATAAAATCGTGACCCAGGAGAGCGGCAAGCGCTTCTCCCTGGCGGTCACGCTGCAATAGATCCCATCTGCGACCGGGGGTCTCCCCCCGTCCCGCATTCATTCTAAAACGTTGGGGACCGCCCGCCCTCTCGGGGGGCCCGGTCCCGGCGGCGCGCGCGCCGCCCAGGAGGAAACCATGGCAAAATCGAGCCTCGTGATCGTTGAGTCTCCCGCCAAAGCGAAAACTATTGGCAAGTATCTGGGTCCCGGCTACCAGGTGAAGGCCTGCATGGGCCACCTGCGGGACCTGCCCAAGAGCACTCTGGGCGTGGACCTGGAGCACGACTTTGAACCAAACTACCGCCCTATCAAGGGCAAAGAGGACATCATCAGCGACCTGAAAAAATCCGCCAAGGCCTCGGATCTGGTCTACCTGGCCACCGACCCGGACCGGGAGGGGGAGGCCATCAGCTGGCACCTGAAGGAGCTCCTGGGCCTGAGCGATGAGAAGGCCCGGCGGGTCACCTTCAACGAGATCACCAAGCGGGTGGTCAGCGAGTCCATCGCCGCCCCCCGGGAGATCGACCAGGGACTGGTGGACGCCCAGCAGGCCCGGCGGATCCTGGACCGGATCGTGGGCTACCAGCTCTCCCCCCTGCTGTGGAAGAAGATCCGCCGGGGCCTGTCCGCCGGCCGTGTCCAGTCCGTGGCCACCCGGATGGTCTGCGAGCGGGAGCACGAGATCGCCGCCTTCCAGCCCCAGGAGTACTGGTCCCTGGACGCCCGCCTGACCACCGACGGCACGGAGAAAAACACCTTCCTGGCCCGGTACCACGGGGAGAACGGGAAGAAGCGGGAGCTCCACTCCGCCCAGGAGGTGGAGGCGGTGGTGGAGGCGGTGAAAAACGCCGTCTTCACCGTCAAGACCGTCAAGCGCCAGGACAAGCAGCGCTCCCCCTCCCCCCCCTTCACCACCTCCACCCTCCAGCAGGAGGCCAGCCGGAAGCTGTCCATGACCCCCCGGCGGACCATGGCCATCGCCCAGCAGCTCTACGAGGGCGTGGACGTCTCCGGGGAGGGCGCCGTGGGCCTGATCACCTATATGCGTACCGACTCCCTGCGCCTGAGCGACGAAGCCCTGTCCGCCGTGCGGAGCTTCATCCAGGGGCGCTACGGCCAGGGCTACTGCCCCGGCAGCTCCCGGATCTACAAGACCAAGGCCGGGGCCCAGGACGCCCATGAGGCCATCCGCCCCAGCGATGTGAACCTCACCCCCGAGCGGGTGAAAGGCGATCTGACCCAGGAGCAGTACCGCCTCTACCGCCTCATCTGGAGCCGGTTTGTGGCCTGCCAGATGACCAACGCGGTCTTTGACAGCGTCTCCATCGAGGCCGAGGCCGCCGGCCACGGCTTCCGGGCCTCCGCCAGCAATCTGAAGTTCTCCGGCTTTACCGCCGTATACGAGGAGGGCAGGGACGACGACCGGGAGAAGGAGGACAAGGACTCCAGCCTTCCCCCCCTGACGGAGGGCCAGCAGCTGGAGAACCGGGGCTTCGCGCCGGACCAGCACTTCACCCAGCCCCCGCCCCGGTACACCGACGCCTCCCTCATCCGGGCCATGGAGGAAAACGGCATCGGCCGCCCCTCCACCTACGCCCCCACGGTCAGCACCATCCTGGACCGGGAATACGTGGTGAAAGACGGCAAGTATCTGCGCACCACCCCCCTGGGGGAGGTGGTCAACGGCCTCATGGAGGACAAATTCGGCGACATCGTGGACGCCAGTTTCACCGCCCACATGGAGGAGGAGCTGGACAGCGTGGAGGGCGGCGGCAAGGCCTGGCGGGACCTGCTCCACGAGTTCTACGCCCCCTTCAAGGCGGAGCTGGAGAAGGCGGAGCACGACCTGGAGGGCGTGCGCCTGAAGGTGCCCGCCGAGGAGAGCGACGAGGTCTGCGAGCTCTGCGGCCGGCAGCTGGTCATAAAAAGCGGCCGTTTCGGCCGGTTTCTGGCCTGTCCGGGGTACCCGGAGTGCACCTTCACCATGCCCCTTGTGGTGGCCATGCCCGGCCGCTGCCCCAAGTGCGGGGACCGGATTATGAAGCGCACGGGCACCAGCAAGCGCACCAACAAGCAGTACACCTACTACTGCTGCGAGCACATGAACAGCCGGGATGAGAGCGCCCGGTGCGATTTTATGACCTGGGACGTGCCGGTGGAGAACGACTGCCCCGAGTGCGGCCAGACCATGTTCAAGAAGTCCGGCAAGGGCTTCCGGCGGCCCTTCTGCATCAACGAGGCCTGCAAGAACTTCACCCCCGAGGAGAAGCGGGGCGGCTGGCGGCCCAAGCCCGCAGAGCCCGGCGCCGAGCCCCCGGCGGAGGAACCGCCGGCGGAGCCTGCGGCAAAGAAGAGCGCCGCCAAGAAGAGCGCCCCGGCGAAGAAGCCCGCCGCGAAAAAAGCGGCATCTCCCGCCAGGAAAGCGCCCGCCAGGAAGCCCGCCGCGAAAAAAGCCCCCGCCAAAAAGGCGGCGGAGTAGTCCCGCTACACCCGCGACAGCTCCAGCCCCACCGACAGCCCGGCCTGAAACATGGCCTCCAGCTCCATGGACTGCAGGAGCTGGGCATCCCTCTGAAAGTCCTCCCAGGCCTGCAGCCCGTCCGGCCGCAGCAGGGCGGCGACCCGCTCCCTCTGCCGGTCCAGGAGCCCGCAAAGCTCCTCGTACTCCCCTCCTGTCAGGAGGGCGGGCGCACGGGTCTTCTGGGCGTGTTCGCAGAGCGTTTGAAGCAACGTTGTCATTGTAGTCATCCTCCGATAGTAAGTATATCTTCATATATACACGAAGTAAAACTGTTTGTCAAGAGGGCCGCATGGAAATTTTTGCGCAACGATTAAAAGAACTCCGCAACAGCCGCCGCATCTACCAACGCGAAATGGCAGATTATCTGGGACTGACCCTGCGCGGCTACCAATGCTATGAATCCGGCGCAAATTATCCGGATGTGCGCGGATTAATTAAATTGGCGGATTATTTTGATGTTTCTTTAGATTATTTGGTAGGACGTTCAGATACAAAAGAGAAGCAAGCATGAATGCAGGAGGGCGGGCGCGCGGGTCTTCTGGGCGTGTTCGCAGAGCGTTTGAAGCAGCGTTGTCATAAAAATCACCCCTTTTAAATTTTACCAAATGGAACAATTCGAATTATAATTGTTCCATTTGGTATTGTCAAGCCCTTTGGAGAAAATATGTCAAATTTACCAGAGAGAATGCTGTCCCTGCGGAAGAGCCGCGGCTTAAAGCAGGAAAATGCTGCGGAGCTGTGCGGCCTCAGCTATATGTCCTACCGCCGCTACGAGACCGGCGAACGGGAACCAACCGTATCATCTTTATGGAAAATTGCGGATTTCTACGGGGTTTCTGTAGATTATTTGATTGGACGGTCTGATATACGATGAATGTAACAGTAATCGGCGCCGGCCTGGCCGGCTGTGAGGCGGCCTGGCAGCTGGCCCAGCGGGGCATCGACGTGACCCTCTGCGAGATGAAGCCCCGGAAGATGACCCCCGCCCACCACTCCCCCGACTTCGCGGAGCTGGTCTGCTCCAACTCCCTGCGGGGCGCGGGGCTGGAGAACGCGCCGGGCCTCCTCAAGGAGGAACTGCGCCGCCTGGGGAGCCTCATTCTCCAGGCGGCGGACGCCACCCGCGTGGAGGCCGGCGGGGCCCTGGCGGTGGACCGCTCCCGGTTCGCCGGATACGTAACGGCGGCCGTCCGCGCCCACCGGCGCATCACCGTCGCGGAGGGGGAGGTCACGGAGCTCCCGGCGGGGGAGGTGCTGGCGGCCACCGGCCCGCTCACCAGCGAGGCCCTGGCGGAGCGCCTGGCCGCCCTCACCGGCGAGGGGGCCGGCTCCCTCTACTTCTACGACGCCGCCGCCCCCCTGGTGAGCTTTGAGAGCGTCGACATGACCAAGGCCTGGTTCGCCTCCCGGTACGACAAGGGCACGGCGGACTACATCAACTGCGCCATGACCGAGGAGGAGTACCGCACCTTCTGGCGGGAGCTGTGCGCCGCCCAGGAGGCGGAGGTCCACGGCTTTGAGGACAAAAACGTCTTCGAGGGCTGCATGCCCGTGGAGGTCATGGCCCGGCGGGGGGAGGACACCCTGCGCTACGGCCCCCTGAAGCCCAAGGGCCTTTTGGACCCCGCCACCGGCCGGGAGCCCTACGCCGTGGTCCAGCTGCGCCGGGACAACCTCGAGGGCTCCGTCTACAACCTGGTGGGCTTCCAGACCCACCTGAAGTTCGCCGAGCAGAAGCGGGTCTTCTCCCTGATCCCCGCCCTGGCCCGCGCGGAGTACCTCCGCTACGGGGTGATGCACCGCAACACCTATCTGGACTCCCCCCGGCTTCTGAACCGGTACTACCAGCTCAAAAGCGACCCCCGCCTCACCTTCGCCGGCCAGATGACCGGGGTGGAGGGCTACGTGGAGAGCACCGCCTCCGGCTTTCTGGCGGGGGTGGAGCTGGCCCGGCGGCTGGAGGGCCTGCCCCCCGTGGACTTCCCCCGGGAGACGGCCCTGGGGGCCCTGGCGCTGTACGTGTCCGACGGGAGCGTCGCCCGGTTCCAGCCCATGAACATCAATTTCGGCATCATCACCCCCCTGGGACAGCGGGTGCGGGGCAAGCGGGCCAAGAACCTGGCCCTCTCCCAGCGGTCCCTGGAAATCATCGACGGACTGCGTGAGGCGGTCCTGTCCGACACGCGGCCCGCCGGGGAAGGCGGAGAGAGGAGGGCGCAGATTTGAAGATCATTGTAGACGCCATGGGCGGGGACAACGCCCCCCTGGAGATTGTCCGCGGGGCCCTCCGGGCGGCCCAGGCCCGTCCGGAGCTGGAGCTTGTCCTGACAGGCCGGGAGCCGGAGGTCCGCGCCGCGGCGGAGCAGTGCGGCGGCCTGGGCCCCCGCGTGACCGTGGTCCACGCCTCCCAGGTCATCGACATGCACGACGACCCCGCCACCGCCTTTAAAGTAAAAAAGGATTCCTCCATGACCGTGGGTCTCACCCTGCTGCGGGACGGCCAGGGGGACGCCTTCGTCTCCGCCGGCAGCACCGGGGCCCTGCTCAGCGCCGGCACCCTGATTGTCAAGCGCATCCGGGGCATCCGCCGGGCGGCCATGGCCCCCCTGGTCCCCACCGCCGGCCAGGGCCTGGTGCTGGTGGACTGCGGGGCCAACGCCGAGTGCACGCCGGAGTATCTGGTGCAGTTCGCCTACCTGGGCAGCTTCTACGCCGCCAGGGTCCTGGGCCGGGAGCGGCCCCGCGTGGGCCTTCTGAACATCGGCAGCGAGGCCTCCAAGGGCGACCGGCTGCGCCTGGAGACCTACCCCCTGCTCCAGGCCGCCGGCGAGGCGGGCCGCCTCCACTTTATCGGCAACATTGAGGCCAAGGAGGCGGTAAAGGGCGGCTGCGACGTGGTGGTGGCCGACGGCTTCTCAGGCAACGTGATGCTCAAGAGCATCGAGGGTACCGGCTCCTTCCTGGGGAAGGAGCTCAAGGGCATGTTTCTGAAGAATCTGGGGACCAAAGTGGCGGCCCTGCTGGTCAAAAGCGGCCTGGACGCCTTCAGGGACCGCCTCAACCCGGACACCGTGGGGGGCACCCCCTTCCTGGGCCTTCAAAAGACGGTGATCAAGGCCCACGGCTCCAGCGGGGCCCGGGCCATTGAGAACGCCATTTACCAGGCCGTTCGGGCCGTGGAGGCAGATCTCCCCGGAGAGATCCAGCGAAACATCCAGTGGATGCGGGTGGAACTGTGAAAAACCGTAAGAAATCCCGTTCAGCCTATTGACAGGCCGGTCGAAAAGTTTTATCATAAAATCCGCGATTCCCTTGGGAAAGGAGGAGGATAGTACATGCAGGATATTTTCGAGCGTATGCAGAAAATCATTGCCGACCAGTTCTCTGTGGAGCAGGACGAAATTACCACGGAAACGGCCTTTGAAGAGGATCTGGGCGCCGATTCCGTGGACCTGGTTGAGCTGGTCATGAGTATGGAAGAGGAGTTCGACATCGGCGAGGTGCAGGAGGAGGAGCTGACAAATCTGTCCACTGTCGGCGACTGCGTTAATTTCCTGACAAATAAGCTGGACCTCTGAGCAAATACGACGATGCATGTGAGGAGGGTCTCGCCATGTGGGCGCGCGGCGTCCGGCAGGTGGGGCCCTCCCTTTTGAGAGGAGGGAGCGAATGGAAACTCTGGAAAAAAAATTGGGATACGCCTTTGAAAACCGCCAGCTTCTGGAGGAGGCGCTCAACCACAGCTCCTACGCCAACGAGCACCGGGGCGGCCTGGGCAGCAACGAGCGCCTGGAGTTCCTGGGGGACAGCGTGCTGGGCTTTGTGGCGGCGGAGTTCCTGTTCAAGCGGTACGCCGGCCTGCCGGAGGGGGATCTGACCCGGATGCGGGCGGGTCTGGTGTGCGAGCAGAGCCTGTACGAGGTGGCCAAGGAGCTGGATCTGGGCAGCTACCTGAAGCTGGGCCGGGGCGAGGAGGCCGGGGGCGGCCGGGAGCGGCAGTCCATCCTGGCGGACGCGGTGGAGGCGGTTTTCGCCGCCGTGTACCTGGACGGGGGCATCGAGCGGGCCCGGTCCCTCATTGAGCGCGTTTTGCTCAGCCAGGCCCCCGCCGCCGAGGAGCGCCGGGACTACAAGACCACCCTGCAGGAGGTGGTCCAGCGCAGGAGCGGCCAGGTGCTGACCTACCACATGGTCTCCCAGAGCGGACCGGACCACAACAAAACCTTCCACTTTGAGGTCCGCCTCAACGACGTCCCCGTAGGCCGGGGCGGCGGCCACAGCAAGAAGGAGGCGGAGCAGGCCGCGGCCAAGGACGCCCTGGCGGGCATGTCCCAGTAGGGCCAGTTATGTCATTCTGAACGGAGCGGAGGAGCCGGCATCCTGTGCTGCGTTCAGGATGGCAGTTTTTATTTGGATAAAACCGGCAAAAAACTGTGGAAAAACGCAAACAGCCGTGCTATAATAGAGCAGCCCTGCTTCCCTATTCCATGCGCGGCGTTGTTCCTGCGCGGCAATCCGGGAACAGCTTCTTGTCAGAAAAAACAAAATTTTGTAAGGAGGCGGCGACGTGACCCTGTTGAATGCGCTCATACTCGGTCTGATCCAGGGGGTGGCGGAATTTCTGCCCATCTCCAGCTCCGGCCACCTGTCCATTGCCCAGAACCTGCTGGGCCTGGGGGTGGAGGGGACGGATGACGTGTTTTTTGACGTTCTGCTCCACCTGGGCACCCTGGCGGCGGTCTTCGCCGCCTACTGGGGGGACGTGAAGGAGATGGTGCTGGAGTTCTTCCGCCTGCTGCGCGACATCGCGGGGGGCAGGACGCCGGAGCACATCCCCTCCGCCCGGCGGCTGATCCTGCTGATCGTGGCGGGCACCCTTCCCCTGTTCCTTATCCTGCCCGTCAAGGACGCGGTGGAGGGGCTGTACGCCAACACCTTTTTTGTGGGCCTTGCCCTGCTGGTGACGGGGCTGCTGCTCTACCTCTGCGACCGCGTCCGCAAGGGCCGGAAGAACGAGCGCACCGCCACCCTGGCCGACGCGGCCATTGTGGGCCTGGGCCAGGCCATCGCCACCTGCCCCGGCATCTCCCGGTCCGGCATGACCATCTGCGCCGGCTGCTTCCGGGGCTTTGAGCGGCGCTTCGCCGTGCGCTTCGCCTTTCTGCTGTCCATCCCGGCGGTGCTGGGAGCCAATATTTTGCAGATCAAGGACGTGGTGGAGGCCGGCGGCGTCGATCTGGCGCTGCTCCCCGCCTACCTGCTGGGCGTGGCCGTGGCGGCGGTGAGCGGGTATCTCTCCATCCGGCTGGTGCGCATGGTGGCGGACAAGGGAAAATTCGGCGCCTTTGCCTACTACTGCTGGGCCGCCGGCGGCGTCACCGTGGCGCTGAGCCTGCTGAAGGCCTTTAATCTGCTGCCCTGGCTGCGCTGACAGGCATCCGGGCTGCATAGGAGGAGAAAACCATGGAACTTTGGGACGCCTACGACCGCGAGGGGAACGCGCTGGGGTTCGACCTGGTGCGGGGCGAACCGGCGGATGAGGGCGTGTATCATCTGGTAGCGGAGATCTTTTCCGTCACCACCGACGGCCGGGTGCTGGTGACAAAGCGCCACCCGGACAAGAGCTGGGGCGGGTACTGGGAGTACACCGGCGGCTCCGTGGTGAAGGGCGAGACCCCCTTGCAGGGCGCGCTCCGGGAGCTGCGGGAGGAGACGGGGATCACCGCAGCGGCGGAGGACCTGCACCCGGTGTACGTGGAGGCCCGGCCGGGCATCGACGGGTATAACACCATCTACCACAGCTTTCTGGCGGTCTTCGACCCGGAGGCGCAGACCATCCGCCTCCAGGAGGGCGAGACTGTGGACTACCGCCTGCTGCCCTACGGGGATTTTTTGCAGTTCATCCTGACGGGCCAGTGTGCCACACCCATCTGCAGCCGTTTTCTGGACCACCAGGCCGCCTTTGAGCAGCTGATGGCGGAATATCTACATCAGTAAGAGGGAAAACCCATGGCAACAACACGAAAGAAAACCACATCCGGCGCCCGCAGCGGGACCAAAACCGGCGGCGCCCGCTCCGGGACCGCCTCCAGATCCCGCGCCTCCGCCAAGAGCGCCAAGCGCCCCGTCCGCCGGGAGGTGGGGGGCGTTGCGATGCTGCTGCTGGCGCTCATTGTGCTGGTCAGCTACTTCACCGGGGACGGCTGGCTTATTAACCTGATCCCCAAGGCCTGCAAGGGCCTGTTCGGCGTGGGGTACTACATCGCGGTTCCCGCCCTGCTGGCGGCGGCCTGGGTGCTGCTGACCCACCGGGGGCGGCCCGTGGCCCTGCGCACCGCCTGCGCCCTGCTGACGCCCTACCTCTTCGGCGGGGTGTGGCACCTGCTGTTCTGCAGGCTGGACCTCTCCGACGCGGCGGGGCTGTTCCCCACCCTGTGGGAGACGGGGCACGAACTGACCTCCGGCGGCGTGCTCTCCGGGGCCTCCGCCCACGGCTTTGTGGCCGTGCTGGGGAAGCCGGCCTCGGTCATTGTCTTCGTCGTACTGCTGGCCATCCTGCTGATGGTGACCTTCCAGGTGACCCCCGCCCTGCTGCTGGAGATGTGGCGGGAGCGCCGGGACTACGACGAGGACGACTACGAGGACCCGCCGCCCCCTCCGGCGAAGCGGCCCGCCCCCCAGCGTCCCAAAAAGCAGGCCGCCAAAGCCCGCTCCGTCATCGACATCCCCCTGGACGGGGCCCCCCTGGGCGCGCCGCCCCCCACCGCCATGACCGCGCAGCCGGAGGAGCGCCCCGGCTTCTTCCGCCCCCGGGAGAAGGAGCAGCTCACCCCCGCCGACGTGCTGGCCCCGGCGGAACCGGAGCCGCCGCTCCCGGAGCCGGAGCTCCCCCCGGGCCCTGTCCCGCTTCCGGCCCCCCACCCCGCGCGGTCCCCCCTGCCGGCGCCCCTTTCGGAGCCCGCGCCGGAGCCCCTTCCCATCCCGGAGCCCGCGCCGGAGCCTGTCCCTGTTCCCCCGCCCCCGGCGGAGGAGCGGCGGAAGAAGCGCAGCAGCGCCGAGGAGGCCCAGGAGGCCGCCGCCCAGATGGCGGCGGAGATCGCCAGCGGCATGGCCGCCTCCAGGGACGACTACGACTTCCCCCCCGTGAGCCTTCTGGACCCCAACAGCCAGGACAACTACGTGGAGGCCGGGGCGGAGCTGCGCCTCAACGCCCAGCGCCTCTCGGACACCCTGCGCTCCTTCGGCGTGGACGCCGCCGCCGGCGACGTGATCCGGGGCCCGGCCATTACCCGCTACGAATTCGTGCTGGCCCAGGGGGTGAAGCTCAGCAAGGTGACCAACCTGGCCGACGACATCGCCCTGGCCCTGGGGGCCAGCGGCGTGCGCATCGCCCCCATTCCCGACAAGATCTCTGTGGTGGGCATCGAGGTGCCCAACCGGACGGTGAGCCCGGTGCTCATCCGGGACGTGATCGAGTCCCGCGCCTTTGCGGGGCACCGGTCCCCCGTGGCCTTCGCCGTGGGCCGGGACATCGGCAACAAGGAGATCGTAGGGGACATCGCCAAGCTGCCCCACGTGCTCATCGCCGGCACCACCGGCTCCGGCAAGTCGGTGTGTACCAACTCCCTGATCATCAGCCTGCTCTACAAGTCCAGTCCCGAGGACGTGCGCTTCATCATGGTGGACCCGAAGATGGTGGAGCTGGCCCCCTACAATGGCATCCCCCACCTGCTCATCCCCGTGGTCACCGACGCCAAGAAGGCCGCCGGCGCCCTGCAGTGGGCGGTGTTTGAGATGATGAAGCGCTACAAGACCTTTTCCGAGCTGGGCGTGAAGAAGCTGGAGGAGTACAACGCCATTGCCGCCGGCCGCGAGGACCTGCCCCACATGCCCTCGGTGGTGGTGGTCATCGACGAGCTGGCGGATCTGATGGTGGTGGCGGCAAAGGAGGTGGAGGAGTCCATCTGCCGGGTGGCCCAGATGGGCCGCGCCGCCGGCATGCACCTGGTCATCGCCACCCAGCGCCCCTCCGCCGACGTGATCACGGGCCTGATGAAGGCCAACATCCCCAGCCGCATCGCCTTCGCCGTGGACTCGGCCATCAACTCCCGGATCATCCTGGACAACCCCGGCGCGGAGAAGCTGGTGGGCCGGGGCGACATGCTCTACGCCCCCCTGGGCATCGGCAAGCCCACCCGCGTCCAGGGCTGCTACATCACCCCCGAGGAGATCGAGCGGGTGGTGGGCTTCGTCAAGTCCACCGGGGAGGCCCAGTACTCCGACGAGGTCATGCGCAAGATCGAGGAATCCGTCCTGGAGAAGGAGAAGAAGGGCGGCGCCCCCGCCGCCGAAGCGCCTGACGAGGACGACAGCGACGAGCTCCTTCCCGCTGCCGTGGAGGTCATTCTGGAGACCGGCCAGGCCTCCGTCTCCATGCTCCAGCGCCGTCTGAAGCTGGGCTACTCCCGCGCCGCCCGCCTGGTGGACCAGATGGAGCAGAAGGGCTACGTCGGCCCCTTCGAGGGCTCCAAGCCCCGGCAGCTGCTGATTACCAAGGCCCAGTGGCAGGAGATGCAGATGAGGAGCGCCGCCGGTGACGGCGAGGAGGTCCCCTGGGAGGAGTAAGCGCCGCGCCGCCTGACGGCGCGGCGCGCCCTCTTTGCCACCGGGGGCCGCCGGCCCCCAACGCCGCAGGCTGCCCCGCAGCCCCCCTCGCGCCGGCCGGGCGCGAAGAAAGGAGCCCCCATGTCATTTGCCCACCTCCACGTCCACACCGAGTACAGCCTCCTCGACGGCTTCTGCCGCATCGACGGCCTGGCAAAGCGCGTCAAAGAACTGGGCCAAACCGCCGTGGCAGTCACCGACCACGGCGTCATGTACGGGGTGATCGATTTCTACAGGGCCTGCAAGCGGGAGGGCGTCAAGCCCATCATCGGCTGCGAGGTCTACGTGGCCCCGGCGGGGCGGACGCGGTTTGACAAGGTCCACGAATTCGACTCCGAGAGCCGCCACCTGGTGCTGCTGTGCCGGAACGAGGAGGGCTACCGCAATCTAAGCTACATGGTCAGCATGGGCTTCACCGAGGGCTTCTACATCAAGCCCCGCATCGACATGGACCTGCTGCGGGCCCACAGCGGCGGCCTCATCGCCCTGTCCGCCTGTCTGGCCGGGGAGATCCCCAAGCTTCTGGTCAACGGCAGCTACGAAAAAGCCAAAAGCTGCGCCCTGGAGATGCGGGACATCTTCGGCCCCGACGGGTTCTACCTGGAGCTCCAGGACCACGGCATCCGGGACCAGGCGGTGGTCAACCAGGGCCTGCTGCGCATCCACCAGGAGACCGGCATCCCTCTGGTGTGCACCAACGACTGCCACTACCTGGCCCCCGAGGACGCGGAGATCCACGACGTCCTCCTGTGCATCCAGACCGGCAAGCTGGTGGAGGACGAGAAGCGCATGCGCTACGAGCCCCGCAACTTCTACCTCCGCTCCACGGAGGAAATGGAGAAATTGTTCAGCCAGTACCCCGACGCCCTGGCCAACACCGCCCGCATCGCGGACCAGTGCCAGCTGGAGTTCACCTTCGGCCAGTACCACCTGCCCCAGTTCCGGGTGCCGGAGGGGGAGGACGCCCAGGGCTACATCCGCCGCCTGTGCGAGGCGGGCTTTGCGGACAAGTACCGGGGGGAGCACCCGGAGTACCGCCAACAGCTGGACTACGAGCTGGATATGATCGAACAGATGGGCTTTACGGACTACTTCCTCATCGTCTCCGACTTTGTCCGCTACGCCCGGAAGAAGGGCATCCCCGTGGGCCCCGGCCGGGGCTCCGCCGCCGGCAGCATGGTCTCCTACTGCCTGGACATCACCGACGTGGACCCCATGAAGTACGGGCTGTACTTCGAGCGGTTTCTGAACCCGGAGCGGGTGAGCATGCCGGACATCGACATGGACTTCGGGGACACCCGCCGGGACGAGGTGGTGGAATACGTCCGCCGCAAGTACGGCGAGGACCGGGTGGCCCAGATCGTCACCTTCGGCACCATGGCC
>ERZ779631.317-NODE-317-length-17773-cov-18.739587_pt1 | contig 17773 bp, 13 predicted proteins | sample MGYA00514193_ERZ779631 | MGnify/ENA primary metagenome ERZ779631 (study PRJEB29562, sample SAMEA4376710) | mouse gut metagenome | isolation source: Cecum | study: EMG produced TPA metagenomics assembly of the A DSS colitis mouse model was used to assess the...
TGGCAGGGGAGATGCTGATTTAAAGGAGGAAGCAATGCAGACTATAGATACATTAGTCCGCTCCGTGCAGATAATCGCAGTAATTATCGTGGTTTTACTGGCAATATTCGGCGCGGTTGGATTTTATTTCATGAAGATACACAGGAGCAGGGTACAGGAGAAACATCTGGATTACAGCCAGTTTAGAAGGCTGGACTCCCTGGAATATGTGAAATTCGACGACGTGGGGGAGTACATGGTTGTTGCAGACGGGAAAAAGCGCTTTATCGGGGCGATTGCCTGCAGCGGGTGCGAGTTCCGCGATGCGGAGGACGAGGAACGCCTGCAGATTATACGGGGATACCTTTCCTTCATCAATGTACTTGATAACCAGAATATACAGTTTTGGCAGATGGCAAGGGATGTCAACCTGGATAAGATGGTAACGGATTACAAGGAGCAGCTCACGAGCCTTCAGGAGAGGCAGTATCTGATGACGCTGGATTATGAAGAAATAAAAAAGGAGTCGGAGCAGGTTCCGGAAGGTGAAGAAGAACGGTACGACCTGTATTATCAGAAACTCAGGCAGATGCAGAGGGAAATCATGTCCCTGGGCTACCGCGTGGATCAGCTGAAAATCCAGGTGCAGTATCTGGAATCCGTCAGCGGCGAGAAAGCAGATCCGCATTTGGATCAGCTGTATATTTACGACTGGACTTATAACGCCATTGATTTTACACAGGAACTTACGGAGAGCGAGATTTACTCCAAAGCTGAGAAGCAGCTCGAGAACAGGGCGGCGGCGTATATATCCTCACTCCGCAACGCCGGGGTAAAGGCCCGGATGCTGACAGGAGTGGAAATACTGGAACAGATGCGCCGCTATACACATCCGGTCAGCGCAGCAAAGTACCGCGCTGACGAAATTCTGCAGTCCGCATATGACAGCATTGCGGTGACGAGCAGTTCCTTAAGGGAAATGGAAGAAACGGTCAGCCAGAACGCATTAAGGGAAATGGCGGCAGAGTTTGCATTCATGGAAGAGGAGGAGAATCTGTAGATGAATCGGGAAATTATAGCAATTCTGCTCATAGCGGCATCGGGAATCTTATTTTTTGTAATCATGGCGGTTGTAATAGTAAGACTGCTTAAAAACAGGGAAAAGCCAAAACCGGCAGGAGAGGACGAGAAGCTGTTCAGGCGGGTATCTGCGGCGCGGGAGATAGTGGCGCCGGATGGGGTGGATCCGAATCCCCTGTCTTATTTCATTCTGAATGATGCAGGGCATGACGTGTATGTAAGGTGCTTTACCATTGATGCCCTGCCCAAACGGACTGCTTTTGCAACGACATTTCCAGCCCTGTTCAACAGCGGGCGGATGCGGGTCAGCGTTTTCATAGAGCCGCTGCCGGAGAGCCGTGCGGCACATATGCTGGATACGACAATCGTTGAAATCGAAACGAATATTATCAGTGCGGAAAAGAATTACAACCGGAATATGCTCCGCAAGCTGAACGGGAAGCTGCGGGAGACCGAAGGGTGGGCAGAGCGTATAGAAACAGGCGAAAACAGCCTTTACCATGTTTATTTCCTGTTCGTGCTCATGACATCTTCGCTGGAGGAACTCAATTATGAGTCGGATTCTTTCCGTAATCTTGCAAAAGAGAAACAGATTACGGTCAGCGCCTGTTATGGCGTGCAGCCGGAAGCCTTTCTGTCGGGAATGCCTTTAAACCGCAGGGTAAACGCAGGGATAGGACCTGTGAAAACTGCCGGATTAAAGAGACATACGATGGACAAACTCAGCATCTCCAGTATCTTTAACCATACCCAGACAGATTTCATCCATGAAAACGGCGTCGTTTTGGGAAGGAACATGTCCAGCTGGAAGCCTGTGGCGTATGACTGCTATGATACCAGCCATAACGGATATAACGTGGTTTTCTGCGGGATGACGGGTACAGGGAAGTCTGCCACGATGAAGATTCTTGCATCCCGGTACATATCCAAAAACGGATACCGTTTTGTTGCAATTGACAGTCAGGCAAGGGGAAACCGCGGGGAGTATGCGATGATGGCGGACGTGCAGTGCGGCATTAATTACCAGATAAAAGTCGGAAGCGACATTATTTTGAATCCCTTTGAGGTCCGGGAAGAAGAGGAATGGTCGGAAATGGACGGCGATTATATGGTGTTAAAGCTGAAAGATAAAGTGGAAGATGCCAGAAGCAGTCTTATGATCATGGTCCAGGGAAATAAGGGAGCTGCGGATTTTGAACTGACAACCTACCTTGAGCGTGTCATTACGGACATAATAGTGGAACTGTATGAGGAACGGGGAATCATTGACGGCCAGGTGGACAGCCTGTTTGAGGAAGGGCTGCAGGAGAAGGAGATTTTGGGAAGCGGGAAAAGGCGGAAAACGCTGCCCACGATGACGGATTTTTATAAAAAGGCTTTAAAAAAAGAGCGCGATAACGAGATCAGGGAACACAAGAAAGCCTACCGCATTCTGCTCGACAGCCTAAAGGAACGTATCCGGGAACTGTATTACTGTCCAAAGTGTCTGCGCTTCTATACAAGAAAAGAGTATGAGACGTTAAAGCATGTCTGCGGATGCGGGGAAAATGGTCATAAGATACAGGCCATACAGGGGGTAAAAAGCTACTTCGACGGACAGAGTAATGTTGTCATAGACAGGAATGTGAAATTTACCAACATAGACCTGTCGCAGCTTCCGGAAGAGGAGAGGGCGGTTGCCCGGCTGGTGGCGCTCAGCTTTGTAACGGAACATTTTATAAAGAAAAATGCAATTAACCCAAAGAAAATGGAGTATATGGGTGTGATCTGCGACGAGCTGCATGAAAATTTCAAGTCCCTGCCTGCCGTACAGAAGCTTGATTATGTTTCCAGGACGTCAAGAAAAAGGCTGGTATCGCTGTGGACGGCAACACAGGCATTGAAGGATTACCAGAGGATGCCGGAAACGGAAGCCCTGTTAAAGCAGGCGGCAACAAAATTTGTGTTCAAGCAGGACTATCAGGACCGGAGCTGGGTGAAAGAAGCGCTCAACCTTACAAATGGACAGGCAGACCGCATCCTGGAACTTGGCGGGGATCCTTCGGACAAGAGCGAGGACCGGAAAGGGGAAGTCTGCATCGTGGATAACGGAAAGGTATGCTTCTGTAAGGTGGACTACTTAAAAGCGGCGGAAGCGGTATTTGTGGAAACAGATGCCAGGACACTGCAGGCTATGTACGGAGGCGAGGCAGGATGAGGGGACTGAAAAAAGCACTGTGCCTTGCATTGTTATGCATTCCGCTTTTGCTCTGCCGGGGAATGGTCGTGTATGCATCCCAGTCTGACAGCATAGAGAATGATGTCGATGAAGGGAACAACAACCGCTTTGATACAACATCACCCTGGCTGAAAGGTACGTCAGACGAGTCTATTTATGGGAATCCCATTGATGCAGGGGAAGAACAGCAGGATATTACCGTGGGCAAGCCCGGACGTGTGGAAAAATACATTGCAGAACTGCTAAGGAATATAGGCAGTTCCGTTATTGCACTCCTGCAGGATAACATCGGCGCATCCCTGGACAGTATCGTATACGGGAGGGTAGGAAGCGGGCAGCCCAACAAGGTTAACATCTATGCCTTTGAACTGCGTAAGGGAAATCCTTACGGCGTGACCGCATCAGTATGTTATGCGCTGCTTAGGGGAATGATGTTCATTTTCCTCGGAATCACTTTTGTGTTCCAGCTGGCGAAATCGGCATGGACCGGACAGACCGCAAAAAGCAGGGATGAAATCAGGAGTATGTTTCCGTCCATGGCATTGAAGTTTGCCGCGCTTATCTTAATGCCGTACCTGCTGGACGTGGCACTGTATGTGAGGGATGTCCTGCTGTACGGCATTAAGGAAGTAACTTCGCAGATGATAACCGGAGGGGCAACATTATCACTGTCGAAGGCTTTTCTGATTAATGCGGAGCGCAGCGGAACTTTTGTTGATGCCGTCATGTACCTGGGAACAGTGGTCTTAACGGTTTATTTTGTGTTTTTATATGTTGCCGTGGCCATAGATATGCTGGTCTGTTTTGTCAGTTTTCCCTTTTTGTGCGTACTTCAGAGCAGGAAGCGGGATCTGCTTGGCGGATGGGTAATGACCGTGTTTTCCAATATCATGACGCCCGTGATAGATGCCGTACTGCTCCTGATTCCATTGCTCACAAGCCTGATGCTGTCGGACACGATAAAAGGCGTGGCGGTTATCCAGCTGGTCATGTGCATGCTTCTTATTCCGGCGAGGATCCGGTTTAAGGCGCTGCTGGGAATCCAGAGCAACGAACGGAACGGCTTTTTGGGAGCGATGGCAATGATGACGCTTACAAGGGCAATCGCATCACGTATCAAACAGGGTGTTGGAAAACTCGCAGATGCTTTTTCTGATGCGAGAAAGAGCCGTATGTATGGAGAAATGGCGGATGTTGACAGGGAAGAAGAGGAGTCCTACTTGTCAGCGGCAGAAGGAAAAGGCAGCCCGAGTAACAGACTATCGGAAGATGGAAATAATCTGTCAGGGGTAGATGGCGGACAGGAAAAAGGCGTTTCATCTGCGGAAACAGGGAGCGAAAAACCGGAAGATCAGAATAATGCGCCAGTCCTTGACAGGGAACCAGATGATATTGCAGTCCCTCAGACGGCGGATTATGCACAGGAAGGGTTATCGTACGGAAACTTTAAAGAAAGGACGGATTTCCCATCAGATATCTCAGGTGCGGATGATGCCGGTACCGGGACTCCGCCTCAAAATAAAAACGATTTACTGCGGAGCATAGACGGTGCAATGAATCAATCGCAGGAAAATCTGGATAAATTGAAGGTAGACCGCGCGGAACTGGTACAGCAGGATAAACAATTGAGGCGCCAGATGTTGAACCATAGGCGCGGCTCGGAAGAATACCGGGAGCTGGAAACGGAAAGAGCGGATATAGAAAGCCAGACAGCCCGGCTGGATAAGAAAATCGCAATGGAGAACGGGCGTCTTAACCAGCTTCGCCAGCAGTCAAGGCAGCTTCATACAGCAATGGGTGTACATGGAACCCCGACAAGCTTTGATGACAGAAGGGCGGAGATTTTACAGAAAAGGGCGACCATCTCCAATTTTGAACAACCTGAATTTAAGGGTGTTCTTAGCAATGCACAGATGCGGGATTTATACAAGAAACGCGCTGTAGCGAATGTGGTAAAGGTAGCTGCCGGGACAGGCGGCAGCGCTGCATTAGGGGCAGTTGCCGGCGGCTCAGCAGTATTTTTAGGCGCTTCGGCGGCAGCACTTTCTTCCGCAGGAGGTATTCAGGCGGGCGGAGGCGCAGGAGAGGCAGCGGTAGATGTATCTATTGAAGCCGGGCGTATTGCGGGAGCGGCTGCCAGGAGTGGGGGAAAGAGAATTTACCAGGCAGCTGATATGGCGGCATCCGCTTATCTCATGAATAAAATCAGACCTGCAGCAATGCAGGCATCCTTCCATATGGATACCGGAACCACGGCGGGCGGTACGGTGGAAGCTCCTACATTAAATAAGGAAGAAACAGAAACAGTAAGCGATATAAATACCCGGTCCAGTAAGCAGATACAGGCAGATGTTTCCTATGCAGTGCAGGAAGTCCTGAGCGTAGAAGGCACGATGAAGAACAGTACGGCGCTGCGGGCGATGCAGCAGGCCAACCTGCGGGCAGAGAAAGAGATAGCAGTCATGCGCGAGGAAGGAAAAGTAGTTCTGACCGAGGAGACAATCCGCACAAAAAGGATAGAAGCCCAGACAGCGGCGATTTCAGAGGCAGTCCTTTTGCAGATGGAAAAGAAAGCCAGATACGACCGCGGATCCGAGGACTATGAAAATGCGGCAAAAATGATTCAGGAACGGGTAAAACAGATTTTAGAGGACAAAAACCGTCCCTTGGTATAACAGGAGGACAGATGAAAAAGGGCAAATTAAAAGTATTGCTGTGCCTGCTTTTATTCTCCCTGCTTCTTTCGGGGTGCGAGGGAGATTATGGGTATTACGGAAAAGCGGACATTCCCCCGCTGGTGGAGCAGTGGAGGGAAGAGGTGGAATTTTATGCGGATATGTACGGGATTGCCGAGTACGTCGATGTGCTGCTGGCAATTATCGCACAGGAGTCCGGCGGTGATGCGGAAAAAACACCGGATATCATGCAGTGTTCGGCAAGTGCGGGACTTCCGGCAAATTCCATAACGGAACCGGTTGAGAGTATCCGGCAGGGGGTGTGGTATTTCAGTTCACTGCTCGCAACAGGCACAGGCAAAGGCGTGGATATGGATTCCGTAATACAGGCCTACAATTTCGGCGGCGGATACATAGATTACATAGAAGCGGAACGGGACGGACACCACTCGGAAGCAGCTGCAAGGGAATTTTCCAGCAGGATGTGCGCACAGCATGGATACTCCGTATACGGAGACGTGCTGTATGTGGAGCATGTACGGTCGTGGCTGAGCGGCTCCGATGGCATGGGAGAAGGTGATTACGATACCATGCTGGCATGTATGCAGGAATATTTAGGAGTACCGTATTTGTATGGCGGAAGTGGGAAATATGGCATTGATTGTTCTGCACTCACGCAAAAAATCTTTAAGTCAGTGGGCATCACCTTGCCAAGAACGGCGCAATCACAATATGATTTTGTGACGCATATTTCGGACGCGGAAGCAGAACCGGGTGATCTGGTTTTCTTTGAGGGAACTTACGAAAGCGGCACATATATAACCCATGTGGGTATATATGTAGGAAACGGCAGGATGTTCCATGCAAGCTCCGGTAAGGGATATTGCTGTTACTCGTCAATAAACACAGCCTATTACCAAAACCATCTTGTCGGTTTTGGGAGGCCGTAAAGAAACAAGGAGGAAGAAACATGAAATATGGTAATTTCAAAAAAGCGCTGTTTTCAACACTGGTTACAATTCTGGTGGTTCTGCTTTTTCTGACGGGCACGTTTTTACTGGTTACGTCAAGAGATGGCACAGGGGAAGACAAATCGCAGACAGAGGACATGGCAGGACAAGAGGAAGTGCCTTTGGAACAGTCGGCCGGACAGGATCCGGAGCAGTTTTTACAGTCATTTGCAGAGGTTTTGTATACCTACGATACCAGGGAACGCAGGTTTTACGAAGGGACGGAAGCATTTATGACACCACAGGCATATGCGGAACTAGTGCCGTTTTCAGTAGGAGAATCAATGGAAAGCGGAGAGAAAATTCCGGCAGTGATATCTTCACTTCGGGAGGCGAAGTGCTATTATTGTTGCTTTTCAGAGACAGAGGCAGAGGTCATCATGGAGAGCTGTTTTACGCTGAACGGAAGCGGAAACGGGCAGATTATGCAGTATATCAAGCTGAATATCGAAAAGCAGAGCAATGAGTGGAAAATTACAGGTATCAATGTTTTAGATACTCTGGAACAGTGAGGTGGCAAATGAGACAAATAGAGGTGATCTGCGGCATTCCGGAAGACACCACATCAACCGGACTTGTAGAGAGGATTTGCCAGATGGCATTAGAAAGAGAAGTAAAGGTTGTTATACATCCATGCTTAAACAAGCAGGAAGTGGAATATAAGACGTTTTCTATGGATAATCACGAGAATGTGGTTATTCTTCTACAGGAAAATATGGATATGTCGGCATCTTACCAGTCATGGGAAATTGCGGCACTCAGGGACATTAAAAGAATCCCGGTAGTTGTGTCGGTAGATAGGAAGCACTACGGTACGGATTACATGGCGGTCCTGTATGCTGCGGGGATTACGGACGCGGTTTATGAAGAAGATGCCGATGCGGAGGAATTGACGAAAAGAATCCTGTCAAGGCGTTCCAGAAGGGAATCCAGGGAATATTACGGAATCAGGTCTATGGATGAAGTTGTGTCAGTGCTGGATATTTTGGGAAAAGATACGCTTGAACGGTATGTCTATTATATCAGCGCAGGCATTGATGCCCATGATACACAGATCCGCTATCAGGAAGTCCGGGATAAATTAAGTTATGTTGAAAATTGCTGCCTGGCTGAACACCTTCCGGAAAATATCATACAGGAATTACAGTCAGATGAAGGATTTGCCTTATATCAGAATACTATGCAGAAAATGAAAAAAGGAAGGGAAAAGAAAATGGGTACAGGGAATTTAAAAGTGGGTCTCAGAATGGGGCCTTGAGAGAAAAAGGAGGAAATATTTAGTGAACGAAACACAGACAAAGGGGAATGAAGACCGCATTTCATTTATTATGGAAGAAATAGAAAAGCTTTCGACACATATTAAAACGTACAGTGTAGGTTCTTACCCTGTTTTTTACTTACAGCTTCATAGTATTTTGAAAGTACAGGATATCCTTGAGATGCGTCTGTCCGATGTCTATGAATGTGTACATGGCAATGTGTATGTAAAAGATCAGATTATATGTGATGAAAAGGAAGTTGGACTGAGCGGGGAAGACAGAAAAAATCTGGCATGGTATGCGATGCAGCGCATAAAGGTCAGGAATACGGAAGAGGAACAGATGAAAGAAATGTATCTTTGCGTTAATAAACAGGGGAAACCGCTTCAAAAGCAGGTGTATAGAAAAATGCTGGAACGCTCCAGCAGTGAACTGGATCTGAGCAGGGTATACAATTCCGGGTATCTTCGCAGTCTGTACGGTTATCTTGAAATTGCATACGGTAGAAAAACCATAGAGGATGTTGCAACAGAATATCAGGTGGAGCGGTATTATCTGCTCAACCGCATTTTTAAAGGCATGAGCATTGAATATGACAGCCAGCTCTTAAATGAGGTGGCAAATATTGATGAGGCCGATTTATAGGAGGACAGATGCAGATTACATCAATAATAAAAAAACTGAAGGAATTAGCGGAAAAGAGTCCGGCAGGGGAAGAACTGGCAATGGAGGCGGCAGCAATGCTTTCACTTCTTATGGCAGGTCAGGACGGCAGATGCACGATTCATCTGCTAAGGGGAGATACAACCGTATTCTTCTATTCCTCCCTTCCGGATGATGAGGCAGGATTCTGGAGATGCCCCCTGCCCGCAGTAGAAGAAAGATGCCGGATCAGGAATGACAGCCGGGCATTCGTGCTGTCAGATATGGGAAAGTATGAAGGATTCCTGATATTGGAAGAATGTCAGGGAGGAAGCGGATTGGCATCAGAAGATACGGAAAATCTGTTATGGATATTTCAATTATTCTGGTGTACGTGTCTTTTGGCAGATGAGTCAGAGAAGAACTTCTTTACCGATCCGGTAACGGAGCTGCCGGGAATAGCCGTATTTAAGCAGGCGGCATCCCGGATAATCGCCTCCGGGCAGGAAGGGTATCTTGTCGTTGCCCGGGTTCCGGTGTATTTGGAAAGACCGTATTCTGAAAACAGCATGGATTGCAGGCTTCAGGAGCTTGCAGGGTATTTTAGGGAAAAGGAAGGCATAACGGCTTACCGTATTGCGGCGGATATGATAGCCATTCTGACAGATGGCGAAAAGGGGACAGCATTGGATCATATGCAGAAGATTATGCTGTTGCTGCCAGAAACGTCCCTGTTCCTGACATCGCTGGTGCATATGGAAAAAGAAAAGGTCTTAACGAAGATTCAGGAGGAAATGGGTAAGTTAGGGGAAGGCAGTACCGGGATCGAGACTTCCTGCCCAGGTCCAAGACTGCCAATATTCATAAAGGACAGAAACAAGGGGGATGGGAATGGGAAAAATTGACAAACTGCATTGCCTGCGGATTGCTATTGCAGTGTTCTTTGGATGTATGGCTTTCTTTTTCATTCCTCCGTCCATTGCATATGGGGAAGAGGTATACATTCAGGAGGAAACAGGGGAGAGCGAACAGGAAAACTCCATATATGATGCGTTAAGAGAAAGGATACAGGACTCTTGGGAGAGCGGCATGGAAAATTTGGAGGAAGTTAATCCGATAGAAATCAGCGGCAATTTTGCTGAACGGATCCTGCGTACCATAGCGGCGGCTTGTTACAGCAATTTAAAAAGCATAAAAGCAGGGGCACTGCTGATAGGGCTTGTTTCCTTTGTTTTGGGAGCAGCTATTGCACTGTTGGCAACAAAAGACAAGAAAATGCGGAAAACGGCAATCAGCGTCGGCATGATAGCGGTGCCGGTAATCCTTTTGATTATTGTATTTGGTATTTCCTGGTTTATCAGTATTTTCCGGTAACGGATTGATAACCGGTAAAACATATTATTTTAACGGAGGTGCGATCAATGAAAGACCAGTTGTATGAAATTTCAGGAAAATTTTTAGGCGGAAGAAAAGAGAAAGAACATTCTTATGTGCCGGAAAGGACAGATGGGCATCTGGAGCGTTACAAAAAGCTGATGGATACAGGGGAATATATGCAGATGGCTTTTGAAAAGGCAGGAGCAGACGGCACCCTTTCCAAAGTGGACAAGGACATTATTATCTGCATGGCATCAGATGCAATTACGGGGGATCCGTATGATCTGCGGTACAAGTCACAGAAGCTGGCGGACGTATACTATGTAAAAGTGGTCAGGGTGGACGATGAAAGCCGTACCGTCTGGGTAAGCCACAATGAAGCGCGGAAGGATAAACGTCCGGAAATCGAAGAAGAAATCAATAACCGGCTGAAAAAGGATAACGGGAATGCAAACTTGCGTGTAAAGGGCAAGGTAATCCGTATCCAGTCTAAAACGGTAGACGGAGAGAACATAGACACGGGCGTATGGCTGGACTTATGCGGTGTCGGAATCTTAGGGTTTGTGTATATCGGCGACTGGGCAAATACATTTACGTCCGCGCTGAAGGGAACAGTATCTTACGGTGATGTTGTGGAAGTATGCATACATGAAAAAAAGATAAGAAAGCAGAAGAAACAGGACATTATCTATTATGCCTGCTCCAGAAAGGAGCTGGTAGAGGATCCGTGGGAGCAGAAGTCCCTAGAAGAAAAGTATCATGTTGGTGACATTGTGCGTATTAAGTGCCTGTCACTGAAAAAGGGGCACTGGTTTGGTGAAATCAATGGCTTGGAAGATATCCAGGTATTTACCGAGTACCCGTCGTCAGCAAGAGATTTCCCAATAATTCCGGGCATGGAGTATATGGGAAAGATTTATTACATGAATACAAAGGAACGTTCCTTAAAAGCAAGGGTGTTCCAGGCGCTTACGCTGGAGGGATACGAGAAGCCGGAAAATAATCAGGAGGGAGAGGAAACGTAATGGCCGATACGGAAAAGACAACAGAGAGGGCTGCCCGCGATATAGTAGGCATGATGGGGTATAAGGCACTTTTTGAGTATATGCCGGAAATGGAGATCAGTGTGCCGGATTCGGATAAAAGAAATTCTCTGGATAAAATTGCCTACTATTACCGGAATGAGGAAATTGTACTGTCCGATCTGTATATCGGGTATGTGATAGCACTGTACAAGTATACAATCCCCAAAGTAGTGGCGGAAACGATTCAGGCATTAGGCAGTTTCTGGCCACAGAAGCGCGTGCCGCGCTATATTGACAGGGATGCGCTGCTCAGCAGGATAAAGAAGATGTGCAGTATGGGGATGCTGCGCAGGTTTGTCTACACAAAGGAGGGAAACAATATCGTCCTGTATTCCACAACGCCTGAGTTCTGCAAGGTCATATATCAGGCGTTAAAGCTGAATACGGATGCCAGACACGAAAAAGACATCCTCCCACCCCTTGAAATCGTGGAAAAGGCAGCCTCGTCACTGATAACAAATGAACTGATGAAAAGTCCGCATTTAAAAGAGTTTGATTTTATGCCTTCGTATCAGGATAAGGAAAATGGGAAAATTATCTTTAACAGCAGGATTTTTCACGAAATTGCCGGAAAAAATTATGTGACAATAGTGGAACCGATGTTTACCCGCGTGGACTTGAAAAGGTTTACGGAATCTGAATGGGACAAGCATTTACAGAAAAAAGTATCTGCTTTAAAGGGGTATATGGAGCAGCTCAATAAGGATGGAAATATTGTTCAGGCGGTATTGGTATGTGAGGATCTGGAGGACTTTAAGAAGATTAGCGGTATGGTCTGTACCCTGTTTCCAGAAAGCATGTTGCAGCATATCTACTACAGTTCGGAGGGTGCAATAAAGAGCGCATCGTATGACCTGCATAGCAGTCTTGTACGTATTACCAGTGTAAAAGACGGGGAAGATGGGAAAAAAGTGCTGGGGACTGTTACCTCCCAGCACACGTACCCTTTCTTCTAAGGAGCATATATGGGAAGAAAAGAGAAGATTGCATTAATGGTTGCAGGAGGGATTATCTTCCTTATTGTAATGTGTAAGGGATACGGTATATGGGCAATTGCAGGCGCGGCGGCGCTTGGGTGGTACTGGAAACGTAAATAGAGAGGAGAAGCAAATGAAAAGGAACAAAGAACTTTTTATTGAGATTATAGGACAGATTGCACAGGAGGACTGGCGCAGAAGGCATATTTGTCTGCCGTCTATTGTTATCGCGATTGCTTTGGAAGCAATTGACTGGGAAAAGAATGAGGTTGAAATAAGCCCAAATGAATTATTTCCGCATCAGGAGGGTTTCCATGCAAACTCTCCGGTTTTGCGGCATGTCATAATGGAACATAATGATTACCTTGCCACATGGAAGGATCATTCTCAGGAAGCTCCTAATTGGGAGGAACTTATAGGAGAAAGCAATTACATAAGGGCCGTTCAATCGCTGCAGGATCCTAAGCATCCTTATTGCGAGGCGAGATATGAATACGAGGCAACCTTGGTCGGGATAATTGAAAAATATAAGTTGACAGTATATGATGAATAATACATATGGGAAATTGTAGCAGGAGAATATTATAATTTAAGCGTTCATGGTTACTTCAAGGTGTATGTAGCATAGTAGATTATAAGTCTGTAAGAGGCACTATTTTGAGATGGAATAAGGTATTAAGTTTTCACTTGCTTTTTTGTGAACGCCCTGAAATAAGGGGATAACCAAAGGAATATATTAACTTGCTGAAAGATATTGCCGGAAAGTTATTATTAGAAAAATATATTTTGTTGAAAACACTAACAATATTGTTTATTCAGGGGGAACGGTCAGTTTTTCCGTTGTTCACAAGTATATTTATTCCTCAACCGTTTTTCTGTTACTGTTGGTCTTCAGGGCAATCCAATTTCTGTTCCCGAAGAACAGTGTTACTACCGAAAGTTCACTTCTTTTTTGTATCGTAGTTCCCGAGGGTACAGATTAATTAATGATAAAAATTAGCTAGTTGTAATAAATATAGTTGCAATGAAAGTGGTTAAAAAAAGAGACAGAGCGTATATTTATTGACTCTGTCTCGGCATGTTATTTACATAGCAATAATAGATTTCGGAAATAAACAAAAATGAAAATTATTGAGTTGCAGACATAACGTAATATCTGTTGATGGGGGATTTCGTTTCCCTATTTCATAATTCAGCGGTATAGTTACCACATGTAACAGTTAAGTGTGTGTATTTTGTAGGAGTAGAAAGTAATACATATCCATTTCCTACTTTGGAATTATCTGGAAGTATTGTTATTGTTCCTATATTGGCATCATTACAAGTTGTATTAAAGGTAAAAGCATTGTTTAAGCCAATAGCAGTTGTATATATCCAATAACGGTTATCAAATTCAGTGATATATATATCTGTTTCTGCTAAATTACATTGCTTTATCCATGTCTGTACCTCATTTGATGCTTCCTCGATTGTTAAGCTATAAGTTAATACATTATAGTCAGTAAGTTTTCCTGTTTTTTCCATAGTTGTAGATGAGGAAGAGGTTGATATATTGGAAGCTAATTCTATTACCATATTCTTCTCCTCAGTAGAAATATATTTCATAGATTCTACTTGTTTTGTTACATCTTCAACTAGAGTTTCTAAATTCTCAAAGCCGGTAATTGAAGTATAATTATCTTTTCTTACAACCACAAATCCAATGCTGCCATCAGTTATGCTTACGGATGGTCTATTGGCTTCATCGGCATCATTGCAGAAGATGTAAAACACACCATCTTTTTCAAGCACCTTGTTATTTGTTGACAATGTAAACTCTGTGGAGTTTTTGTCAGTGCGTTCTGCCGCATAAGCCCCAATAACCATTGCGTTTATAAAGAGTACAGTTGCTGTGAGGATTGAAATAATAAATACTTTTTTTGATTTTTTTTGAAAATTCATAATAGCACCTAACCTTTCTTGTAATTGCTCAGCTCCCTCAGTAAGTGTAAGTGAAGCCAAAGAATTTTTATAAGTTTTTTCTGTTTTTAAAGATGAGATCAGAGTATCTCCATATGCTCTTTGCGCTTTATTATCTAACGTATATATAACTGCTTCATCGCAGGATAATTCACAAGCTTTGTTTACTTCTTTCCCTAACACATAGACAAAAGGATTAAACCAATGGATACAAATAATTATTTGAATAAACCATTTGTAAAACATATCTCGTCTTTTATAATGAACAAGTTCATGCATAAAGATATAAATTAGTTTTGTTTTATCTGTTTGCCTTGTTGGAATAATAATGCTAGGATGAATAAACCCTATCATTATAGGGGAAGAAATCAACGGATTCTGGTATAATTCTACCGTGTACTTAATATTCAATTTTTCTTCGCAATCAGACAATAAATTTAATATACTGATGTTTGATACCTCAGTATTGCCCGCTTTGACATATTGTAAAAAACTTTGATAGATGGTCACTTTCCGAATTAATAATACTAGTGCCACACAAAACCATATATAAAAGATATATGTGTATTTATCTATTGAGCTAATCAAAGGTGTAGTGTCAGCGCTATGGATTGATGCCGATTCCGTAGTGTAAGTATAATCAGATTTTACAATTTCTATAGCAGGCGCAGTATTTATGTCACTAACTGTTACAGGATCTATTCTTTCAAATAGGCTACCAACAATAGTAGTATTAGGTGTAAATGGAAGTATAAGCCTTAATGCAACTATTAACCAAATGTAATATTGCCAACATTTGCTAAAACTGTTTTTATAAAATAATTTAAATAGGTAAGTCAGTAATAATAATAAAGTACCAGATATTGAAAGTGATATTAAAATCCTAACAAATTTAACCATTTTTCTCTCTCCAAAATTTTTCAATCTCTGTCAATTCTTCTGCCGAGATAATATCATGCTGCAACAAAGTTGATACTAAGCTTTTTACATTGCCCTCATATATTTTATCCAAAAAACTATGAGTTTGCATGGTTTGGTATTCTTTTTCTGATATTAGTGCGACATATTCATTACGTCGTCCTATTTTTTTTGTTTTTAAGAACTTTTTTTCTACAAGTCTGGAAAGTAATGTTAATACAGTATTTTTTTTCCATTCATTGCTACTTTTATCCAATTCTTCCATAATAAAAGCGTATAATGCAGTCCCTCCTTTTTTCCATATAATTTTCATTAGAACCAGTTCTGACTCAGAAATTTGATTCAACGCTCCATCCCTCCCATCTTTACATTAACACTTCGTAGGCCCATATATACATTAACATATTGTAGGCTAAAACGCAATAGGATCTTATAAATTTTTTACCCTGTGTTTCCGCAAAAATCAGGATTTCTACGGGTAGTCTCATCTTTCCATAGAATTATAGACTTTGACAAGACTTTTATAGAGCTAGCTATAGGAAATGTTACAGTTTTTTCTTATGATATTGCCATTGTCAGTTTTGCTATATGCAAACACAGAATTTATCTTGCAAAATCGTACATATCTCTCGGAAATCTATAGTAAACGGCAAATATATTTGTTGTTTACTATAGAAAAAAGAGCAGAATTGTTCGCTAATCGTAAGGTGGACAGATACAAGTGTGAGATTTGATTTATAAAAATTCATTATAGAAGGGAAAAATGACGAGGAAAGTCGTAAAAATAACAATTTGGCAAATTAGTACGAGATTCTTAGTAGTATATTACATAACATTTTTATATTAGTTTGGTATTTTAAGTGAATGAAATGATGTAGTTGATAGATTGTTGATTAATTGTGCTTGCCTTGTAATATTTATAGAAAAATATTTTATATGTAAGATGTTCGGTTGTGTTAAGGAGAGTAAATATGAAGATATGGCAGATCATTAAGAAAAATATTGGAATTATTAGTGTTTTAAGCATAGTCGCATTATTATCAAACATTGCCAAAATATTGGCACCATTCTTCTTGCAGAATATTATCGAGAATTTTAATGATTTTTCTCGTTACTTAACAGTTTTTTTGTTACTTGTAATATTTGGTTATGCAAGTCAAATACTTTTTGAATATTTTTTAAAAAAGTTTTCTGTATTCTTTATGACAAATGAAAATTTGGAACTTATGAATCTAATGTATACAATGGATTATGCCAAAATTGAAGAATATGAACCGACTTATTTGGTAGATCGGCAGAGCAATGCTGTTGCATATATCTTTAAATTAATTTCAACTAATATTTCAGAAATAGTAGGTGGGTTATTGTCGATAATTGCAATAATAGTATTAATGTCAAATTATAATATGGGTCTTACTGCATGTTATGTTTTGTATGCTAGTATCAGCTTTTTTGGATACAAGACTATTAATAAGCAGTTAATCTCAAAAAGCGTAAAAGTGCAGAGAATCGTATCAAGCAATTACAAGAATATTCTTTCGTTTATGACTAATGTAGATTATATAAAGATGCTTCCAGAATTTAATATGGTGGGGAAATATTTAAAAAGGTTATTTAAGTCTACTGCGGAAGAAAACGCTGGCATTAATTTCTTTGCAGCAGGAATTAGCACGGTGTTAGATTTAATTCTCGAAATTATGCAAAGTGTAATTTATATAATTACATTCTATTTGGCATATATAGGAGAGGTCGAATTTGCTCAGGTGGCTACAATTGTCGTGCTTAATAATATCTTTAGAAATTCTATGAAGACATTGAATACAACTAATATTGGATTGCGGGATGTTAAAGCATCAATCAAATACATTAATGAAACACTGATAGACAATCAGGAAACGGGTGATGGCGCTCATATATTAAAGGATATTACATCGATTTATCTCGAGGCCCAAAACATTCATTACGGCGGTGATACTTATATAGAATCAGGAACAATAAAAGCTAATAAAGGCGATTTCGTAGGTATTGTTGGAGCGTCTGGGACAGGCAAAAGTACTTTAATAAAAGTACTCTTGGGTCTGAAAAAAGATACAGGTAGTAAAATTCTATTTAATGATATTGACATCGACTTGATAGATCAGTATTCCATTAAGCAAAATACTAGATATGTTTCTCAGACTAAATCGGTTTTCCCTATTACTTTGCAAGAGAATTTGTTATTTGGTATGACGGAACAGGAGATAAATTCAGAAGTAGTGCGTGTGGCAATTGATGAATTGTTAGAAGAAAAGTGGTTTGAAAAATTTGCTGTCGGGGAAAAGGGACTTAATATTGAAATTTTAGAAGGAGCAGCAAATTTATCCGGTGGGGATCAACAAAAAATATCTATTGGAAGAGTTATAATTAATCCTTGCAATTTGCTCATATTAGATGAGTTTACAAACTCAATAGATAAAAATGCTGAGCAGCAAATTATGTCTAAACTGAAAGATAGATATAAAGATAAAATAATAATTCTTATTACTCATGATGAAGAACTAAGTCACGAACCACCAGCCCTGCTGGTGGTTTGCTGTTGGCCCTACGGGGCCGAT
>ERZ779631.327-NODE-327-length-17413-cov-8.242021_pt1 | contig 17413 bp, 12 predicted proteins | sample MGYA00514193_ERZ779631 | MGnify/ENA primary metagenome ERZ779631 (study PRJEB29562, sample SAMEA4376710) | mouse gut metagenome | isolation source: Cecum | study: EMG produced TPA metagenomics assembly of the A DSS colitis mouse model was used to assess the...
AGACCATCGACAACAACGGCGACGGTGTTGCTGATTACGTCTTCCGCACCGACTTCGTCATGAGCGTCATCGCTGACTACAACACCAAGAAGGAAACCTACTTTGTCGAGTTTGACGCTGCCAGCGATGGCACCGACCGCAAGGCCAACGACAGCATCAAGAAGAGCGACATCGTCACCGAGGACGAGCTGAAGGTCGGCGACGTCATCCTGTACACCTGGATCGACGGCAAGTGCTATGTCAGCCATCCCGAGGTCGATGTCAAGGCTATCGACAAGAAGGGCATTAACTACAAGGCCAAGACCATCACCTGCGGCGATACCACCTATGACTGGTCCGGCATCGAGCAGGAAGCTTACCACTACTATCATGACGTGTCCGAGGCCAATGTTGAGGTCAACTACAACCTCTACAAGGATCACTTCGGCTATGTCCGCCTCTTCGCCGAGGCCAACAAGGGCTTCGTTCTTCTGACCGACGGCTTCTATGCCACCGACCTGAAGCGCGACCACACCTACAAGGCTGAGATCTGGGACAACGCCGCCGAGGAGCTGGCCGAGATCGATGTTGCCAACGACAACTTCATTGACACCGAGCTTGATAACAACAACGGCGGCAACAACAACCGTGAAGAGGGCACCTGGGACCGTCTGCTGGCCTTCGAGGAGTCCTATCCCGAGCATGTTGATCCGACTGCCGTGGGCGGCCGCGCTCCTCGCACCTATGTCACCACCATTGCTGCCTACGACGTGAACGGCGACGGTGTGTACGCTCTGGATGCAGTCGGCGCCTACACCGGCCGCTATGCCTACACCCAGCACGAGCTGGATGTCACCAGCTTCGAGAAGGGCAGCCTCAAGGATAAGGATCTGAAGGTCACCACCGGCCACACCGAAGATAATGCCGGCCTGAACCGTGTCAACGCTACCGATGAGACCGTGTACTACTACGTGCAGTACGAGCAGTCCAGCAAGCGTCAGCATCCCGTGGTTGTGGATGTGGATACCTGGACCGGTTACAGCAACAGCAGCGTCAAGCTGGCTGACGGCGACCGCGCCTATGCTGTGACCCTCTGCTACCGCAACACCGACAACGATGCCTGGCTGAACTATGAGACTGCCGAGATCATCGTCATCGAGCATGAGGTGGGCAGCGAGAAAAACACCGTTCTGCCTGTGACCCTGAGCCAGCGTCTGATCGGCAAGAACAACAAGGTCGGCGGCAATGGCTTTGTCTGGGATTCCGAGACCGGCAAGTGGGTCCTGGGCGACTTCGAGGGCAAGTACATCGATCAGGGCGCTCCTGTTGTCGGCGTGCGTTCCCTGGCTTCCGGTGATAATGATTTCGCTCCCGTTGACATCAGCGACCTGCTCCACTTCTATGAGATCAACGAGAATGGCGAGCTGGAGCTGATCGGCGGTGCTAGCCGTAAGGAGTATGCCGACTACAACATCTACGCCGGCGTGATCGTGACCGAGATTGGCACTGTCAGCCGCAGCTATGGTGAGATCGGCCTGTCCGAGGGCTCCGCTGATGACAGTGCCTGGACTCTCGAGCCCAAGCATGACTTCTACAAGTCCTCCGACAACTTCTACACCATTGGCTATGACCGCGATGCTGCCACGGACAAGGACGAGATGCTCCATGTTCCTGGCTTGCAGGATGCGACTCTGTACGGCGATGTGTCCTCCACCTTCAGTGCTGACAGTCTGGATGCCATCCATATGAACCGCGGCGACAAGGTCATCTATGTCACCAATGGCGATGGTGCTGTTCAGTCCATCATCAACGTGACCAAGAGCGAGATCAAGGTGAACGGCGTGAAGACCTTCCCCGGCGTCTATGAGGGCAACAAGCACTCCACCGCGGATGTCTACGCTGAGACCTGGACCCTGAGGAATCTGTGGGAAGAGATCGCTGACGAGCAGGGCAATGTTGCCGACTTCCCTGCTGATAAGCTGATTGATAAAGCCAAGGATCTGCTGGACAGTGAGGATGCTACCGCTGCGTCTCTGACTGCTGTCAAGGATCAGCTGCAGGCCATTCTGGACGATGAGGATGCAGTTAAGGAGCTTACCGTCGCTCAGAAAGAGCAGATTGAAGGGCTCGTAACAAGTCTTGACACTGCGATCACTGCTGCTACTCTGAAAGAGGCCAAGGCTGATGCTCAGATCACTATCAAAACCATGGCAGACGAGGCTAAAAAGACTGCTGCTGGCGATGAGGAAAAACTCAGTGCTATTGATGCCGCAGTCGCCTATGCTGAAGCCAGCATTGAGACGGCTGATGATGTCGATGCTATCACCACCGCTCTGAACACTCTCCAAGATGCCATTGCCGCTATTCTGGAAGGCAATGTCGAGGGTGCTGATGATGTCCTGTCTCCCAATTCTGACATAAAGATCACCATGAATGAGAACGATGACATCGTGGTGAACGTCGGGACTGGCGCCACCCCCAGCAACGGTAAGATCAAGAGTACCCTGAAGGTCAAGACCGGCCTTGCTCCCCAGGATATTGATACTCCTGAGGATGAGCGCGTGAGAAGCATCACCTTCACCAAGCTGGCTCCGCAGGTCCGGGCCGAGGCCCCCGAGGTTGCCGCCTTCACTGACTGGGAGATGACCATCACTCTGAAGCCCGGTACCACCACTCTGGAGGAGCCCATTGAGTTCGTTCTGGTTCTGGAAGAGGACGTGGAGCCCGTTGCCGCCACTGTCACTATCGGCAGAGCGAAGCTCCATGACACCACTGAGCAAAATCCCATTGAAGATTCCGCGCTGAATACGAGTGGCTACAAGGCGGAGCTGAATGCGGAGACAAACACTATCACCATCACCCACGATGGTCTGAAAGAACACCAGAACGGAAATGATCCTGCGACTAAGGGCAATTGGATCGGCTTCAAGGTCGCTCTTGGCACACCTGCTGAGGGTGAGCCCACTTGGACCAGTGTGGAGTACACTTTTAATGGTAAGACTGGAACTGCTAATTTGGGTGAGCTGGACGAATCTGACACCGGTGTCGCTTTCTACTACAACTATACAGAGGGTAAGGCGGACGATACCGTGGAACTCACTTTCGTAAGTGAGGAGGGTGTGAAGTCCACCACCGTGACGTATACCGTCAAGTTCCAGGTGACTCTGGCTGCTGAGGAGAATCCGCCCGCTTCTGAGGAAGTTGTCGATTAAATCTTATCCTGTTACCTGAAAAGACCCCCAGGGGCTTCGGCCCTTGGGGGTCCTTCCGTCCGCAAAAAACAGGGGCCGAAAGGCCCCTGCTTTTTTACAGCAGCATCACCCCATACTCCAGCAGGCGCACATCGTCCGTCTCACTGCAAGCCACGGCGATCTTGAACTGCGCCGTTCCGTTGACCTGCTTTTCTCCGGTGAACCACGCCTCCCGGTATTCCAGTCCCTCCGTGTCTTGCAGGGTCTGTTCGTTGGTGCGGGTCATCGCCTTCCCACCGATGGAGGGCATGATTGTGGAAGCTTCCTCCTCCTTCCGGTAGCGCACCACCGCCAGCGCCCGGCTGGCCCGCCCTTCCGTGGGAAAGGACCGTGTGTGGCTGGCGGCGGTAATCGGCGGATAGACGACGTGGAACTTGCTGTGATCCACATAGTCGCCGTAGAGCGCCCCCTCCACCAGCTGATTGACAAATCCGAAGCCCCCCGAGATACCGGGATCCCTGGTGAGCTTCAGGCTCAGCTGATATTTCGCCCCCTTTTTGATCGGAACCCTTACCGTCACCGGCAGCTCTTCCTCCAGCGTCGCGGTCCCCTCCCGCACAACCTGGATGCTCTTCCGGAATATTTCGCTTCCCGTACTGCCGGACATCCGCTCCGCGATAAACTCCATATTCAATTCCGCCCGGGACGCTGTCTCTCTGAGGTGGCTGCGCAGAAAAAGGGTAAATCCCTTGATAACCCCGTCAAAGGGCGCGGTAAAATGATAGACGGACACCGGATTGGAGGCGCCATAGGTGCTGCCCTTGCACTTGCTGCATTTGGCCCGCAGCACATCCTCAGGAATCTCCTCGCCTCTCCCGGCGTAGACGCCCAGCCGCTCATGCCAGGCGGTGCCGCTCAGCGTATCCGCCAGTCCGGCACTGGTCATGGGATTGAACAGCAATCCGTTGACACAGTACAGCCTGTCCCGCTCAAACAGGGGCATTTTTTCCTCCATCACCCGCCGCCCGGCCCGCAGCAACGCGTCCCAGGTCAGCCCCTTCGCCGTCTCTCCGTCTGCCGCTGTTTTCGTCAGTCCGCTTTCGATGTCTGCGCACATGGTGTTGAAGTCTGTACGCATCACCCTGTCCTCCTCCGCCCACTGGGGCAGGTGATAATTTTTTGTGTACTCCATACAGCATTCTCCTTTTCGTTTTGATTGTCCGGCAAAAAAACCGTTACACACTGGTGTGTAACGGGCGGAAAGTTTCCTCCTTTCATGCAACGGCATCCTGCACAAAAAAGCATATTTTTCTTCAGCATCCCGGCGGCACGAAAACAGCGGGGGGGCGGCGCGGCCTTTGGGCCGCCGGGCCGGTCCTCCGGCATCTGCCGAATGACGGCCCTTCTCAAAAAAGATGCTTCGCATCTTTTTTGACACATAAAGCGGGGAGCGGCGCAAACGCGCCGCTCCCCATATTTCTTCTCTACCGAAGCACGACCTCCACGCCGTCCAGAATACTCCCCTCGCCGGGACGGAAGGTGACCGCCACCCGGTCCCCCTCGTTGAGGATCACCGCCAGCGGCTGATCCACGGCGCTGACAGTATAGAACAGCTCGCTCCCCGTGAGCCGGATGAAAACCACCGTGTTGCCGTCCAGCACGGCGGAGCGGAGTTCGGCAATGGTCCCCTCCACTGTTTCCGTTCCGGAGAGCCCGGTATTCCCGTCCACCACGCCGTTCTGACTGAGCAGCGCCAGATACCCCTGCTCGCACTCGGCCACGGTGTCGCCGGTTGCCACAATCTGATACTGCTGGACGTTGACCATGGCGTACTGCTTCACCAGCTGGGCCTTGTCCTTCATGGCCATGAAGTAGGTAGGCTGTCCCCCCACGTTCAGCAGCAGGGGGAAGGTTGCCGTATACTGCAGGTGCTGGAGCTGCCCCTGGGCGGAGGCCATGGCGGAATGCTCGGTTGCACCGGCGCAGGAGTAGAATTTCGACTCCTTGGTCCGCTGGTTGGTGAGGATAAAACCGATATTGGACTGGTCCCCGCCGGTGGAGGTGACGCCGGTATAGACCCACACGTCGTCCCCCATGGCGATATAGTTGTAGTCGTCGGTGGTGACCTTCACGTCCCGCTGTCCGAAGATGGAGTTGATAAATCCGTTGTGGTACATCCCATAGTAGTCGTACTGCTGGACGATGAGCCCGGCGGGATAGAGGTTGTCCACCCAGGGGGGGACCTCCTCATAATATTGGCACTCGCCATTGATGGCGTTGACCAGCACCGCGCCCTTCACGTCCACCCCGCCGAAAAGGCCGATGGTCTTCACCAGCCGGGGGCAGATCCAGTAGGGCGTTCCCTCCTCGTTCACCTCCATCACCGGATTGGAAAACATATAGGTGGGGAAGTGGAAGCGCAGATGCCGGTAGAGGTTTCGTCCGAAATGCTCCACATTGGTGTACTTGATTCCCTCCTCCAGCCGCACCAGCTCTACGTTCTGGGTCACCATGTCGATGAGCAGGTAGGCGGGCAGGCCGTCGGAGCGGTTGGTGAACCACTTCACCAGATCGGCGTACATAAGGGTAGCGATGCGCACCGGACGGCCCCGGTAGTTGATCTGAGTGTAGTCGTCCACCACCTCGAACTGGCTGACCATGTCGCTGAGTTCCCCCAGCTTCCGGTCCCCCAGCCGTTCGGCGGAATACTTGTCCAGCATGGGGATCTGATCGTAGGAGATCTCATCCACCTCGGCGGCAAAATCCCCGTCCTCCACCGGGAGCAGCCCGGCGTAGGACTTGGCCCGGAAAATGACGCTGCCCGCCAGACTTCCCACCAGGGCCAGCGCCACCATTCCGATTGCCAGGAAAAAAGGAATCCTGCACTGCTTCTTTACAAATTTGAAATACTCCCCCGCCCCCTGACCCTGGAAGCCGGAGGTAAAGACAGCGCAGATACAGTAGGCCGCACACAGCAGCAGGACAAAGGTGTAGAAGTCCGGCGACTGCAAATTGAGGGCGGGCAGCTCGAAGTAAAAGTAGAGGAATCCCACCGCCAGCGTGACGGCGATATTGGTCAGTACCCGGGCCGCCGGGCTCTTGATCTGCCTGCGGGGCTTCTTGGGTTTCGGAGGCTTGGACTGAGAGGGTGCGCCGCTGTCAAAGCCCTCCCACCGGAAGCCGCCGGCATCGCTGCCTGAAAATCCCATGATATTCTCCTTTCTTCACGGCCCGGAGGCCGCGCCGGACATTTTTGATCCAGTTTTTACCATTCTACCCCATTTCCTTTTCAATAGCAATGTCCATTTTGTAAACAGTGAGGAGAAGCCGGTCCCCTTTTTGGAACCGCCCGCTGAGGAGCCCTTCCGCCACCGCGTCCTCCACCTTCTGCCGCAGGGCCCGGCGCAGGGGCCGCGCGCCGTGGGCGGGATCGCGGCACTCCCTGGCCAGCCTGGCCACCGCCTCGTCGCCGGCTCTGAGCTGCAGTCCCAGCTCCGCCATCCGCGCCCCGCTCTCTTTCAGCATCCGCCGGGCGATCTCCTCCAGATCCTCCTCCCCCAGCTGCCGGAAGATGATGGTATCGTCAATCCGGTTGAGAAATTCCGGCCGGAAGGTCTTTTTCAGCTCCTCCCGCACCGCCCGGCGGACCCGCTCCTGCCGGGCCTCGTCCCCGGCCTCCTCTCCTGCGAAGCCCAGAGGATGCGCGCTGGTCATCTGCCGGGCCCCCACGTTGCTGGTCATCACCACCACCGCGTTGCGGAAATCCGCCCGCCGCCCGTGGCTGTCGGTGAGACAGCCGTCCTCCAGGATCTGTAACAGCAGATTCCACACCGACCGGTGGGCCTTCTCGATCTCATCGAAGAGGACCACCGCGTAGGGCCGCCGCCGGATCTTCTCCGTCAGCTGGCCCCCCTCCTCGTGGCCCACATAGCCCGGCGGGGACCCCACCAGCCGGCTGGCGGCGTGGGACTCCGCGTACTCCGACATGTCGATGCGGATCAGCGCCTCCTCCTGGCCGAACATGGCCGCCGCCAGCGCCCGGCACAGCTCCGTCTTTCCCACGCCGGAGGGCCCCAGCAGCAGGAAGCTCCCTGTGGGCCGGTTGGGCTCCTTCAGCCCCACCCGGCCCCGGCGGATGGCCCGGGCCATGGCGGTGAGAGCCGCGTCCTGGCCCACGATCCGCTTCTTCAGCTCCGCCTCCAGCCCCAGCAGCTTTTCCCCCTCGTCCTGGCTGATGCGCTGGACCGGGATGCCCGTCCACTCCGCTGCTACTGCGGCCACGTCCTCCTCTGTGACAGAGACCAGCTCGTCGGTGCGGTCATCAGACCAGCGCTTCCGGGCGCTCTGGAGCTGGGAGACAAAGTCCTCCTCCACATCCCGGAGCCGGGCCGCTGCCTCATAGTCCTGACCGGCAATGGCCTCCTCCTTCTCCCGGCGAACCGTGTCCAGCCGGGCCTCCAGCTCCTTCAGGTCCGGCGAACGGGTCTCGCACTCCATCCGCACACGGGCACAGGCCTCGTCCATAAGGTCGATGGCCTTGTCCGGCAGGAAGCGGTCCGGCAGATACCGGCGGCTCAGCTCCACCGAGGCCCGGATGGCCTCGCCGCTGACCGCCAGCTTGTGATGGGCCTCGTATTTGTCCCGGAGGCCCAGCAGGATCTCCACCGCCGCCTCCGCCGAGGGCTCCTCCACCGTCACCGGCTGAAACCGCCGCTCCAGGGCGGCGTCCTTTTCAATATACTTCCGGTACTCATCCCGTGTCGTCGCGCCGATGACCCGGATCTCCGACCGGCTGAGGGCCGGCTTGAGGATATTTGCGGCGTCCACCGCCCCCTCGGCGCTGCCCGCCCCCACGATGGTGTGCAGCTCGTCGATAAAGAGGATCACGTTGCCCATCCGGCGGATCTCCGCCAGGGCGTTTTTCACCCGCTCCTCAAATTCTCCCCGGTACTTGGTGCCCGCCAGCATAGCGGAGAGATCGATGGACAGGATGTTTTTCCCCGTCAGCTCCTCCGGCACATCGCCGTTGACGATCCGCTGGGCCAGTCCCTCCGCCACGGCGGTCTTGCCCACGCCGGGCTCTCCCACCAGCACCGGGTTGTTCTTGGTCCGGCGGGAGAGAATCCGGATGCACCGGGCGATCTCCCGGTCCCGGCCCACCACCGGGTCCAGCTTTCCCTCCCGGGCCAGGACGTTGAGGCTGCGGGTAAACTGCTCCAGCACCTTGGACCGGGGCGCCTCCTCCCGCCGGGGGGCGGCGATGCGGGTGGGGGCCTCCCTGGGCAGGCGCTGTACCACGCTCATACGTTGGAGAAGGGCTGTCTGGAGCTTTCTGGGGTCCGCCCCGATGGTGTCCAGCACCCGCATGGCCATGGTGCCGTTTTCCCTGAGGATGCCCAGCAGCAGATGCTCTGTGCCCACATATCCCCCGCCGGTCCTGCCGGACTCGCCCACAGCGTTTTCGATGACCCGCTTGGCCCGGGGCGTCAGCCCCTGGGGCGGCGCCAGCCCGGCCAGTCCCGTTCCCACGATATCAATGACCGCCGCCCGGGCCCGCTCGACCGTAACGGACTGTTCTGCCAGGCACCGGTGGGCCGCCCCCGCCTCCTCCCGCAGGAGACCCAGCAGCAGGTGTTCGCTGCCCACATAGCTGTGTCCCAGCTCCTCCGCCGCCGCCTGAGCCAGCCGAAGAGCGTTTTGCGCCCGGGGGGTGAATCTGTTTTCATACATGTCGGTACCATCCTTACCCACACAGTTTTTCCCGTTCAGTATTCCCTCCACGGCGGCTTTTACACATTTCTCCGGCAGCGGGCGATTTTACCCTTGCAATTTTTCAAGTTCATGCTACAATAGAGGTACCCATTCTAAGGAGGTAATCATTCATGGCTCATAAGATCACCGATGCCTGCGTCAGCTGCGGCTCCTGCGCGGAGAACTGCCCCGTCGAGGCTATTTCTCAGGGCGAGACCCAGTACGTCATCAACGCCGACGCCTGTGTGGACTGCGGCGCCTGCGCTGCCAACTGCCCCACTGAGGCCATTGTGGCGGAATAAGGTACATCGACAAAAATCCCCGTTCTCGGAAGAGAACGGGGATTTTTGTCAGCACTTCGGCAGATTACGATTCTTTTCCATCCGGGAACCGGTAAACGGTTCCCGCCGCTATCTCCGGAAAATCAGACTCGGAGACGGTGACCTCCGCCGTGCTGCCGCCAACGGCGATCTCCCCGGCCACATGGAGGTCAGGCGCGAAGCAGTCAAAGGTCAATATACCGCTCCCGGCTTCTTCCGCCGTTCCAAGCAGCTCCGCCGTCCGGTGAATGCTCAGCGTAACCGCATAGCTCCCGTCCTCGTTCCGGAGCAGCTCCAGGGAACTGTAGACGTCGCTGGTCCCCTGCTTATCTGTATACCGTCCGGAGTAATCTTCAATCTGATTACTCTCCGGCGCGGATACCTCTTCCTGCGGAGGCTTCCCGGCGCAGGCGCCGCACAGGAACACAGCCCACGCCAACAGCAAAAGAACGCTCCATTTCTTCCAGGCTTTCATTGCGCTTCACCTCATACGGAACAGAATTGCGGCAATCACACCGCCTGTTTCATGGACAGGGAAATGCGTTTTTTCTTCTCGTCCACCTCCAGCACAACCACCTTCACAATATCCCCCACAGACACCGCTTCGGAGGGGTGCTTGAGAAATCTGTCCCTGCTGATCTGGGAAATGTGTACCAGTCCGTCCTGGTGAACCCCGATGTCCACGAAAACGCCGAAATCAATAACGTTGCGCACCGTCCCGGTAAGCACCATCCCCGGCCGGAGGTCCTTGACCTCCATGATATCTGTGCGCAGGATGGGCAGCGGAAGCTCGTCCCGGGGGTCCCGGCCCGGTTTTTGCAGCTCCCGGGCCACGTCCGTCAGAGTAGGCACACCTACGCCGCAGGCTGCCGCAAGCTTCTCCAGGCCGATGGACTTCATCTGCCCGTCCAGGCCGTCCAGCTTTCCGGCGGATACGTCCGACAAAGCGTGTCCGGTGAGGGCCAGCAGCTTCTCCGCCGCCGGGTAGCTCTCCGGATGAACAGCTGTATTGTCCAGGGCATTTCTGCTCTCCGGCACCCGCAGGAAACCCGCGCACTGCTCATAGGCCTTGGGTCCCAGCTTCGGAACCTTCAAAATCTGCTTCCGGGAGGTAAACGCGCCGTTCTCCTCCCGGTATTTCACCACATTTTTTGCGGTCGCCGCGTTCAGGCCCGCCACCCGCTGCAGAAGGGAGGGGGAGGCGGTATTCACGTCCACGCCCACAGCGTTCACGCAGTCCTCCACCACGTTCCCCAGCGCCTCGTCCAGACGCTTCTGCGGCATGTCGTGCTGGTACTGGCCCACACCGATGGCCTTGGGGTCAATCTTCACCAGTTCCGCCAGAGGGTCCTGGAGCCGCCGGGCGATGGACACCGCAGAGCGGAGATTCACGTCATACTCCGGGAATTCCTCCGCCGCAAGCTTGGACGCGGAATACACCGACGCCCCCGCCTCGTTGACAATCGTATAACTGACCCCGCCGCCGGTCTGGTGCAGCAGGTCCGCCGTCATCTGTTCCGTCTCCCGGGAGGCGGTGCCGTTGCCGATGGCAATACAGGTAACCCCGTGGCGGCGGATGAGATCCGCCAGGGCCGCAATGCAGGCGGCCCGCTGCCGCTCCCCGTGGGTGGGGTAAACCACGGTTGTATCCAGCACCTTTCCGGTGCCGTCCACCACCGCCACCTTGCACCCCATGCGGTAGCCGGGGTCCAGGCCCATGGTGACCCGCCCCTTTACCGGCGGCTGCATCAGCAGAGGGCGGAGATTCAGCGCGAAATTGCGGATGGCTCCTTCGCTGGCCTCATCGGTGAGGCAATTCCGGACCTCCCGCTCCAGGGAAGGATACAGCAGCCGGTCATAGGCGTCCGCCGCCGCCGTCCTGATGAAGTCCCCGGCCCGGGACCCGGGCCGCAGCACCGCGCGGCGAAGCAGAACCAGGGCGGCCTCCCGGTCCGTAATCAGGCTGACCTTCAAAAACGCCTCCCGCTCGCCCCGGTTTACCGCCAGGACCTGATGACCCTGCAAGCGGCTGACATTCTGACGGAAGCCGTAGTACAGCCGGTAAACGCTGTCCTCCTCTTTGACGGCGGTACTCTCCATCACACTGGACTGCAGCATATATGTCCGCAGCACTCTGCGCACGCCGGCGTCATCGGAGATGTCCTCGGCAATGATGTCACTGGCTCCCTGCAGCGCGTCCTCTGCCGTCTCCACGCCCTTTTCCGGGTCAATATAGCCGGCGGCAGCCTCCAGGGGGTCGGGACAGTCCGGCCGCTGGGCGTAGAGCAGCGCCGCCAGAGGCTCCAGCCCCTTCTCCCGGGCCGCAGTGGCGCGGGTGCGGCGCTTCTGCTTATAAGGGCGGTACAGGTCTTCCGCCTCCGACAGAGTGGCGGCGGCGTCAATCGCGGCGGAAAGCTCATCGGTGAGCTTTCCCTGGCCCTCGATGGCGCTCTTGATCTCCTCCCTGCGTTTCTCCAGGTTCCGCAGATATTGCAGCCGCTCCTCCAGGGCGCGCAGCGTGGTGTCGTCCATGGAACCGTGGAGTTCCTTACGGTACCGGGCGATGAAGGGGATGGTATTGCCCTCGTCCAGCAGGGACACGACGTTCTCCACGTGCCGCTGGCTCCGGCCCAGCTCCCGGGCCAGAATCTGCATCATTGTCTCCATTGATTCTCCTCTTACTCGTTGTAAATCCTGATCTGGCACATTTTCATGGCTTTCAGGGCGTTGATATGGCTTTCCGGGGTGACTCCGGCGCAGCAGGATGCGTCCACCGCAATGGGAACGTCCGGCAAAAAGGACTTGAGGACCAGGGCGTTGGATATCACGCAGATATCCGTACACAGCCCGATGAGTACCACCTCCGCAATGGGCTCCGTCCTGTTCCGCCGGGCCAGCAGCTCCGCCAGGTCCTGACTGCCGAAGGTGGCCTTGGTGACATAGAGGACACTCTCGTTCCGCCCTGCGCCAGCGGTAAGGGCGGCCCGGACGGACGGCTCGATCCGCCAGCCTTCCGTCCCCTGAATGCAGTGGGGCACCGGCAGAATCTGTCCCTCCTGGGTCTCCAGATAGTTCGGGAAATGGGTGTCCTGGGTGGCGTAGACCAGGCCCTCCCAGGAGCGGATCTTCTCCACCACGCCGGGCACGATGGCGGCAGCCTCCGGGGTGCCCAGAGATCCGTTGATAAAATCGTTCTGCATGTCAACGACAACCAAAACCTTCATACTGCCTCCTATGGCTTGAAAAGCTTCTCCACATAGACGTGTTCCGTTTTTCCCAGGAACCGCGTCCCCTCAAAATCCAGCTCCACCACGAAGGGCATCCAGTCAATGATCCGCAGGAAGCTGTCGCAGTTATAGCTTGGGTCGTAGTAGTTCAGGATCGTGCTGAGCGCGGTGCCGTGGGTGCCGATGACCACCGTTCTGTCCCGCTCCGCCGTCAGGATATCCGTCAGGGCGGCAATATTCCGCTCCTGTACGGAGCGCAGGCTCTCCCCGCCGGGCTCGTGCCAGCCGAAGTCCGCCCAGCGCTTCCGAAACAGCTCCCGCACGTTGCCGCCGGGGGCGGCCTCCCGCTCCCGCAGGCGCTCATCGGTATGGATGGTCATGCCGAAATGCTCCGCCGCCTCCCGGATGGTGTCCAGACTGCGGCGGTAGGGACTGCACCAGAAGGCGTCCACGGGCTTATCCCGGAGGAAGTCCAGGACCACCCGCCGATCCTCCATGGCCTCGGCGGTGAGTCCCCGTTCCCGGTCGGACCCGCCGCGGTAGTCGGATTGGGCGTGGCGGACGAAATAGATGGTGGTCATAATGTTCTCCTTACTTGTAGTACAGCCGCTGCCGCTCGTACTTGGCCTCGTAGCTTACGTGCATCCCCAGACGCTTGTACAGGTTCTCATCCACCTCGCTGAGTACCACCGTAAAATGGGCCCCGCAGCCTTTCAGCCTGGGCAGCTGCTTCTGGGCCAGATCGGCGATGGGGTTGGTCAGGGCGCTGACGCACAGGGCAATAAGCACCTCGTCGCTGTGAAGCCGGGGATTTTTGTTGCCCAGGCTGCCGGTCTTCAGGCGGCAGATGGGCTCAAGGACCTGGGTGGAAATGAGGTCCAGCTCCTGATCGATGCCTCCCAGAGCTTTCAGGGCGTTGAGCAGCAGGGCGGCGGAGGCTCCGATCTGGTCGCTGGTCTTGCCGGTGATGACCCGGCCGTCCGGCAGAACCATGGCTCCGGCGGGAGCCCCGGTGGACTCCTCCTTCTCCAGGGCGGCGGCCACGGCGGGGAAGATGGCCGGGGTGACGCCGGAGTGCTTCATCAGCAGCTCCAGTTTATAGACGACCTCCTTGTCCACGGTGCCCCGGAGCCTGCCGGTGAGGGCGGTATAGTACCGCCGGAGGATCTCCATATGGGACGCCTCCCGGCAGGCTTCATCGTTCACAATGCACTTGCCCACCATATTGACCCCCATATCCGTGGGAGACTGATAGGGGCACTGGCCCAGGATGGACTCAAAAATGGTCCGCAGCACGGGGAAGATCTCCACGTCCCGGTTATAGTTTACCGTGGTGACGCCGTAGGCGGCCAGGTGGAAGGGATCGATCATATTCACGTCGTTGAGGTCGGCGGTGGCGGCCTCGTAGGCCAGATTCACCGGGTGGTCCAGGGGCAGATTCCACACGGGGAAGGTCTCGAATTTGGCGTAACCTGCCTTACGGCCCCGGCAGTGTTCATGGTAGAGCTGGCTGAGGCAGGTAGCCATTTTCCCGCTGCCGGGCCCGGGGGCGGTGACCACCACCAGGGGACGGCTGGTCTCGATGTAGTCGTTGCGGCCATAGCCCTCGTCGCTGACGATCAGTTCGACATTGTGGGGATACCCGGCGATGGGGTAGTGGCGGCAGGTCCGGATGCCCAGAACGTTCAGACGCCTGAGGAAAGCGTCCGCCGCGGGCTGGCCGCTGTACTGGGTCACCACCACGCTGCCCACATACAGGTCCATCCCGCGAAACACGTCGATAAGCCGCAGTACATCCTCCTCGTAGGGGATGCCCAGGTCGCCCCGGACCTTGTTCTTTTCGATATCTCCGGCGCTGATGGCGATCACGATCTCCACATCCTCTTTCAGCTGCTGGAGCATCCGGATCTTGCTGTCCGGCTCGAAGCCGGGCAGAACCCGGGAGGCATGGTAGTCGTCAAAGAGCTTTCCGCCAAATTCCAGGTAGAGCTTTCCGCCGAACTGTCCGATCCGCTCCCGGATCCGGGCGGACTGGGTCTCGATGTACTTCTGATTGTCGAACCCCGCTTTCAACATAAACTTCTCTCCCTTATTTACACAACTGGCTCCGGCCGCCCCTGCGGGACGGCGGGGAACCGCTTCTCATTGGCAGTCTGGGGACTGCGCCCTGGGCGCAGCCCGGTCTTTACATCCAATCCGTGCAGTTTTAGCTTCTATTGCAGCTCTCCTGCCGGCAGCACCGGGTTACCAGAGCTTTTTCAGCTCGGTATGCGTACAGACCCGCCCAACTTCTTTCTGCAAAGATTTCAGATCGTCAAAGGTCTCTGGCCGCTTGCCGGGGTCCCGTAGGAGGGCGGAGGGATGGTAAAGCGCCATCATGCGCATCCCGTCCACGTCAAACCATACGCCGTGTTCCCTGGTAATCCGGAACTTGGGATCGATCAGCCGCATGGCGGCAATGCGGCCCAGGCTAACCAGAATTTTGGGCTGAATCAGCGCGATCTGGCGGCGCAGATAGCCAATGCAGGCATCCTGCTCTACATTCAGCGGGTCCCGGTTTCCCGGCGGACGGCATTTGACAATGTTGGCAATATACACCAGCGTCCTGTCCAGGCCAATGATTGCCAGCATGTCATCCAGAAACTGACCCGCCTTGCCTACAAAGGGAATCCCCTGCTCATCCTCGTTGGCGCCGGGCCCCTCCCCTACCAGCATGATCTCCGCCTGGGGATTTCCCACGCCGAAAACCACGTTTTTGCGGGTCTGGCACAGGGCGCACTCCCGGCAATGGCTGCATTCCTGCTCCAGAATCTCCCAACGGTCTTCCACGCCGCCGCCTCCTCTGTCATCGTATATTTCCCCCGGGGGCGGGAACGCTACCCCTATTCGTAAAAAGGAGCGTTCCCTATGACCCGATGGTTCGTTTATTTTCTTTTTTACAGCTTGGGCGGCTACGGCCTGGAGAAGCTGCACGCCCGGTTTTCTCACTCGCCCCGTCAGGTGCGCAAGTGCTTTCTGCTGCTGCCATTATGTCCCGTTTACGGGCTGGCCATGACCGCCCTGCTGGCTCTGGCCCCGGAAAACCTGGGATTCATCCCGCTCATGATCTTGGGCGGTACCGTCTGCACAGGGGTGGAATTTCTGGTCCACCTCTTCTATGACAAATTCCTGGGGGTGCAGTTCTGGGATTACCGCCTCATGCGGGGACATGTCCAGGGGCGTATCTGCCCGCAGTTCGCCGTAATCTGGGGCGTTCTCTCCGCCGCCGCTCTCCGGTGGGTCCAGCCCCTTGCCGTGCTGGCGGCCGAAGTCCTTCCAGGGTGGACCGTCTTTCTGCTGTGGGCAGCGCTGGCGGCGGACTGCGTTCTCTCTGCCGCGCTGCTGCGGAGATACCGGGACACAGAGCTGCTTACCCTCCGAGCGGCACTGGCTCAGATACGGGCCTCCAGCCAATCCAGCACGTCCTTATAGACGTATTGCCTGCTGGCCTCGTTCAGAATCTCATGGCGCAGGCCGTGGTAGAGCTTGATGCTCACATCCCGGAGACCGGCTTTTTTGAAGCAGCCGCAGGCCTTCTGGACGCCCTTGCCCATGCCGCCCACCGGATCCTGGTCTCCGGCGATGAAGAACACGGGCAGATTCTTGTCCATCCTGTTGATGTTGGACTGTCTGGTAATGCAGCTCAGGCCGTCCAGCATATCCCGGAACAGTCCCAGCGTGGTGTCCCCGCCGCAGAGGGGATCGGCAATATAGGCGTCCACGTTGGCCTCGTTGGCAGACACCCAGTCGAAGCGGGTGCGGGTGGGGGAGAACGCCTTGTTATATGCGCCGAAGGCCAGATCATCGGCCTTGGCGCTGTAGGCGATCTTGCCCAAGCGCTTGATCTCGTGGTTCGCTACCAGCTTGCCGCCGGCGATGATGGGGGCGGACTGGTGGCCCGTTCCGCAGAGAATGCAGCCGCTGAGGCGGCCCGGGTAGCGGATGAGATGGGTGCGGGAGAGAAAAGAGCCCATGGAGTGCCCGAAGAGGAAGTAGGACTTATCCGGAAAAACCTTGGCTGTACGGCGGCGCAGCTCTTCAATGTCATCCACCACATGCTGCCAGCCGTCCTCTTCGCCGAAATAGATCATGGGGGCCCCCTCTATGAGGGACTGCCCGTGGCCCAGATGGTCGTTGGCCACCACCACAAAGCCGTGGCTGCACAGGAATTGGGCGAAAGGCGCGTAACGAGCGCCGTACTCCGCTACGCCGTGGGCAATCTGCACCACTCCCACAATGTCCTGCCCGGAGGGCGTCCACTGGTTGACATGAATCAGGGTTTTTCCATCGCTGGAGGGAAAGAAATATTCTGACGTGATGGCCATTAGCATATCCTCCGCTCTTTTTCGTTTTGACAGCAGCCCGCTGGTAGGACTGCGGAATCCGCTGCTTTTGCAGGTATTATATCATAACCGCCTCAAAAATCCTAGAGCTATTTCCGCAGAATTTTCCAGCCGGAAAAGAGCGGGAGGGGAATTCCGGTACGGAAACAGCCTGTTCGGGAATTATGTCAATCTGTTTGTTAAAGTTTTAATTTGTGCCTTCCAGGGAAGCAATTCCTTAGAGAATTGACATTTGTTTTCTTGTTCCATTACTTAAATATGAATTTTCTGTAAAAACGCTACCAGCCTGCTACCAGACAGTCCGGGATGCTACCAGCTGGGAAATCAGAGGTCATAACATATTTTGTTTACATAAGCTGAGAAAATGCTACCAAACGCGTCTTTGGTGCTACCATATTTTTTCTCCCTCCCCGGAAACCCTTGCGCCGCAAGGGTTTCCGGGGAGGCTTTTTCGCATAAGGGGCTTGATAAGGGCCGTCTTGTAAAAAAAGTACGTAACTTTTTTAAGAGATTGTGATTTTCAAGACTTTCATCCTCAAAAAATTAGAAGGAGGAAAAATCCA
>ERZ779631.328-NODE-328-length-17389-cov-7.801777_pt1 | contig 17389 bp, 18 predicted proteins | sample MGYA00514193_ERZ779631 | MGnify/ENA primary metagenome ERZ779631 (study PRJEB29562, sample SAMEA4376710) | mouse gut metagenome | isolation source: Cecum | study: EMG produced TPA metagenomics assembly of the A DSS colitis mouse model was used to assess the...
ACCCCCACTATAGCGGATTGTGGGTACAGGACACCGCTAACGCCCCGGCTGCACGGTTTTATTAGTATACTGTTTTTTTGTGCGTTTGTCAATGTGTCATACATTTTCATTGTCGATCATTCGGTATCCGATGCCGATTTCCGTAAAAATATATTGCGGATCGGCAGGATTATGTTCCAGTTTTCTGCGGATATTTGCCATATTGACGCGCAAAATGCGGTTATTACTGTCGGCATAAGGACCCCACACATGTGTGATCAAGGTGTCGTATGTGATTACTTTGCCGGCGTTTCGAGCCAAAAAGGTTAATATTTTATATTCAATCTGTGTAAAGTGAACGATATTATCATTTACGGTAATGATATGCTTTTCATAGTCTATGATCAGGTCTTTGGCAACATATCTGTTCTGACCTATAACGGGTGCACTACTCATGGAAGAGCGGCGCAGAGCGGTGCGGATTCGTGCCATCAGCTCGGAAGTGCCGAAAGGCTTCGTGATATAGTCGTCGGCGCCCGCATCTAACGCTTCCACTTTTTCCTTTTCTTGTGTTCTGGCTGAGATCACGATAATGGGGATGTTACTCCATTTTCTGATGCTGTGGATCACATCGATTCCATCCATGTCCGGCAGACCCAGATCCAACAAAATCAAGTCCGGACATGCGGAAGCGGCAAGCGACAGACCATTTGCAGCGTCACTGGCAAAGCTGACTTTATAATCCTGTGTCCGCAGAGTGGTCGCAATAAAGTTGCATATATTTTTTTCATCTTCTATCAGCAGAATTTCATGCTTTAGATTCAATGCCTGAATCCTCCCTTCTTCGTATGTGCGCACGATATAATAGAATCAGTTTCCTTTAGGCAGTGTAAAGTAAAACTCAGCGCCTTTCTCATGATTCCTTGCATTGATGGTACCGTTATGAGCAGTGATGATCGTTTTACATATTGAAAGTCCGATTCCCATCCCTTTGTTGGAGTCGGATTCACGGTTTCCGATATAAGAATTGCCGTCAAAAATATCTTTTAACCGTTCCGGAGCGATACCGATACCATAGTCTTTCACATGGAAGGTGACATTATGGTCGTCGTCGTCCACATAGAAAAGAATCGGCTCACGACTCTGTGAGTGTATGATGGCATTTTCCAACAGATTGATGAGTACTTGCTCTATGAGGATAGCGTCCATTGGCAGAATGAGAAGCTCGTCGGGAACGGAAACACTGACGGATGCTTCGGGCAGTCTCTTTTTCAGACGATTGATGGCGGCTGAGACAATTTCCTCTACGGATTCGTCAGTCTTCTTAACTGCTGAAGTCTGGTCTTGGATACGGGTTACGGACAAAAGGTTCTCCACCATATTTAAAAGCCAGTTGGCATCTTCATGTATATGAGTGACAATGGCGATTTTCTCTTTGTCTGAAAGCAGGTCGCCATTGTCCAGATAGGAAGAACTGGCGCCGATGATACCGGTCAGCGGTGTGCGTAGGTCATGGGATATGGCGCGCAGCAGGTTGGCACGCATTTTCTCCTTCTCTGTTTCTGACAACAGCTTGTCCTTTTCGGCGATCATTTGAGCCTGCTGTTTCATACTGGCCGTCATGGTACTCGTGAGCAGCGTGACGCCAAGCATTTCCAGAAAGGTGATTGGATAACCGGAAAGTGTGAAGTTCAGTTCAAAATAAGGATAGGTGAATAAAAAGTTTACGCATACAACCGCAACGATGGATGAAATGACTCCCGGCAGATAGCCGTCCGTATATCGGACGATGACGATCAGCGCGAGAATATAAATCAGAGCAATATTGCCTGAATTTTCCGGTACACAGTAAGAGAAAAGGGATGCGAAGACGGTTGAAACGATAAGACCGGACAGCGTTACGATAATGTTCTTTTTAGTGAATATTTGTTTCATATTTGAGGGCATAAGTTCGAATCTCCTGTATCGTACATTATACCTTGTTTTGCCCAAAAGTGGAACAGCACGCGGTGCTAAAAAGGCGTTAAGAAAGAGATAAGAAAACATCAAGAAAACGCTAAATATACGCTAAAAAAGACGCGATAAACTATAAAATCATTTGACGGTATGCTAGTATTTTGCTTGTAATATAATGCGAGGGAGGAAATCAAAATGCAGATAGATGTGTGGTCGGTTATTTCGATCGTTTTGGTTGTAATCGGTTTTTTTGGTGGAATCTGGTATGAACATAAGTAAGGTCTGACTGTTAGAACGGAGGGTAAGGAAATGGGTATTGTAGAAATTATCATATTAGGACTGGTATTTGTATCACTGGGAGGATGCTTTGTGTATTCTTTGATCACAAACAGAAACAGTAAATGATCCAAATAAAAATCGTCGCTTTGCAGCGACGATTTTTTATTGGTATAATGAGTAGCCAAACCGTATGCGGCGATAAACTTTCCATACGATCAGTACCGGCATACTGACTAACAGATATACGGAACTGAGCAGACCTGTCAGACCGCCTACAACGCAGATGATTAACATTCCGATATTCATGAGATATCTTCCTCTCTTTCTTGTATTTACACTTCTATCATTCGCCATTATAAAAAATGAGAGCAGAACATAAAATAGATAAGAGAGTTTCTTAACGTAAGTTAAACGAAATGGAAACAACTTATTAACACCGGCTTAACGAATTTTTAGCGGTTAACAAAATACGATATTTTGTTTCGTATGTCAAGTCCTGATCTGAAAAAAAATCTACGACATATTTCCCACAAATACGACAAACATAGTATGGAAGACATAAAAATAAATAAGCAGATTTCATTGCAGCCCCGTTCTGGTACGCTATGCCGAAATACCCGTGAAAGCGGGAGTTTATCGACAAATCGTGTTAACACAATATCGTATTATGTTTCCACAGAGGAAAACCGGACACGAAAATCGGCTTTCCGGAAAAGGAGGAAAACAAATGGAGATTGTGCAGAGCATCTTGACAGACAATCCCTGCTATAAGACAGGACACAAGATTGAAGTACATGGCTTAATGCTGCACAGCGTCGGCTGTAATCAGCCATCAGCGGAGGTTTTTGTTAAGGAATGGAACAAACATACAGAGCAGAAGAAGTGTGTCCATGCCTTTATAGACGGCGTCACGGGCAAAGTGTACCAGACGCTTCCGTGGGAGCACAAAGGATGGCATTGCGGCGGAGCGGCATTTAATTGTTTGGACAGGAGTGAAGCGTTGGCAGTTGTCAAACGAACCTACAATGCAGCGGTGGAATTATTTGCATTATTATGTCAGCAATATCATCTGGATCCTTTAAAAGACGGCGTTATCATCAGTCATAAAGAAGGACATGCAAGAGGAATCGCGTCCGCACATGAAGACCCTTCGCACTTATGGAACGGATTACAGAGCGGTTATACGATGGACGGATTCAGGCATGATGTTGCCCTTGCAATGCATAGAGCTGAAAGAACCGTTCAGGCAAATGATGTTGTGAGAATTGCCCCCAATGCAGCTTATTACACAGGCAAGGAGGCGCCGGACTGGGTCAAGAGCGACGAATGGATTGTGAAATCCGTAGAGGGAGAGCGCGTTGTGCTGGGCGGCAATGTCAGGGGGACAAATCAGATCAACAGCCCATTTCATAGCAAAGATTTAATCGTGGTATCTCATTGGGAACTGGAAAATCCGGAATCGGAAGACCCTAAGCGCCCTCGAATGGATATTTCGGAAGAAGGTGTGAGGCTGATTATGCGGTTTGAAGGCTGCCGCTTATCTGCATACCAGTGTGCAGCGGGCGTATGGACAATCGGATACGGACATACGCGGGGCGTGAAGCCGGGGGATGAGCTGCCTTCACAGGAAGCTGCGAGAGATTTGCTGTATGAAGATCTCAAAGAATATACCGGATATGTCAATACATATATCGAGAGAAAAGTAATTGGTTTTCCGGTTAATCAGAATCAGTTTGATGCGCTGACAAGCTTTTGCTACAACCGCGGCAGCGGCAGACTGAGAGAACTGGTGACGGATAGGGATGCGCCGGCTGCTGCGGAGGCGATGCTTTCATTTATTGTAGTTAACGGAGAAATAAATGAAGGGTTACGGCGCAGGCGGGAAGCGGAGAGAGAACTGTTCTTACGTTAGTTCCGGCTTCTAGGGTAAGGGCCCTGTTCTGAGAGTAGAGAAAGGAGAAAGGAGTTTCCACCATTGGAGGATCAAAAGTACGATTACAGTGAATTTATACCCTTAGACGATCTTGTCTATGCGCCGCTTCATGCGCTTGCCTTGTCGAATGAGCAGCTTCGTGCGCGGGTAGTCGATTCCATAAAGAGTATGGGCACAATTAAACATACGGGGACGGAGGAAACCGTACATTTGCACAATATCAATCTTGCGTACGAGCAGGTACGCCCGGAAAGTAATGAAGGTTATAGTGTGGATAATCTGCAAGTGCAGGTGCCTCTTTTATCCATCATACCGATTACAAATCTAAATGTTGATAAGGCGGAGATTGATTTTGACGCGGAGATTAAGGCGGAGAAAGGAGAGCAGGGGCAGTATTCCATTAACGGGCGGATCTGTTCGCCGGAACAGCGGGAGAGCGATTTCCTACCGCGGGTCACATACAAGATGCGGATCAGTTCTTTGCCGGCGACGGAAGGCGTTATGCGTCTGACAGATATGTTCAGCTCGAATCCGGTTACGAAGAAGCTGGATACGACACCGGTAGCGATAGACGGCAACTTGGGCAGCGATGAACAGAAGGAAATCTGGCAGGAGACAACAGGGCTTAAGAATAAGATTAAGAGGCTTAAGAGACTGTATCGAAAGATTTCTGATATGATTGCAGATCAAGAGCAGATGCAGCAGATCGGGAAGAGCGCTTTTGAAGATACGGTCAGGGAATTTGATAAGGAGAAGTACTTGATGGCGCAGGCTAATATTGCCAACCGCATTATGGAATATCAGGAGCGGATCATGAACAGAGAGATTGAATACGGACTGGATAAAGACTATGAATAACAATGGTGTGAGAACAAAATGGAGAAATAAGGAACAGAGCAGGAGGGAGCAGGAAGGACGGTTGATCCTCCGTGATACGGAAAGATTGCGCAGAGAACTGAATCTGCGGCTGATAACAGATTCTCCCGATGCCGTGCAGGAATCATCCGGTACGCTTCTGATGCCGGAGAGGGTGTTGTATGTGGAGAGTATTACGGTGGTCGATATCCGCTATCCGAACCGGGATAGCAACGTAGTTAAAACAAATAACAGAAAGGAAAGAGGAATAAGATTATGGCAATAGCAGAACAATTTGCAGGATTACAAATGGATCAGTTGATCGGAGGACCTTTGAGTGCAGCGGCGGACGCCAGTGCACTGTTGGCAAATTCCACGGCGGACTTTATCAAGAGAGTAGGATTTGACAAGGACGGTAAAGTACAGAATGTCGCATTCGGTTATCAGAGGCGGACCCCTAATGAGGATGGGACGAGTACGCTGGATGAGATGAAGGTGAGTGTGCCGATGCTGGCAATCGTTCCGATTCCGAATCTCCAGATTGATGAAGTGAACATTCTCTTTGATATGGAGGTGAAGCAGAGTGAGAGACAGGAATCGGCAACGGATTTAAGCGCGACTGTCAGCGGGACAGCGAATTTCGGCATCGTTAAAGTCAGTGTTACGGGCAGTGTCAGCTCCCATCAGTCCAACACGAGAAGTTCGGATAATTCTGCGAAGTACCATGTAGATGTGCGCGCGACCAACCACGGAATTCCGGAGGGTCTTGCCAGAGTACTGGATATGATGGCGGCAAACGTGGCGCCGGAGCTTCTGAGCAGTGATTTAAAGGATGGCAACGGACAGAATCTGGCAGGTCAGGCAAAGGCGAAAGCAGAACGCTTAAAAACGCTCAGGGCTGAAATCAGTCAGATTGAAAACCGGTTGAGCGCGGCAAAAGATGGTGCAGACGCGAGCATTATCCGTCTTAAGAAAGTGGCGGATATCCAGTTGAACAGCTATAGAGAACTGCTTGGTAGAAAGTTAAGAGAGTCGGATCCGTCGCAGTATGATGAGGAAATCAAGAAGCTGCAGGCCGCGGTGGCAAGCGATCCGAGTAAGCAGGCTGAACTAAATAGCAAGATAAAAGAACAAGAGACGGCAAAGGAGCAGTCAGCAAATTATACACAATGTCTGGAAGAAATCAACCAGTCATGGAGCGGTTTCCAGACGCAGGCATCGGACTATGTGAAACTGCTTGCCGACAGCGGCAGTGAACCGGAGGATGTATCGAGCCTGTTTGCGCTGAAAGCCATTGAGAAAGAAACGGCGCAGGATGGTAAAGAAACGATAAAAGGCATCAAGGACTATGCAACAGGAGAATCCCAGTATGAAGCGATGTTTGCGGCGCAGAATAATGCAGTCAATAAGAAAACGGAGTACAGCGACGCGATGTCCGGCAAGGCGCTGCCTGATAAGAGCGCTTGATACAAGTAAACGGAACGCAAGTAATCAATATGAACCGGATAGCCCTTTGCGGGCTGTCCGGTCAGAAAGAAGGTATATGAAATGATCCAGAAGAAAGCAGAACTATCTGATTTTCATTATGTGAAACTGGTGACGATCGGCAGTGTGAATCCGAATACGCCGTTGTCGGACAAGGACAGAGAATCACAGATGGATTTATTAAACCGCTGTCTGAACGATCATCCAAGAGGCACTATTATAGCAAAGGACATTTCCATAGGACGCTATCAGATCGGCGAACATGAACTGACTATGGAGAAAGTTTCCTATCATGTGGGATTTACAAGGAAGCCGGCATGGGAGAGTGAAGAGAAGGGACAAGGATTATGACGGTTGAGGAGAAAAAGAGAAATGAAAAACTGACCTTGTATGTCAGCGGACGCATCGATGCCTCTACGGCGCCGGAGTTAGAACAGTTTGTTTCCGAAAGGACAGAAGGGCTGACAGAATTGACATTGGATCTTAAAGATGTGATGTATATTTCTTCCGCAGGGCTGCGCGTACTGCTTGGTACATATAAAACGATGGATAGCCAAAAAGGTAAATTGGTTCTTCTGAATGTGAATGAGGAAGTGGAAGACACCTTATATATTACCGGATTTCTGGAATTTCTGGAAGTATGGAATACGGAAGGAGCGCGGGTAGCCAAAGGAAAGGGAAATACACATGGCGGGCAGGAAAAAAATAAGGAATAGAATAAATGGACTGTTGCTACTAATGGTGTCAGTCGCGATGCTGGTCGCCGGAACAATCAGCGCTTACAGCTTGTGGTCTATGAAACGGATTTCTGCGGATAACGGAAAGGAACTGGGTGAAAATGCGGCAAATGATGCAGAAGAAGCATTAGAAGATCTGGCGGTAGATAATCTTCGTAGAATTACCGCACAAAAGGCAGCGGCAATTGAAGAGAAATTCGTGACGGTGGAGACATATGTGCTCGGTATTGCCGCACAGGCAAGAGATATCTACGAGCATCCTGAACAATATCCGGACAGAAGAGTGGCGCTCCCGGTCCCGGATTCCAGCCAGCTTGCGGCACAGCTATTATGGTCGGAAGAATTGAAAGATTCTGTCGATTTGGAGACCGGTGTTCCGGCGTACACGGAGGAAGTGTTAAAACTCGGTAATCTGCAGGATATGCTCGTGCAGTACAATGCCAACAACGGCATGGTGTCATCGGCTTATATCGCCACGGAGAGCGGCTGGATGATTCAGGCTGACTACATCCCTTACAGCAAATATAATACGACGAATGCAGAGGCAGACCATAACCGTCAACTGCTTTTTGAGGCTAAGGACAGACAATGGTATAAACGCGCTAAGGAGAAAGGGAGTGGGCAGATTGTGTATACGGATGTGATCAGGGACGCTCACGGGGGTGGGGACTGCATTGTGTGTGCCAGTCCGGTATACCGCGGTGAAAAAGTAGTAGCGGTTGCGGGGGTTGGTTCTTATCTGGAAACGATCAACAATGCGGTGCTAGGGATGGATGTCGGTGAGGACGGATATGCTTTTCTGGTAAATGAGAACGGACAGGTAGTAGTCTCGGGAAAGACGGACGGTGAAACTGCGGCATATGCCGAGCAGATTGTAGATTTAAGACAAAGCAGCAATCCGATGCTGGCACGGGCGGCGTCGGGTATGGTTGCCGGGGATACCGACTCCGTGGAAATGAATCTGGACGGCAAAGAAGTTTATCTTGCTTATGCGCCGTTAAAGCATCTGGGATGGAGTCTTGTCACGGTGCTTGAGGAGGAGAAGGTTATTGAGCCGGCGAAAGAAAGTCAGGCGATGATATTGGCGTTATCGAATGAACTGGATGATAAACAGGATGAAGCGATCAGGGGTGTCATGGCGGCATTTGTTGTGGCGCTGGCATGTGTTACGCTGCTTGTGTGTATGTCCGGAACAATATTTTCCGCAAAACTGACAGAACCGATCTGTGATTTGACAGATGAAGTACTAAGCTGGGACGGAAGTGATTTCGGTCAAAGAATCAGCGTACTGACCGGGGACGAGATAGAGGATTTGGGAAATGCTTTTAACGATATGATAGATCAGATGGAAGAGTATATGGAGAATCTGTCTTCCGTTACGGCGGAAAAGGAGCGCATCCGCACGGAAATCCAAGTGGCTTCCAGACTACAGGCGGACATGCTCCCTGCTGTCGAGGGAATATTTGCAAACAGGGAAGATTTTGTTCTTGCAGCATCTATGGCGCCGGCGAAAGGGGTGGGCGGCGATTTCTATGACTTTTTCCTGTTGGATGAAGAGCGGCTGGCACTTGTCATAGCCGATGTGTCCGGCAAAGGAGTTCCTGCTGCACTCTTTATGGTAGCGTCGCGTATGATGATTCGCAGCAGACTGATGCGGCTGGAGAGAAAAGAGAGCAAATTGTCGCGGGCAGTGGAAGAGATCAACAGAAGTCTGTGCGAAAACAATAAAGACGGCATGTTTGTCACTGCATGGATCGGGGTGCTAAATATTGTCACCGGAGAGATAAATTTCGTCAATGCCGGACATTGCAGACCGCTGATCATAAGTAAAAGCAGGGAGTGCGAGTATGATACGACTTTCGGCGGCATGATGCTAGCGGGGATGGAAGATACTGCGTATAGGGAAGGGCAGATTGCATTGTCCAGAGGAGATACACTGCTTCTCTATACAGATGGCGTGACGGAGGCAAGCGATTCGGAGAAAAACATGTACGGAGAAGAACGCCTGCTGAGAACGATTATGAATGCGGGCAGTCTCATACCGAAGGAATTACTCCAAATATTGTGGGAAGAGATAGACGATTTCCGTGGAGAGGAGCCCCAGTTTGATGACATCACAATGCTGGCGGTGGCTTGGAGGGGCAGGGGATTCGAGGAAAAGACAGGGGTTCCCATCATGGAAAATATGCAGGAATTCATGGATTTTGTAGAGTCGATCCTTGAGGAGAGAGAGGTGCCTGTCAAAACAGCAGTTAAGATTCATGTGACGGTGGATGAAATTTATTCCAATATCTGTTATTACAGTGGGGCGACGGAAGTGAAGCTGGGAATCCGCATTAATGACAAGGAAGAGAATGGGAAAGTGATAGGGCAGGAAATCATTCTGTATTTCGAGGATGACGGCATTCCTTACGACCCGCTTACGAAACCGGACCCGGATGTGGCGCAGGTACTTGGCAGGAGAAAGGAGGGAGGTCTTGGCATCTATATGGTGAAGAAGAGGATGGACAAAGTAGAGTACGAATATGTAGGCGACAGAAACAGACTGACGGTATATAAACTGTCAGAGGATTAAAAACAGATTGGAGAGAGAAAATTATGGCAGCAATAAAATTAAGTACCTTACAGGAATGTGATCAGGCTTTGAGTACAGCGGCGGCAAATTTAAAATATTATAATTTTATTTATGTGGAAGCGGGGACGGGCATGGACCGTGATTCCGGAATGAAGGCATATTGGGACAATAATTATGTTGGTCAGGATGATCTGAAAAAAGTGCTGAAAGGAATGGAGGATAAGGAAATACAAAATGCAGAACATCCCATTACGAGCAACAATTTTTTAGTATTCCATCAATCCAGAGGAGACAAAGACGATGATTACAGCGCCAGTGTGTTTTTCAGAGTCTTTGCACTGACACAACCCGAATTAACTAAACTTAACGGAGGGCTGCAGGCATCGGCGGTAGAAATTATTAACATTAATTATAATGCCGGTACGGTTAGGGTTAAAGTAAAGAAAGTAGACGGAAGCATCGAGGATAGAATTGTGGTGAATTTGGATAAGTTTAAAATTACGATAGGCAGTACGGATTACTTTCTGATTTGGGACGTTGTCGGCATAGGATACCATTTGTCGGTTAAGAGTCAGGATAAATACAAAATGGTTTGTTATAATCAAAATGTGCTGTCAGGTACTGATATTAACCTTGGTGAGTAGAGCCTTTAGACAGACTGTTAACTTAGGAGACACGGATCCGTAGATTCGTGTCTCTTATCGGTTGTTCGGCCGGGTAGATTCGGAGGAGGAAAGTATGGACTTTATCATAATATTAATATGGAAATATGCCATTTATACGGCAATGGCTTTGGCGGTAGGAGCAGTACTGGGATATTTTCTTGACGGGGAGGAGTAGCGTGAAGGATTATATAAAAATAATATACTGAAAATTTTATTGCCCTATTATCGGGACGCCGATATAATGTATACGAGGTGATAAAATTGCCTTTGGACGAACTGATACGGAAAAAGGGACTCTCTTATCGCACAATGATAAGAGAGGAAAGCGAAGATACTGGATTACAGTGTAAAAAATGAGTTAATAAAAAGCCGAAGCTTCTGCTTCGGCTGAAAAAGCGGAGTTGGAGGGATTCGAACCCTCGTGCCCCGGAGGGCTAACGCATTTCGAGTGCGCCCCGTTATGACCACTTCGATACAACTCCGTACGAGTAAGATTATAAGTTGAATTGCGGTGAATGTCCACTGTTTTTCACAAAACTTTTTTATTTTTGGAGACGGCAACATTATGACACAAGATGAAAAATATATGAAAGAAGCTTTAAAACAGGCAAAAAAAGCATATGAATTAGGAGAAGTGCCGATTGGCTGTGTGATTGTCTATCAGGGTAAAATTGTCGGCAGGGGATATAACAGGCGTAATACAGACAAAAATACGCTTGCGCATGCCGAAATTACCGCGATCAATAAGGCGAGCAAGAAGATAGGCGACTGGAGGCTGGAGGGGTGCACTCTGTATGTGACGCTGGAGCCGTGCCAGATGTGTGCAGGCGCTATCGTGCAGGCGCGGATTACCGAAGTGGTCTTGGGCAGCATGAATCCTAAGGCGGGTTGCGGCGGTTCAATTCTGAATATCTTGGAAATGCCGGAATTTAATCATCAGGTACAGGTCAAAAGAGGAGTGCTCGCGGAAGAATGCACACATATGCTGACCACGTTTTTTAAAGAGCTGCGAATCAGAAATAAACAAGAAAAAGAACAACGTAAAGCCGAACAAGAAGAGGAAAATCCAAGTGATTAATTCACACTCTACATTAAGAAGAACTAGTTGTGAAGACAATCAAAATGGGATATAATGTTCACGTAAGCATTGAGCGCTGCCAGACTATGAGATGGCAAAATGACTGCTTGCAGTCAATTTTGACAGATTATAGGCTGATAGGGCGAAAGCCCGTGAGCGAGACGGAGCGACAGCGAAGCGTTCATGAGCGGGCATTGAGCAAACATTATTGACGAGGAGGAAGTGCAATGAAGAGAATAGGTATGTTGACCAGCGGCGGAGATTGTCAGGCATTGAATGCGGCAATGCGCGGTGTGGTTAAGTGTTTGTCCTGCAGTGGAGAAGACGTTGAAATTTATGGCTTTCTGGACGGTTATAAAGGACTCATTTATGGTGATTTTCGTATGCTGACAGGTCATGATTTTGCAGGTATTCTGACCAAGGGCGGTACGATTCTCGGCAGTTCCAGAACACCTTTCAAATTAATGCGTGAGCCGGATGAGAACGGACTTGATAAAGTGGAAGCAATGAAACAGAATTACTACAAGCTGAAATTAGACTGTCTGGTAATTTTAGGAGGCAACGGTACTCATAAATCTGCGAATATGCTGCGAGAGGAAGGACTCAACGTAATTACGCTTCCGAAGACGATCGATAATGATTTGTGGGGCACGGATATGACCTTCGGTTTCCAGAGTGCCGTGAACATAGCAACGGACTGTATCGACTGCATCCATACGACGGCTTCTTCACACGGACGTATTTTTATCGTGGAAGTTATGGGGCATAAAGTGGGATGGCTTACTTTGAATGCCGGCATGGCAGGCGGTGCGGACATCATATTGATTCCGGAGATTCCTTATGATATTGATAAAGTAATTATGGCAATTAATGAGCGCGAAGCAAGAGGTTCCAGATTTACGATTATGGCAGTGGCGGAGGGAGCAATTTCCAAAGAAGACGCGAAGCTGTCTAAGAAAGAATATAAAGAGAAGATGAAGAACTATGCATACCCTTCTGTTTCATATGAAATTGCAGATAAGATTCAGAAGAAGAGCGGCAAGGAAGTACGCGTTACCGTTCCGGGACATACGCAGCGTGGCGGTAGCCCGTGCCCGTATGATCGTGTATTCGCAACCAGACTTGGTGCGGAAGCCGGTAAGCTGATCTTAAAGGGCGAGTATGGTTTTATGGTAGGTTATAAGAACAGAGAAGTAGTCAGAGTACCGCTTGAGGAAGTGGCAGGTAAACTCAAGATGGTATCGCCGGATGCGACAATCGTGAAGGAAGCGAAGATGGTCGGCATCAGCTTTGGCGATTAGTAGGAGAAATAATGTCATATACAGCGCTTTATCGCAAATTCCGTCCGAGTCGTTTTGAGAACGTGAAAGGGCAGGAACATATTGTCACTACATTACAAAATCAAATAAAAGCCGAGCGAATCGGGCATGCGTACCTGTTCTGCGGAACCCGCGGAACAGGTAAAACATCGATTGCCAAAATATTTGCCAAGGCAGTTAACTGTGAACACCCTGAAGGCGGCAGTCCATGCGGTGAATGCACTTCATGTAAGGCAATCGCAGCAGGCGCGAGCATGAATGTGATCGAGATAGATGCGGCTTCTAACAATGGTGTGGATAATATCCGTGAAATCGTGGATGAAGTATCCTATTCACCGGCGGAAGGCAAGTACAAGGTTTACATTATTGATGAGGTTCATATGCTCTCGATAGGAGCGTTTAACGCGCTTCTTAAGACGTTGGAAGAGCCGCCGTCCTATGCGATTTTTATCTTGGCGACTACGGAAGTCCATAAAATACCGATTACAATTCTGTCAAGATGCCAGAGATATGATTTCAGGCGGATTACCATTGACACGATTGCGTCAAGATTGAGAGAATTGATGGACGAGGAGCAGATTCAGGTGGAGGAGAAGGCGCTCCGGTATGTGGCAAAGGCGGCGGACGGTTCCATGAGAGATGCTCTCAGCTTGCTAGATCAGTGCATTGCTTTTCATTTCGGGCAGGAACTGACTTATGATAAAGTGCTGGATGTGTTGGGCGCCGTGGACACGGAGGTGTTTGGCAGGCTGCTTCGGCATGTGCTTGATCGGGATGTGACCGGATGCATCAGTCTTTTGGAAGAGATTGTGATGCAGGGAAGAGAACTTACCCAGTTTGTGACAGATTTCACATGGTATCTGCGTAATCTTCTGTTGGTCAGATCCTCTGATGACATAGAGGATGTAATCGACGTTTCTACGGATAATCTTGCAAGACTTCGGGAAGAGGCAGGTATGATCCAGACAGATGCCGTCATGCGTTATATCCGTATCTTTTCCGAACTGTCGGGACAGATTAAATATGCGGCGCAGAAACGTATTTTAATAGAAATTGCTTTGATTAAACTCTGCAGACCGGATATGGAGAAAGATTATGAATCTATCGTAGAGCGTATTAGGGCTGTGGAGGAAAAGATAGAGAACGGCGTGATCGCGGTATCGTCAGGAGAAGCATATCCGGCAGAGGGTGGAGGCGTATATGGAAGTGTGTCTCAGACGCCTTTAGGCGCAGGCACGCTGAAAGAATGTCCGCCGCTTCCCAAGGCGATTCCGGCGGACGTTCAGGCAGTAGTTGACAAGTGGGCGTCAATCGTAGGGCAGGCGTCCATGCCGATGAAACAGTATCTCAGGAATGCCGGACTCAGTCTGGGTGGAGATAACAAGCTAATGGTTGTGGTGGAGGACGGTCTTGCTTCCGACTATTTTCTAAAGCAGGAAGGGCATAAAGAGTTACTGGTGCAGATGGTATCGGAGGCTGCCGGCAAGGAGATAGATGTGACGCTACAGAGCGTGCCCGATCGTGGCACTTTTGTACAGAACTATGTGGATCTGAGTCAGTTGATCCATATGGATATAGAAGTTGAAGAAGAATAATGGAGGACTAGTATGGCAAAACGTGGTGGATTTCCGGGTGGAGGTATGCCGGGGAATATGAATAATCTGATGAAGCAGGCACAGAGAATGCAGCGCCAGATGGAAGAGAGTCAGAAGGAACTGGAAGTTAAAGAGTTTGTTGCGAAAGCCGGTGGCGGTGCGGTAGAAGTGACCGTGACGGGTAAAAAAGAGATTACGAAGGTTAAACTGTCTGAGGAAGTGGTAGATCCTGACGATATTGAAATGCTGGAGGATCTTGTGATGGCAGCGGCAAATGAGGCCCTTAGAATGGCTGAAGATGCCAGCAACGAGATAATGAATAAGATGACCGGTGGTCTGGGCGGAGGATTTCCGTTCTGATGGAGTTATACAGCGGACATATCAATAAGTTAATAGAAGAATTAGCCGGACTGCCGGGAATCGGTTCTAAATCTGCACAGCGGCTCGCATTCCATCTGATTAATATGCCGAAGGCGCGGGTGGAAAGACTGGCTCATGCGATTGTCGATGCAAAGGAGAATGTGCGGTATTGTGAAGAATGCTATACTCTGACGGACAAAGAAATGTGTCCGGTGTGCGCGAATGTAAACAGGGATCACGGCACAATTATGGTAGTGGAAAACGCAAGGGATTTGGCGGCATACGAAAAGACAGGTAAGTACAGCGGCGTTTATCACGTACTGCATGGCGCGATTTCTCCTATGCTCGGAATCGGACCGAATGATATTAAACTCAAAGAACTGATGCATCGTCTGGAAGGGGACGTGAGTGAGGTGATAATCGCGACCAACTCCAGCTTGGAAGGCGAGACGACGGCAATGTATATCAGTAAGCTGATCAAACCGACGGGAATCAAAGTTACGAGAATAGCCAGTGGCGTTCCGGTGGGCGGTGACTTGGAATATATTGACGAAGTCACATTACTCCGGGCATTAGAGGGAAGAGTTGAACTGTAGCAAAGACATGTAAGGAAGCGGACGGCCGCTTAGGAAGGGAGATTACAATGGGGGTAGAGAAAGAAAAATTTGGAACGACAAGAGATGGTAAAGATGTGTATGCGTACACTCTTTATAATGCGAATGGGATGCGCGCCAAGATTATCAATTTTGGCGCGAATCTGGTCAGCCTTCTCGTGCCGGACCAAAACGGAAATTTGGAAGATGTGGTATTAGGATACGATACGCTTGAAGGGTATTACGGCAACGGCAGCTTCTTAGGAGCGACAATCGGACCGAGCGCTAATCGGATTGCAGGTGCAGGCTTTGAAATAAACGGCAAGAAGTATCAGATTGATGTGAACGACGGAGTCAATAATCTGCACAGCCATATGGAAGAAGGATATCATAAGCAGCTCTGGGAGGCAGAGGAAGGGGCGGACAGTGTAACGCTTACAATTGAAGGCAAGGACGGAGAGATGGGATTTCCGGGTAATAAAAAAGTATCCATGACGTTCAGTCTGTCTGACGATAATGCGCTCAAACTGAGTTATCATGGAACGTCTGACGCCGATACAATCATTAATATGACGAATCATACATATTTTAACCTGTCAGGACATAAGGCAGGGAAGATTGAGGATCACTTACTACAGATCAATGCGTCCAACTATACTCCGGTGGTTCCCGGCTCGATTCCTACTGGAGAGATTGCGCCTGTAGCGGGCACACCGATGGATTTTACTCAAATGAAGCCAATTGGACAGGATATTAATGCGGATTTTGAGCAACTGAAAATAGGACAAGGATATGACCATAATTTCGTGATTGATCATGCCGACGGAACACTTAGAGAAATTGCGCAGGCGGAGGACTTAAAGAGCGGAAGAAAGCTGAAAGTATTTACAAATCTGCCCGGCGTGCAATTCTATGCCGGTAATTGTATCGGTGAGGAAATTGGTAAAGAGAATGCCGCATATGGACCGCGCATGGGATTTTGTCTGGAAACACAATATTTTCCTGATAATATTCACCATTCTAATTTTGCGCAGGCTGTTTTCGGACCGGGTAAAGATTATGATTCCGTAACGGTTTATCAGTTTGTGTAAGCGTTGATATGTAAGGTGTGATACATAAGGAATAGATTATTAAGAGGCTTTGCAGGACAAAGATTGAATGTGTTTTGCATAAGCCTCTAATTTTGTAAGACATCGGGGAGAAATATCGCGTATTTTTCCATATTTTTTATAATAGGCATGCTATAGTAACTTTATAGTGCTGCAAGACTGCCTGTATGCAGTCCGTAAGGTGCGGACTTCGGAATGGAGTGAATGAAATGGAACAGTCATCGATTATCATTCACAAAGGAGGAAGAGAAGAGAAATACCAGCTTTTCGTGGAGGACTATGTACTCTCTTATTTAAAAGGAGAAACCGGACGATTAGAGTTGTCAGAGTTCCTTTTCTATGGATTTAAAGAAAAAAACGGTAGGAAGTATATGATATACGGAGCGGGGCGAAACGAGAAGCCGGCGCATTTTGATAAATATGATCTGCTGGAAGAGGTCGGGTGCTGCTTGACGCAGGCAGGACCTGCTTTTTTGATAAGAGAAGAGGATGGCTCCGTGTACGAAATAAAAGGTTATGAAGTCTTTTACCAAGACAACAAAGAAATGCAGAATTACCTGATTGAGCGTAAAAAAGAAGATGGTGAAAACGTACAAAGCAGGAGAGAACGGTCGGACTACTTAAAGTCGGATATGTTTACCGGCACCGGTAAAACGGATAAGTACAAGCCGACAGCCAGAAAAACGCCGCATAATACCATTACGGTGCAGTTGGGTATTATTCTGGTGGCGTTGGTTGCTATCGTGATCAATTCCACAAACAGCTATGATAAGATGCAGGATTTAAATCAATCGGCCGAGGAAGTGCTTTTTGCATTGGAAAATCAGGAGGCGGAAGACGTGCAGACTCCCGGTGGTGAGAAGTCGGAAAT
>ERZ779631.330-NODE-330-length-17295-cov-6.617691_pt1 | contig 17295 bp, 13 predicted proteins | sample MGYA00514193_ERZ779631 | MGnify/ENA primary metagenome ERZ779631 (study PRJEB29562, sample SAMEA4376710) | mouse gut metagenome | isolation source: Cecum | study: EMG produced TPA metagenomics assembly of the A DSS colitis mouse model was used to assess the...
AAAGAAGACGACACCCCCTGCTGCCACCAACAAATCTATATAAACGCTGTGCTCCAGAGAATAAGAAATCTCTGATTGTATGAATTGTGTATATTCTGTAAGAAGACTCATATTACTCAGCATAAACAAATACACAAAAAATAACTGCATAATTCTTTTTACTAATATCGCAGTCGGTCGAAGCATAACCGGAACTGCCAGAAAGTAAATGCCCATCAACCATAGACTGATTATATTGTGATTGAGGAACAATACCAAAAAACTGATACCTGACACCATCAGGTAAAAAACAGAACGCATTTTATCCCGGCATACACAATAGGCATATACGGAAACCATGCCAACCAACAGGAAATACGATGAAACCCCTGCCGAATGCGTTAAAAAGGATTCTATAATGCTACTCCTTATTCCTCCTTCTATACTTCCCAACAGATAAAGCCCTGCTGCCAGTAATCCGCTGTATGACAGTAAATCCAAATAAAATATTTTGAACTCTATGCCTGAAGAAACTAACAGACAGATTACTGCAAGCGCAATCACTTCCGCATTCCATGAGAAATCAATCCAACCCTCTCCTGAAGTGTCAAAAAGCTTCACAATAACCGAAAATATTGCATATAAAATAGCTACTATTGCCGCCGTGTCCGTCATATACCTGACTGTCGGAAATACCGTATCTTCCCTGCCCGCATAAATAATCCTGCAAATCAGCCAAACAGACGCTATCACTAATAGCAGCAAGCTGTATAACGGAAATCCGGCAACTTCTATTCTTGCTGTAGATAACATAGATAGCACCAATAAAGCGCAGATACATTTATCTGCCAGCCAATCGTAAGTAATTTCTTTATGCATCTTGTGGCTCCTTTCTTCATTTTGATAAAATTGCTTAATACAATATTATGTATCTTTTGATTTCTATATCTTATATTTCTACTATATCTTGATATATAAATCTATATTGTTGATATTTTATATCCCTTTTTTCTACGATGCGAACTCTTTAAAGTGTTTGTAATCATTTTGTATTTATGGTATATGTAGTACATATCTTATTTCAGTAACTTCTGGTAAATCTTATTTTCGGACAAACTCTTTCTTTGTCCTTCTCAAGAAAGGCACTTCTTATGACTCTTAAAAAAGCACTTCTTTATCTCCTCCTATGTCTTCCATTATCCCGAAGCGACGCGTCAACTGGCATGAAGCCACAGTTTGCGCCATACAGATTGAGCTACGCGATTACTCTGAACTCCTTGACTTTCAGCCAGAGTTTGTCCTTGGTAAGAACAGTTACCGCATCGATTTGCTCATTATCAAGAAGCTTTCTTCACAGCCCATCCCAAAGAATATTGCACGTATCTTCCAGACCTATAACTTGTTTGAAATAAAAGGGCTACGCTCTTCCGTGACAGCTAATTCTTACTATAAAACTATCGGTTATGCAGGACTTTTCGTCAGTCAGATCAACGCCCCTGCACAGAATACAGCACTAGATCTCAGCATTACCTTCCTGACATTCCGCTATCCCCGTAAACTCATCCGCCATCTTAAGGATGAACGAAATATAGTAGTTGAAAAATTCTCTAAAGGGATATATCATATCCATAAAGAGATATTTAAAGTACAGATTATCGTTATCTGCGAACTGCCTCACGACGAGAATCTGTATCTGCGGTGCTTGACTGATAACTTACAGGATTCTGCATTAATTAACCGCCTTGCTGACGACTATGCACAACACAAAGATCTCGATATCTATACAAAATACTTAAATCAGTTGGCTACTGCCAATCTTAAAACGAAAGGAGCATCATCTATGGTATGTGAAGGATTACTTAATTTATTCGGTACGACCTCCGAGGAAATTATTGCACGGGCTAAGAAAGAATCTAAGCAGGAACTGGACGCTTACTATCTGCCTAAAATTGATAAATTAGCTTCATCTAATAATGCTCTGTCTTCGCAGATTGATTATTTGAAAAACCTTCTGAAGCAGAATAATATTTCTTTTGATTTAGGCTCTGAAAGCGTCAAATCGGATCTGCCCAATCAGTAATGGTTGGGTAGATATCATCCTTCCGGTAAAACTCCGGTTCATTCTACTTTTCGGATAAACTCTTTCTTTATCCTTCTAATGAAAGACATTTCTCATGATTTTCACAAAAAACACATCCTCAACTTCCTCTTCGCCTGCTGTCATCCCAAAATGACGCGTCAATTGACATGAAGCCGCGGTCTGCGCTATGTAGATTGAACTGCGCGATTACTCTATACTCCTTGACTTCCAGCCAGAGTATGTCCTTGGTAAGAACAGTTGCCACATCGATTTACTCATTTTCAAAATACTCGTCTAAAAAATCTGATAAAACTGAAATTAACTACTTTTTAGAGAATCATCGGCATAGTACTAAATGGAATATATTATCAATGAGAAACTTTGTTTTTAAACCATTTTTCTTAAAATCAATTCTATATGCAGCCATATATTATAAAAATCTGGCTTTTTCTTATTAAGAATCATTCTCCCTTGAATCCATTTACTTCTTAAATAACTTTTTTCATAATCATCATCTTTTATACTACATATAAATTTCGCATCCTCAATGTCCGGGTACAGATAAAGACTACAAAGAGCATTTAAATTTAATGATGGTTTTATGTGCAATGGCATTTTTTCGGTATAATCCTTTATGAATTCTAATATCCCAATTTTAATCTCAGCTATTATTGTGTCATTATCTAATTCATATTCATGTTCTTTGCATATCGCTTCAACTCTATCATTTTTAACAGCGTAATTTAATGCTGTTCCCTTCGGTTCAAATATTAAATGTTCAAATATTAAGCAATTTCTATAAAATAATCTTTTTTCAAATTGGTTGCACTTTTCATTAAACCATATTGAACAATGATTATTTATCTTTTTAATTCCTTGTCTGGAAATAATAAAATGCATTCCCCAAAATTTTATATTTAAAGAGTTCTTTTGCTGTATCAATTGCAAATAAAATTGCGCGTTTGCATTGACACTATTATTAACTAGTGCTACCTTGCCCTCTAATTCATTATCAGCAAAATATTTCAAAAGCAGTTTATGTTGAAGCTCTATTTCACTTTTCTGCAAATTGATATATTCCTTATAAAAGGCAATAAATTTACTATTCAACATCATCTCCGACCGTTTTATAACTGAATCATCAGAATAATTATATTTTTTTAACAAATCTGATAGTTTTTCATTATCACCTAAAAAAGCAACAATATCGGAAATATAGTATACGTCATTATATGGAATTAATTGTAAAAATATATTTATGGAATTATCTTTATAAAGAATTGGCATCCTTAAAGAATTCTTATTTATCTTAAGATATAAAACTTTATTATCCTTTTCAGGAAAAATTGTTTTATATACAAGATAGGGCACATATCCTTCTCTTGCAACAAATACTATTTTTTGAAAATTTTTTCTTTCATCTTCTTCATTCAGCCATATACAAAAATTATACAAAATAGGTCCGAGTAATTTATATCCTAAATCTTTTTCTATATTTTTCGGATAAATATGCTTATTGTTTAAAATAGTATACAAATGATCATTGTTTATATCATGGCTTTTTTTCCAATATTTAAGTTGCTTTTCTCCTTCCATAAGCCAAATTGCATGAATTCCTTTTTTTACTGCATTATCGTAATCACTTTTTTTATTATCACCTATGTGAATCAATTCCGAACTTGAAATTTTCAAATCTGAAATTATATAATCAAATAGATTCCCTGTTTGTTTTGTATAACCTATTTCTGATGAAAGAAATAATTGATACTCATTAATTCCTGTTTTATTTAAAATTTGGCAAATCGTAAATCTATCTAAATACATATCCGTACATACAATTACATTTGCCCCTCCCCTTACACACATATGATACAGCTCAACCAAGGGACCATTTTCACAACAAGTGCCTACTTCTATTTTAACTTCTTCTTTTTTTAATATTTCACATATGTTTTTTTCATAATCCAAATTATTATATATATCCTCTATAGAAATATCTTCTCTCGTTTTTAATTTTCTCGCCTTTCTTTCTGCTTGAATCCGTTTTTTCTTAAAATTCTTTATTTTATGATCTGCATGACTTGTATTGTACTTAATTTCAACCAGTTCAAATATGTGTTCTACTGAACTAAAACTCCTTTTTATCAATGTATCAAACAAATCAAATGATATATACTGATAGCTATGGATTTCATTGTATATATCATAAATATAATTTTGCATTTTCTTTCAACTCCTCTTGTATTTCAATACTCTACTGCCACATTTTTCTCATCAAAGAGAGGTTCTTTATTTATTATCCCATTGATACTGAATCATATCGCGTATTGTATCATACAATCCATACTTTCTCTGCCACCCAAGCTCAACTTCAATTTTAAAAGGTGAACCGACTACGATTTTGTTTTCATTTGGTCTGATATATTTTTGATTAACTTTCGTTATTACTTGTACCCCTACTTCTCTTCCAATAAATTCAACCAAGCTGCCAAGTGATATTCCTTTTCCTGAACATATATTATATGTTTCACCTGATCTTCCATTTAAAAGCAATACATAATATGCTTTAACAACATCTCTCACATCAACAAAATCTCTTATAACAGATAAATCACCCGTCTCTATCTCTCCATAATTTAGACCACTTTTTTTAATATTAATTATTCTTGCAATAAAACTAGGTACGACAAATCTTTCATCTTGCCTTGGCCCAATATGATTAAATGATCTCGTTAAAACTATATTCATATGGAATGACTCTGAGAAAACCTTCGACAACATTTCTTGAGAAACTCTTGCCACGGCATATGGGCTAATTGGACATAACGGTTGATTTTCTCTAATTGGTAAATCGTCCCATTTAACATTTCCATATTCTTCTGATGAACCAACTGACAAAACACGGCATTTTGAATTATGCTCTTGGACTTCTTTAATCAAATTAAGAAAAATGTTGCTGTTATTAATAAAACTCAGCATAGGATTTACCCAACTATATGCCACGCTGCTATATGCTGCTAAATGCAAAATATAATCTGGTGTAAATTCTTGAAATAAATTTGACAATTTATCAGAATCCGTCATGTCTAACACTTGAAAACGAATTCTTAATCTTGGTAAATAGTACTTTGTATCATAGGTAGGCTTTTGAATATCTATTCCATATATTTCTACATTAATTTCCAAGTTATATAAATATTCCACAAAATATCTTGCTACAAATCCAGAAAAACCTGTAATTAAAATCTTCTTATTCTCCATTTTTTCTCCAAATACATTTTATTGTAAAAATTATTTTTGGATTAATATTCCAAATGTTCTAATTGATTTATTTTTTTAAATATTCCATCTCCGACTTCCACATTTTTTTATTCGTAAATATATTCACCAAACATAAAAAAATTGTATTAATAGAAAAAACTATTATTGCACTTAGTATCCATAATTTCCAGCTTGAAACATTAAAAACATTATTAATTTCAATAATTATAAGTGCTAATGATGAAAATATATTAATAAAATTTTCTTTTAAATCTTTATAAAATTTACGGTCAAGCAAATACTTATCTGCATACCAAAGCAGACCAATACTTGCTATAAAATGCGAAATATTTGTTCCTATTAGCACACCAACTATTCCAAAAAAATGTACAAGCAATAGGGAAACTATAATATTTGTCACTGCTTCTCCTATCATATAAAACTGAGTTTCTTTATAATTCCCATAAGCCCTGATTACAACACCGTGAGCATCCTTTAAATTTGCAAGTAACCCGTTTAATCCAAATAAAATTCCTATTTCTATGCGAATATAATTCACATCTGTTATTCCATGTGTATAGCAACGCACAAACGGCACAACAAGAACAATAAAACTTGAATATGCGATATATATAATAGTCAAATACACACTTTTATATATTTCGAATGCTTTCCGAACTTTCTCTCTTTCTTTTTTGACAATCATATCTCCAAAAATGGCTTCTATCCCGGTTGTAAAGCATGACATAAGATTACATATTGCCCCAAAAGCTAGCATGTAAACACTATAAACACTTACTTCTTTTAATGATTCATTTGAAACAAAAAGGGTTAACACTACCAAATCTGTATTATACGTAATAACATTACATAATTGATGAATTAAGGATCCTCGCTGTTGTTCTAATTTAATATATCCTTGAACATAATAATTTACATCCCTATATTTACTCTGAACATACCATCTAATAAATAATGCTTCAGATAAATGGAAAAATACTACCGTAATTTTGACGACCGTAACTGTATTTCCTAAAATTAAAATATAACAACTGACAACTGTTGAGACTACTGTAACAAACGCCTTTGTAAAATTGATAATATAATTTTTTTGATCAGCAATTAATAGTACTTTATATTTTCCAAGAATAAAAAAATCAATAATACTATTGCCGGCAATAATAATTACCATCGTAAATGAAAACCAATAATTTAATTGCCCTTTAATACACAAAGGATATATAAAGGCAAAGCAAACAATAATAACTGTATATAAGCATCCAGAAGTAAAATATTTTCTTTTAACAGAAGACATAATTACACAAATACTATTTGTATCATTTTGTGCAATTGGCTTATATAACGCCACTATTGATGCATTTCCAATTCCCAGTTCAACTAATCCAGCATATGTCAAAAACTGGCTAATCGAGTTAATCATCCCGTTTGTAGTGGATCCAAATATAGAAAGGATAAATCTTGGAATAATAAATCCCGAAATAGCTACAATAATCTGAACCGCAATATTAGACAAAATATTGAAAGTAAAATTTTTTTCTCTGGTCATTTTTTGTATTAAAAAATACTTCACTTCCTCCATATATTCTATTTTGTTCCAGATATTTTATATAAATATAATGGTATTTCATATGTACCAAAATTTAACGCATATCTTCCATCAGGCCCATTTCCAAAACTATACTGACTTAAAAATTTGTCAGATAATACTAATTCTCCATCAACTTTAATCTCCTTTTCCGAAATAACATATACACTTTCTCCCATATAAAAATCTAATACTTCCTCTATATTTTTCAAATTATATACTTCATTATTATTCAATATTCGAAGATTTCCCGTCAATTTTGTATTAATATCATGACTTTCAGGATTACAAAAAATAATCGCATTTTCTGGAATAACTTCTAATACATTCTGAAGTAGTTCATATTGTCCAACTTTTGGTCCCCCCTTCAAAAATGACGGCCAAAAATAATGATTATACAGCAAAACCACCAGCAAAAAATAAATAATCCAGTTTCTTTTTTTGATTGTAAATGTTAGGCATAATATAATTATAGGAATCAACACTGGAACAAAATATCTGGAACTATAGTAATTTGAAGGAGTATCCATTTGAAGTACTGTGAAAACTACCATTCCGTATAAGCCTATAAAATAAAATGATTTAACAGTATCAGATAATTTATAATTTAAAACCGAAATTACTATAAAAAACAGCAATCCAATAATACCTATGGCCCTTGCAATATTAACCAAATTTAAATGAGAAACTGCCCTTATCCCTTGATTTACGTAATTGCTTCTCAAATTCCATGTACCAGCATCAAATCCATCTTGTATGGCATACCTATCAGTAAAGCTTATAAAATATGAATAGTATAGGGTTCTAATTATAATTAATCCCCATATAGCCAGTGATATCATTTTATAATTTTCATATATAATTTTTCTCCATTTGCATAAAAAGAATTTTTGTCTTTTAAGCATAATAATTTGTAATAAAATACAAACAGCTGCAATTATATCTATCAAAATGAAAATTGTCATATAATTTATTTTTCCATTTAATGTGAATCTTGAATATTGATGTTTAACATAAATGGGAGATAATATATTTATGTACCACACGGAAAAGGCAAATAACACTAATTGTACTATATTAAAATAAGCCAGCTTCTTTTTTCTAATACTTTCTAATAATGCAATACTTGTAATAATTGGTATATAAACATACATTGATATGTGTACATACCCAATTAAGCCAAAACTTCCACCACTAAGAATTGAAAATATACTTTTTTCTTCAAATATATAATTTATACTTAATGTAAACAAATAAAGTGTTACTATTTCTGATAATCCTGCCTTTCCTATATAGAGCAACAGTGGTGATAAGGCAAATATAAATATATATAAATAAATTACATATTCATTTTCTGCTTTTTTCTTAACTACATAAAACAAATTTATAATTGTTAAAATATATAAATAGTTTACTGCTTTCATACTATTCCAAATACCAAACATTTTTCCGAATAAAGCAGTATAAGAACACCATGAATTCAATGCATGAATAGAATATGTATCTTCATTGTTTTCATGATAAAAACACACTAAGTCATTCTGTAATTCTCTTAACCCTTCATCAACTTTCTCCGAAATCTTCCCAATTTCCTTTAGAGAATCTATTACTTTACTCTTTTCTTCAAGCAAAATGCAAGTATGTAAAAAATAGGTTCCTTGATCCGTATCTGCAGAAATATCTTCTGATGTTACACGAATTAAAGGAATAATACATATTATAGCGACTAATAATATTACCTCTGACTTAGAACTTTTTTCCCATTTTTCTCTTTTTCTCTTTGATTTTTTAATTAATACAATTACTAATAATATTCCATCAAATGTAAGAACACAAATTAATATTTTCCATACACAAAAAACATTAAAGGCAAGAAATATACATGAAAAAAATAAATATTCAACACAAAACAAATTGTTAGCTTCTATAAAATGTTTCAATAAACTCATTCTATCAAAAGGGAGAAAATCTACTAAAATCCATCCCATAAATATGCATATAAAAAATAATATTAAATAAAGCATATTAACACCACTCAAACAATATTTTTTTCATTAGTTCTATCTGATTTTCAACATTATGATTTTTCATATAAAGGTCTCTTACTTCTTTATTTATTAAATATTGATCATTGTCAGTTGAATGCCATCTAATTTCATTTATAAATTCTTCCTTTGTATTACATCTGAATATACCTTTAACATAATCTACACTATATCCCATAAGAGCTTCATCTGTTGCAAATATATTCATTCCAAACATCATTGCTTCTGCCGTTTTTACTTTCATCCCGGCCCCATATTGTATAGGCATTACTATATTAAAATATTGATAATAATACTTATCTAAGTCTTCTACACTTCCAATTACTGTAATATTACTATCCTCCAGTATTTTTTTTACTTTTTCAAAATCCTTTCCAACTATAATTAATTTATAATCTTTAAGTTCCGGCATGACATATTTAATAAACCAGTGAATACCATCATAATTTGCTCCAAAAAAAGATCCTATAAATAACAAAATTTTTGAAGAACCTTTTCTACATATTTGAGCTCGATCAAATCTATCTTTAAAAGCAATTGGTAATATAAAATCTGATTTTTTATGATATATTTTTTCTACAAAATATGAGTCCCTATTATTAAGGCAAATTAATTTATCAGCACATTTAACAGCTGTTCTTTCATTGTATACTGTTGCAACAAATGCAGGAAAATATTTCAATCCTTCATTTATTATACGATTTTTAGCGTATTCTCTTTCAACATTTTGCATATATACTATAACCTTAATTTCTTTGTTTATTTTCTTTAAAATTTTTCCTAATATGGATGTATCTAAAAACAATAAATCGGGGTTTACTTCTTCTATATATTTCAATATCTTTTTTTCTTCTGAAGCTTTGTATAATCGACACATTTTCAGCGAAGATATTATAGAATCCATATTGTTTGAACACCTTTTGAAAAAACGATTTTGAGCATACTCAATTTTTGAATTCCATATAATTGCTGAAAATAAATTATTTGTATCTACCACACTGGCAATTAAATCAAAATTTCTTTTAGAGAACTGCATTCCTCCATTTGTAATTTTCTCTTTAATGTTTTGACTTCCTAAAAATAATATTCTCATTTTTTCCTATCATCCTAATTATCTTTACATAAGCTTAGCTCTAAAATTTCCATGAAAAAAATTATATAGAATACCAAACAATTTCAAATTAAACATACCCATATAACTGGTAAACGCCATACAACGTGTAGAAATTTTAGCTTTATTATCGCCTAGTACAATCCAGCGATATTTTCTGATATTTTTACTGATCTCTTTGCCGCATTTTGATTGTAATAAATCAAACGGCAATACGTTCACTGTTTGAATATTGGCAATAAAAAATCTTACCTCTGCACACTTTATTAAATCACTATGATGTTCTTTTAAAAATTCCATCATGTCTTTTGCTACAGAAATCCTATCCAGTTTCTTTTTATTAAATCTTCCTAATGTAGTATTATTTTTGCGCTGCAAATAATAATATTTTTCTATTGGACAAAACAATATTGAATCTGCCCGGTCTAGCAAACGGTATATAATTGCCATATCTTCGTAGCCAGTGTCTGGAAATCTCAAATTACTAAATAGATCTTTTTTAAATAACTTTCCACATGGTCCCGGTGTGATTTTTCTTTGATAGCATAAGTTTTCTAATGCCTGCTTAGCTGTCATACTTTCAAAATTGATAGAAGACTTTTGTTCTATATCTTTTATACGTTCTGTACCATATACTTCTCTACCAAGGCATACTGAAATATCTCCCCCATTGGTAAATAATATTGTATATAATTCTTCAATACAATTTCGAGCAATGAAATCATCTCCGTCCACAAACATGATATAAGACCCATGTGCAACATCAATTCCTGCATTACGTGCCGGTCCTGCTCCTTCATTTTTTTGTTTAATAATAATTTGGATTCTTCTGTCTTTCTTCTCATATACCCGACAAATATCAATGCTATTATCTGTTGAACCATCATCAACCAATATGATTTCAAGATTATGGTATGTTTGTGTGATTACACTCTCAATACAATTTTGCAAATACTCTTCCAAATTGTAAATCGGTATGATTACGCTGATTAATTCATTCATTTCTTTCCTTACTTCACTGTTTTATAAAATATCTTTGTAAAACAATCTAATTTATTCCAATGACACATTCGTGAAAACACTTTTACTCCTAATTTCTGTGAAAGCGGCAATGTGTTATAACGAAAAAATCTTGTATATTTGTTTTTTCCAGCATAAGGAAAAAATTTATTCGTTATTTGTTGAAATACTTGGGCAATTACTACTGCATTATCAATATTTGATTTTCTGTCTGCATTACTTAAATATTCTCTTTTTCTGATACGAACCAATAATAAATATGTAAAAAAACTTAACACTGTAAATTCAAATAATTGTAAATCCATATTTTCTTTTTTACTTGTAAGAATTTTTTCAATACAATAATTCCATTCTGATAATGGCAAATTATCCTTATGTATGGGTTTACTTGTAATACTTCCTTCATGCACTACCTGATAATATCCTGCATACTCCAAGAAATAAACTCTATTGCTCAAAAAAAATGCCTGCAAATTAAACGAATTATCTTCATAAGTTTTTCCTTCTGGAAACCGTATATTTTCCCTATTGATATAAGAAGACAAATACATTTTACCGGAAATATTAAGGCGTCTTGTCAGGCAATGTCCATGGTTTGATTTATAAATAATATGATCAATAATTGTCCCATTTTCTCTCACTTTATATTGACCACTGCATACCATATCACACTTATACTTCTCAGCTATAGAAATTAAGGTTAACAAATAATTTTGATCAATATAATCGTCCGCATCCAAAAAAGTAATATATTTTCCTCGAGCAACATTTATTCCGCAATTACGTGCGGATGCTAAACCGCCATTTTTTTTATGAATACCGACTATCTTCCCTCTATACTCTTCTATATAATTATTTATCATTTTGACACTATCATCTGTACTTCCATCATCCACTATCACAATTTCAAAATCCTGATATACTTGCTGCAATACGGATTGTATACACTTATCTATACGCTTTTCCTCGTTATATACGGCGATAATTATTGAAATCATCGGAATCCAATCTTGTGCCATCAAATTTGTATTCATTTGCATTTACCTTTCTTTCTCCACAAAAAATCCCGACACAAAGCATGTCCGCACTGTACTTACCAGTACAATTTCATACTTTATATCAGGATTTTCTTTTTAAAATATATTTGATTACCACAAGTTATCTAATAATTACTCTTACCAGTACAACTCTACCTTTTTCTCAGCTTCTTCTTCACTCAGCCCATATTGCTCTATAAGCTGCTGTCTTGCACTGACTTGGGAATTTACAATGGCTTTAACAACTTGTACAATTTTCTTAATCCCCTCTTCTCTGATTTCTTTCTTAGCTTCTTCTCTAACTTCTCTTCTAGCTTCCTCTCTGGCTATCCGCCTTGTTTCCTGCACATCATATGCCTCAAAGTTTGCAAATAATTCTCCCATATGCCGCTCCTTTACTTTCCCTGAAAATGCTTCTGCCTCATCACGTGGCACATTAATTTTCATAAGCAGTATTTCTACTATTTGAGCTATGATATCCAGTAAATATTCCGGTGACTTAGATGTAATATCATTTAAGTATTCCGTGTTGATATCTCTACTGAACTCTGCGAAATCTGCCTCTTTCTGTAACTTACTGATCATCATTACAATAGAGAGCTCATCTTTCTTTTCCATAATCTCTTCATTACTATAATCTTTTAACTGCACCAGAATACATTTAAAGTTTGGTATATACTCTTCGAAAACATCGCTCAAATAAATTCTGTCTTCTAACTTAATACCACCGTTCCAGTCAGCAACTCCGTCATAATAAACAATCGGTAAAACCGGCGGATACTTAAAATCTTTCGTTTTGCTGATTCCCTTATGTTTTCTTTCCTGCTCTCTCTCATAATCTTCCCAGATATATACTATGTATCGTAATATCTGTATAATTACATTATAATCCACCCGTGACTTATGTTCAATAAGAGAAATTAAATAAAACGAAGTTTCGTTTCCTTTTAATCGAACCTTTTTCACAACGTCTGAATTTCTTTCCTCAGTAAACATATGTACATATCGATTGGAAACATCTTCGATATCTTCCGGCTCTACATTTTTAAGGATTGGTATATTCACATATCCATGTAAAAATTGTGAGCACAAATGCGAATCTCCAAAGATAATCTTGCTGGAACTGTCTCTAATTTGTGAATTAGGAACTATGTGACCGCCACCTTTCTTATTTATCTGTTTCATCATAAACCTGCCTTTCCTGCATGGAATATGATAATAGCTGCATCACATAAATCATAAAGGATTCTGTTCATATCCCATGTACTTTATTAAATTTTGTTTTGGGATACTTGCTTGAAACTCTTAGAATTAAGCATGATTCCTTGTTATAGTAACAGAAAACGGTATCATAGAAATTGATACGATATTTTCTTTTATCACTATATCAGAGAACACCATACCATGCAAGAGAAATTCCTGATATAAAATATGAAATTGTCAAGGTACATATTCTTCTACATTTCTACTTGCAATTCTTCTCTGGCAGACGTTTCCTGATGTATTTTCTTTCCAACTACCTGATAGGTCTTAACCACTTCCTTCTCCACTTTCATCTGTGTATAAATTGCATCATACTCTGTCTTCCTCGTATGATACTGCGTGTCTTGGAGAAGTTTTCTGTTAGCTGCAATTACATCCGCCAGAAGCCCGATCATGAAAGTCAAGAAACCTATAATAATCAGAGTACACGCCAGAATAAGCGACTGGACATGTCCTCCTGATTGCCCTGTTGTCATATAAAACAGAAATCGAAAACCAATCATCAAACCGATCACTATCGGTGTAATTGCCAGATATGTAAAACACTTAAGCGGTTTGTACATCATATATGCACGAAGAATTGTCAGCATACTCTTTTTTACATATCCCCATATACTATTGAAAAGTCTCGATGGTCTTAACTCCGCGTTCGTTCTTATCGGTACGCTCGTGATTGCCATTTTCTCTCTGCCAGCTTGTACAATTGTCTCAAGCGTATATGTATAGTCATTGACTACATTGATATGCATTGCCGCTTCCCTGCTAAATGCCCTGAAACCACTCGGTGCATCCGGGATATTCGTATTCGATGCTTTTCGCACGACCCAGCTCCCGAAATGCTGCAGCTTTTTCTTGATAAAGGAAAAGTGTTCCGTCTGATCGATCGGTCTTTCCCCAATCACAATATCTGCTTTCCCATCCAGAATCGGTTGTATCAGCTTCTGGATATCTTCCGCACAATACTGATTATCTGCATCTGTGTTAACAATGATATCTGCGCCATTTCTAAGACAGCCGTCCAGTCCCGCCATAAATCCTTTGGCGAGTCCTTTATTCTGCTTGAAACTGACTATATGATGTACACCCCATTTCTGCGCTACTTCTACGGTGTTATCCTGACTGCCGTCATTGATGATCAAATATTCTATTTCATCTATCCCATTCAATTTTTTAGGAAGGTCATTGAGCGCAACCTCCAATGTTTCCGCCTCATTATAACAGGGAATTTGAATCAGCAGCTTCATATGCCACACCTCGCTTTATTACACCAAAACATATATTAATACATTGCCTTTTTACCATACTTACTTTGTCGTGAATAATATGAACGCATAACTATCCGTACATCTTTGATATTTTTTTTCTATTTCTTCTAAATACTTACAACCTTGATCTACAATCAGAAATCCTTTTGTCGGCAAAGTATGTTCAACTTCTGTCAAACCTGATCTATTTTCTATGTCCTGCAGTTTGATAATTTCAATTTTCTTGTCTTTCATATCAAACTGTAGTAAGTCAATATACTGAAATCCTCCACCATATAGATAATTGACCGGTTCATCATATTCTTTCACATATTCGGTAATTCTTAAGTTATCATAATTTACATCATTAAAAGGTCCGATATATTTTCTTCCAAGACATAATGTAAGTAATATTTCTATGGACAAAATGACTGCCAATGAACAAATATATTTCTTGCTCCTTATTCCGAAATAGATACATGTCATTACGCATATTACCAATGTCATCCCAAAACAAAAAGCCTTTGGAAATTCTGTTATGACATGATAATTCCAATCATTGGACAAATAACTGATACCTGCAGCAAAATAACCTTGCATAACAGTCAATCCACTATACATTGCACTCCAAAATGTAATTACAAACGTGATGACTGATACAATCACACAACATATATAAAGACGAATTTTGCATTTCGATTCACAGAATGCAAGCAAACCGATTCCAATAAAAACAGGTAAAATATGCTCGTTATATCTTCCGTAAACAAATCCGTCCAATCTGCCCGGACGCATGCATACTATTGCAGTAATTACAAATTGTCCAAACATGGAAAGTAAAACAAATAAATAAAATAATTTCTGATTTTGCTTTATTTGTTCCTGACTTTTATCCGATCTTGCAAAAATCTGCCTCAACATAATCCACGTTTTTTTTATGCAGATATAAATTCCCGGAATAAACAATCCAAATGACGCCACAACCAAATAATATAACTTACCGATACTACTGAGAAACAAATCCTTAATCCCTTGTAGTGAAAGCAAATCTTTGAATGTCTGAATATGTCCGGCATAATCATTGACAGAAAGAAATCCCTCATCTGCCACTGCGTAAACAGTATTTGTAACCCTTTCTTTCACCCATATGCCGCACAATAATCCTATCGCTAATACTATAAAAGCAACTATCAGACTTTTTCGGACAGACGGCGTTTTCCATGCATACAAAATAAAAGTTATGATTGCCGCAATGATTACAGCTACCGTGCGCATATGCACAAAATATATATATAAGCGACAATGCAAGAAACGCCGCTCTGGTTATACTCGTCTTATCAATAAGCATAATTATTTGATAGCAAATCAATACATACAGAAACATGAGAAGTGGTTCTGTCAGTGTCATTTGCATATAAAAAGACCATGGCGGATAGAAAACTGCTATTCCTACTGCCAATACAGACTGCATCTTTTTCTCATTTGAATAATCAGACTGATGCAGTCTTTTGAAGATTCCCCACAATAATCCGGCTGACCCGCATTGCAACAGCATATTAACGGCAACTGCAGCCTGATATGCCAATCTGCCATTTCGAAATAACCACAGAATCGGCGTAAGAATCATTCCATACCCAAAGGAATAATAAGAACCAAGCGCCGCCGCAGCAGACCAGTCATAACCTAGCGTCTGCGCCGCACTCGCCCAATAACCGAACTCATCCGGATATATGGAAAATCCGCATATCTTATAAATATGAAATTGAAAAGTACAGAAAATAAGCAATATAAACAACAACCAGTACCGGAAGAAGAATTTTCTTCTTCCTCCGGTTACTGTCTGCATATCGTTAATACTTAACGATTGCATATGCACCTTGACCACCTGTTGTATCGAAAGTGATCGTATCAGGATTGGAATCTGTATCCTGAAGAACAGTTACTGCTCCGCCCGGACGTACACAGATTACTGCAAAAGTCTTATCGCTTTGTGCAAATGATTTCGGAATACCGACTTTTACTGAAATCTTATCTCCATCTTGTGAAAGCAGACTAAATTGTCCGCCGGCTTTCTTACCAATCTCGATGTTGATGCAGGGACCTACCGTGGCACCAATAGCTGTTGCAGCATTGTCAATTACTGCTTTTGCAAGATTACTTTTCTTCACATCCATGTTAGAAAATCTTGCATAAGGAACTTCTCCCGCTGCAAGTCCATAGCTGCTTGCAATTCCTGACAAACCGCTTGTGATTGCTGTTCCGTTTACATTTGTTGCAATATAAACACCCTGTACTGTTGATTTTACCCCTGCAACTGTATTTGTTACCGGAATCTCAGCAATACTGCTTACGGAACTGCCGCCGTCACTACTTTCATTAACGATAGCAATTACTTGTTCTTCCACTGTCTGTGTCGGCTGACCACATGATCCGCCTATAACGGGATCGCCGCTGCCTGTTATAGGATCGCCGCTGCCCGCAGCCATTACACCCATGGAAGGCGCTGCAATAAGAGCAACTGTCAAAGCGCTTGCCATCATTTTTTGAATGAATTTCGTTTTCATTCTCTCTCCTCCTTATAAAATTTTATAAATTTCATAAAATAAAATAAATTATGAAATTCTATTTTTTATTGTAACTTAAATCCAA
>ERZ779631.331-NODE-331-length-17278-cov-7.370899_pt1 | contig 17278 bp, 17 predicted proteins | sample MGYA00514193_ERZ779631 | MGnify/ENA primary metagenome ERZ779631 (study PRJEB29562, sample SAMEA4376710) | mouse gut metagenome | isolation source: Cecum | study: EMG produced TPA metagenomics assembly of the A DSS colitis mouse model was used to assess the...
TTCCTGGGGATCGTTGAAGTTGGGGATCTCGTTGGAGGCCGCGAAGAAGGAGATGGTGGGGATGGGGTAAGTACGGCCCTCGTTGGTATACTTGCGCTCGTTGAGGGCGGTGAGCAGGGAGTTGAGCACACCATCATTGCACTTGAAAATTTCGTCCAGCATTACGATGTCCGCCTCGGGGAGCTTGCCGGAAGTGTTCACCTGGGGCTGGTTACTGTGCAGGGAGGCAAGGGCGGTGCGGTAAATGTCCAGCATCTGCGTATGATGCTTCACCGGTGCCATGCTCTCCACGTCATCCGGCGTCTTGGGCAGCCGCTTCATCACTTCCTCCAGCTCGGAGCGCAGCAAATTGTAGGTCGGATCTTTTTGCAGCTCGGATTCCGGCACCGAGCCGGGAATCAGGCTGGACAGGTCGATGCGCCCAAAAAGCTGTTCCTCATCGGTCTGCTTGGACAGCAGGCGTTCAAACTGCCGTGCCCCGGTGATCCGGGCACGGAACTGGTTGATGACGTAGCTCTTGGCCTGCCCGGGCGCGCCCAAAATGAACAGGTTCTTCCGGGTGAGCAGGGCGATGGCAATGGCCTCCACCAGCTCCTCTCGCTCCGCCACCTGGCCGTTCACGTCGCCCATGACGGCCAGCATACGATCCCGCAGGGTCTGATTTGTTTGATTCGGCATAATTTTCTCTCCTATTCTACCGGCAATTCGGTTGATTCCAGATACTCGCTGCAGCACCGTGAGCACGACAGGCTGTTCTGGGGCCGGTGTCCCGCCGCTTGCAGCAGCGCGGCATACAGCAGGGCGTCCCGCTCCGTCCGAAAAGACACCGTCTCCAGCGTACAGCCGCAGAACACACAATGCTCCCTGACCACCGCCCACCCGGTGCCGCCGTCAGGCGGTATAACCTGATAGCGGCAGGCAGTCTGGCGCAGCTCCTCCACCGGCATATGAAACAGCGGCGCGGCACTGGCGCAGACCTCATTTCCCCGGTTCCTCAAGTCCGTGTTCTCCGCGCGCAGCTTGGTCAACTACCAGCGCAGATACTTGATGTCCGCGTTTTCCTTGCCCTCCAGCTCATCAGCACGGATTTGCAGGAGCGTGGTCCGCAGGCTGTCCTTGGAGCGCCGGCGAGAAAGGGCGGACAGGAAAGAGCGAAGCCAGTCCAGCATCGCTTTCATGCGCCCACACTCCCTGGATAGACGGAAACAGGCATAATGGTATAGTCCAAGTACCCGTCACCGTTCATCTCCTCAAAGCTGAAACGGAGTATATCCCCATCTGTATATGGCGCAGCGCAGATGAGATTTACCTTGAGCGAAGGATCGCCCTCCAAATCGTCCAGCATTTTTCGGATCAGCACACTTTTGCTGCCGGAAACACCCAGCACACGACAGCTCGTATCACACGCGCCGTCATAGATGTAGTAGAGCACGTACAGCTTTCCCGTTTCCTCGGGAACGGACGGGCTGACAGGCTCCAGTGCCTCCAGCGGCAGGCATTTTGTGCCGTCCTCCTCAAAATCGCACTGGGCTGTGGGGGTTTCGTTGTCCTCCGCACGAATGGCACGGATGATGCAGAACAGCTCGCCATCGCGCTCCCAGGGGCACCAAGCTGTGCCGCCAACGGCAAACAGTTTGCCGCCGGCCGAGAAGCTCTGGCCTTTTTTATCCAAAATCATAAATTTTCCTCCATTTCCGCAATTATGCCGCCATGTAATCCTGAAACAGTCCGCTGTCCTCCCGGATGGCGTCGATGGAAACGACGTTCCCCCTGCGGAAATCCTTTGGGGCTCCGGTGATGCCGGTGAGCGGGCGGGGCTTGACACAGCTGAGCAGCTCATACTTCAGGCTGGTATAGATATACTTTTCAAGACTGCCCTTTTGGGCGTCATGCTTCTCCACACAGCGGATCAGCCGGATGGCCAGCTGCTGGTACACATCGTCCCGCTCCAATCGAGTGGCCCGGATCAAGGGTCAGTTCTGCCCGATCACCGTGTCGATACAGTGGAGGTGCTCCTCCACAATGCGGTTGCGATCCGATAAGTAAATGATGTTATCCATCTCTACAGCTCCTTTGTGTTTTGGGGCCGGGAATTGGGTCCCGGCCCCATTTGAGAATTGACGTTTTCCCTCGATGTTATAGGTTGTTCTATGTTCTGTTGGCGATTTTCCAGCAGAAATCTAAAATTACTTTAGCGGGCAGGGCTTTAAACTTTTCCCGCCGGTCCGGCGAAAGGGCGTCATGCACCTGACACACCACGTTAGCCGTCACAGCGTCCAGCCAGGTCCAGCCCTTCCCGTTTTCAAACGGCTCGCACAGGTCGTACTGCCCGGGCGTTTCCGCGCTGGGGCGTATCATGCGCAGGCCGCCGGCCCGCACGGTCTCGCAGCACTCGAAAAACGTCATGCCGCGCACCCCATTTCATTTTGGAAGACGGCATTTCCCTCTGTTTGAAGCAAATGCTTCACATAGCACTTATCCATGAACACAGCCCTCCTCATCTTCTTTTTTATCAAGCTGCCGCCGGTACTCCGCCTCTAACGCCTTTTGCGGGGTATAGCGGTGGATTTCTTGGTTGACATACCGATGTGCATAGTAGTGCAGCACGCCGCACAGTTCGCCCATGGCCTTCTCACTTTCCAGATCCCGTTTTAGGGTCTTCAACGTACCCACATGGAGGGAGAACCGCCCGGATTCATCAAACTTCCCCCTCAGATAGCAGTTGATATAAATGCCCTCGCTGCCATAGTTGAGGATGGGCACGAAATCAAATTCATAGGCTGTGATCGGTGCTTTATCGCCAGTGCCGGACTCGTGCTCACAGGGCAGATAGTAGTCCAGGATGGCCCCGGCCCTGTCAAAATCGCCGTTTGCCATTGCCATGCGGATTACGCTGCTGAGCAGGCTGCCGCCGGTGTCCCGGAATACCTCGGTGTGCTTCTCCGGCGGAAAATTCTGTTCCAGCCAGAGCCGTGCCCGCTCCCGATCCCAGTCGTTGAACAAATCCAGGAATTGCTGGCTGCGCCGGAACTGGGCGCGATCGTCCCGGATCGCGTAGAACCTGCTGCGCTCCTCACAGCTGCCGCAATATCCTACCCCCTCCCAGAACTTGTCATAGGGGTGGGCGGTCTGCACCGTATCGTAGATGGCCTTCAGCAGGTCGTCCCCGGTCAGGCCCTTCGGGAGCGGGATGGTTTCCTCCAGATCACCGCCGCAGGCTTTACATTTGCCCACCAGGCTGACTCCCCAGCACTCGCTGAGCTTGGAATAGAACAACTCCCAGCGTTCAGGGATGAAATGGCTGTTGTAGAAATTGGCGGCGGTATCAGGCCGGCCCGCCAGATGATAGCAGCATTTGCAGTATCTATTTACCATGCTCGTTCTTCTCCTTTTCTGTCTGACGCCCCGGCAGCTTCAACGCCCTGTACGGAACGTAGCGGTGTAAGTTGGCCTTGCGGTAGGCTTCGCCGTAGTACAGCAGTGCCCCGGTCAGCGAGCCCATGATGATGGCGGTATCCCGGTCGTCACAGACGGTTCTTATGGTCCCGATCAACAGCCTGTGATTGCCCGCGCTGTCAAAGATGCCGTTCAGATAGCACTCAATGCACAGTCCCCCGCCGGCCCCGGCCTTCAACTCAGGCACAAAGCTGAATTTGGGATGGCAAAGCGCCAAGTACGGAGGCCAGACGGGGCAGGCCGGTTCGCAGGTGATGAAGGCACACTGATCGGGCCAAAAACCACTGGACTGCACCAGCTTGGTCACACCGTTGAAAAACTCGGTCGTGGTCTCCCTGGGGAAATCCTGGGCAGGCATATGCTCCTTTGCCCAGCGCCGGGCGATCAGCTGGTCCACCCCCTCATGAAAGAGGGCGGCAAACTGCTCAACGCGCTCCGCCAATGTCATTTGGTCCTGCCGCCAGTACCATTCCAGCCGCGGAGGGACGCCGCCCCGGTAAAGGCCGTACCCGTCCCGTCCGGCATAGGGCCGGAACCGCAGCATGGACGCGCAGACGTCCCGCAGGAAGCTGTCATGGGTGCCGATGCCGGTGAGGTCCTCGCCCGTGTGCATGAAGCCGCCGCACTGACCGCACTTCCCGGTGATGTAAAGCGTCCGCTGTTCCTCACGCTCCAGCAGGGTGGCGTATTCCAGCTCCCATCCGGTGGGGATAAAATGCGCGCAGTAGTGATCCGTCAGCTCCCGAAAATCGCGGCTTTCATGGCCGGGGCACTCGCACCAACGCTCACTCATTCCCGCTCACCGCCTTCCGCAGATGGGGCGGACTCGGTGGGCTGCACCCGCGAGCGGTCAAAGTACGGCAGCGGGATCACCCGGAAGCTGGTGAAATAGAAGTAGTAGGGCTTCAGGCCGTCGTCGATCTCAATGACCTCGCCATATTCCACCTGATTTCTCACCTCATCGGCAACACAGGTGTCGGCCTCAAACTGCATCGCCTCATAAAATTGCTTGGCGGTCATTGCCAGCGGCAGTTCAAGGCGCAGCTTGTAGTGGTATGCCAAAACAGTGGGGGATACCTTTTGCCCGATGCCCTTGCCCGAAGTCATGTCTTGATTGAGCAGCCAGGCCGAAAGCTCGCTTTCCTGGTCTTTGAAGCCGTAAACGCGGCACACCGGCAGCGAGATGCGCCGGGGGCACCATTTAGGCGGTTTGTATTTGGGGTCAGATTTTCTGAACCGCCTGGCTTTCCGCTTTTTGGGGAAACCGCTGCAATAGCGTGTCACGCCCACCGTTTCATGGTACGGACAGCTGGGGCAATTCCGCCCCGGAAAGGTGCATTTTTGCTTTGCCATTTACGAGCCCTCCTCGAAATTTGCCGTTACAAAGTCGATGCTGTGCAGGGACTTGTCATTCAGAACCTCGCGTTCCCGTTTACACAGGGCCTCGTAGTCATCGTAGTCCTTGTCAATGTCAATGATCTCAACATCGGCATCACCATTGGCCAGCACAACTTCAGGAACACCGCTTCGAATAATGACCTTCACTCTCACGGCTGTCACTTTCATTTTGTATCCTCCCCGTTAGGCTCAGGGCAAACCGATCCGGCACGATGATCCAGCCATTTCCGAACAAAATCCCGGTCGTCCTCATGGAACAGTACCAAAAACAGGTCGGTGAAGCAGTCCGCGCCATCCGGCAGGTGTTCTTTGCTGTCGGCCCACATCCGGAACGTCCGGCGGAAGATCTCCGCCAGCAGATCATCCGGGTTGGACATGGCGGGCAGATCGTCTCCAAAGCACAGGCGCTTCCCACAGATGCGGCACCGCCCGATCCTGCACAGGCGGCAGCCCTCCGCCGGTTCCAGCGTGGTGTATTCCAGCTCAAAGCCGGTAAACTCAAAATTGCAGACAAGATGGTGAATTCGCTTCTCCAAATCACCCGTTTCCCAGTCAACACAGGTGCATAACGTCTCCTTACGCTCACATTCCCGCATCACGCAGCCTCCTCGTTGTTCCATTTTTCGCACAGCTCAATGACCCTCTGGCACTGATCCATTTCAAACCCGCCGATGTGGGTGCGCCCCTCGGACAGATGGAGCTCTCCCGCCAGCCAGCGGTATGCCCCCGTCCGGCTCATGCGCCCGCTTTTCCACAGGACGTCGAACCTGCGGTGGGCCTCCATCCGCTTCAGCCGCAGCACCTCGTTGGCCACGTTGCCCAGGGCCCTGGTAGTGCCCTTATGGCAGCCCACCCGGGCATTACAATTCTGGCACTGGTAGACGAACTCGCCCTCCATGCCCAGCCGCCGGGTGGATTCGCCGTAGACGGCTCCGGCGGGGATCAGCTTGATCATGCCGCCGCAGTAGCGGCAAATGTCGTTCTTCTTCAAACGCCACACCCCCTACGCCGCCTTCTTGGCGGTTTTCGGCTTGGCGGCCTTTTTCTTCGCGGCCTTTTTCGGGGCGGCCTTGGGCGTTTCCTGTACCGGGGTTGGCGCGGCCGCAGGCTCCCGCATGGCGGTCTGCATATAATAGGCGTGCTCCGTGGACAGGTCCAGCATCCCCGCCTGGGCGATACCCAGGGTGGCGGTGCCGGACAGGGAGCGCAGGCAGGCCGTCAGATCCGGGATGAGATACCAATATTCGCCCCGGGGAATCCCCGTCAGCGGGGCCGTGTCCAGGCACTCGCTGGCCGAACCCTGCTCCCCTTGGCAGGAGAAGGTGATCCGCCCTCCGTCAAAAGCCAGCTTCACCCGGCCCTTGGGGTCTACCGCCGCCACGGTTTTCAGCGTCCGGCGCAGGTCGGCCACGTCGGTGAGCACCGTGAACTGGTTGCGGATGTTGTTCATGAGCCGATCCGTGTCCATGTAATCGCCCTCCATCAGACGGGTGCTGAGCTTGAAGCCCTGCCGCATGAACACCAGGTTCTTTCCGGCAATGCCCACATAGAATTCGTCCTCATCCTTGCACAGTGCCGCCAGCTTCTCCAGGGAGCTGGCTGGCAGGAGCAGGTTGATGTTGCCGGTGGATTTGTCGTCGCCCTGGGCGGTGACCATACACCGGCCGTTGTAGCCCGCGCCCTTCAGGCCCTTCTGGGTGAACATCAGGTTCACGCAGCGCATCAGGGGCTTGTCCTTGTCCTCCGCCGTGGCGAACATGGTATGCCGGGCCATGGACGGGATGCCGGACAGCTTCACTGTGTCCTCCGGGAAGGGGATTTCCAGCTTGGGGAAGCTGCCCCGCTCCCAGATGGCGATGTCATACCCCGTCTGCCCACCCCGCAGGGAGAGCACCGGGACGCCGGGCGTCCGTTTCAGCTCCACCGTGTCGCCGGGAAGCCGTTCCAGCATCCCGGCCAGCAGCTTGGCGTCCACCACCAGGGCGTCGTCCTCCGCCGTAGGGCACGACAGCGACTGCTCCAGTGCCGTCTCCAGGTTGGTGGCGGTAAGGGTGAGGGTGCCCGTGGCGGCGTTGGCCTCCAAAAGCGTCCCCCGCAGCGATTCCAGCGGGGAGTCCGCCGGGGCGATGGCTGCGGCCCTCTGGGCGGTGCTCAGCAGCTCCGCCCGGTTCATCGTAATGTTCAAAATTTCCTCCTTTACGCAGCAAAGCCGTCGAGGGTGAATTGATCTTCGTCCACGACAGACTTTTTCGGTTTCTTTTTCTTCTTTTGTTCTTCCAGCGTCCGCTCCAACAGGCCATCGAACTCTTTTCGCCGGGTGCGGGTGCTGGTGTCTTTGATGGTGGGCGATTCCTGCGCCGGAAGCTCCGCCGCAGGCTGGGCCACGGTCCGATTGCGCCGATCCGGGTTGATGACCGCCATCTTTTTGAATGCGGCGGCAATGTCCTCCACATTGTCCCTGATGCCCAGGGTCAGCTCCTTCGCCATCTGGGAGGTCAGATCCCGCACATCGCTCATGGCGGCAAGCCCCTCCTCGGACAGGGTGCCCTCGATGATGCCCGCCACCGCCAGCTTGGACGCCATCAGCTTCATGGCCTTGGCCTGTACTGTGTCGGCGTAGTAGAGCAGGTACACCTCCACCCGGGGCGCGGTCTGGTTGATCCGCCAGCTCCGGCGGGACGCCTGCCGCAGGGTGAACAGGTTGAAGCCCATGCTGTAGAAAATGAGGGTGGTGAACGCATTCAAATCCAGCCCAGTTTCCACGCACCTTTGATTGGTGATGAGCACTTGGAGCCCTGCGCGCACCCGCTTCTCCACCCATGCCTCCCGTTTGTCCGGGGATACGGTGGGTGAGAGGATCTCCGTGCGGTACCCCTCCTGGGTCAGCAACTTTATCAGCTTCTGCTGGGAATCCGTGCGGGTCCAGCTGGTGTAGACGAGCACCCGCCCGCCGGCGGCTGCCTTCTCCCGGACGATCTCCAGCACCTTCTCCTCTTTGGGGAGGATGTCGTCAAAACCGCCCACGCTGGCGGGTTTTAGGATCACTTCGCCATTGATGGGGTGGACGATTTCAGGCTGGTCATAGGGCTGGTCCGGGTAGACGGTGAGCAGGTTCAGATAGGCGGACAGCAGCTTGTTGGCTGCCTCGCGGTCATCCCTCAGTACCTTTTGCAGGATGTGCTCCGCCTGTTTGTTGCCCTCCAGCACCTTCTCCGGCATTTCCAGCGGCACGGGGATCTCCTCGTAGTCCGGCAGATCCTTCCCCATGTCGGACAGGGAGAGGAAGCAGGTATACTCCAGCAGAAACCGGGAGTACACCAGCGGCGACACGCCGGGCAGCTTTTTGCTGCGGATTCTCCGCTTGGTGGTGCGGCGGTTGGAGTTGTAGTCCCCCTCCAGCAGCTCATAGGTGTTCTCTACCACGCCGTACTCCTCATCGAACCAGGCTGGCTTGCGGTAGGGCTTGTCGTCCTTCCGCATCAGGCCGGGGGTCAGGCGGTATAGCAGGTGAAATATGCCCGAGCTGTACCCATTGATGAGGGTGGCCGTCATGCCCACGAACAGCTTGGACACGCCGAACAGCTCCCCCATGGCGTCCCCCTGGCCGCTGGCGTTGTTGAACTCATGAAGCTCATCGCATAGGAAGCCGTTGATCCGGCCCCGGTACTTCTTTTTGATGTAGGTGCTCAGGGCATACCGGCGGCAGGCCCCCCGCATCGGCTCATAGCCGTCTGGGTTGGCCTCAATCTCCTCCAGCCGGGCCAGGACGCGCTCATTCTTTGTTTTTTGGCGGTGCTGCGCCGCCTTCGGGCGGTACACCCATCCGTAGTCGGTGATCTTCGCCCATGGGATCGTCTGCCCGGGGTTGATGGCGGACCAAAGGGGCGTGCCGCAGTTCGCACAATAATGGTTGCCCCGATGCTCCTTCATAAAATAGAACTGATCCGCGTTCACCTCGTACTTTGCGCCGTCATTACTGATGGGCATTTTCACCGCTTTCCCGCAGTCCGGGCAGCGGAAGGTGTGCGTCCGGCGGTGGTAGGTGACGGCGGGGTAGCGCATATAGCCGTCCCGGGCCTTCTCCTTGCTGAACACGGCGTACACGCTCTTGTCCCCGGCCTGATATGCGGCGTACAGCCGGTCCAGGTCGGTGATGCTCTTGACCACCATGACGAAGGTGTCGGGCAGGGTCTCGCCGATCTCCCGCACCCACTTTTTTGTGACGTGGGAGGGGGCCATGATGAGGTTGAAGGTCTTTCCCCGGCCCGCCTGGGCGGCGTGCATCCCCTGGAGGGCCCCCAGGGCCGTCGCGCCGATCTTCGTCTTCCCACTTCCGCACTCGGCCACAATGAGGGCGATTTTTTTGCGGGCCAACTGCCGCTTGGTGGCCTCGGCCACAGCGAGCTGGGCGTCGTACAGCGAGTACCCCGCCTGGGCCATGATGGTGTCGTTGACGGCCAGCACCTCCTCGCTCAGCGGCTCCGCCGCCGGGTCGAACAGGGGCTGAAATTGGCTGCGGATGCGCTGGGCCACGGTGGGGCCGAAGGTGTTAAGGTAGCCTGTGATGTTCTCCACACCGTCGAAGCCGTCCGGCTGGCCGGGGGCCGCACCGGGGATAGCGATGGCCCCGCTTTTCAGGCCGTCCTCCAAAAGCTCCACCACGTTGGCGTCCTCCGGCGTCAGCTTCAGCGCAAAGGCGTCCAGCTTTTCCCGCAGGGAGACCACCTCCAGCTGCCGCAGGTCGCCCCGGGCGGTGAGCCCGTCCAGCACATAGTCCCGGAACTCCGGGATCAGCGGCGCGGCGGTCTTGCGGTCCACCTCCTCAAACAGGCGGTCCCGGTCCCCGGCGGGGCAGAAGATGTAGCACTTCCGGGGCTGGAGTTCCTGCTGCTGGCCCTGACCGCCGTCATCGTCCCCATCATCGTTCTCCGGCTCGGCGGTGATTTTGTCGTCGTTGGCCATGAGCGTGGCGGTGGCGTAAACGCCGTCATGGGCCAGCTGCCTGCGGTAGCCCTTGGGCCTGCTCTTGAGCGTCCGCTTCACGTCGTTCCGAACCGCTTCCACGGTGCCGCCGCCGTAGATGGCGTCAGACATGGCCCGCACCATCTCCGGGTAGCCGCCGAAACGGATGGCGGTGATGGTGCTGTCGTCCCCACCATTCTCCAGGATGACGGTGTCCGCGTAGGCGGTGAGCCGTATCTTGGAGCCGCCGTCGAAATAGGACAGCTCAATCAATTTGCTTAATGGCATTCATTCGCGTTCTCCTTTCTGTTTTGGACGCAAAAAAAGACCGTGATGCCCACATGGGGCAATTCACAGTCTTCAATGGTCCGTATTTTGTTATTCCAGGCCGCATCAGTCCGGCGGAGGGCAGACTTCACCCCTTTCCACGCCGTTCCTCCCTCGCTTACTCCGCCCTAACTTACTCCGCCCTGAAATACAAGTCCATTGTACCACGCTGGGGCTTGGGCGGATAGGTGGAGGGGTTCCACCTGCCTATGTGGTAAGTAATTGCGGAAAAGCCACAGTTGCAAAATCGGTCATTCTGTACTATCCTATAACTATAAATGAGCAAATTCAGGAATTGACGAAAGCAGTCCGGCAGAGATGAAGGCCGATGTGGAAGGGCACAATATGGCCAAGGCCGCAGGGAAAGAAGAAATGGGCAAGTGCTAAGAGCCTGTTTAAAATCTGGCGGAATGCCAGACAGGTGCGGATTTTTTCGCAGGGCAAGGCGATTGACGCAGGAATACTTTGTGTATTTCAAGTCAAGTCAACGCAGCCCAGCGGAAAAAGATGTGCCGGGATGGCGTTTTGATAGATTTTAAACAGGCTCTAAGACAAGCAGCAAGCGATCAAGAGCTTTAGCAGCCCGAACCATGAAACTTTTTAAGCCCATATAGCGTTTATGAGCGCGGAACAAGACCTCAATGGTCCAGCGGTGAGAATAGTATTCCAGAATCGTCTCATCAGACAGGGTGGAATCGGAGCATAGAAATACCCGGAGGGCACATTTTCTGCCCATTCCCTCTCGTGTTTTGTGGTTGGTCACACTTCCATTATAACACTTGAGGCTATGCCTTCTTTTTTGCCATTTTTCAGATTTGCTCATTTATAGTTAATGACATTGGCCCCTCGGCAGATTTTTTCGAACAGGCTGAGGTGTGAGCAGTGTAATGACTGCTTACGCCCGTCCCTTCACCGCTTATAACTCGATCTTCTCCGCCATGATCTCCGCGTCCATCTGCTCCAGCAGGCGGACGCACTCGGGCACATAACGGCCCACAGCCGTCTCCTCCGACATCTGCACACCGTACACACCGGATTTCATAATCTCATACAGTGCCTCGATCTCCCCGATGGTGGGGATAGGCTTGGTCTCCATATTCTTCAGCACCTGCGTGGCCAGGAATACCTTCACATCAAAGTACAGTGCCTTATCGATGATATACTTCTGAAACCGGGGGATCTTCTCAATTCCGATATCAGTGGACAGGTCGCCCCGATCCACCAGGATGTACTTCACCAGTGGCAGGATCTCGTTGATGCGCTCCACTGCGTCAATGGTTTCGATCTTGGAGATCACCTGGGTGCCTTCCCCGATGAGGGACTTGGCCTCCGTCACATTTTCCGGCGAGCGCACAAAGGACAGCCCCACAAAGTCCAGCCTATACTGATTGGCCAGCTCAATGAGCTGACGATCCTTTTCAAACAGGAACGGAATATCCTTGTGAATGCCTCGGACGTGAACGCCCTTGCCGCTGATCAGCACCCCGTCAGACTTGGACAGAAACACGATTTGCTCACTGTCGGCAGACACCACCTCAAACTCAAACACACTGTCGTTGGCCCAGGCGGTCATGCCGGGTTTCAAGTGGCGGTAAAAGTCCGGATAGTTGAACTGATTGGTCCGCAGTGCGAAGGTCCTGCCCTTTTCCAGCTGGATGCCCACTTCGATGTTGGCGGTGCGCACCTTGTTGCCGGGCAAGTCCATCAAAATCGCCGCGCCGGGGATCTGGCTGCGGATGTTTTTGATGCCCGCCTCAATGTCGGCGATGGTGCCGTGGGCACCATTGATGCGGTAGATGTTTTTATCACTGTGGATCTGGGCCAGCGGCACCTCATGGGCCAAGGCGGGACCGGTGGTGAGGATGTATTTCTGCATGAAAACGCACTCCTTTTACGAATTTTTGGTCAGTTCCATAAAAATGGTGTCGTCCTTTTTCTGCTGATACCGCAGCCAGTATCCGGCAATCAGGGAGGACAGCATAGTGGTGAGAATCAGCACCGTGAAGAATTCCGCGCTGATGATCTCATAGGAATAGGCCACCGTGGCCAGGACGATTCCCGGGCCGCCCCGGGCGTTCATCGTCACAGCGAAATTGACAATCACCCGCTTTTTCAAGTCGGTGAACAGCAGCATAATCACTGTCCCCGCCGCCTCCAGGCCGAAGGCGATCGCAAAGAACAGCAGGAACCGGCCCAGGGAAAAGTTGTGGATCAGGTTCAGCTGGATGCCTACCAGGGCGAAATAGATGGGCACGAACAGGGAGAACGAGAAGTTGGCCACCGCATCCATCCGCCCTTCGGCCTCCGGATCGTTCTGGGAGATCGCCTTGACAATATAGCCGGTGAGGAATGCTGAGTACATGATATTGATGCCCACTCCGTACAGTGCCGCCGAGAACAGCAGCAGCGCGATGAAGCTCACCGTATAAAAGTCTGTAGCCTTTACCCTGCCCCGGTAACCCCTGTGCAGGTGATCCGCCGTCAGCTTGGCGATCACAAACATCCCCAGGGTGAATACGATCACCAGCAGCATATCCGGCAGGTTGACCTCTCCGGTGGTGGCCATCCGGGTCGCCACATTGAGCATGATCCACAGGCACAGATCTTGGAAGGTGGACACCGTGAGCACCGTGTTGGTAAACGCCGTATTCATCACACCCATGTCGAAGAAGATCTTGGAGATCACCGGGATGGAGGTGATGGCCACGCCGATGATGAACACCAGCAGGAAGGAGATATCGTTTCCCCGGCCTCCGATGAACGCCTCTTGAAACATCCCGGCAAAGGGGATGGCCGCCAGCATGGGCAGCACCGTGGCCCCGGTGAACACGCAGGCGATGATCTTCGCGTGTTTCCGATCCACATCGATCCGGGTGTTGAAGCCGGAGGAAAACATTAGGAATACCAGACCCAGCTGGTAGAACAGATTGAGCACCTTACCCTCCTCCGGGTAAGCCAGAAAGACAGACTCCATCTGATCCGGGAAAAAATGATACAGGAACGTGCCGCCGAACAGCAGCCCTCCCGTGATCTCTCCTACCACCTTGGGCACCTTGATGGCCTCCATCAGCTTCCCACACAGGTACGCTCCCGCCAGCAGCAGGGCCAGGGCCAGGAATGTCACAATAATCTCGTGCTCGGACAATGTTTGCAGCGTCATAGCAACCGCCTCCTTCTTGTCCGTATTTTACAGGATTTGTGGACAAAAACAAGGGGTTTTGCCGTCCTTTGGTTGCACTCCAAGAAAATGAGAAAATCCCGGCGGCGATCATCTGGCCTGAAGAATTTTGTACACCCGGGAGATGCTCAACTCGTATTTCCGGGCCAGATCCGCCACCTCGTAATCCCCGCTGTAGAAATCGTCCCGGAGCTGAAGGTTGCGTTCCTCCAGATCGGTGAACTCCGTATTGGCGGGGAAGTAGACCGTGGTTCCGGCCAGCATGGATACGATGGCGGAATAAGTAGGCTCATCTACCAGCTCCCGCAGTTTCTTCAGTGCCGCCTTGGAGTTCATGGGATGAACACCTGGCCGCAGTTCAGGATCGCGTCAAAGATCTCTTTGCGCAGCATGATCTCGTCCGGGATGTAGCCGTCGCCGATGTACTTGCGGATGATGGTGCCGCTGATCTCCACCCGATCTGTCTCATAGTGAGCGCAGTGCTTGTCCGTGACGATCTGGCCGCATTTCTTGCAGAAATAGGGCTCCCGGGTGAGAAGAAGGTGGATGCCCAGATCCGGTTCTATCTCCCGGGCCAGGGCGTGGGCATCGTAGGCCCCATAGTAGCCCCCAACACCCGCGTGGTCCCGCCCGATGATGAAGTGGGTGCAGCCCAGGTTGCGGCGGATGATGGCGTGGAATACCGCCTCCCGGGGCCCAGAATAGCGCATCTGGGTCTTGAGTCCCGCAATATGTACCCGATCCTTGGGATAAAACTCCTCAATCATCCGGTGGTAGGCGGCCATCACCGCCTCTTGTGTGAAATCCCCGGTCTTTTTCCAGCCCACGATAGGGTTGATAAACAGGCCGTCACATACCTCCAGGCCAATGCGCTGGATGTGCTCGTGGGCCTTGTGGATGGGGTTGCGAGTCTGAAAACCCACCACCGTTTTCCAGCCCTTTTCTGCAAATACCCGTTTGGTATCCTCCGGCTTCAAGGCATCGGCTAACAGCGATGTGTCCGTCAGCCGTACCGGCCCGCCCACCCTGCAGGCGGAACGCTCCCGCTCCTTGCGCACGCCGGGGTGGGCGCCCTCCCCGGTGCGGAACACCGCTTCAATATCCGCATCGGTCATATGGAATTTGCTCTCCACGCTCAACTCCGCCGCCGGGGTGCCCTCGTAAGTCAAGGTCAGGGTATCACCGGGCCGGATGTCCGCAAACTGCTCCTCCGGCACATCCAAGGTGATAGGCAGGGGGAACACCTGCCCATCCGCCAGGCGGCAGCAATCCACCACGCTGCGGAAATCCTCCGCGCCCATAAAGCCTGTGAGAGGGGCCAGCAGCCCGGTTTCAATGTTGATTACATCCTGCAGGGTTTCCTCGTTGATCGTTACAATCATGACTCGCGCTCCTTTACCGGTACTGAGGGCCATATTTGGCCGCGATATAGTCCAGCACCGCCTGGCAGGTTTCGTCCACCGTCTGCTTGTCCACTTCCAGCACCAGATCAGGGTGCTGGGGATCGTCAAAGGTGGCGTCAAGCCCCACAATCTGGGTTCTGCCCGCATTGGCCTGATACATTCCCTTTACGTCATTCTTCATGCTGATTTGCAGATCTTTTTTCAGATAAATTTCGTTATACCCGGCGATCTTCCTCCGGGCCAGGGCCCGCAGATGCTCCAGCGGAGAGATATTGCAGACAATGCCCACGATGTCGTTCCGATCCAGCAGGTAGGCCCCCAGGATAATCCGTTTGATGTTGGCCTCCCGCTCCGCATCGGAGTAACCCAGGTCGCGGTCGAACAGATCCCGCACCTCATCGCCGTCCAGCAGATAATTTTTTACGCCCAGCGTGTTGAAATGAGCCTCCAGTTTTCGGCCAATGGTGGTCTTGCCCGCACCCGATATGCCGATGAGCCAAATAATCATGGTATTTCCTCCTCAGTGGTACAGCGGCTGCTCTAAAAGTGCCGGATCCAACTCCAGCTTGGGCATCATGCGCAGGGGCTGGCCGTTTTTGTTGACAAAGCGCAGGCCGCGCAGGAGTGTTCGGGCAGCGGTGCGCCAATTCTCCCGCAAACTGTCCCGGTATTGTTCCGCCGCCTTTTCCAGGACCGCCTCCTGCAGTTCACCGGTAACCTCTGCGTCATTCATCTTGATGGAAGCCGTAGAGAGGACATTTTCCTTCCATGCGCCGTAGATATAATGTTCCGCCAAAGTAAATCCCTCGATCCACCGTTCCACTTGCTCCTCGTCGACCGGCCTGCCATCATAATAATGAAAATCATAACCGTAGGTTTCATAGGCATCCCGCATAAAATATTCGATGAACGCCCGCTCCGCATCGGTGGCGTACTCGTCATAGGTGCGGTAAACGGCGGCAGTGGAAAATCCAAGGTCGTTTCCCTTCATAGACTCCGGATCCCGCTCGCCGTACATGGAGCAGTAGGTCATGCTCTCGGTATAGGGCAAGTCCAGAAAGGCCGCCAGCGCAGTGAAGGTAGCTGTAGGATTCAGCTTGGCGTCCTCAAAGCGCACCAATACGCTGTCCATAAACAGCCTGTCCTCCGGGTCGGACATGAAGCTGCGGTTGGCCAGGCAGTCGGTCAAATTGTTGCCCACTACGGGTACCTTATCGTCCTCGCGCTCTCCCCGCTGGTACGCCTCCACATTGTTATGCATAAAGCGCATGCCGGCCCCATGGCTGGTGGTAATGCGGCGCATGGGAGTGAAGGTTTTGACATACTTAAAATTCTTAAAAATTGGGGAATTTTGTATCTCCGCATATGTATCCGAGCTGCACACGGTGTTTCCCTGGGGATCCACCGTCAGGTGGTAATGCTGGTTGGGAAAGTGGGGCTGCAAAAAGAGTGCCGGAGCGATCCGCGCCGCATGATCCAACCCCTTAACCGAGCGAGCGTCCGACATGAAACAGGCCACCAGAAAATCCTTGTCCGTCCGATTGGGTATGGAGCACAGATCCTGGAGGATCCGGCCCTTCTCCGGGGTGAGGGCCGCCAGATTTTTCAAGCCTATCCTTTCTGCTTGTATTACGGAATCCTTCAATCCCTGTGTTATCTCTGCAATATTTGTCATCATCATTGAGGGCATCACGGTCAGGTTAGGATGCATATCGAAAATTTCATTAAAGAAATCCCCGCCGTTGTGTGAAGACAGCTGGGTATGCCAGATCAGCCGGTGCACCTCCCGGATGCTGATGGGCTTGACCGGATATGTGCTGTAGTCGATGCCAAACCGTTCTTTGAAGTCGATGGGATACAACGCCTCCTCATCCTCCATCAAAAAGACCAGCTTTTCCGACTTTAGCAGAGGGCGCAGGCTGAGCACCTTCAAATGTGCGCAGAATTCCCACCAATTGGAGTAGTGGAGATAGACATGGTTTTCCCGTCCGATATTTTCACTTTTGCGCACGTTGTCGTTGAGATATTCCAGCTCATACTGGGAGTAAACATCCTTTGCCAGGATGGGATTGTCTAAATTCTTGAAGAAGTTCCGGCTGATCACCGGCTTCTTGAAGTTAATATACGCGCCAAACCGTCCCTCCGACGGAAAGAAGGGCAGATAGCCCATGTCGTCAAAGGGATAAAACAAAACCGGCAGATCTTCGAAGTCGGGAAAGTCCTTCCGGAACAGATAGGGATACCGTTTCAGCTCCCTGCAATTCTTTTCATAGCGGGTTTTTTGCAGCTTTATATTTGGCTCGTAAAACGCCTGGGTAAGGATGGATAGGCAGTCCTCCTGAAAGCACCCCCGGCGGTACAGATCGATCAGTGCGCTGTAGCTCACCTTGTAATCCCCGCCGTTCTGGAGGATATACAGCGCGGCCTCCAGCTCCTCCTCCACTGACTGGGGCTGGTGGAGCACGAGGCTATAGGCCTTGTTGGCCCCTTCGGGTTGGCCCATCGCCGCCAGCTGGCGGGCAATTTCGATTGCAGTCATGACGTCATTTCCTTT
>ERZ779631.333-NODE-333-length-17253-cov-12.384754_pt1 | contig 17253 bp, 13 predicted proteins | sample MGYA00514193_ERZ779631 | MGnify/ENA primary metagenome ERZ779631 (study PRJEB29562, sample SAMEA4376710) | mouse gut metagenome | isolation source: Cecum | study: EMG produced TPA metagenomics assembly of the A DSS colitis mouse model was used to assess the...
CGTCCCTTTCGCTTGAATCCCTTGCGGTTTGTGGTTGCGGAGTACTCCCTAAATAGAAGCAGAAGTCCGGGGAAGCGGTCGGTACCGATTTAGACAAAGCAGACCTGGCCTCGGGCGCAAAACAAATCAACACATGAGGAATCCAAAACCTCCGGTTTTGGCAATTTTTTGGTTACTTTTTGTTTGCACAAAAAGTAACTGGGCGGCCTGTGGCCGCCGGGCCGGTCGTTCGGCCGAAGGCCGAATGACGGCCCCGGGGGCGCGGGGGCGCGCAGCTCCCGCAAGCTGTAGGGCTGCAACCCAGCCCCCCTCGCCGCCCGGAGGGCGGCGACCGCTCACTCTGCCATCATCGTCATCATCAGCTCCAGGTACTCCCCCTCCCGATAAATAAGCACCGGCACCTGGTCACCGACGTAGAGACTCCTCCGGATAACAAGCACCTCCTCCGTGCTGGCCACCAGCTGATTATTAAACATCACGATGTAGTCCCCCTCCTGGAGGCCGGCGGCGTAGCCGCTGAGGTTGGGGGTGAGGCTCTCCACCCGCAGGCCCAGAGCGCCGTCGGGCAGGGTAACGGGGATGCGGTTGATGGTCACCCCCAGGACGGGCTGGGGCAGGAGCTCGCCGTACTCGATGAGCTCGTTGACCCAGCGCAGGGCCAGGCTGGAGGGGATGGCGAAGCCCAGGCCCTCGATGGTATCGTACTCGCTCATCATCTTGATGGTGTTGATGCCGATAACCTGGCCGTACTGGTTGATCAGAGGCCCTCCGGAGTTGCCGGAGTTCAGGGCCGCGTCGGTCTGAATGAGAGTCATAGTCACCCCGTCCACGTCCACGTCCCGGTTGATGGCGGAGATGCTGCCGCTGGTCATAGTGTTGCGCAGCTCAATGCCCAGGGGGTTGCCGATGGCGTAGGCCGGGTCCCCCACCCGCAGGTCGTCGGAGATGCCGAACTCCGCCGCCGGCAGATCCTGGCCCTCCACCTTCAGCACCGCCAGATCCATCTCCACATCGTAGCCCACCACGCGGGCGTCATACTCCGCGTCCACCCCGTAGCTGCCGGTGATCAGCACCGAGCAAGAGCGGCAGCCGGCAATGACGTGGCAGTTGGTGAGGATGTACCCGTCGGAGCTGAAGATGACGCCGGTGCCCACGCTGCCGTAGGACCCGGTCTGCCGGCCCAGGACAGTGACGGCGGAGGGGGTGACCCGGTCGTAGATCTCCTGGGGCGTGAGGGCCGGCCGGTCCGCGGAGGAGGTCAGGGATAGGCGCACATCGCCGCCGGTGGGGTAGCTGGGAATGGTGATGGCCTCGTCGGAGAGCTCGCTGTCCCAATGGTAGTAGTCCTCGTCGTACTCCTCCGGAGGCCGGGGGCCGTGGTCGTCGGAGTCCGGCGCGCCGCCGGGGGCGGTCCAGCCGTACTGGTCCACGTACCAGATGCCTACCCCCAGGCAGATCAGGCCGATGAGCAGGGAGGCCCCCACGAACAGGCGCACGCCCCAGCGGTTCTTTTTGGCCTTTTCCGGCGGTGCGATCTCCTGGAGCCAGGGGGAGCGTGAGGCCGGAGCGGCGAGCCCGGCGGGGGCCGGGGGCTCCGGCGGGCGCATGCAGGGGGGCAGCTCCCGCTCACAGCGGAGCACCACCTCCCGCGCCTGGGGGGCCGGGCGGTAGGTCAGGACAATCTCCTGCTGCTGTTCAAATTCCAAACGGTTTTCATCCATGGCGGTTGATGGCCCCCTCATACGTTTACTGTGGATTGCGGCGGATACGGTCTCGGACTGTGGAGATTGTAATGTTTACGAAAATTTTTGTCCTGTTTCCATATTATATCTCTCCCTGGACATCTTACCATATGCAACTGGGCAATGCAACCGCTTTGTTACTTCCTGGATGAAAGTAAATTTTGTATACGCCATCCGGGATAACATTACAGCCATTTGAGGGTGAGGTTTCTTTCAAGCACAATTATGAATGGACTCCCGGACGCCCTACGATTGCAAAAAAGGATGCTATAGCAATAAATTGGGATAGTAATATCTGGTCTTATAGTAGCTTTACACATACGGATTATTCTGATAGGAAGACGCCGTATTATACATACACGTCTCCTGCTGAAACTAATCAAGGTGGAATAGGTTATTTCGCGCATCTCGATCCTGAAGGATCTCATCTTATAGGGGATACGACTATTACCCTTCTTCCTGCAAAGACTCCGCTCTATCCTGCCTCCTCGGGAGAATCTCATTTTACATCCGCAATTAATGCAAATTATGTTCATGACAGAAATCTATTACCTCTCGGTCTATCTTTTTCATATAAGGGAATGGGTATAAGTATAAATTCTACTTCAGGAACGGATTCAACTTCTGATAGCTATGTTGGCTATTACAAATGGAAACCATAACTATAATGCGTTAAAAAGGAAGAATTCCACTTTGTCTTGGCGCTTTAATTAACAATCCTATGACATTCCATAATGTCTTTATAGTTAAAAATGCGGACACTGTAATATTAATGCAGTGTCCGCATTTTATGACTCCTTTTCCGATACTATAAACCCGCCTAAACACGCGACAGAGGCTATGGTCGCCCCAGCACCTGCATCTCCGAATAACATCGCACCCAGAAGTGCCCCCAAAATGCCAGTTATTATGATACAAATGACGGCCAAATCTGATCTTTTCATAAATTAGCACTCCTCTTTCTTACACAATATTGAATAGAAAATTTTTTCATGAATAATTTATAAAAATACTCTTTCCGTTTCACTCTCTTTCAAAAAGCAGATTCATTTCCCGCTGGCCAAACTCTTCTCCTCCCCGGCCAGCTGGACGGTGAAGGAGAAGGTGGTAAGGCCGTCGGCGCTGGCGGCGGTGATCTTCTCCCGGTGCTGCTCTAGGATGGTGCGCACGATGTAGAGGCCCAGGCCCACGCCGTCCTTGTCCTGGCTGCGGGATTTATCGGACTTGTGGAAGCGCTCGAAGAGCAGCGGCAGCTCCTCGGGGGGGATGGTGTCCCCCTGGTTGCGCACGGTGACCACGGCCTTCTCCCCCCGCTTCTCCAACCCCAGAAAGAGGGTGGAGCCCTGGGCGGCGAATTTGGCGGCGTTTTCCAGCAGGTTGTATACCACCTGGGTGAGCAGGTCGTTGTCCCCCAGGACGATCACCGGGTCCTCCGGGATGTCCACGTCCACGTCCAGGCCTCGTCCGGTGATTTTTTTCTCCATGCTCACCAGCACCCGGCGCATGGACTCGGACAGGTCGAAGGGCGCCTTCTCCCGGATGAGGTCCAGGCTCTGGAGCTGGCTGACGTCCAGCATCCGGCGGACCAGGCGGCTCAGCCGGCGGCTCTCGTCGGAGATGATGGCAAGGTACTGCCGCTCCTCCGACCGGGAGATGACCCCGTCCAGGATGCCGTCGGCGTAGCCGGCGATGGTGGTCATGGGAGTTTTCAGCTCGTGGGAGATGTTGGCGATAAACTCCCGGCGCTGCTGCTCGGTCCTCTGCAGGGAGTCGGCCATGGCGTTGAAGGCCTCCACCAGCTCGCCGATCTCGTCCTCCCGGCCGGTGTCGTGGACCCGCGCGTCGAAGTTGCCCTCGGCGAAGCGGCGGGCGGCGGCGGCCATATCACGGATAGGCTTGGTCTGCTGCATGGCGGTGGTGGCGGAGGCCACGAAGGCGATGAGCAGCACAGTGATAGCGGTCATGCCGAAGATGCCCAGGAAGGCCCGCCACATCTCGGTCATGGCGTTGGGCTCCGCCATGGCGAGTATGGGGCCCACCACAGAGCCGCTCTCCGCCGTGCGGGGGGGCACGGCCACCACGAAGCGGGGCTTCTCATAGATACCCAGGTCGGTGACGCCGGCGTAGGTCTCCCCCCGGTCGATGCGGGAGGTGATGTCCGCAGGCAGGGGCAGCTGAAGGGACTCCAGCGTCCGGTCGGTGCTGATAAAGGAGTTGATGCTGGGGAGGATGATGATAAAATCGGTGCCGCTCATCTTCTCAGCCACGGTGGCCAGCTCCTTCAGCTCCCGGCGGGTCTGGTCCCAGGAGTGGAGGAGGGAGGGCTCGTTGTAGGCGGTCACCGCCAGCTGGGCGATGGCCTCCGCCTTGTCCACCAGCTCGCCTCTTTTTTCGCTCATAATGTAGCTGTAGGTCAGCGCGAAGAAGGAGGCGCCCAGCAGGACAAGGGTCAGCGCCACCATTCCGACGGTGACGGTGAATGTCCGCCAATAGATGCCTTTGAATCTGCTCATGGGGGCCTCCTTTGCCGCGCCGCTTCGCGGCGCGAGGGATCGTCGCTTCTGTGACGGGGGACGCGGGGGCTGCAGCCCAGCCCCCCTCGCGCCCGGAGGGCGCGCCGCCTCATGCCTTCGGCGTCACCTCAAACTTGTACCCTACCCCCCAGACCGTCTTCAGCGCCCACTGGTCGGAGACATTCTCCACCTTCTCCCGGAGTCGCTTAATATGCACATCCACCGTGCGGCTGTCGCCGAAGTAGTCGAAGCCCCAGACCTCGTCCAGAAGCTGATTGCGGGTGTAGACCCGGTTGGGGGTGGAGGCCAGGTGGTAGAGGAGCTCCAGCTCCTTTGGGGGGGTGTCCACCTTTTTGCCGTCCACCGTCAGCTCGTAGGAATCCAGATTGATCTCCAGCTTGTCGAATACCAGCCGCTTGCGGGTGTCCTCCGGGATCTCCGTGCGGCGGAGAACCGCGTTGATGCGGGCAATCAGCTCCTTCATCTCAAAGGGCTTCACAATATAGTCGTCCGCCCCCATCTCCAGGCCCTGGATGCGGTCGAAAACCTCGCTCTTGGCGGTGATCATAATAATGGGGGTCCGGCTGCTCTCCCGGATCTTGCCGCACACCGCCCAGCCGTCCATCACTGGCAGCATGATGTCCAGCAGAACCATATCCGGCTGCCAGGAGCGGAAGGTCTCCACCGCGCTGCCGCCGTCAAAGACCGCCTGAATCTCGAAGCCCTCCTTCTCCAGGTACATGCGGATCAAATCGGAGATGTTGTGGTCGTCCTCTACCACCAGTATCTTTCTCGCCATGCCTTCCCTCCCGTCCGCCGCCGCCGGGGCGGGGACTTTTTTTCAACATATTTCACATTATACCCGCCGGGGGGAACTTTGCTTGAACTTTTTGTAAATTGCGTCCGGCCCCCTATGAGCCCGCCCTCTACGCCGTCAAGCGCCAGGCGCACAGGCGGTAGCGGCCCTCCTGCAGCCCCTCCACCAGGGCGGGCAGGCCCTCCAGGCAGGACGCGTCCGTCCCCAGGTGGAGCCCCAGGTCCTCCCGGAGGCGGCCCACGGCGTGGAGCAGGGCGGCGGTTTGGAGGGGCTTTGAGCGCTGGTCCAGGTCCGCCGACAGGCGCACACAGCCCAGGTCCGCCAGCAGCAGGTCCACCTCCGCCGCTCCCTCGTACCACACCAGCTCCAGCCGGGCGCAGGCGGACTGCCACAGCAGCTCCCGTGCCCGGCTTATCTCCTCCTCCATGCCGGGCTCCGTCTCCGACCGGGCCAGCAGGGCCACGCCGTGGCCCCCGGCCAGCAGGGCGCGGGCCAGCTCACCGTCCCCCTCCAGCTGCTCCAGGGGCAGCAGGAAGGTGGCCTGCACCCCCTCCAGGGTCTCCAAAACCGCCAGGGTGTCCGCCTCGGACCGGCTCTCGATAAGCAGGTAGACGGTCTGGCCCTCCGCCGCCAGGGGGGGATCCTCCTGAGACGGGACAGGGGGCAGGTCCGGCTCCACGGCGGCCAGGGACCGCTCATAGTCGGCGTAGTAGTCCCGCATCTGGGTGGCGGCGGCGTCGATGAACCGGCGGTCGTCCAGAATGACGCTGCTGCTCTTGACCCGGATGAGGGGGGCGGTCTCCGTCTCGTTGTAGCTCCAGGTCAGCCCAAAATACCGGCAGACCAGCTGAAGGGGCAGAAAGACTACCCCGTTCTGCTCAATGGCGTGGTAGCCGGTGTAGAGCTTGCCCTGCTTGTCGTAGACAATCTGGCTCTCCAGGTCGAAGCGCAGGTCGATCTTGTTGGTGTAGAGAATAGCCAGGCCCATGATGTCGTTGCGCACATAGAGGACCCCCAGGTCTGTGCCGTCGAAGAGGCGGCTGGGCACGTAGAGGGTACCGCCGGAGTAGAAGGGCATGGTGTCCGCCTCCAGGGGCAGCACCGACTCGTTGGCGGCGGTAAAGTAGACCCCCTCCAGGGCGGCCCGCCCCCGGACGGGGACCAGGACCGGCAGCAGCAGGGCGGCGGCCAGGAAGAGGGCGAACAGACGGCGCTTCATAGGCGGGCTCCTTTCCGGGGGAGTTGTTTTCTGCTATTCTACCACAGATGGGGGCCGGTTACAATGGGAATGTGGCCGCGGCGGCGGAAATCCGCGCCCGCAGTCCAAAGGGCGGGCCCCGCGGCCCGCCCCTACATCTCCTTGATCTGGTGCCGCAGCTGCCGGAAGGACCGGCCGTGGAGGTTGTTGCGCTCCACCAGCTGGGCAATGCTGCCCTCGGCCTCCTCCACCTCCGCCTGGAACTCCCTGGCGGAGACCCGGACGGCCCCGTGACCCAGGATAATCAGCTGCTCCAAGTTGTCCGACGTGGCCACCCGCACCCGCCGGTCCGGGTTTTCCCGGGCAATCTCGTAGGTGGCCCGCTCGATGTAGGCGTCGGCGGTCTCCGCCTCCCTGGTATACACCACGTGGATGTTCCGGTACCGCTCCACAGACCCCGGATTCCCCTTGACCCGGTAGGCGTCGAAGACCAGGATCAAATGGCACTTCTTAAACCCCTGGTAGTTGCACAGCAGGTCCATCAGCAGATACCGGGCGTTCTCCAGGCTCGTCTGGGCCATCCTCTTGAGCGCCTCCCAGGCGAAGATGATGTTGTACCCGTCCACCAGCAGAAACTCCGGCCCCGCGGCCCGCTCCGGGACGGTGCGCCGGATCTGGGTCCTCTCCGGTTTTTTGGCCGGGCGGAAGGCCCCGCCGGGGTCCGGCCCCCGCCGCTTTACCTGTCCGTAGGTCCGCTCGAAGATGGCCTGAAGGGCCTCGTCCTCCGCCCGGGCGGCGGGGCGGGGGAGGGGAGTGGCGCGCTCCTCCTCCGTCTCCTCCGCCGCCCCGGCGCTCTCCAGGTGGGCGTAATTTTTCACCTGGTCCCACTTCACCGAAAAGCCCGCGCCGTGGGCGCAGAAGACGGAGTCCGGGGTGTTGTCCAGATCCGCCTCCGGGTCGTAGCCGGCGGCGGCGACGACCTCCTGGGCGTTGTGGCAGGCCTCATAGCCCCCCAGGGTGCAGCTCAGCCGCCCCTGCCCCCTGGTGTAGGCGGCCACCGTCTGCCAGTAGCCCCCCATCTCCGACACCGGCGCCCGGCCGGTGAGCAGGGCGGTGTCCCCGGCGGTCTCCGGGGGATCGAAGCGGCCCCCCATCTGCTGCACGTCGGTCATGGCCCGGCCCAGGCTCTCCGCCGGCAGCTCCAGCCGGAAGTCGTACCAGGGCTCCAGCAGCACGCTCTCGGCCCCCATGAGCCCCTGGCGCACCGCCCGGTAGGTGGCCTGGCGGAAATCGCCCCCCTCGGTGTGCTTGAGGTGGGCCCGCCCGGCGGTGAGGGTGATGACCATATCCGTGATGGGCGCGCCGGTGAGGACCCCCAGGTGCTGCTTCTCCCCCAGGTGGGTGAGGATGAGCCGCTGCCAGTTCCGGTCCAGCGCGTCCTCGCTGCAGGCGGAGGCGAAGCGCAGGCCGCTGCCCGGCGCGCCGGGCTCCAGCAGCAGGTGGACCTCGGCGTAGTGGCGCAGGGGCTCGTAGTGGCCCACCCCCGCCGCCGGGGCGGCGATGGTCTCCTTGTATACGATGCCCCCCGGCCCGAAATCCGCCTCCAGGCCGAAGCGCTCCCCGATCACCCGGCGCAGCACCTCCAGCTGGACCTGGCCCATGAGCCGCAGATGAATCTGCCCCAGCCGCTGGTTCCAGAGGATGTGGAGCTGGGGGTCCTCCTCCGCCAGCTCCCGCAGCTTCTCCAGTGCGGCGTGGGGGTCCGCGCCCTCCGGCAGCAGCAGCTGACAGCTGAGCACCGGCTCCAGCCGGGGGGGCAGGTCGTCCGCATCCCCGCCCAGCCCCTGGCCGGGGAAGGTGCGGCTCAGTCCCGTCACCGCGCACACGCTCCCCGCCTCCAGCTCCCCGGCGCTCCGGTACCTGGCCCCGGAGTAGACCCGCAGCTGCTCGGCCTTCTCCTCCCAGGCCGCGCCGTCCCGGTCCCGGCCCGTCACCCGGTCCTTGACCCGCAGCGCGCCCCCGGTAATCTTGATGTGGGTCAGCCGGGCCCCCTGGGCGTCCCGGCTGATCTTGAAGACCCTGGCGGCGAAGTCCCCGCCCCGCTCCGGCCTGGGGCCGAACCGGGCCAGCCCCTCCAGCAGGGCCTCCACGCCCTCCAGCCGCAGGGCCGAGCCGAACCAGCAGGGGAACACCGCCCGCCGGGCGATAAGCCCCGCCAGGGTGCCGTCGGACAGCGCCCCCGTCTCCAGGTACTCCGTCAGCGCCTCCTCCGAGCCGGTGGCCGCCTCCTCAAACAGCGCCTCCCGGTCCCCGCCGAAGTCCGCGCAGCCCCCGTCCAGCCGGGCCCGGAGCCCCGCCAGCAGCGCCCCCCGGTCCGCGCCGGGCAGATCCAGCTTGTTGACGAACAGGAACACCGGCGTCCCGTGGCGCTCTAGCAGCCGCCAGAGGGTCAGAGTGTGGGCCTGAACGCCGTCGGTGCCGCTGACCACCAGCACCGCGCAGTCCAGCACCCCCAGGGTCCGCTCCATCTCGGCGGAGAAGTCCACGTGACCGGGGGTGTCCAGCAGGGTGACCTCGGTGCCGTCCGCCAGGGTAAACGCCGCCTGCTTGGAGAAGATGGTGATCCCCCGCTCCCGCTCCAGCTCCTCGGTGTCCAGAAAGGCGTCCCGGTGGTCCACCCGCCCCAGGGAGCGGATGGCGCCGGTCTTATATAGGATGGCCTCGGATAGGGTGGTTTTTCCCGCGTCCACGTGGGCCAGTATGCCGATCACAAGCTTTCTCATGTTGGTCTCCCGGATGTTTTTCCCCCAGTATACCACACCCGGAGCGGGGGAGGGAAGGGGGTAATTTTCGGATATAGTCGACGCACTTGAGAAGCGGCAAAAAGGAGGAGAGGAAAAATGGCGCGGGGCAAGGCGGAGGATGCAGGCGGGCTGACGCCCGCCAAAGACGACAACGCCGCCCCGTACCATTTTGCACCCCGAACTTTACCGATTTTCAAGTGTGTCGACTATACAGGGCGCGGGGGGCGGCCGGATTGCTCCCGCCGCCCCCCGTATCACGCCGCCAGAGGCCCCTTATTTCCTGGCGGTGCACCCCGGCGCCTTCTCCTCCCACCGCTGGGAGAAGAAGGCCCGGTTATTCCTATACAGCCCCGCCAGCTCGTCGCTGTAGCCCAGCACCGTGCCGGGCAGGGCGGTCTCCATGGCCCCCAGCAGGGTCTGCACCTGACTCTCGCTCATGCCCAGCGTGTACTGCTTGCCGTCCATGGTCCGCAGCACGGCGGCGTAGGTCTTGCCGGAGGGGATGCCGTTGGTGCGGTGCTGGGTGGTACTCTGATAGGCCCAGGCCACCTCCCAGGGGCGCAGCAGGATGCTGTTGGGCCCCTCCTGGAAGAAGACGTACTCCCCGTTCATGCGCACGCCGCACACCGGCTCGGCGGCCTCATAGAACCGCTCCACCCGCTCTGCGGCGGCCTCCATATCCCCCGACTCGCTCAGCTTCCGCCGCAGCTGCTTCTGATAACCGCCGGTGAGGGCCTTCACCAGGGGGAAGATGGCCAGAATCACGCAGACAAGCGCCACGGCCGCGAACACGGCCACCGTCACGAAGGTCTGCTTGCCCACCCGGCCCACGTCCAGGTAGTAGGGGAGCATCACCGCCTCCAGCTCCGCGTCTCCCTCGGCCAGATCGAAGTAATAGCGCTGGTCGTCCTCCTCCATCAGGCGCACGGTGCCCTTGACGTGCATCACCGGCATCTGCTCCGCCGCCAGATTCCCCTCCATGAAGTCCTCGCTGGCGTCCATCAGCGCCTCCGCCTCCTGCAGGGAGTCCTTGTGGACGTACAGCCCCATGTAGTATATTTCGTCGAAGTCCGTGAGGTACTGCATGCCCACGGTGCCCGTGCGCACGTTGTCGCGGTACTGCTCCACCTCCACATAGGGGGTGTAAAGGAAGTAGATGTCGTCCTCCACGTAGGCCCCCTCCATGGTCTCCGGGGTCAGCTCCGCCAGCGTCTTGGGGGAGAGGGTGCCCAGCAGCTTGTGGCACCCGAACAGCACAAAGAACGCCGTCCCCAGCGCCAGCAGCAGCACCACCCGCAGGATCACCTTGCGCAGGCTCTCTCTCTTCAGTTGGTTCAGCCAATCCATCAAAAATATCCTCCTTCGCACATCTGTATGGCCCGCCTCAGGGCCGTCCTTTTGAGGATAGCACCCTTTTTCTCCAATTGCAAGGCGCAAATATCAAGGAATTTTTTGTTGACAGGGGGGATTTTTTTATGTATAATAATCGTTGCTTGTCTCTCGGCAGGCATGAGGAGTCAACTGCGGGGGAAATCCTTTCCCGCCGTCGAGTAGTGGGGCGTCCCCGCTCCACAGCATTTTTTGATGTAGGAGGTGTATGCAAATGTTCCGTACCTATCAGCCCAAGAAGCGCCAGCGCTCCAAGGAGCACGGCTTCCGCAAGCGGATGAGAACTGCCAACGGCCGCAAGGTGCTCGCCCGCCGCCGGGCCAAGGGCCGCGCCCGCCTGACCCATTGAGGTCTCGGAGTTTGCAGCATCGCAAATAGGATAGACACATTAGAGGGGGACGGTCGTTTAAGCGCGCAGCGTTTAGATGACCGTCCTTACGGGTAGTCAGCCGATGAAGAAAACCGCCACTATCAAGGAAAACCGCACCTTCCAGCGGATCTATAAGCGGGGCCGCAGCGCCCTCACCCCCTTTCTGGTGCTCTACTGCCGGCCCAACAACCTGGGGCACAACCGCCTGGGTGTCACCGTCAGCACCAAGCTGGGGGGCGCCGTGGTACGCAACCGCGCCCGCCGCCGGCTCAGGGAGGTCTACCGCCTGGCCCAGCCCAACCTGAAGCAGGGCTACGACCTGGTTCTGGTGGCCCGCGCCCGGTCGGTGAACGGGCCCTACGTCCGGCTTGCCGCCGCCTTCGACCGGGCCTGCGCCCAGCTGGGCCTGCGCCGGGAGGGGGAGGCGTGATCCGCCGGGCCCTGCTGGCGGCCATCCGCTTCTACCAGCGCCGTATCTCGCCGGGCCTCCCGCCCCGGTGCCGCTTCATCCCCACCTGCTCCCAGTACGCGCTGGAGGCGGTGGAGAAGTACGGCCCCTGCAGGGGCGGCTGGCTGGCCCTCCGGCGCTTTTTGCGATGCCATCCCTTCCACAAGGGGGACATGTACGATCCCGTCCCCTGAGAGCCCGTCTCTCAACGCGCCGCGATACAAGACAGGCTCTGACGAAACCGACAAGCGGAGGAACAATACGAATTATGTTTGGTACCTTTGGCAAGCTTGTGAGCATGCCCTTTGCCGCCCTGCTGCGCTGGCTGTACGCCACCACCGGGTCCTACGGTCTGGCCATCATCCTCTTCAGCCTGCTGGTCACCCTGGTGATGCTGCCCTTCCAGATGAAGTCCAAGCGCAGCATGGTCCGCATGGGCCGTCTCTCCAGCAAGCAGGCGGAGCTGCAGAAGCGATACGCGAAAGATCAGCAGAAGTACCAGGAGGAGGTGGCCAAGCTCTATCAGGAGGCCGGCGTCAACCCCGCCAGCGGCTGTCTCTGGTCCTTTTTGCCCATGTTCGTTCTGCTGCCCCTGTACTCCATCATCCGCATGCCCGTCACCTACTTCATGGGCATCAGCGACACGGCCTGCGCCGCCCTGCGGGACGCTGCCGTCACCCTGGGCTACGATTTCGCCTCCCTCACCGGCGGCGTCAACAACGCCTATGAGCAGATCTTCCTCTCCGATTTCATTACCCTCAACTGGGACGCCTTCGACTGGTCCTCCATCGAGGGCGTGGGCAGCCGGCTGCTCCCCATGCACTTTGATTTCCTGGGCATCAACCTCAGCGCCCAGCCCTCCGGGGCCATCTCCGGCTTCAGCATGCACTGGGAGGTCGTCGGCCTTCTGCTGGTGCCCGTCATCGCCACCCTGCTCCAGTACCTGCAGACCATCATCATCAGCCGCAGCAACGGCCAGTCCGAGGAGCAGCAGAAGAGCATGCGGATGATGAACCTGATGTTCCCCCTGTTCAGCCTCTGGGTCTGCTTCTCCATGCCCGCCGCCCTGGGCGTCTACTGGATCGCCAACAGCGTCTGGATGATGATCCGCGAGGCCGTGCTGGGCAAGTTCTACGCCAAGAAGATCAACGAGGAGGAGGAGGAGCGGGAGGCCAAGCTGGCCGCCGCCCGCCAGATGCGCCGGGAGGAGGCCAAGAAGCGGGCCGCCGAGCAGCGGGAGAACGAGGCCAAAAAGCCTAAGAAGCTGCCCCAGAAGGCCCCGGAGAAGAGGGTCTCCACCAACGAGGCCGGCCGGGTGGGGGAGCGCCCCTACGCCAGAGGCCGCAGCTATCAGGCGGACCGCTATGAAGAGAAGGAGTAAACACTCGTTATGACAACTACATTCATTGATGTAACGGGCAAGACCGAGGACGAGGCCGTCAGCGCCGCCCTGGCCCAATTGGGCATGGACCGGGACCAGGTCTCTGTAGAGGTGCTGGAGCGGGCCAAGAAGGGCTTTTTAGGCATCGGCGCCAGCCCCGCCAAGGTGCGGGTGACCTACGCCGTGGAGACGCCCGCGCCCGACCGGAAGCCGGAGCCCCCGGCGCCCCGTCCCGCCGCCCCCCGGCCCGCGCCCGCCGCCGCTGCCGCGCCGGCCAGCGCCCCTCCCAGGGAGGAGCGCCCCCGCCGTGAGCACCCTGACCGTTCCGAGCGCCGCCGGAGCGACCGGCCCAGGCCGGAGCCCGCCCCCCGCGCCGCCGCCCAGGAGGAGGAGGCCCTGCCCGCCCTCCAGCCGGTGGACCTGGGCGAGCTGTGCACCGACGAGCGCGCCCAGAAGATCACCGCCTTCCTCACCGGCCTTCTCCAGCACATGGGCAGCGGCGCCCAGGTGAAGGTGTATCAGCCCGAGGAGGGCCGCTACAAAGTCATTCTGGAGGGGGAGAAGCTGGGCCAGCTCATCGGCCGCCGGGGCGAGACCCTGGACGCCATCCAGCAGCTGACCAACTACTCCATCAACCGGGGCGGCGAGAAGCGGGTCCGGGTCCATGTGGACGCGGAGAACTACCGCCTCAAGCGGGAGCAGAGCCTCCAGCACCTGGCCCGGAAGGTGGCGGCCAAGGTGGTCAAGTACCGCCGCAACGTCACCCTGGAGCCCATGAACGCCTACGAGCGCCATGTGATCCACACCGCTCTTCAGGACGTGCCCGGCGTCACCACCTACTCCATGGGCACGGATCCCAACCGCCGTGTGATTGTGGCCTACGACCGCTCAGCGGCCCGGTAAGCGCAAAAAATTGACAGGGGCGCGGAACAACATGTTCCGCGCCCCCGCTTTTTCCCGTATCGCCCGCGGCCGATCAGGTCGCGGGCGGTTTCATCTGCGCCCTACCTGCCGCCAAAGCAGCGCTCCCAGGCCGCCCGCAGCGCCGCTTCTCCGCACCGGACGCTGCCCTGCACAAACTCCGGCTTGCCGCCGCCCCGTCCGCCGAGGGCGGCGTTCAGCGCCTTCGCGCCGCTCCGCAGGTCCCCGCCGGGCTCGCTGACGGCGTACTGGTAGCTTACCCCGTCCCCGGCGAAGACGGCGCAGCGCCCGCCGCAGCGCTCCTGGACCATGCCGCACAGCTTCCGCAGGGACTCCGGAGACATGGGGGACTCCACCAGAAGCACGTCCCCCGCCCCGGCGTACTGCGCCGCCGTCCCGGCGAAATCCCGCTCCTCCAGGGCGGCGACCCGGCCCCGCAGGGCGTACAGCTCCTTTTGCAGCCGCTCCACCGCCGGGGCGGTGGAGCGGGGCTTGGCGGACAGCAGCTGGGAGACGGCGGCGTTCTGCCCCGCAATGGTGTTCATCCACGCCAGGGCGCGGCCCCCCGCCGCCATCTCAATGCGCACCCCCTCCCGGAACCGCTGGCAGGAGATGAGCTTCACCAGCCCCACCTGTCCGCTGCTCCTCACGTGGGTGCCGCAGCAGGCGCAGCAGTCCGCCCCCGGCCAGGTCACGATCCGCACCTGTCCCGACAGGGCCTTCTTGCTGCGGTAGGCCATGCCCTCCAGCTGGGCGGGGGAGGGGAGGGACGCCTCCGCCGGGTGGTCCTCCCAGATGTACCGGTTGGCCCGGCGCTCCACCTCCGCGACCTCCTCCGCCGACAGCTCCCGGTTGAAATCGATGGTCACCAGCTCATGTCCGATGTGGAACCCCACGTTGTCGCACTGAAAGGCCCCGCACAAAATCCCGCTGACGATGTGCTCCCCGCTGTGCTGCTGCATGAAGTCGAAGCGCCGGTCCCAGTCGATCACGCCGGCAACCTCCGCGCCGGCTTCCACCGGGCCGCCGCAGTAGTGGACAATCTGCCCGTCCCTCTCCCGGACGTCGTCCACCTCCACGTCCCCCAGGCGGCCCCGGTCCGCCGGCTGGCCGCCGCCCTCGGGGTAGAAGGCGGTCCTGTCCAGTACCACGGCCCACCGCCCCTTCTCCTCCCGGCACTCCAGCACCCGCCCGGTGAACGTCCGCAGAAACGCGTCCCCGTAGTATAATTTTTCCGTCATCCTTAAAATTCCTCCGCCATTTCCGGCTCCTCCGCCTCCAGCAGCCCCAGGTCGTACTTCCAGCCCAGCACCCGCCGGACGGCCTGGTCGACGGCGCTCTCCTCCAGGACCCCGCCGGCCACCGCGTCCACAACGGACTGCACCTGGCTCCCGGCGCTGCCGGTGATCACCATGTCGTTTCCCGCCAGCACCGCCAGCACTGCGGCGGAGCCCTCCTTGGCGTAGCTTCCCACCGCCCCCATGGCCAGATCGTCGGTGATCGCCACGCCCTCAAAGCCCAGCTCCTCCCGCAGCACCTGGTGGACGGCGGGGGAGAGGGAGGCGGGCAGCTCCCCGTCCATGCACGTCACAATGTTGTGACTGACCAGCACCGCCCCTGCGCCCGCCTCGATCCCCGCCCGGAAGGGCAGAAAATCCTTCTCCAGGAACTCCTCGTAGCTCCGCTCGTCCACGGCGGAGCCTGTGTGGGTGTCCCTGTTGCTGCCATAGCCGGGGAAGTGCTTGAGGACGCAGCCGATCCGGTAGACGTGGTCCTCTATACTGCCGTCCTCGTTGACCTTGCGGAACGCGGCGGTAGCCGCGTGCTCCACGACCCACCGCACATATTCCGCCGTAGCCTGGGCGTCCTGGCCGAAGGCCCGGTCGTAGATGAAGTCCTCCGGATCGGTGGACACGTCCGCCACCGGGGCGAAGTTGACGTTGATGCCGCAGGAGAGGAGATCCCTGTTTTTGTAGGCGGCGTCGTCCCCGATGGCAGACCACCTGTTTTCGGCAAACAGCTCCTGGGGGGACTTGCACTTTTCCGCAAAGAGGTTGGGATTCCGGCTGGCCCTGGCCACGGTGCCGCCCTCCTCGTCCACCCCCACCAGCAGGGGCGTCCCGGCGGCGGCCTGGAGGGCCTGGATCTTCTCCTCGAAGGCCTCCCGGCTCAGCCACTCCCCGGCGGCGTCCTTAAAGTCCTTGGTGAACAGCAGCACCCCGCCCACATGGAGGTCCCGCACCTTCTCCTCCGCCGCCACATCCGGCAGCTTCATAAAGAACAGCTGCCCCGCCTTCTCCTCCAGGCTCATTTCCGCCAGCAGCGCCTCCACCACCGTCTCCCTGGGATCCGGCTCGGGCTCGGGCGCAGGGTCCGGCTCGGGCGCAGGCGCCGCCTCCGGCGGCTCCTCCACGTCCGCGGTCCCCGCCGCCGGAACCTCCGCCGGCTGTTCCTGCTCTCTCCGGCCGCATCCCCCCAGCAGGAGGGCGGCCAGCAGAAGAAGCCCCATTGTTTTCCAGAGATGGCGCATACAACCCCTCCTGTTCCGCCGCGTTTATTCCTCTTCCGTCTCCGTCACCGCGATGTGCAGCTCATCCAGCTGCCTCTGCTCCACGGCGGAGGGCGCGCCCATCATCAGGTCCTGGGCGTTCTTGTTCATGGGGAAGGGGATAATCTCCCGGATGGACTCCTCGCCGGCCAGGAGCATGACCATCCGGTCCACCCCCGGAGCGATGCCCGCGTGGGGCGGCGCGCCGTAGCAGAAGGCGTTGTACATGGCGGGGAATTTGCTCTTCACGTCCTCCTCGCCCAGCCGCACCAGCCGGAAGGCCTTGACCATGATCTCCGGGTCGTGGTTGCGCACCGCGCCGGAGGAGAGCTCCACGCCGTTGCACACCAGATCGTACTGGAATGCCGTGATGCTCAGGGGGTCCACCTCGCCCCGGATGGCCTTCTCCAGGATCTCCGCCCCGCCGTTGGGCATGGAGAAGGGGTTGTGGCAGAACTCCAGCTCCCCGCTCTCCTCGCCCATCTCGTACATGGGGAAATCCACGATCCAGCAGAACTCGTACTTCTCCTTGTCCATATGGTTGGGGCACAGGGCCCCCAGCTTGCTGCGCAGCACACCGGCGGTCTTCTGGGCCGCGCCCTTCTTTCCGGCGGCGAGGCCCACGAAGCATCCCGGCTGAAGCCCCAGCTTCTCCACGGCCTCCTCCTTGAGGGGCTGGACAAACTTGGAAATCCCGCCCACAATCTCCCCGTTCTCGTCGTACCGGAACCAGTAGGCCTTCTCACCGGATTGGACCTCCACGTCGGCGCACAGCTTGTCGATCTGCTTCCGGGGCGCGCTGAAGTCCGTGACCACGATGGCCTTCACCGTCTGATTCTCGAAGGGCCCGAAGCCGCAGCCGCCCAGCAGCTCCGTGGCGTCCTGCACCGTCAGGTCGATGCGCAGGTCCGGCTTGTCAGAGCCGTAGGTCTCCATGGCCTCGACAAATCCAATCCGTTTAAAAGGCGCGGAAGATGCCCGGTTGTATAGTCCGTACTTGGCGAAAATCGGCGGGAAGACCGCCTCGATCACCCCGAATACGTCGTCCTGGGTGGCAAAGCTCATCTCCATGTCCAGCTGGTAGAACTCGCCGGGGGAGCGGTCTCCCCGGGCGTCCTCGTC
>ERZ779631.335-NODE-335-length-17135-cov-4.281909_pt1 | contig 17135 bp, 12 predicted proteins | sample MGYA00514193_ERZ779631 | MGnify/ENA primary metagenome ERZ779631 (study PRJEB29562, sample SAMEA4376710) | mouse gut metagenome | isolation source: Cecum | study: EMG produced TPA metagenomics assembly of the A DSS colitis mouse model was used to assess the...
TGGCTTTCGCGCCCTCCACAGGCTTCTCCCTAAACGCCATGTACACGATGGCCAGAATCGCCACCACTGCCACCAGCGCCACCGCTCCGATGATCAACTTCCTGTTGCTTCCGCTCTTGCTCTCCATCTCTTTTTCTCCTCCGCTTTCTGCTGCCATTTGCAGCCTCTTTCCGGGGCACTGCACATCCGGCCCGCCCCCTTTGCAGCGATAAGCCTGTACCTGGACCCATTTCGGCACATAAAAAAGCTCCCGCGCTATGCAGGAGTTGGCGTACTCAAAACAGAAAGGCAGTCTTCCATCCTCTCGTTTTCAGCAGGATATTCCGCGGCAAAACTTTTGCAGACCTTTCCGCAGAACCGAACGCGCGCGTTCCACGCGCATTCCGCGCCAGCCAATTCCTCGTGGCCTCATGGCACACATGGCAGGCAGGTCTTCTGACTCGAGCGTCACCGCCAGCCTCCGCCTTCCCGGGAATCCAGCCCTTCCGCAGCCATCCGCCGGCACATGCAGCCCCGGCCCCTTGCCCGCAGGAAACGGCTCTTCTTCCCAGTGACATCCGCTGCCTTTCCCTTTGGCAGCGTGAAGCATGACTCCTCTCTCACAGCGACGAGATCGTGCAGGCCTCTCACCTGCTTCCCTTTTCACCGGACCAGGCGAATCCCTCCGCCCTCCGGCACCTGTCATGTCCTTATTCACTTGAGTCAGTATTTTATATTGCGCACCGGTTAAACTTACAGTACAACCCGACGGCAGACCGTCAGCCAGGTACTTTCCCGGAGGCATCACTGTAAATCCTGACGGTCTGTAGTATATCACATGATTTTACAAAATGCAACCGTCTAAATTTCCAATCTGCGTTCGGCGTTTCGGCTGTTCGTTTCCCCAGGTCAGCCCCTTTACCACAGAACAGGGAGCCGCACTTCCTCCCCATCCTCATCCTATACCCTGTACTCCGTGACGCTTCCCTGCAAGTCCGTTGGAGCCGATATTCGCCCAGCGAGCGCCCTCTCTTCAAGCATCAGCAAAATTGACAACAGGCTGCCAAAAAGCCACCCGTCTCACAAGCCTGGAAACGAGTGGCATTTATCGCAATTCCGTCTATATTCTTCCGTCCGGCCTACAGCACCTTCACCAGCTTCAGATCCCGGTCCGCCAGCACCACATCCGCCCGCTTGCCGGGGGTAAGGGAGCCCACCTCGTCGTACACGCCGATGCTCTTCGCCGGGTTCATGGTGGCGGCGGCGATGGCCTCCTCCCTGGGGATGCCGAAGGACACAGCCGTGCGCATGCAGTCGTAGAGATTGGTGGCGGAGCCTGCGATGGTGCCGGATGCCAATGTGGCCAGCTTGCCGTTCACGGTCACCTGCTGCCCGCCCAGGTCATAGGTGCCGTCCTCCAGGCCCGTGGCCCGCATGGAGTCGCTGATCAGCACCACCCTGCCCGGGAACATCCTGAACACCGCCCGCACCATGCTCTCGTGGATATGGATGCCGTCGCTGATCAGTTCGGCGTAGCAGCCCTCGTCCTCGGAGGCCGCCCCAATCAGGCCCGGCTTCCTGTGCTCCAGGGGCAGCATGGCATTGCACAGATGGGTCACATGGTTGGCCCCTGCCTCCAGGGCCGCTTTGGCCGTCTCATAGTCCGCCCCTGTATGCCCCAGGGATATCACCACTTCGTCACGCACTTCTCTGATGAACTCCATGGCGCCCTCCACATTGGGGGCCAGGGTCACCAGGCGGATCTTGTTCCCGGAGGCCTCATTGCACTCCCGGAAGAAGCCAGCGTCCGGCGCCAGGATAAATTCCGCCAGATGGGCCCCCTTCTTGTCCACGTCCAGGAAAGGCCCCTCCATGTTGATGCCCGCCACATGGGCCATGCCCGGGCCTTCCGTGAAGTCCCCCATGGCCTTGAAGATCCTGCGCAGCTCCTCCGTATCAATGGTCATGGAGGTGGGGCAGTAGGAGGTGACGCCGCAGGAGCGCTCATAGGCCAGAATCTTCTTAAGCCCCTCCAGGTCGCCGTCGGAGAAGTCGCAGCCCACCGCGCCGTGGCTGTGGACATCCACCAGGCCGGGGAGCACGTAGAGCCCCTCCGCGTCCACTTCCGTCCAATCCTTCACCTCTTCCAGGCTTCCCACAATCTTTCCGTCTTCAATATACAGATCTCTCTTGGAAAAGGTCCTGTCCTCCTGGAAAACCAGTCCGTTCTTAATTATCATAGATTTCGCCCTCCCAGCCGGTCTTTTCGCGGATCATGGCCAGGGCCGCCTCGTCGGCGATGATGACCACATCGTTATGGAGCTGCAGGACGGAAGCGGGCACGCCCGGGGTCACGGGCCCGAAGCAGGAATCGTACAAAGCCTGGGCCTTGGCCTCGCCGGATGCCAGAAGCAGCACCTTCTTCGCGGACATGATGCCGCCGATGCCCATGGTCAGGGCATGGGTGGGCACCTCGTCGATGGAGCTGAAGAATCTGGCATTGCTGCGGCGGGTCTCCTCCGTCAGGGTCACCACATGGGTCCCTTTCTCAAAGACATCGCAGGGCTCGTTGAAGCCGATATGCCCGTTGCCGCCGATGCCGAGCAGCTGCAGGTCGATGCCGCCCAGCTCCCTGATCACGCCGTCGTATCGTCTGCACTCCGCCTCGGCGTCCTCCGCCAGGCCGCTCGGCACATTGGTATTCTCTTTTTTGATATTCACATGGTCGAACAGATTATGGTTCATGAAGTACCGATAGCTCTGGTCATGCTCGCCGGACAGCCCCTTGTACTCGTCCAGGTTCACGCTGCGGATGGCGGAAAAGTCCAAATCCCCCTTGTCATGCCACTCCCTGAGCTGCTCGTAAGCGCCCACCGGGGTGGAGCCCGTGGCCAGCCCCAGCACCGCGTCCGGCTTCATGATGACCTGGGCGGAAATCAGGTTCGCCGCCTTGCGGCTCATGTCCTTGTAGTCTTTTGCTGCATAAATCCTCATAATCGCACCAATTCCTTTCTACGCTTTATTTTCCCCTGCTGAATGCATCTACGCTCCAAAGCAGTCTCCCGGAGGACAAATACTTCGGCAGAATGCACTGCTTCCATGTTCAAGTACGATTGTATTCTAACATATTTAATTTTCATAAGCAATGGTTTTCTGCCCAGAGGCCCTGACCGGCGTGCACATACACCATTCCTGCAATCGAAAAAAGCCGACAATCCCAGCATCCATGCTGCGTGTCGGCTTTTTCAGGCCCTTTTATCCCTCATCCGGCCGCTGTCACGACCTTCTCTATCCTGTAACGCCCGGCAATGCTGCCGCACTCTTTCGTCTTTTCTACCCGGAGCTTCCCCGGCCCTTCCTCCCAGCACAGCGTGGTCAGGGCATACTCCCCGTCCTCGTACCCGAAGCCGTCCCCCGCGTCCTCATAGAGGACGAAGCGGCCGTCCCTCCCCGGGTAGACCGTCACCGTCAGGCCCTGCCCCTGCTCCCCGGTGGACCTCGCGGCCTGCGCCATGGGCAGGACGGTCCCCTCCCGGACGAACAGCGGGATGTGCATCAGCGGCGCGGCGGCCTCGATCCACTGCCCTCCGCCATAGGCCTCGTTGGTCCAGTAGTCGTACCAGCGGCAGCCCTCGGGCAGGTAGACCCGCCTGCTCCTGGGCCTCCCTTCAATCCTGGCCGAATCCCTCCCATAGTACAGCGGCTCCGTCACCGGGCACACCATCAGCCCCTCCCCGAAGAGGTACTGATCCCTTATGTCCCATGCCTGCCTGTCCCCGGGGAAGCCGAACGCCAGGTGCCGGATGATGGAGCGGTCCTCCAGCCAGCTCAGACCCGCAAGGGAGTAGATATAGGGCATCAGCCGGTAGCGCAGCCGGTTGGCCAGCAGCAGCGCGTCGTAGAAGGGCTCCTCCCCGTTGGCGCAGCGCCACAGTTCCCTCCGGCAGTCCGTCCCATGTCCCCGGAACACCGGCAGGAAAGCCCCCCACTGGTACCATCTGACGAAGAGCTCCCTGTACCCCAGGTCCCCGTCGGCCCGGGGATAGTCCCCCTTCCAGTACCAGGGCCTCCCCTCCCTGACGAAGAAGCCCCCGATGTCCACGGTCCAGTAGGGCATGCCGCTGGCGCAGAAATGCGTCCCGGCTGCGATCTGGCGGCGCAGGGTGTCCCAGGTGGCGGCGGTGTCCCCGGACCAGAGCACGGCGCCGTACCGCTGCTGCCCTGTGGTCCCGCTGCGGGTCAGGTTGAACACCCTCTTGTCCCATGTGCCGCGCTGCCCCTCGCTTATGGCCCGGGCATGGAAGAGGCCGAAGGCGTCCATCATCTCCGCCGGGAGCCGCAGCCCGGCGTCCGCGCAGTACTCCTCGTACATCCTGGACGGCTCCGGGCGCTCCATGTGGTTCCATTCCGGCGTGAAGGGCTCGCTGTTGTCGCACCACCAGGCGTCCACGCCGCAGTCCCCATATCCTCTCCGCACCTGGTTCCAGTACAGCGCCCTCCCCTCCCCGCGCAGCGGGTCGTAGATGTTGCTTCCCGGAAGCAGCAGCCCCCTGTCCCGGAATTCCCGGTAGTTTTCCGTACTTTCATCCATGTTCGGCCAGATGGAGAGCATGAAATGCACGCCCTCCCGGTGGAGCTGCCGGACCATCCCGGCTGGATCCGGGAACCGCCCCCTGTCGAAGGACTTCTGGCCCCACTTCCCTTCCTCCCAGGAGCACCAGTCCAGCACTATGCCGTCCAGCCCAATCCCCCTCTCCCGGTACTGCCTGGCCGTCTCCAGGATTTCCTCCTGGGTCTCGTAGCGCTCCTGGGACTGCAGGTAGCCGAAGGCCCACTTCGGCAGCAGGGCCGCCTTCCCTGTCAGCATCCGGTATTGGGCGACGACGCCGTCCATGGTGGCGCCGTTCATGAAGTAGAAGTCCATCTCCCGGTCCGCCTCGGTGTACAGATAGGAGCCGTATGCGGTATCCTGGAAGACCATGGGGCTGTACGTGTCCATCAGGATGCCGTAGCCCTTCGTGGACACCAGCAGCGGCACCGCGATTTTGCGGTTGGCCTGATGCAGGTAGACGGTCTCGCCCCGCAGAGAGCCGAAGCCCTCCTCGTGCTGCCCCAGGCCGAACAGCCCCTCCTCCCCTTCCCATTCCAGGTGCAGCCTGGTATGGCAGCGCGTCCCGTCGGGGATCCGGGCGGCCTCCCTCACCACGTCCTTGACGCCGTCCGGGGTCGCGGCCTTCTCGATCCTGCTCCCCTGGGCCGACAGGCGATACACCGGGAACTCCTCCAGCACCTTGCTGTCCTTTCCCCTCTCCCGCAGGAGCACCCTGCCCTCCCCGTCGCAGTAGCGGCAGGAGGCGGTCTCCCTGCATATCTCCACCTTTAGGAGCCGCATCTGTAATATAATCTGGCCCCCGGCTTCCGTGTAATCCCATTCCCCATAGGGCGCCTTCTGCAGAACGCCCGGCTTCTCCTCCTGCGAAAACTGTCCGGACTCTGTATAGGTGACCCTCACGGTCCTGTCATTCACCGGACTGAGCCGGTGCGTCCCTGCCTGGGAATACAGGTACAGGCTTCCCTCCCTGCGCTCCACTCTTGTGATGGCCCTGCTATCAGGGCTTGCTGCAGCTAACATCCCTCTCCTCCTTCCTTCTCCTGGGCCCCTGCGGCCCCAATCCCGCGCGCATGCCGCCCGGCCCTTCCTCCCGGCACCGTCCCAATCCACGGCGCGGCCCGCCGCCCTACTCAGGATACTCCATCCCAAGCCCGGCGCCCGCCTCCAGCTCCCGGAGCAGACCCGCGGAGATGGCCTCATAGCCCGCCAGATATCCCCGGGCCGTGAAGACGATGGGCACCATCTGCTCCTCCTCGGGAACCCCGTACATGGCAAAGAACGCCTGGATGACCTCATCGTTCCTGCCGGACCTGGTATTGATCCGGACCACCTGCTGGGGATAGGAGGCCTCTTCCACCGTTACGGTCTCCGGCAGCGAGCCTATGACCTCCTCCGTCCGGATGCACTCCTCGCACACTGTCCGGTAGAAATAGACAACGGAGGAGCTTCCCTTTTCCAGCCTGTAGCTGCCCAGCAGCTCTTTCAATGTCTGCTTCCTGCAAGGGTCGAAGACACCTCTGTCGTACACGAACAGATCCTCCCCCGCCGTCAGATAGGCCTCCCGCAGGGACTGGCTGATGGAGTCCATCCCCAGATAGGCCTTTCCGTTCACGGTCATGATGGGATAGGTCAGGGAGCCGATCACCTCCTGGCCATAGCCCAGCTTCCCCAGCTCCCTGTCCCTGTCCTGGGCCGCGGAGGCCTGGAATACATTGTGGGGATATATCTCGTAGGGATACCTGTCGGAGACATCCCCCAGCTCCTCCTTCACCACCCGGTAGAAGTCCTTTGTGCCGTCGCAGGAGGCACAGGGCTCATTATAGAAAAAGTGTATCTCAATCTTCCCGGGCCGCTCCTCTTCCTCCCGGGCACAGCCCGGGAGCACCATGCAAAAAAGCAGGAGGGCCAGCCCCATAAGCCCTTTGCGCATCACTTTCAAAAGTCTACCTCCGTCAGGACGATCCGCTCTTCCCCGGCCAGCCGTATCTGCTTCCGGCTCCCGCCGTAGCACACGGTGAATTCCCTCTCCCGTGGCATCGTGCCTGTCAGCACCGCTTTTTCCAGCTTCCCGTCCCGGAAGCTGATGTCCACCGTCACCCCTCCCCGGGCCCGCAGGCCGGAGACCATGCCCGTGCCGAAAGCCTTGGGAAGAGCGGGCAGCAGCGTGACGGACTTCTCCGTGCTCTGGACCAGCATCTCCGCAATGCCGGCGCAGGTGCCGAAATTGGAGTCGATCTGGAAGGGAGGATGCCCGCCGAACATATTGGGGTAACAGCCGCCGCCCGCCATATAGTTCAAAGGGCTGCTGCCGTCGATGGGGCGCAGCTGCTTCTTCAGGATGCGGTAGGCCCTCTCCCCGTCCCGCAGATGCGCCCACAGGCTGATCCGCCATGCAAGGGCCCAGCCGGTGCTCTCGTCCCCGCGCAGCTCCAGCGTCCGCGCGCAGGCCCTGGCCAGTTCCGGGGTCTCCTCCACCGAAATCTCCCGGCCCGGATACAGCGGATAGAGATGAGAGGTGTGGCGGTGGGCGGGCTCGCTCTCCTCAAGCTCCTCGTTCCACTCCAGCAGCTCGCCCCGGGCTCCTATCTTGTAGGACGGCAGGCGTCCCAGAGCTTCTTCCAGCTCCTCCAGGAACCGGCTGTCCGTCCCCAGTATCCGGCAGCAGGATGCCGCATTGCCCAAAGTCTCCCGGACGATGGCCATGGTCATTGTGGCGGTCTCGCTCACCGCGCAGCGCTTCCCTCCATAGAGGAAATTGTTCTCCGGGGACGTGGAGGGTGAGAATATCAGCTTCCCCTCCTCATTTTCGCTGAGCACGTCCAGGAAGAACCGGGCCGCGTCCCGGATGATGGGATAACCGGTCCGGCGCAGGAACTCCTCATCCCCCGAGAACAGATAATGGTCGTAGGCATGGGCGCTGAGCCAGCCCGCGGAAAGCGGCCAGAAGGCATAGACCGCAGTGCCCTTTCCCCGGTTGCCCACGGGATTGGAAAGGCACCAGATATCGCTGTTATGGTGGGCCACGAACCCTCCCGCGCCGTAGTGGGTCCTGGCCGTCCTGGCCCCGCTGACCCGGAGGTTGTCCAAAAACTCCATCAAAGGCTCATGCATCTGCGCCAGATTTGCAGTCTCCGCCGCCCAGTAGTTCATCTCCGTATTGATGTTGACCGTATAGTTGGAGCTCCACGGCGCGCGTAGGTGCTGGTTCCAGATGCCCTGCAGGTTCGCCGGAAGGGTTCCCGGTCGGGAGCTTGCTATCAGCAGATAGCGGCCATACTGGAACAGCAGCGCATATCTGGCGGGATCCACGTCCTGATCCCAGTCGGCAAGCCGCTCCGGCGTAGGAAGCTCTTCCCTGCCGGCTCCCAGGTCGATCTGGACACGGTTGAAATAAGTCCGGTAATCTTCCACATGCCTGGCGGCAAGGGCATCATAGTCCGATTCCCCGGCGGCCCGAAGGTCTTTCAGACAGTTTTCCCGATAGGGCTTCCCCTCCAGGAAGGGCTGGCGGAACGGTCCGTTGAAGCTTGTCCTGGCCGCCAGGTACAGGGTGACGCTGTCCGCCCCCGTGACCTCCAGGCCCTCCGGCAGTTCCGTCACCGTCCCGCCCTTTTGCCGGATGGAGAGCATGGCGCAGAACCGCATGCCCTTCTTCTTTGGATCCTCCTCATAGATGACAGGATCCTCTGAATTCACATAGGAGGGATCCACCTGGGAGGGAGCGATCCCATCCAGAACCATGCAGCCGCCTTCCGCGGAGACGGTGGCGCGGAGCTGACAGGTATACCCGGCCCGCAGGGAGACTTTTCCCGCTTTGTCCGCCGAGATGCGCATCATCATCACCTGATCCGGAGCGCTGACGAAGGTCTCACGGGCATAGCTGACATTTCCCACGGAGTACCGCAGTCCGCACATCGCCTTTTCCAGATCCAGCCACCGTCTGTAGTCCGAGACCTCTCCCTCCGGATGGACCATGTCCAGAATCAGCTCTCCCAGGGGCAGGTAGCTCTGGGTGTATTGCCCCAGTACATTCTCTTCGATAAGCGCCTGGGCCTCACAGTACTTTTTCTCCCTGGCCAGCCTCCGCGCCTCCTCATAATATTTTTCCGCTCCGGGGATATCGTGGCTCTGGGGATACCCCGACCAGAGGGAGTCCTCGTTCAGCGAGATTTTCTCCTGCTCCACCCCTGACCAGACCATGGCTCCCAGCCTTCCGTTCCCCAGGGGGAGCGCCTCCTCCCAATAAGCCGCCGGCTTCTTGTACCATAATTCCATACTGTTCCCTCCTTAAAAAAACAGCCAGGCCCGCTGCAAGCCAAGGCCTGGCTGTTTGATTTCTGTCCTACTGGCCGATGGCCGTCTTGTATATCTCTACATAGCGGTCCACTCTGTAGGAATCCAACTCACTCAGATACTCTTCCCAGCCGTTCTCGATGTCACGCTCGCCGGTGATGAACTGGACGATGGTCTTCCTGACGAAGCTGTTGAGGTTCGTCTGGATCTCGGCGTATTCATCCGTCATCTCCAGAGGGATGAAAGGATTGTACTCCAGCCTCTTCTCCGGGATGAATTCCTCCACCTTCTGGGTGTCGAGGGTTATGCGCTGTTCATAGTTCTCCTGCAGGTAGACATTCTCCACCTCGGGCAGCATGGCAAGGCGGAAGGAAGCCACATCAGCCTGAGGGCCAACGCCAAAGCCATACTTGTCGTTCTCTTCCTTATCCTCTTCCGGCACGGAGAGGACTACGTACCTGGCTTCTCCGCCAAACACGTTCTTTGCGCCTTCCGCTGCGCGCTCCCATCCAAGTCCTTCTTTTCCCTTGAAGCGCATCATGTTGTAGTCGTCGTCATAGAAGAACTCGTCAATCAGACGGAAAGCAGCTTCCGGATACTGGCACTTGTCCGTAATCACCGCCTCGAATCCTGTTATGGTCCCCTCGTTTGCGTTCTGGCCCTGGCGGCGGAAGCCATCGGGACCTGCAACGGGAATCAGAATCTGATAGTTCTCGGCTTCCACGGGATTGCTGTTGTCATAGCCCATAGCAGCGTGGTCGCAGACATACATGCCCACTACATGAGGCTCCGTGCGGACTGTCTGCGCCATGATGTCCTCTTTCTGGGTGAAGGAGGTAGGATCGATCAGGCCCTCGTCATAAAGGCTCTTGATGTAGCGCAGGCCCTCGCGGTAGGCATCGGTCGAAGGTGAGAACTCTACACTCTCGCCGTCAGCGCCAAGGCTGAGCCAGAAGTCAGGCTTCACGGTCTGGAAGGACATGCCCATCAGGGCGAACTCCACAGGCGTGTTCCATGTGGTGGCGCCGATGAGGCCTATCTCATCCTTCTCGCCGTTCCCGTTGGGATCTTCGTTCACGAATGCCCGAAGGACCTCCCGCAGCTCCTCGGTGTTGGTAGGCATCTCCAGATTCAGCTTATCCATCCAGTCCTGACGGAGATAAATTTTGGGGTACGCGGAGCAGTGGTAGCACTCAGAGAAGCGGGCGAATCCGTAGATTTCGCCGTCCGGCGCGGTGCTGCCCTCCCTGTAAGCCGGATTCTCGTCGAATATCCTCTTCATGTTGTTGCCATACTTGTCCACATACTCGGTGATGGGGAGGAAGATTCCCTCCTTCACTGCGAACTGCATGATATCCGACTTCGTCAGTATCGCGGTCCAGTCTGTCAAAAGGAGATCCGGATAGTCATCGCCCGCCAGCATCAGATTGCGCTTCTCCAGGGAATCCGAGCTGGGGGTGGAGATGATCTCCAGCTTGATGTTGGCCTTCTCCTCAATCTCCTTCAGGAACACGTTCTGGGACCAGTCAGTGTCCGCGCCGCCCTCTATCCATGCCGTGAGGGTGATGGGCTCATTCATGATGGGCATGCCGGTGGCATTGAAGCCGGCAGGGCCCTCCGCAGATTCCCCTTCGGAGCCCGCATCTTCCTCATCTCCGGAACCGGCGTCCGCCGATTGCTCTGTCTTGGATTCACCGGAGTCCGCTGCCCCTCCCTTGGATTCGCCGGAATCGCCGCCTGAGCCTCCGCATCCCGCCATCGCTGCCGTCATGGACAATGCCAGCAGCAGTGCCAATGCTTTTTTCTTCATGTCTTCTTTCCTCCTTATTCTTTCTGGAACTGTCCGGAAACCCCATGATGCCTGTTTACCGTCTCCGGAACCTCTATCATGAGCGCTCTTTCATACAAAACCGGAGCGTCCTGATCCCTGCTTCCTGCCTTGCCGACACAACCGGCACATACAACAGAAAATCCTTTTCCGCCGTCAGGAACAATCGGCGCAAACCCGCGTGCAATTTGCATGCCTAGCCCTTGATCGCCCCTACCATAATCCCCTTTACGAAATACTTCTGCACAAGGGGATAGAGCAGCATCACGGGCACGGAGCCCACGATGATGGTGGTATACTGCAGCAGGTACTTGGTCTCCTGAATCTCAAGCTGCTTCGTCACGTCCATGGACATGCCCGCCGTGTTCATGTTCATCAGGATCTCCCTCATGACCAGCTGGAGGGGGAACTTGGTGGTGGTGTTCAGGTACATCATCTCGTTGAAGTAAGAGTTCCAGTGCCCTACCGCGTACAGCAGCACGTTCACCGCCAGGATCGGCGTGGCCAGCGGGATGCATATCTTGATCAGGAACTTGAAATCGTCGCATCCGTCCACGCTGGCGCTGTCCAGTATCTCCTGAGGAATCGTTGACTGGAAATAGGTGCGGGTGATGATCAGGTTCCACACCGAGAGCGCCGTGGGCATCACAACTGCCCATATGGTGTCCAGCATGTGCAGGTTCTTCACCAGCATGTAGGACGGAATCATGCCGCCGCTGAACAGCATGGTGAACGTGAACAGGAACATCACCGGATTGCGGATCGCCAGATCCCTGCGGGAAAGCGGATAAGCCTCCAGCACCGTCATGACCACATTGATCACCGTGCCCACCACCGTGTACAGGATGGAATTGAGGAACCCGGATATGAGAAGCTTGTGGCCCAACAGCATGTTGTAGCCGCGCAGCGTGAAGTCCACCGGCCACAGATATACCTTCCCCGACAGCAGCGCCTTCGGCGAAGAGAAGGAGGCCGCCACCACGAAAATCAGCGGAACCAGGATGCACACCACCGATACCGCGCACAGGACATGCACCAGCGCCATGTAGAGATGGTCGTTCCATTTTGTATAATACCGGACTTTCTTGTTATTCTTTATCTCCTTTGCCATGACTGCCTCCTTACCACAAGCTTGTCTCATTGACCTTCTTCGCGAACATGTTCGCCAGGACGATCAGAATCAGGTTGCATACCGAGTTGAACAGGCCCACCGCTGTGGCGTAGGAATATTGGAAATTCACAAGGCCCCGTTTGTAGACGAAGGTAGAGATAATCTCTGACAGCTCCAGGTTCACCGGGTTCTGAAGGAGGTAGATCTTCTCGAAGCCGACGCTCATCACGCTGCCCATGGCCATGATCAGCTGGATGACGATGGTGGGCAGAATCGTGGGCAGGTCCACATACCACACCCTCTTGAAGCGGCTGGCCCCATCGATGATCGCCGCCTCCGTCAGGGACGGGTCCACGCTTGCCAGGGCCGCGATATAGATGACAGCGCTGTAGCCCATCCCCTGCCAGACGCCTGACCAGACATACATGCTCCGGAACAGCCCGGGCTTGCCCATGAAATCCGTTGCCGTGCCCCCAAACAGAGTAATCACGTTATTGATCAGCCCCGTGCGCACGGAAAAGATATTCTGCATGATGCCCACCAGAACCACTGTAGAGATGAAATAGGGCAGATATGTAACCATCTGGACTATCTTCTTATAATGCCTGCCGCCCAGCTCGTTGATCGACAGGGCCAGAAGGATAGGCATAGGGAAGCTTACCACAAGGCTGTACAGGCTGACTGCCAGCGTATTCCTGATCAGAAGCCCGAAATCCCTTGTCATGAAGAAATTCTTGAAATGCCTCAGCCCTACCCAATCGCTCCCCCAGATTCCTCTCCGGATGGAGAAATCCTTGAAGGCGATGACGGCTCCCGCCATGGGCACATAGGCGAAGGTGATCAGCCACGCAATCGGCAGGACCAGCATCAGGTATAGCTGCCAGCGCTTCCTCACCTCCAACACTATCGATTCCCACACGCCCCTCTTCCCTGTCTGTCCTTTTGCCGGTTTATTTTTCTCCCTAGCCTTTATGACCATTGAACCGTCCTCCTCTCCTGGCAAAATGAAATATTCCATCTCCTATTGTACCACCCCCCCTAGATTGTCAAGAGGAAATTGGTAAAATGACGGTTTTTATTATATTTTTCCGTTATTTTGGGTCATTCTGCTGGCAAATTTTTGTCAAATATATTTATTTTCATGTTATAAAATCTAAAAGCATCAGGCCCTGGGCCTGTTTTCTTATGGCGGAACCGGCTCTGTACATCATCTGCCGCTGCGGCCCACCCGTGGAACCGTTTAGTCCCGGCTGAACCATCCGTTGTTTTACAGGCCCCTCCTCTTTTGGTACAATAGAATACAATCAAAGAACGTCCCGGCCGTGGGGCGGGACTCCAATCAAGGAGGATACATCTATGGGCACAAACATGAAAGTCGGAATCATGAACCTGCCGGTCATCTTCATCAATGGCAGACGGGTTCTGCAGGGACAGGGAGCGGGCAGGGAAGAAGCCGAAGCGCTTTTCAGAAGGCAGCCCGGATCTGATATACTGTCTCCATCGGCATGAGACACTGGATTTTCAGGGAGGTAAGAACATGAACAATAAGACAAGCGAATTGATGCAGATAGGCCTGCGGCTGTCCAACTGCCGCCAGGACAGGAACATGACCCAGGAGGAGCTGGCAGGGCGGCTGGGGATAACGCCTCAGGCCGTGAGCAAATGGGAGCGGTGCATAAGCCTCCCGGACATCTCCATACTCTCCGACCTGTCGCGCCTCCTGGAGGTCCGCGCGGATTGGCTGCTGGGGCTGAGTGCCTGCCGGGACAGGGCTGCGGACTGTGACGACAGGGCTGCGGGAGACGCCGCCCGGATCAGGCAGGTGCAGCAGGAGATGGGGAGCTGTCTGCGCGGCTGCCTGGATCCCCTGGAGCTGGCGTTCGGCATCGGACTGGTGCCGCGTTCGCCCAGGGCGCCTCTTTCCCGGAGCGAATCAGGGCGGTGAAGGTCCGCCTGGCCAAAGAGGGCATCTGGACGCCCATCGTCCGCAAGGAGCTCCGCAGCCTGCTGGAAATCATCCAGGCGTAGTTTTTCCTAATCTGCGCTGCATGGAAGCAGCACTTCAAAACAGACAGCATCAAATTTTACTGCTGATGGGGCATCCTCATCCCCGGCATTCCGCCAGCATCCCCATGAGCCGACTCCAATGGGAAACGGTCAGCACATCAGCCTCCTCCCGGACAGGCTCCTGCGCCGCGCCTGTGTACCAGACAGGGAAGAGGCCCGCCTCCCTGGCCCCGACTACATCGCATTCGTAATTGTCTCCGATATACCACACGTCCTCCGGCCCCAGGCCCGCCTTCTCCAGCGCCAGGTGGAAGATTCGCCTGTTGGGCTTGCGGAACATGTACTCGCTGCTGGCGATGATAAATTCAAATGTATGTCCCGGCAACAGAGCCCTTATTCTCTCACTTACCGTCTCGCCGCTAAAGGCGATGTTGCTGATGACACCTGTCCGGATGCCCTGTTCCCCCAGGAAAGCCAGGAATTCCTGGATGCCGTCCGTGGGCGTCCCCGGGGCCGCGGCGTCCCAGAAAATCCTGTCGATTTCCCTGGCCGTCAGAGGCAGCTCGATGCCCATGGACTCGTAGAGATATGCCGTGAACATATGGTTTGGCGCCTCCACCTGGAACAGATGCCGCCTGGCAGGGTCGAACCGGCCCAGCTCGGCGTTGATTTCGTCCGCGGCCGCCTGCACCTGAGCCGCAGTGAAGCCATGCCTGTTCCTCGCGGCGTGCCGCAGCACGGCCTCTGTGCCCTTTATCCCGTTGAACCGCCCTTCGTCCGCCAGGGTCTGGCCATAGTCGAACAGAATCATTTTCGGTCTTCTCATCTTACCCGCACCTCCCGGTTCCAATTTATTTCATTTTAAAACATTATCCTCTTCCCTGCAATCCCTATCTGCAGAGCGCCTTTTCCGGCATCTTTTTCGTTCAAGGCAATTTTTGACAGTTCTGGATTTTCGTAGTATACTAAGCAGGACGAATTTTCTGCCATAAGACAGACAGCATAATAATGAGGAAAGAGAGAGGGAAACGCTTCTGCGTTTGGAAATGATATGAAAAAGCGAAAAACCACCACCACCGGAATCATCATGCTGGGCTTCCTCATCGGCGCGCTGTTGGGGGCGCTGCTCCTGACGCTCCCGATCAGCGCCAGGCCCGGCCAATCCATAGGCTTCCTGGACGCCCTCTTCGTGTCCACCTCCAGCATCTGCGTCACGGGCCTGTCCACTGTCAACATCGGCCAGACCTTCTCCGCCTTCGGGCAGGTGGTGCTCCTGCTGCTCATCCAGTGCGGGGGGCTGGGCATCGTGACCTTCACCACCATGGTCCTATGGCTGTTCGGCCGCCGGAGCACCCTGGCGGACAGGATGCTGATCCAGAGCGCCTACAACCTGGACACCCTCTCCGGGCTGGTGCGGCTGACCATGCGCATCCTGAAAGTGACCCTGTGCCTGGAGGGCCTGGGGGCTGTCGGCTACGCAATTGTCTTCATCCCGGAGTACGGCTACAGGGGCATCTGGTACAGCATCTTCCACGCGGTATCCGCTTTCTGCAACGCGGGGATAGACCTTCTGGGGGGCAACAGCTTCTGCGGCTACAGGGATAATGTCATCATGAACCTCACTACGGTCTTCCTGATCATCGTCAGCGGGCTGGGCTTTCCGGTGTACTGGGAGGTGGCCAGGGTGCTGCGGCCCCGCAGAAGCGACGGGCGCTACGGCCGCAAGATGAACCTGCAGGCGAAAATCGTGCTGACCGCCACCCTGGCGCTGATTCTGGCAGGCGCGGCTTTGACCCTGCTCTTCGAATATGACAATCCTGCCACCCTGGGGCCCTTGGGCTGGCCCAGAAAGGCACTGGCGGCGCTATTCCAGTCCGTGACCCTGCGCACCGCTGGCTTCGCCACCATCCCCCAGGAGTCCTTCCGGCCGGCCTCCTGCCTGGCATACCTGGTGCTCATGTTCATCGGCGGCTCCCCTGCGGGCACGGCGGGGGGCGTGAAGACCGTGACCATCGTCATGCTCATCGCCTCCATGCTGGCCAATATCAAGGGGAAAAAGGACGTCACCGTCATGAACCGGAAGATTGCGGACGAAGCCATCCGCCGGTGCGTGGCCATCGTCACCTTCAGCTTCTCGGTGCTGATGGCGCTGACCGTGGCCCTTCTGGCCGTGCAGCGCAGCGATTTCCTGGACACCTTGTACGAAATGACCTCCGCCATCGCCACGGTGGGGCTGTCCAGGGGGCTCACCGGGGCGCTGTACCCCGCCGGGAAGCTGATCGTGACCCTCACCATGTACCTGGGCAGAATCGGCCCCATCACCCTGGCGCTGGTGTTCAACAGCCGCACCCCGGCGGACAATATCTCCTATGCTGACAGCAAGGTCATCATCGGATAGAAAAGTGCCGCAAGAAAGCGGCACTTTGGCGTTACCGTTGGTTTTCTCTTTTATCCAATCATGACCGTCTTCCCCTGGAACGCAAAGCCATAGCTGCGGATGCGCTCCGCAGAAATCCCCCGCTCCAGGAGCTGGGCGGCGTACTGCTTTTCCTCAATCTGCTGCAGCGCGGCCTGTACGGTGTCCTTCAGGGTCTCCTCGTCCTCCGGGTCGTGGACCTTGAACTCTAAAATCATGGCCTCTTCCTGATTCCTGGCCTCCAGCACCACATCGTACCTGCCAAAGCCGCTCTCTCTGTTGGAGGTAATGATGTATCTGCTCTGGAGCTCCACCAATAGGCCCAGCACAAAGCCGTGGTAAAAGCGTTCCGGCTCTGCTCCCGATGGCTTCTTTCCGCTGTCGAAGTAGCTGAAGATGTTCAGCGCCACACGGTTCATGTAGACGTTCATGGCTTTTTTATCCCCCAGCAGCAGCGCCTTGATGAAATCATTGTAGTCCGTCTCGGCCTCCTTGAACCAGTCACGGACCATGCTCCGGAACATCAGCTTCACCTCCAGATTGGTGATGGTCAGCTCATACTCCGGCTGCGCTCCCTCCGGGATGTCGGTGTAGCTCTCATGGGAAAGCACCTTCAGGTATCCGCCGGCCAGCAGCAGGCTCCAGACCGCGCTTTCGTTTCCTTTCAGCTGGTTATACACAATCTGTTCATCTATCGGCGACTGGATGGTCTCTCCCTGGAGCAGCGCCTCGAACCTCTCCTTCACTGCCCGGCTCCCCTCCCGAATCAGCTTTCCCACTAGGCTGTTGGAGCTGGTGTTGGCCCAGAAAGTCGTGAATCTCCCTGTATCCAGAAAATTTGTGTATAACCAGCTGAAAGGAAACGAAAGCGCGGTCTGGAGCCTGCTGC